>FLOH01000866.1_pt1 | contig 53666 bp, 45 predicted proteins | sample 756751 | NCBI WGS metagenome assembly FLOH01 (sample SAMEA4026879, study PRJEB14308) | marine metagenome | biome: coastal water; material: water | depth 74 m
TTCAAAACCTAAGGCGATAATCTGGGGGTCACTCTCAGCTATTACCGTGACTGTTGATCCAATCATTGTTGAAAACGGCTCAAGCTCAAGTGCTTTGCGACCAGTCATTTCATAAAATGCGATCTTAGACTCACCTCCCTTAGTAGCGACTCCAATCTCATCCATACCATCACCATCAATATCGCCACCAAAAACATTTAAACCAAAATTATTATTTTCAAAGGCATCGATCGCTAAAACATATGACAATCGATTATCTTGCCAATCAAAAAGTTGTACTCGTGTATCAGAATATCCTGCGCGTCCTGTAATCAACTCATCATCGCCATCGCCATTAACATCAAGTGTGGCAACTGTTGCGCCAGTCCCCTCGTAAGCATCACCGACAAATAATTCAGACATCAGTGCTCCGGTATAATCAAAAACTTTAACATGAGGACCGCCGGTTACTCCAGCGCCGGTTACAATTTCGTCTACTCCGTCATTATTTAAATCACCAACCGTGACATTAACTCCACCACGAAAATCTTCATCATAGGCAAAAAATTGTTGTTCTAAATTTCCCCAGCCATCAAAAACACGAATATGAGGTCCGCCACCATACATTGCTCCAGTCACAATTTCACCAGCTCCATCACCATCCACATCTCCAATAGCAACATTAACACCACCAGTAAAACTTTCTGAGTAAGCGAAAAACGAACTAACAAAAGATCCATCCTGACGATAAATAAAAACCTCAGGCGACAATCCAGGGCCCGCGCCAATAATCACTTCGCTAGTTCCGTCCCATCCAGAATCACCTGAAATAATGCTCCCTGCACCGCGATATGCAGAATCGAATGGATATAAAACATTTTGTGAACTACCATCTACAGACAGAAATCGGACTTGAACTTGATCGTCGCGAGTTTGGGCCGCAAAAATATACGCTGGAAAAAACACAGAGAAACAGATCGCAACTAATATAAACTTTTTCATACACGCATAGTATACTTGCGAAAAATATTTTTGTCATGGAAAAAAATATTTTATATTTTTTTCATGTGTGTATAACTTTCTTGTAAAATCATTCTCTAAATGCGCGAACAAGGATATAATTTAAGCAGAAACATTTTTTTGTTTCTTCGTTGCATGGTGATGAGCACGTGCTCATCATGCAGCAACCGATGCACCCATGAAAAAAAATTCTTTCGCGGTCGACGAGAGATCATGAGTGACACACAAAAAATTTGAAGGGAGGTGATTATATGCCAGCAAAGAAAAGAAAAGTTGCAAAGAAAAAAGTTGCTAAAAAGCCAGCAAAGCGAAAGGTCGCTAAGAAAGCTGTAAAAAAAGTAGCAAAGAAAAAAGTTGCAAAAAAGAAAGTAGCTAAGAAGCCAGCTAAGAAAAAAGTTGCAAAGAAAAAAGTTGCAAAGAAGCCAGCAAAGCGAAAGGTCGCTAAGAAAGCTGTAAAAAAAGTTGCAAAAAAGAAAGTAGCTCCAAAAAAGCGAAAAGCTACAAAAAAGAAGAAATAATTTCTTCATTACAAAATCCCCGTCGTTTCGGGAGGAGAATCCGTAAGGATAATCGTAACGAAGCGTGCGGGGATTTTTTTTGTTTTCTAGAATAACGATTAATAAGCTATAATGAAACTATTAATTCATTAAACAATAGTTATGATAATGAAATGTAAAAAAGACTGCGCTAAAAAGTGTTGTCCATGCAAATGCATGAAACACTGCCCATACTTCCTTGGGTTCATTGGAGCCGCTGTGTACTACATCTCAGCAGCAACAGGATTCTGGGTTGGAGTTCTGGGAGTACTCAAGGCAATTGTCTGGCCAGCATTCGTTGTATACGAATTACTTTCATACATTGGAATGTAAATTTTCACACTGTTGGCAATCATCAACATCGTGAATAAAAAACTCCTGGCTCAATGCCGGGGTTTTTGATTTGTGATAAGATCAAGATATATGAAAATCACCATCAGCTGTAGCATGAAATTTCGAGATAAAATCGAGGATGCGATGACTAAGCTTCGTGAACTTGGGCATGAGCCATTGTTTCCGAACCTGGAATCAGAAGAGCCTGGTCATAAGCTGACGAGCGATGAAAAGAAACAACTGGCGCTTGATCATTACGACGCGATCAAAGAATCAGACGCAATCTACTTCATTGTCCCAGACGGCTACATGGGTACAAGTTGCAAACTTGAACTCGGCTACGCACTTGCTTTGAAAAAACCAATATACTTTTCAGAACCAACAGGAGACATCGGACTCGACTGTAATGTTAAAAAAATAATCCCAATTAATAAACTTGGGAACTTAAACTGAAAAACTCCGACCTTTTTGTCGGGGTTTTTATTTATAGTAAGTTTAGATGATCTATTGCGCGGTAGGCTGTTGATGTATCAGTTAGGTCACCTGATCTTAGATGTTTCTTGAAAGCTTCAAGGTCCATTAATATAGTTTCAATCACCTCATCAGGATCTTCTTTTGGCCCATCAACCTTCTCGCAGTTCAATGCAATAAAAATATGTGTTTTCCTTGGTGAATAGGCACAAGTATAACATATGCCAACAAATTGAAATTCACCTTCATATCCAGTCTCCTCCAAAAACTCACGCTTGGCTGCAACTTTTGGATCCTCATCTTTTTCAATGCCTCCACCTGGAAGCTCACACATAAACCTTTCTGGCCCCTGTCTAAATTGCTTAGCTAGAATTACTTCTTTCTCTTTCGTGAGACCAAATATGCAAACCGTGTCACGCTCCTGTTTAATATCAAAAATCAACTCGCGCCCATCCGGATTCAAAAACCATCGACGTACAATTTTTCTGTATCCATCGTAGACTAATTCCTCTTTGAGTTTTTTCCATTGCATAAACTATGATCGAACAAGATCATCACTCCACTCTGACTTGAGCAATACAGGAATCTGTAGTCCACGGTCTTCTAACATCATTTGCACATGATCACGTGACTTATCGTCTTCAACTAATAAAGCCTCGCAATACTGATTAATTGCGATCTCCGACATGGTAGGAAACTGATAAATAGAATCATAATCATCTGCCTCCATAATCTCCTGGCTAAACACAAATATCACCCCCTCACCAGAAGCACCGACACCGTGTTCCGAAATACCAGGCATAATGAGTCTCCCATCATGATCAAATTGATCACGCGTCATCATAATATCATCTGAAGCGGACCATTTTGGTATTTCACGATCAGGATATTTTTCTTGTAACTTACTTCTTGATAGTAAAGACCCTTCCGCAAGAATGCGCTCAAAGTTCTCCATACTCGTGCGATGGTAATGATGAAGGTTCCCCTTCTCGCTCTCTCGAATCTTTTCTTTTGCAAATTGTCTTACCTCCTGCAGCAACCTATCCTGTTCGATGCCAATTTTTTTTACCAGAAACTTTAATCGTCTTTGTTTTGCAGACATGCGGTCACTTTGCATTATTTGCAGTGCATCTCGACATTGTTCATTAGTCAATAATAGTCGTTCTTCTTTTTTCTCATGCTCAGGATGCCAAATAGCAGCCTTGGACATATCCCGGGAGCCGTCCTCATGACGAACTGCTCCCACCAAATACTCGGGTTTCTTTGACTTCATAGATCAAATTAATTTACTTTGCTTCTTAATCGGTGTTGGGTCTTGCTCTGTAAAAACATGCACTTCTCCAAACACACCATCATAACCAGGGCGAATATGAATGTTGCCTTTACGCATTGTGTTAATTCCTTCGGCCACAACTTCATCTGACACATCTTTAATCGCATTTATCGAAACATCAAGTAATATATCAAACTCTGCTCCCAGCTCGACAATCATTTTTTCATAAAGCGCCTGCACTTTTTTGCTACTTGTTGACTTTACTCCCAATGACTCGGCAATAATTTCTTGCAATGGCACGATTGACTTAAACGGCACTTGATTCTTTGGCATTGATTTAATTTGACGATCGGCGAGTTCTGACACGCGTGCGAGGACTCCGATGGTCATTGGCTTTTTACAAATCTTACACTTACCACCAAGTTTTTTTGTCTCTGCCGGCAAACACCAGAACTCGCAATGAGAACATCCATCAGCATGATACTTTCCTTCTTCCGGATAAAACTCGATCGTGTACTTAAATCGATTCGTATCTTTGTTTTTTAAAATATTGATAAATGTATCGTAACTCAAATCTGACTCATTAATCTCAAACACATTTGCTTCGCGACCAAAGTTGCGTGGGCTATGAGCGTCAGAGTTTGAAATAAGCATGACATCATCGAGCATCGACAACGATCGATTCATCAAAGGATCGCTCGAGAGTCCAGTTTCGACCGCATAGATGTATTTAGTCATCTCGCCAAAACACTGCTCGATCGTATCAAATCCAGACTTTGATCCAAATACAGAAAACCACGGCGTCCAGGCGTGAGCCGGAATGATAATTACTCGATCATCAATCTCTTTAAGATTTTTATAAAGCTCTTCCGAATCAATCCCCAGAATCGGCCGACCGTCTGACCTAAGATTAAAGCCCTTGTCTGACAACCAATGATTGATTTTTTCAACAGCCTCAATCGAAGGTGCGAAAATAATATTATGAATCCGCCGACACTTATCATCCTTCCGATAAATCTGCGCCACCTCGGTGGTCATCATAAATCGCACATCCTTAACAGCGCCTCTCCCCCTTCCCAAGGGGGAGCTGGAGGGGGTTGCCTTTTGAGCGTTCTTCATCCGATAAAGCCCAGGCTGATCTTCGACTAACTGATCTTTAATTTCCTTAAACCACTTCGGATGCGTAAAATCCGCCGTCCCCAAAACATCCACCCCCTTTTTCGCACACCAAAGCGCATTGTTCTCCAGCGTCAAATCTTTCGAGCAAGCTCGAGAAAATCGAGAATGAAGATGCCAGTCAGTAATTACGCGCATATTATCTTAAAAACCAATACTTATTCAACAACTCTTTTTTAAGCTTATCACAATTAGCATGCGACAACACCCCTAGATAAGAATTCAAAGATTGCTCAATCCCACTATTGTCACCCCCCACCCGCAGTTTTGTATACTTGTATCTGCTCATCAATCCTCTTAAACATTCTTATTTTCGTTTTTGTACGCAAAGTTTTGTGATGCGGACGAACAACATAACCAAGAAAATCTACCCCTTGATGAAATGCACGAATTGATACTTTGCTCGGATGCAACAGAAGACACAACCGTTCCATTAAAAAACGTTCGACCAACGGCAGCAACCTCTCGAGCTCTTCTCGTTCGTGATGCAAAATAATGAAATCATCTGTATAGCGCGCATAGTGTTTGACGACGAGCTCCTGCTTCACAAACTGATCAAATTCGTTCATATAAATATTTGCAAACAACTGCGAGGTCAAATTTCCAATTGGAATACCTTTATATTCAAACAGATTTGCATATTCTGAAATATAGCTCCTCACAATCTGCTCCAAGAGCCACATCGTATCAGGATCTTTAATGCGTTTCCCGAGAATCTCAAGAAGAACATTGTGGTCGATTGAATCAAAAAATTGTTTTATATCGCATTTGAGAGCAAAACATGGACGCGTATGATTCTGGCTAACTTTTCGACCCATGCGTTCAATTGCCTCAATGCCTTTATGAGTTCCTTTGCCAATTCGACAAGAGTACGAGTTTGCAATGAACATTGGTTCAAACACGGGGTTGAGTACTTGAAAGACGGCATGATGCACGACTCGATCTCGTACTGTTGCTTTATGAATATGCCGTTGTTTCGGATCGGTGATATAAAAACCGGAATAATCTCCATGAGAATAGGTTTTATCCGTAAGCTCACGATGAAGTTCAAAGATGTTTTGTTCAAGCTCCCACTCAAATTCCATAACATCCTTTCGTCTTGTCTTTCCTTTTTTAAAATTACTCCAAGCCATAAATAATGACTCTGGATTAATAATGTTCTTATATAAACCATTAAATATTTTCATATGAATGAATTTGATATTCCTATTTTTAAAAAAACTTATGACTTGTATAAAATACTAAACAGCATAAGAGCTTCCATTCCAAAACAAGATCGATATACTCTTTGGCAACGCACAGAACAAACCACACTTGATTTAACAGAGTTATTTTTCGAGGCTGGGGAATTGTATGAAATACAAAAACTTCCTACTCTTGAAAAGGCAAGTGTCAAACTTAATCTGCTACGCGTTTTTATTCGCTTATCTTTTGACACAAAGTGCATTGATGGAAAGAAGTATACCGCAATCCAACAACAAATAGATGAGATTGGGAGAATGCTCGGCGGTTGGATAAAACATTTCAAAAAACCAGATAAAACCGAAGGAAAAAACGAAAGCGCCCCGTTATAAGGGCGCTTTCTTGTAGGCGAGAGAGACTGCCGAGCGGAGGCGACGCCGATGTTGCTGTTCGGATCGTCGTCGTTCCAGCTGTTGACGTTGAGGCCGTCCCCGTCGAAGTTCCCGACGTTGACGCGGTTGCCGTTCGAGTCGACGAACGTTGCCCGTTTCCATCCATGACACCGAAGATTGAGAGTTACTGCCACAAGGTGGCCTATATCCTCTTTCTCCTGTATTTGATTTGGGAGCAATTCTTGTGCAGAACATCTCCACCAGAAAAGGGCAAGAAGTTTCTCTGCCTTGAATCGCACGCTATCGCAATCCGCAGACGGCGATATTCTGGCAATACTCAAAGTGAGCGTCTTGTGAGGTAAAGCCGTAACCGTACCCACAGGTACAAGACGGTGACTATTTTACCACGCAAAAGGAAAAGGAGGGTACCCACGTCATTGCGGGTACCCTCCAAGGGTGAGTGAGCCGTGTCTTGCCCCAAAATCTGTCTCGAACCGCCTGCGGCGGAGGATCAAGGATTCAAGAGGAACAAGGGCTCAAAGTTCAAGGATCAGGACTTCCGAGCGGAGGCGACGCCGATGTTGCTGCGCGGAACGCCGTCGACCCAACTGCCGACGAGGACGCCCCCGTCGAAGACCCCGACGCAGACGCGGCGGCCGCTCGAGTCGATGTCGCAGGTGCGAACGTAGCAGTTCTCGAACAACCGCTCTCCCGTGGCGAGGAAGTGCAGGATCATCGTGTACGCGACCTGCCTCGCCGAGGGAACCTCGTCGATCTGGCCGTTGATGAGCCGCTCCTGCTGGTTCCAGCTCTTGGAGAAGCTGCCGTCGACGGGGATCTTGTGGATGAGCCGCCAGCGAGCCTTTTCGATGCGCTTGGCGAACTCCTCGCTGTCGAACCGGTCCTGCTTGTAGAACAGACCCTTGTGAGCCTTCTGTCGCACGTCGAGGAGCGAGATGCCCGCGTCGTACTCAAGGATGTACTTGCTGCGCTCCTCGGAGGACATGGCACGGATGTCGGCCATGATCTTCTCAGGGATGACCTCGGCCTGCTTGCGCTGGTCGTCGGTCAGCTCGCCGAAGAAGCGCTCGACCTCGGGGATGCCGTGGAAGTCGACACCCATGAGCTCACGGGCAGACTTCTGCGTCTCCGTCTCCTCGTAGGTGAGCCCGAGCTTCTCCTTGGTCTGTTCGACGAGCCACGCACGGAAGTCGGTGTCGTCGATGACCCGCTGGTAGAATCTCTCGGGCATGCCGGCGGTGCGCAAGCAACCACGGAACTGGGCATCGGACTTGATCAGGGTCGCCGCTTCGGCAAGTACCTGGTCAGGGTAACGATCGTTTGACATCGTTTCCTTCCTTTTTTTTGAATACCCTCAGGGTAGCAATCTGTATCGCTTCCTTTGGATATTGCCGAAATCGCTTCGGACGAACGGCCGTCTCGAACATGAGACAAGCGTTTTATATATTTATAGTCACTCCCCCTTCCCAAGGGGGCTGGAGGGGGTTGGCTATCAAACACACAAAACGCTTATCTCATGTAGAATTTAATCCTTGAATTTTAAATGAGCAAGATCAAAAAGTACCAGTTTTTGGCCAAAATGTCAACCATGTGACACAAAATATCGATCAATGAATTGTCTGGCTGGGATGATTAGTAAAAGGCTGATCAAGGCTAAACCTGTGCCGATTGTTATTTGATGGTAGACAATCGCGTGAAGGAAATCGGACAAAAGCCACAACAAACAAAGTGAGATTATGATCCAAACTAATGATCGATAAGATTTTACAATCCAAATTTCTGTGATCAGTAAGAGTGAGATGATGAAGATAAGCATCGGAGAGGCCTGAAATAGAAAAAAGAAAGTGCTGGTCAGAAAAACAAACCAACGGATTCCGCGGGCGACCGATGAATTTGATTTGCGATAAATGCGTGTGATAAGTATCAGGCATGACACGAGGATCATCCAACCAATAAATATCCAGACCATGTCCGTCATGCTTTGCGTCCAAATCATCAAACTACGAGCACCGATCAAAGCATCGAGAAACCGACCACCAAGCGTAAAAGTAAGATATGGCAAAAAGCCGAAGATTGTTTGTGAAAGTAGAAGTAAAAGAAAAGATGGAAGTGATTTTCTTGCTAGATCTTTGGCATTCTTTTTCCAATCTTGCCAAAGCACTCTTAGATCAGCTTCGATCTTATTGATTGATATAATCATATAGGTTAATGGTAGCAAAGTCGGTGCTCGGTGCACAGCCGTGCTCTTCGAAGCTTTAGCGTAGAAGAGTGCACAGCCGAAGGCCCTTCGTAGCCCAGAGGGCGAATAAGAGTACTTAGGAATTAGCAATTAGATTATAACTGAATCCCCCGAATAAACGCCCCTGACCGCTCCTTGGAAAAGGTGGGGTAATTGGGTATTGCACAAGCACGTCGACAACTCGGTCTCTCCCCCTTTTCTAAGGGGGAGTGGGAGGGGGTCGCCGAGAGATAAACAAGCGCCGAAATGGCGCTTGTTTATTTATCCCATAAATTGTTCGGCTGTTTCAAGTTCTTGTTGCGTGTTTATTCCTATCACTTCCAGTGGTTCAGCTGAGATAGTTGCAATTTCTTCGCCTTGTTCGATTGCCATTTCAATCAAGTCGGTTAGATAATACTCCCCACTGGCGTTTTTATTTGAAATTTGAGGAAGATGATCTACAAGCCATTGTTTATCAAATGCGAATAGGGCTGGATTAACTTCTCGGATTTTTAACTCACTTTCTGTTGCGTCTTTTGCTTCTCGAATCGCCACAACACGATGAACCTCATCACGAATGATACGCCCCCATCGCTCTAGTCCGGCAAACTTACCTTCAAAAGCTGGGACTGTGGTTGTTACCATTGAGATAACTGCATCTGAATCTTTGTGAAGCTCTTGCAGCTCCTGCATTCTTTCTGATGTGAGAAATGGATGATCTCCGTAAAAAACCATTACACAATCTGCATCGGAAAATCCGTTTTCTGCACTGCGAACTGCATCACCTGTTCCAAGCTGTTCTTGTTGTAAAATATACTCGCATTTATCCCCAAGAACATCGCGGAACTGCTCAATATTATCTGGAGCGATTATAAGAATTGGGTGTTTATCAATCTCAGAATCAATAATACTATCTATTAAATGCTCAACCATGGGACGGCCAGCAATCTCGATAAGTGGCTTGGGAACAGCGCTTCCCATGCGCTTTCCCTTACCAGCGGCTAATACAACAACTCGTGTTTTCATAGGCGTTTTTGCAAGGAGATAGTACAAAAAAAATCGACTTTCGTCAATCAATCCTGTGAAAACAATGAACCCCGAAGCATCTAGCAACGGGGTTCAAGAAGTTCCTCCTTTAGTTTCACTGGCGTCTGCGCATCGACTTAAGCTCCGCGCGACTTGGGTGGCTCAACCGTCATTACTGACAGAAGCACTGCCTTTGTGGCGCTTGCGAATCATTCGATACGCGTCACCAGTGAAAACTCTGCATGTCTGAAGATCGGGGACCTCTTCAATTCGACATCGCAGTGAAGGAGGAAAACTGGGAACGAGTGTTAATATACCATAAAAACAAGCTTTTGTCAAGCCCATAGGTCAAAAAAAGGCTTGTTTTATTGGGAAATAAGGTAAAAGCACACAATGCGCAGTGCACAGTTCACAGGGTCGAAAGGATTGAGCAAAATATGAAGTAGAAAGTTAAAAGTGGAAAGCTGAACAGCACAGCACACTGACTCACTCGAAAAAAACACGCTGTGTTGGATACCTGGCGGAGCCGGGTCAGGCTCCGCCTGATAGTACTAGGAGCAGACGAGCATGTTGCGAGGCGTACTGGGTTAGTACGGTGAGGAAGGAGCGTAGTCTGCGACAACGCAGTCACTGACTCACTCGAAAAAAACGCGCTGTGTTGGATGTAGTGCTAGGAGGAATTTAATTTTTGTTCGAGGCGTACTGGGTTAGTACGGTGAGAGCAAAAATTAAATTCCGACAACGCAATACGCCAACACAACAAATTAAAAAAATTCATCAGGTCAGATGCAGTACTAGGAGAAATCGAGCACCTTCCGAGGCGTACTGGGTTAGTACGGTGAGGAAGGAGCGCAGATTTCGACAACGTAATGCGCTGACCTGATGAATTTTTTCTAATAAAAATCTCCATTATTCCGGCGGCCACCTACTCTCGCCCTACTGGACTACCATCGGCCCCATAGGCTTAACTTCCGTGTTCGGGATGGAAACGGGTGTGGCCCTATAGGAAATGCCACCAGAATAATGGAGACTTTTCTAATCAAATCTTTTATTCTGATCTTTTATATTGAACTACGAGAAATATCTGCATGTCTTTTACTAAACGTTTTGAATGAGTGGAGGGCCATATGACTAATTAGTACACCTTGACTGAACTCGTTACCGAGCTTACATCTAGTGCCTATCAACCTCATAGTCTCTGAGGTGTCTAAGAAGATTAATCTTAAGGTCGACTTCCCGCTTAGATGCTTTCAGCGGTTATCCGAACCCGACGTAGCTACCCAGCCATGCTCCAGGCGGAACAACTGGTACACCAGAGGTCAGTTCATCCCGGTCCTCTCGTACTAGGGATGAGTCCTTTCAATCTTCAACGTGCGTAGTGGATAGGAGACCGAACTGTCTCACGACGTTCTGAACCCAGCTCGCGTACCGCTTTAATAGGCGAACAGCCTAACCCTTGGGAGCTTCTTCACCCCCAGGATGCGATGAGCCGACATCGAGGTGCCGAACTTCGCCGTCGCTGTGGACGCTTGGGCGAAACTAGCCTGTTATCCCCGGAGTAGCTTTTATCCGATGAGCTTCCGCCGTCCTATATCGTACGGTCGGATCACTAACTTCTGCTTTCGCAACTGCGCGACGTGTCAGTCTTGCAATAAAGCTGGCTTCTGCGTTTGCACATTCAGCCCGATTTCCATCCGGGCTAAGCCAACCTTTGTAAACGCCTCCGTTACCTTTTAGGAGGCTACCGCCCCAGTAAAACTACCCACCAGCCACTGTCCCAGCAACCAGATTCATGGTCGCCGGTTAGGATTCACACAACACAAGGGTGGTATCTCACTGGCGCCCGAAGGCTCCCACCTATACTGAACATGTGAAACATAAATCCAATGACAAGCTGTAGTAAAGCTTCACGGGGTCTTTTCGTCCGACTGTGCGTAGAGAGCATCTTCACTCTCATCGCAATTTCGCCGAGTACATTGTTGGGACAGTCTGCAAGTCGTTATGCCATTCGTGCAGGTCGGAACTCACCCGACAAGGAATTTCGCTACCTTAGGACCGTTATAGTTACGGCCGGCGTTCATCCGCGCTTCAGTCGCAAGCTTCGATTCCGAAGAATCTAACCCGCTTCCTTAACGTTCGGACACTGGCCAGGCATCAGCCCCTATACATCACCTTACGGTTTAGCAGGGACCTGTGTTTTTGATAAACAGTCGCTTGCAGTCATTTGCTGAGGGTCTTTCTCTCCCGAGAAAAACCAGGCCTTATCCCGAAGTTACGGCCGCTGTTTTGCCGAGTTCCCTAACAATGTTTCACTCGTACGCCTTAGTGCATTTACACCCACCTACCTGTGTCGGATTTGGTACGGGCACAATAGTGTTAACCCTAGAGGCTTTTCTTGACCCACCATTTTTTCCTCTCCCCTGCCTAAGCAGGGTTGCGATGACTAAGGGTGTTGTGACTGACGGATTTTCCTATCAGTCCACCCCGAGCCCCCAGTATCATAGCCATAGGATACAGGAAATTCTGGCAAGCGTCCCCCCATTAGAACACTACCGTGGTGCAGGAATATTAACCTGCTGTGCATCGACTACGCCTTTCGGCCTCGCCTTAGCTCCCGACTAACCCACAGACGATTTTCGTTGCTGTGGAAACCTTAGGTTTTCGGCGGACAGGGTTCTCACCTGTCTTTTTGCTACTCATGCCAACATTCTCTCTTCCCATCGCTCCACCAAACCTTACGGTTTGACTTCAACGCAATAGGAATGCTCCTCTACCGCGCCACACTCTCGAAAGAATGTGACACCCTCAGCTTCGGTACATTACTTAGCCCCGGTACATTTTCGGCGCAAGAAAACTTGACCAGTGAGCTGTTACGCTATCTTTAAAGGATGGCTGCTTCTAAGCCAACCTCCTGGTTGTATAAGTCTTCTCACCACCTTTTACACTCAGTAATGATTTAGGGACCTTAGCTTGAGATCTGGGCTGTTTCCCTTTAGACCAATGGAGCTTCGCCCCCATGGTCTGACTGCCGGGAACACGTGTTGGTATTCGGAGTTTGGCTAGGGCGGCTACCCGAAGGCGCCAACCCCAATCAGTGCTCTACCCCCAACACGCTATTAACCGACGCTATGCCTAAACATATTTCGAGGAGAACCAGCTATTACTAAGCTCGATTGGAATTTCTCCGCTATCCACAGCTCATCCCGACGTTTTGCACGACGTGTGGGTTCGGGCCTCCACCAGTTTTTAGGCTGGCTTCACCCTGGCCATGGATAGGTCGCTTAGTTTCGGGTCTTATACCTGCTACAAACGCCCGTTAAGGCTCGCTTTCACTTTGGCTCCATCCCGAAGGACTTAACCTGCAACAGACATAAACTCGTTGGCTCATTCTTCAATAGGAACGCTGTCACCCAATAAATGGGCTCCAACTCCTTGTAGGTATATGGTTTCAGATTCTATTTCACTCCCCTTCCGGGGTTCTTTTCAGCTTTCCCTCACGGTACTCTTCGCTATCGATCAAAACATGTATTTAGCCTTACCGCATAGTCGCGGGAGATTCCAACAGGATTTCACGTGTCCCGCCGTACTCAAGTAACGAACCGAGTGTTGATAAATAATTTTCGCATACAGGACTATCACCTTCTTTGGTTTTGCTTTCCAGCAAATTTTGCTAACTATAATCAATCACACCGTGCAATATCAGTTACACACGTTCGCACTTACAACACCTACCAAGCAAGGGCTGATACCTTTCGTTTCGCATCCGCACCTCCGAAGAGATACTTCCGCTGACTTCACTTGATAGGTTTGGGCTGTTCCCCTTTCGCTCGCCGCTACTTAGGGAATGTAAGCAACTATTCATCATCTCGAACCTCGATGAATCGAGCGTCGAGATGAGAATAGAACTCATTATTTTCTTTTCCTCCAGGTACTGAGATGTTTCACTTCCCTGGGTGCCTCCTCTACACCTATATATTCAGTGTAAAGTGACTGGGCATTCCCCCAGCCGGGTTTCCCCATTCGGAAATCTTCGGGTCAAAGGTTGCTTACCACCTCACCGAAGCTTATCGCAGGTTGCTGCGTCCTTCATCAGCATGTTTTGTCAAGCCATCCACCATATACCCTTGAGTTATCCCTCCACTCACTCAAGACGTTTAAAATAAAAGACTTTATTAGATTTCCGAAGAAATCTTAATATTTTTCATTGATTGTTATTTGACTCTAAATTGTGAAAGATCAGAGAGAAATGCTCGCAAGCGCTTCATCTCTGATGCCAAGCTATTCTTGGCGAACAAAAATTCTGCTAATTAAGCAGAACCACCGAGGTCCCACTACCCAGTATTTGAATGTTCGATCGAATCGATCGAAGGTGAGGTGTATGTTTTCCCGAACTTACTTCCCTCATACACTCCCTGAAGTCCTCACACAGGACAAACGGAGTAGTAGATAAATTTTGAATGCGGGGGAATAGTACAATATGACTGATATAGTGTCAAGGGATTTCATGTGCACAAATAGTGGATAATGCGAGACGATCGAAATTGCATCAAAACAAGGCTTTTCTGCATTTTTTATCATATGCGAGACGATCGACTCACATATGATAAAAATGTAAAACTTCCTTTTAAAAACTCACATTTAAAACAGAAAACCTCCGCGGGGAGTTCCCTGGGGAGGTAGAAATACTGACCAGAACATGGATCATTAAGCTTGTGACCTGTCTCGATAGTATTTCATCGAGACCCACACTAGACCACATCCAACTATAGCGGCCACGTTCTGAAACATAATTTGCAATACATCAAGTCTGGCAAGCTCTTCACCAAACCGATGGTCCAACGAAATTAAGAGGTATACAAGGATTGGCGCCATGACTACACTCACAATCCATTGTGGCCAATACCTAACAATCACGGACTTGTCGACAGGCCTACGCAAAAACTGACTGAAGCCATCCAGGAAAAACCCTCCAGCGCAACCACAACAAAAAGCTATGCAAAGATCAAGAAAGAACGGAAAGCTCATCAAACACCTCCTCGCCGAAATTGGCATGTTTAGAATAGCAAGGTTCGATCGAATTGTGAATCTAGGACTGCCTACTGCATACCGCATACTGTATACTGTCCGCATATGATCTATCTAGACTTCTATACAATCGGTGATCTGCCAAAGGGTGGTTTTGATGAGATTCGGAATACACTTTTAAAGCCTTTAAAGGCATACGTAAAATTCGAACACCGAGTTTTGAAATCTGCTGATCAGATCGAAGATCGAATCCCCTCTGATTCATATCTGATCGTACTCGATGAATTCGGGCAAACAATGGATTCGAAAGAGTTCGCATCAAAAATCAAAACGTTAGAAGACCAGGGCCAACACATCGCTGTGATTCTCGGAGGAGCAAAAGGTCTATCGAATGAACTAAAAAAGAAAGCTGACTTGCGGCTCTCACTGTCACCAATGACAACAACGCACGACCTAGCACACCTAATATTTCTAGAACAAATCTACCGCGCCTGCACGATCAATCACAACAAAGAATATCATTACTAATTATTCAACGGTCACAGACTTGGCGAGATTTCTAGGCATGTCGACATCGCACCCTTTACCGACACCAATGTAATATGCAAAAAGTTGAAGTGGGATGATTGTAAGGAATGGCTCGAGCATCTCAACTGTTGAAGGTATAAAAAACACATCGTCTGACACATTGGCGATGTTTTTATTTCCCTCTGTGGCAATAACAAATACACGGCCATGACGAGCACGAATCTCTTCAATATTCGAAATCATCTTTTCTTCTGTACTATTACTTGTCGCGATCGCAACCGTTGGTGTATCTGAATCAATCATTGCAATCGGACCATGCTTAAGCTCACCAGCCGCAAAACCCTCTGCATGAATATATGAAATTTCTTTCAACTTAAGTGCTCCTTCGAGAGCAACCGGATAGTTATATCCTCGCCCAACATAAATCATGTTTTTTGCACTCTGATACTTTAATGCAATCTTCTGTATCTTTTCCGATTGATCTAAAATGGTCTGAATTTTCTCTGGGATCCTCTCTAGCTCATCAAGTAAGGCATGTCGTTTGTGATTATCACCGCACAGATAAATACTCATCAACAGCAAAACTGTTAGTTGTGAAAGAAAGGCCTTCGTCGATGCAACCCCCACTTCCTGACCAGCACGATTATAAACCCCCGCATGAGTCTCGCGAGCAATAGACGACCCAAATGCATTTACAATTCCCAATGTTAATAGACCTTGGTCTTTTGTCTTTTTTAAAGCTGCAAGAGTATCAGCCGTTTCGCCAGATTGAGAAATAGCGATTGCCACCATATGCGAATTAACAATTTTCTTCTTATAGCGAAATTCAGAAGCGATCTGAGCCTGGGTTGGTATGTGAGCAACCTCCTCAAAAAAATACTCACCAACAAGGCTGGCGTAATAAGATGTTCCACAAGCTAGAATCATTATTTGACACATCTTTTCAAGTCGGGCGGCTACATCGGCTAGTCCACCAAGCCTCACCTCCCCACTATCACTTCTAATACGGCCATTGAATGCTGCCTTAACAACATCTGGGGCCTCGAATATTTCCTTAAGCATGAAGTGCCCATAGTTACCTTTTGTAGCGCGGTCAAACTCCCAATCTAACAATATACTCTTAGCCTCAATTTCTTCACCAAAACGATCAATGATCTCTACCTTATCTTTTTTTATACACGCAAGCTCTCCATCTTCAAGATAAATAACACTTTTTGTCTTATCGATAATAGCAGTAGGATCTGATGCGATATAATTCTCTTCAACGCCCACGCCAATAACTAATGGGCTTGAAAATTTTGCTGCATACAACGTTTGTGTATCTTGCGCATCAACAACGGCAAGTGCATATGCGCCCTCAATCTTACTTAAAGCAAACACGAAAGCATCTTTGAAACTCATCTCTTGTTTCAATCCTTCTTCGATAAGATGAGGGATAACTTCTGTATCGGTCTGAGAGATAAACTCGTGGCCACGTGCTTCTAAATAAAGCTTGAGCTCCTGAGCATTTTCAACAATACCGTTGTGAACCACGAAAACTCGATCTCCGCACCCTTTATGCGGATGTGCGTTCATCTGATTTGGCTCTCCATGTGTTGCCCAACGAGTATGGCCAATCCCTAAGCAGCCGCATATCTGACTTTGGTCTGCGACCTGCCTCAAAATCGATACCTTGCCAGGCTGTTTTATGAGTCTCACGTCTCCAAACGAAGACTGAATAGCAATACCAGCTGAATCATATCCTCGATATTCAAGCGCTCTAAGACCATCGAGCAAAATTTGTCGCGCTTGGCGCCCTCCAATGTATCCGACTATCCCACACATATTTTTATTTTATTGTTTTTATAATAATATCGACAAAACTCTCTGTGGCGGTGCGTGATGATAGCAAAAAAAACAATAGTGTAATGTTAGTTAATAAACACTATCTATTCCGACCGAATTAAACCGACAAAAAACCGACCTCACGGCCGATTTTTTTCATAATCACCTCTATCACTTTCTCCTAGAACTTTGATAATCAACAGATCTCTCCTAGACGTCGAGATGGAAGATAAAGTATTCATTGAACATGTTCTCCAAAACTGCCTACTGCATACTGCATACCGTCTACTGCATACTGTTCCACCTACTCAACCTCCTCATAATCATTTTCAATTCCCTGTCCTGGGTCGAAAACTATTTCTTCTTTGATACAATTTTCGATTGTTTCTAATAGTATCGGATACTGCTCTCCTCGAAAATGGCCACAGCCGTCTGTTTCGATTAGTTTTCCGTGCAAAACTTCTGCGTATTTCTCTGCGTGATCAAACGGAATGATCTCATCTTCTTTCGAATGGATGATAGCAAAGCGTGATGCTTTCCACATCAATACATCAAAGTCGAGTTCTGAAAGAAAGAATGCACGAAACTGTTCACTGCGAATCATCCATGGAGTTGAAATCAAAATGCATGCCTTTGGAGTTGAAAAAGCTTCAGCAGCTTCTAAAAATCGCAATGCCATTGCTCCGCCTAAACTATGACCAACAACTATTGTCTCGTCATCAATGGGCCCGACTGCCTCAACTAAATACTTAGTCCACTCTTGCGGATCTGGATCTTCTGGATTTGGTAAATCGGGACAAACAACCTCATGGCCTTGTTTCTTTAGCTCATCAATAAGCCAAGGAAAAAACTGAGTTTGTGAACTAGCCTTGAATCCGTGTATCAATACAATCTTCATAATGCTCATACAATACAGAAAAATGTGTTCGCTGTCGATAATTACATCATTCATTGACAAACGCGCCACTTTATGATAATTTCTCATGTTCCTAGGTGGCGGAATGCTTTGTAGTTTTATACTAAAAATCACTCCGCCATCTGGCAACACCGGCTTCTGCTAGTCGCCAGTGAATTCCCACCCGTCTCGAAAGGAGACAACGATGACTGTCACGATCCTGTGGACCATCGCCTGGGCGATCCTCTTCATTAAGAGCATCCACCAGGCGTCCACCCGCCCCATCAACGACGCCAGGTTCGCAGCCTGGTTCAAGTCCAGTTCCGTCACCTTCGGTATCCTGGGCACCGGCGTTGGTATCGCACTGTTCTTCATGGACATGGGTGCCGAGGTTCCATCCACGAGCGAACTCATCCACGACATCGGTGTGTGTCTCATCACGTCCATGGAGGGCTGGATCGCGCAGATGGTGCTCAGCGCCATCTTCCATGCGCGGGCGCGTAGCCAGGATGAAGAGACGCTCGCAGCCATCAGCTTGATGAAGCAGCTCGAACAAAGTGCTGGGAACTTCCAGCGCCACATCGAGGACAGCGAGCGCGTGCTCGAACGCATTGGCAAGATGAGTAGCCTCACCGATGTGAAGGGTAACCTCCACGACGTCGGCCAGAGCCTCCAGTCGCTCAGAGAGCACAGCGATGCCGCACAGGTCTTGCGTCAGGCAAGCGAAGCGGCACATAAGCTCGCCTCGCTCGACGCGACGCGACTCGGTGGAAATCTCGATCAGATCGAGCGCTTCACCAGGCTGGATAGTAGCAACCTGGCCACACTGCTGGGCGACCTCACGACCCTCAAAGATCTGCTTCCGCAGCTCGCAGAAGGTAGCGAAGGACTGCAGACGCTCGGTTCGCTCAAGGAGCAGATCGAAGGACTGCAGGGTCTGGATCGGGACAAGCTCGACCGCATCATGCGAAGCCTCGAGTCGATCTCGACCTTCACCGGAAGCTTCGAGGCCTCTCGCGCGAGCCTGAGCGCCATCGGTGATCTGAGCTCAGCCCTGGGCAATCTCGGTCTCAAGGCCTCCGAGATGAAGGAACTCGACGATGTGCTTCGGACCCTGCCCGCACGACTGCAGACGCTGGCAGCCAGGCTCAAGCAGAACCCCGAACTCCTGGGTCAGATCCAACGGACAGCAGCCGCTGTCCGGATCGTCTAGGGGAAGGGTGGACCATGTCATTCATCCCCATCCATCGACTCATGGGAGGCCAAGCAGACAACCAAGAAGAGGGATGGAGCCTTCCACTTCTCGATCTGGCACTGCTCGCCCTGGTGTACATCATCGCGGCAATCGTGATTCTGCCGCTCGTGAGGGCACAGCAGACCATCGAAGAGCCTGACACCCCGGAACAAATCACGGACCAGGTGTTCGTGCTCACCGAGGCGGCTGGCTACACGTTCAAGTCAGGACGCTGGGATGATGCAGAGGTCGCGCAACGAGTGCACGACCAGATCGTCCCGCAGATCGTCCGGCGGATCCGCAACGAAGGGTTCAACCTTGTCCAAGTCGTTGGCTTCACCGACGGTACGGCCATGAACGGTGGAAGCTGTTCCGGCTGGGACGGCGCCTACGCACAGGCGCTCCAGAAGGGTTCGAACCTTCCGACTCCGTGCACGAACATCGAGCTCGGAAAGCTCCGTGCTGGATTTGTGGGCAAGACCATCTTCGATGGACTGCCTGCTGACCTGACCGACACCACCATCATGACGTCCGGGTCTGGTCCTGATCAGTTCCTCGGCGACAACCCTGGCACGCAGAGCAGCGTAGGTCGTCGGCAGATCAAGATCTTCCTCTTGCGCATCGGGGATTAGTCCCAGCGCACACCCGTCAAGCGGGCCTGATCACTCAGGCCCGCTATTTGTTTTCTATAATCAAAGTTCCTGTGATAACATTGATAAACATTGAACTATTCTATAACCACCCCTAACCCCTCCTTGAAAAGGAGGGGGATCTAAAATCAACTATGCAAATCAAATTTCTTTGTTTAAATCTTTGGCAGGGTGGGAATCTATTCGATGAAATCATTGGATTCATCAAAGAACACGATCCCGACATCATTGCTTTGCAAGAAGTCTATAATGGCACCGACCCATCATGGGAGCGTAAGTACCGATCTGTGCAAACACTTCAGGCAGAGCTTGGCTATCCTCATGAGAACTTTGCGGCAGCTTTCATAGAGAACGTATCGCACGGGAAAGTAAGCCAAGGAAATCTCATATTATCTAAGTTTCCGATTACTAAATCTGACATTACTTTCTTTGATGTCCCCCACGGAGAACGTGAACGAGATGAGCGCGATTGCTATTTGATGACTCCCCGCAATCTTCAACACTGCACAATAGATGCCAACGGAACCAAGCTGAATATTTTCAACACGCAGGGTGTTTGGGGTGAAGATGGGGATGACAATGATCGACGGCTTGCAATGGGTAAGACAATTGTTGATTCGATTCAGGGCTATAAAAATGTAATATTGTGCGGGGACTTCAATGTACAAGAGAAAACTCAGACCATGGAGCTTATCGACAAACATCTGACAAACATTTTCAAAGGTGAACTCAAAACTACTTTCAACATGCAACAAAAAACTTTTCCAGGATTCGCAACCGCAGTAGTAGATATGATCTTCACCTCACCAAACATAAAAACAACAGAAAAATCCTGCCCCAAGGTAAACATAACCGACCACCTCCCACTTTTAGCAACGTTTGAGATGTAATCTAGGATAGGAAAAACCATCGACTAGTATCGATGGTTTTCTTGTTTCTATACAAATCAAATGTTAAGCTTCCATCAGCGTCCCTTAACTTCCAACTCCACTGGAGTATACAATGCAAATCAATGTACTGGTTACTGCAGTTGTGCTCCTGATCAATGGAGTCCTCTGCATCTCGCAATACGCTGTGCAACAATGGGAGCTTCGTCGTGGACGAATTCCTAAGCGCCACAGTACGATTCCCGCTACCAATCAACAGTTTAACCACTGGCAAGATGCTCACTGTCAAACCTGGGGTGACATGATTGGCCTTGGACTAGTCCAGGTCGGTTTTGCCCACTTGATGATTAGCGATCATCTCAACTCGATTCAATGGGCTGCCTTCGCAGGAATGACCGCACTTGGCTCATGGCTCTGGTACAAGATTGGTACCGACCCTGGTTACAAGCCCAACTGGAGTTTTCCAACTCCAGGCAAGATGAGCATTGGTGGCACAATTCACCTACCATACTTTGGCATGAACCTGGCAGTGGCGATCCTTTGTCTGTATCACCTCTACCAAGGTAATCTGACAGGTGTTGCTCTAGCCGTCACAGTCTGTGGTTGGGTAATATTCTGTATAGCTGTCTTGGCTGATGTACTACTTGGCCACAAAGACCAGATCGGTGCGCAAGCGCCACAGAAGAAACCTCTTCTTCTAGACCTTGTAAAAACAGGTCGGATCCGCGGAACTCTCTACACATTTGTATTGGTGATTGCTGGCTTCGTCATGTATGAAGATGGGTATACGAGCTGGCTCGTAGTCATTCTCTGCGCCCTCTCCTTTGCTACTCTGCACATGTCGATCATGACGTTTAACGATTGGCGGGATAGAGAACACGACCTAAAGAAAGGCAAGCGACTCGCCCATGATCACCAAACAACATTCTGGTCCTACTGGGTGGCCCTCACCACCGTGTCACTCGGGAGCATCTTGATCCTCGGATATCTAAGCGCGCCTGTTGCACTCTTCTGCCTAGCTATTCTACTTCTGGGACTTGCATACTCGTTCACAGAGCACATCCCCGTTCTCAACAACGTGATTGTAGCGACCTGTGCAGCGGCACCGGTACTCTGTGGCTCGATCTATCTGCACCGCAATGACTGCGTCCTATGGTACGAAATATTCTTCCTCCTCGTGCTTGCACGAGAAATCCTCAAGGACATGGAAGACGTTCATATCGACGCTGGATACAAGGCAACGCTTGTGACAAGTCTGGGGCTCATACCTTCTAAGTGGATCTCGATCAGCCTAACCGTAGTGGCTGGCGTCCTAATCCACCTAACCAAACGTGCGTTTGAAGCGCTGGCAATCCTTGGTGTGCTTATCTACAAGTTCGTGCGCTGGGACCCAACAAGCATTCCTAAGCAGATGATAGTTTGGTACGACACACTGCTCAGCACACTAGTCATCTGTTTGGCAGTACCTGTACGATACGGCGACAAACAAGTTGCTATGCTGGACATGTGGTCTATCGAGCACCTGCTGTGGGGCATAGTCTTGTTCGCTGGACTGCGACATATGTTTACTCGATCGAATCCAAGGAACTTGCTGATTGCAACACTAAGTGTTGCATACGGATGGGAAGCTCTTGAATTCATGATGGAGCTTGGCGTCTTTGGACAAGGTATTGCTACCTGGAAAGGTGGCCTTGAGCATTGGTCCAATCGGGCTCTCGCCGATCCAGGACTCGTGCTTCTCGGTGCTCTAACCCAAAGCAAGTGGGGACACGCTTGGAAGATCGTGGTAATCCCCTGGGCAATGTGGGGAATTCTCAACTACATCTCACCAGATGCAATGTACATTCAGAATCTAATCCTGGGTCTGCTGCCCTGGTAGCTCACTCAAGATCCTCAGCCCCAACCGGGGCTGATTTGTTTGATATTAAAATCACAATGTTCTTTAGAACTAACAAGAAGGCACAGGCTTGATTAATTCGATCGAATATGACATAATTCTGTCGCAATTTCCAAAACTCGGGCGAGTGGTGGAATTGGTATACACGCTAGTCTTAGGAACTAGTGCCGCAAGGCATAAGGGTTCGAGTCCCTTCTCGCCCACCACAAAAACCGTTGATATTAATCAACGGTTTTTGTGTCCTGTCGTAGATCCCGAGCATTGTCGAGGGGAGCGAACGAAGTGAGTCGAAGGGCTCGATAAACCGTAGACAATATCTGCGGTTTTATTATTTACAAGGGACTTGAACCCTTATGCGTAGGGTTCGTTCAGCCGAGGATAGCGAGAGAAGTGACCAAATGTAATTTTGTCATTTCCGAGCGACACAGGCTGGGAGGCCAGAGGCCGACGTCCCTTCTCGCCCACCATAAAAACTACAGACATTATCTGTAGTTTTTATGTCCTGTCGTAGATCCCGAGCATTGTCGAGGGGAGCGAACGGAGTGAATCAAAGGGCGCACAAGCCGTAGACTATGTCTGCGGTTTTATTACCTATCCAGGAAACCCCAGGTGGAGGCACTCAGTAGAAAGCTCACGGATTAATAGCTCAACTAGCCGTAACCTGGGGATGAAAGGACCTGAGTAGTATATATCCTATTATTCAATGAGATTAGTCTATACTACGATCTTTTCATGAGAATCCGACACAAGACTAGGATTAATCTCGATCAAGATTCTCATGCCAAAAAAGGAAACCCCGGGTGCAGCGGAGCGGAACCCGGGGAGGAGGTCATTATTCATAAACAAAGAAGCGCCCCGAAGGACGCCTCGAGCGACGAGATGACATGGGCTACTCTGACTGTAACCCGCGAAGTGGGTTACCATGATTCATGTCATGGTCGATGGGATAAACCATTCCTTGAGCCAAACGCCCGGCCTCAGTACGTAGACGCTCGAGCGATCTAACAGTTGCTTCACGCTCGGCTTCTGAAGTTAAACAACGAAGATGCTCCTCCAATACGCATATGGCCCCATCAACCCGGAAACGACTGGTCTCAAACTGACCGGCAGCCTCTTGAAGCATATCTTCTATTTTTTCTGGCGCATAGAAACTTGGCACTCTTTCTCCCCTTTTTCACTCCCGAGAATAAGCTCTCGAAACTGCTCAAAGTATATATAAAATTACCAAATTGTCAACCATATCCACAACAACCCTTGACCCACCTCTTCAGACATGAGGTAATGAAAGTACAAATACTCCCTAGTACGCTCGCAAAGCGTCTAGGGAGTTTTTTGTCAGGATCCTGCTCATTCAAAATTAAAAAAATATGAAAAAACTATTATATGGATTCTTCTGCTTCGTGTTTTTTGTGCTCGCAGTATCCGCCAGTGCGCAAGAAACACCACAAAGTACAGAAGTCGCTGAAGGTGGACAGTCAGAAGTCGTGCAAGAGTCAGAAACAACTGTCACCGATACAGGACAAGGGAACCCAGAAGACGGAACCCAGAACCCAGATGGGGAATCAGCCATCGACGGCACCACGGTCGATCAAACCGACGGATCTGAACTCGTCGAAGGAGACTCATCTGACGAATCAGAATCAGTCAGTGCCGACGAACCAACCGTCGAACAAGTCGAAGAATCAGATTCTCAAGAATCCGAGGGAACGACAGGAGATGAACTCGCGACTGACGAGCCCGTTGTTGAAGAAGGGGGACAGAACCCAGACGACAGAACCCAGAACCCAGTCGAAGGCCCTGAGCTTGTCGAAGGGAGCGAGGTTGAAGATGCTGAGCTTGTCGAAGGAATCCCAATCGAGACAACTGACGAAGTCGCAGTCGACGGATCAGAAGTCGAATCGACCGAACCCTCAGCTGACGAATCAGAAATTGGATCAGAGGTTGAGTCAGCAAGCGTTGAATCAACAACCGACGTGCCAAACATCCTCATCAGTGAGGTTAACTGGGCCGGAAGTGAACTCTCGCAGGCCGATGAGTGGATTGAACTCTATAACGCGCATGGCGCAGATGTGGATCTTAGCGGGTGGGTTCTCACAGGCAGTGCCGCCTCTGGAAATGCGATAGCAATCGCCGACGGAACCATGCTTGTCGCTGGTGACGTACTACTCATTTCGAATTACGATCTTGGATCTGACAAGACAACGCTGACAGTACAGCCAGATCTTGTGACTGCATCAATATCATTAAGCAACTCATCACTGGAAATTATGTTGGTGATGCCAGATGGAACTGTGATCGATATTGCAGGCGATCAAGGATCTCCACCAGCAGGTTCGACCGAGCCCAAGGCATCAATGCAACGCAATTTCTCAACACTCGAATGGTATAACTCAGTATCAAATTCAAACTTGAGTACTGACGCTCAATTTGGAACGCCAGGTGTTCTATACTCAGCAGTCGATGTGATCGAAACGGTTGAGGAAGAGGAAGCTGTCGAAGAGGAAGAGGTTAGTTCGTCTGATGACGAGCAGGAGGTTATCGAAGAAGAGGTTATCGGACTCGATCAAACTACCCTATTTCTTAATGAATTCGTCAGTGATCCCGCTGACGATCAAGAAGAATGGATTGAGATTTATAATCCGACAGACGCATCGATAGAGCTTGAAGGTTGGACTGTGCGTGACGCTACCGAGCGATCGTCTGTGTTCGACCAAACTTCGATCGAGGCAGGTGGCTACGCTCTTATCTACAGCCCATCAGGACAATTAAATAACGGTGGCGATACAATCGAACTTCTAAATCCAACAGGCGAAGTCGTCAGCTCGGTAACTTATGGCTCTGATGAGATCGAAAGCACAGACAAAGGATGTGCGCTCGCACTCATCGATGGCGTGTGGGTATCAACAACAGAACTGACTCCGGGAGCGGTGAATGTTTTTGGAGAAGCGATAGACGATGTAGAAGAGGTTGAAGAGGTTAGTTCGTCTGATGACGAGCAGGAGGTTATCGAAGAAGAGGTTATCGAATTCGATCAAACTACCCTATTCTTGAATGAATTCTTAAGCGACCCAACTGACGATCAAGAGGAGTGGATCGAAATCTATAACCCGACCGATAGTTCTATCGAACTTGAAGGTTGGACTGTACGTGACGCGACCGAACGGTCATCCGTCTTCGACCAAACTTCGATCGAAGCAGGAGGCTACGCTCTTATCTACAGCCCATCAGGACAATTGAACAATGGCGGTGACACAATCGAACTTCTCAATCCGGAAGGCGAAGTCGTCAGCTCGGTAACTTATGGCTCTGATGAGATCGAAAGCACAGACAAAGGATATGCGCTCGCACTCATCGATGGCGCGTGGGTATCAACAACAGAGCTGACTCCGGGAGCGGTGAATGTGATCGGAGAAGAGGCTGAAGAGGTTAGTTCGTCTGATGACGAACAGGAGGTTCTAGAGGTTATTGAAGAAGAGGTTGAGGAAGATGCCGTCGACGAAACTGATGATCAGATTGAAACTTCTGATGAATCTGAGACTGAAGAACTTCTTTCTTACGACTCTGGATCTGTACTCATCAATGAGCTTGTAAGCGATCCTGCTGAGGGTGATGTTGAATGGATCGAGCTATACAATCCGCAAGATGAAGCTATTGATTTAACTGGATGGTCTGTGGCTGATGCTACCGATCGACAGACAATGCTAGAAGGTTCGATCGAAGCTGGTGGATATTTCGTGATTGAAGAGCCAAGCGGAAAACTTAACAATGGTGGCGATACAGTCTATCTCTACGACCCATCTGGAAATCTTATCAATCAGATAAGCTACGGAACCGAAGAGGTTGATGAGCCAGACAAAGGCGAAAGTCTTGCATTCGATGGATCGAACTGGATCGTTACCTCAGAAATAACAAAATCAGAAGCTAATACAACTGAATATGAGGAGGATAGCCAGAACCCAGAAGACAGAACCCAGAACACAGCCGAAGACACTGAGCTTGTCGAAGGGAGCACAGAGTCAAATACAACAACATCCGAGTCCGGCGCTGATCAGCAAGATGAACACCAAGATGTTTCGAATGATCAGCCAACAAGCTCGGGCGATAATAATGACGTTTCCGCTCAGCCAGAAACCCATCGTGTTGTTGCCATAGCACAAACTCCAAAAACAGCTTCAAGCTCATCGAGTTCATCTAAAACATCAAGTTCAAGTTCCTCAAGCGCATCAGCCAATGAAGTAACACTTAGCGGAGTTGTTACAGCAGTACCTGGAACCTTTGGATCGCAAATCGCATTCATCGAAGGAACTCAGCTGTACTTCTACTACGCTGACTGGCCGATGCTTAAACTTGGAGACGTTGTAACTGTCAGTGGTGAACTATCTGAAAGCCGAGGAGAGCAAAGGATTAAACTATCTGAAATGAGCGATGTCCAAATCACAGGTCATGTCGATCTAAACCCGACAAAGACATCTATCAATGGACTGGGTTCAATGCAAGATGGTTCCCTCGTAACAATCCGGGGTGAGGTCACTGATATGAATGACACAAAAATAATTCTTCGTGATTCAACTGGAAGTATAACCGTTGTCTCAAGCACTAGTGAAAATGTGCAATGGAGTGCATTAAGTTCTGAACTTGAAATAACTGGAGTTCTGCGAACTGTTAGTGGAGAACAACGTGTCTACCCACGAACGTCACAGGATGTCGTGCAAATTCAGGAAGAAGTTATTGAAGAATCTAGTAACGATATACCTGTTGTCGTGGCTCAAAGCAATGATGTAACTCCATGGGTTGGTGGCGGACTACTATTCGCAACACTTATTGCTCTTGCTTACTTCTTTGTACGACGAGGGCGCTTAGAAACTGCTCCTGCTGGAGCCTAATTAAATAAATTATGTCTGATGAAAAAACAAAAAGCATGTGGATGACAAAATTAAACAGTCGTACCCAAGATCTTATCAACAATTTGGGTATCCCAGCCGACATGGGAGAGCGAATTAAAGATCTCATGTTTGAAATCGCAAGGGACCAATACAAGGCGGGTAATAGTAATGGAATCCGATGGGCGAAAACTAATCCATAAACCTAGATTGTGTATACCTACTGTGCATACAGTGTGCACAAGCGCATGTGGGGCAAAATCTGCCCCACATGCGTAGAGTATAATAATTTTATATGAGGAAGCATATGCAAACAACATTAAATAACATCCAAGACTTACTTGGACAAATAACAAATCGCCTAAATACAATAGATGATCGACTTGATCGCATGGATAAGCGATTAGATGTAATAGATGAACGCTTTAACGTAATAGATGAACGCTTTAACGTAATAGATGAACGCTTTAACGTAATAGACGAACGCTTTAGTGTAATAGATAAACGCTTTGATTCAATGGACGAGCGTTTTGATCTTAATGATCAACGCATGGACGAGCAACTCAATGCTATTAATGAACGTTTTGATAAGGTTGAAAAACAACAAGACAAAACAAACAATGAACTTACACAAATTAAATCTGAACTCAGAATTACTAATGAAAGGGTCGGAGTTCACGGTGAAGAACTTGGACGTATAAAAGTTGAAATGCGAGATACAAAAGATCAAATGATTGTTCGGTTTGATAAGGCTGATGACAAATTAGATCGATTCGAATACAACCATCAAGAGCTTAGGTTGGAAATGAACACTCGCTTCAAGGAAACAAACGGGCGTATCGGAGATCTCTTCAAACACGTGGATGGGGTCGTTGGTATGTACAACGTACATGATTCAGAAATCGCTGCGCTACAACATGTATTTGAAAGGCATGAATCGATTTTAGAAAAACTTTAATTTCCAATAGCAAGGCTTGACAAGAATGGTATTTTGTAATACTATTTTTTGGCAATCTAGGAGGTCGCATGGTACTACTTTGGGGCATACTGCTCCTCGTGGTCGCCAGGACCTTCCTAGCGACGCAACGACAAAACCGCTCGGTCACGTCGTACAACCCTGCAAGCACGTGTCACGTGCTCTGTCCTGCTGGCTGGGAGCTCCATGAGCCACCCAGTTTCGAACTCCCGACGGCCGATCTGCCTAGCCCATCTCGACGGCTGGTCTACGATCTGTCACTACCTTGCGACCACAGAGCCAGCTCGCAAGCAATGTGCAGCCGTCATCGCGGAGTGAGGTCTCGCTGGTTCACCAGCGGCATCCCTCCCTAGCTCCCGCAACCTACGCCCGGCCGTACCTCGTACGTGCCGGGCGTGCTATTTTTATTGACTATCACTTTTTATTTCGATACTATAACTCGCGTGCGGTAGTAGTTCAGTGGTAGAACGCTTCCTTGCCAAGGAAGAGGCCGCCGGTTCGAACCCGGTCTACCGCTCCACCGAGCTTAGCTCGGTTGCTAGTATGAGAGCCTAAGCTCAGCTTTGGCCACAAGCAACAAGTAATTGCAAAGCAAGGTGACAGTCCAGCTGAGCTGGACCTCACCCTCGAGATAAGTTCGGTAGAAAAAATCAGACGTGTATTTGTCTGGTTTTTCTTATTTCCCAGATTCATCTGGGGTGTTTTTGTTTATCTGAACATATAAATCAGATATTGACTCTCTCTCTCTCATCTGTTAGCATACATTGTCGACAACTTTCAACCCCGTCGGCTAGGAGGAATCCGTAATGAATCTCGCCCTCTTCATCGATCACACCATCCTCAAGGCCGATGCTACATCGGTAGAAATCACCCAGCTCTGTGCCGAGGCTCGTGAACACGGCTTCGAGGCAGTCTGCGTCAACCCGTGCTGGGTCAGCCTCTGTGTCGCCTTGCTCGCCGACTGCGACGTCAAGGTCTGCACGGTCGTCGGCTTCCCGCTGGGAGCCAACACCCCCGAAAGCAAGGCCGCGGAAGCGACCGAGGCCGTCAAGGCTGGTGCCGATGAGATCGACATGGTCATCAACATCGGCTGGCTCAAGGACGAGCAGGATCTCGACTTCGTGCAGGACATCGCAACCGTTCGCGAAGCCATCGGCGCAAAGGCCACCCTCAAGGTCATCATCGAGACCTGCAAGCTCACCGATGATCAGAAGGTGCACGCCTGCCAGCTCGCAGTCGAGGCCGGTGCCGACTTCGTGAAGACCTCCACCGGCTTTGGTGGTGGTGGCGCGACGGTCGAGGACATCCGCCTCATGCGTGAGACTGTTGGCTCCGACATCGGTATCAAGGCCTCCGGTGGTATCCGTGACCGCGCAACTGCCATTGCCATGATCAATGCTGGTGCCACACGCATCGGATGCTCTGCTGGTGTCGCGATCGTCACCGGATGATCACGATCGCTCGCATGCTAATCTACGCCACCCCAGAGCCGTCTGTGCTCTCGTGGGTGGCTCTTTGCTAATAAAACGCAAAAGTGAGCCGATCGACTACCTTTAAAACAAATTTCAAACTTTGTATAAAAAAATCACCTATAAATATAAACAACTTTCTCGTATGGGACTTGAAAAATCAGACATGTATTTGTCTGGTTTTTTTCTATTTCGCAAATAAAACATAATTAAAAAATCTCAATGTGTTTTTGTTCAAACAAAATAGTCCGCCATCCATTCGAGAACAGCGGACTCTTCTTGGCAAAGCCAAGGAAGTAGTACCCCGGGCACAAGGGGTCAAGGTGCCAAGGATCCAGAGACAAAGCGCAAAGGACTATTGCTTGCTACAAACAAACACCCACCGACCACGAGCATTCCACCTGTAGCCAGGGAAATCGTAGCACGTGCTGAGCCAGGAACCGTCTGAGCCGCGCCCGACACTGAACACGCTGAGAACACCATCCGAGTCCATAATGGGCTCCATGGCGATCAGCAACCACTCATCCATGAGCTGATCCTTGTACTGCTCTCGCAATGCGGGACCAAGCTCGGCCGGACAAAGTTGCCAGTCACGCTTGAGACCTGCCTCGTAAGCCTGCTCACGTGTGGCGCCATTGGGATATCCGAGCTCTTTGTTTGTCGCAATGACAAGCTCGAGGGTCTGCACCTCCTGCGCGAAGGTGGTCTTCGCGAGAATATCTCGCGCCCACTTGCTGAGCTTGTAGCCTGCGGACTCGAGTGCTGCGATCATGGCTTCGGCGTTCTTGTGGTGGCCGATTTCGATGGTACGCCAGGGCTTGATCTGCGCTTGAGTCACAGGAGCCATGAACGCCCCCACCCTACACTTTGCCTCATCGCGATCGCGCAAACACGCTTCTGCGACTTCGGCGGTTACACCTAGTTGATTCAACAAAGACAAGAAGGCGATAAGCCTCCCACCAGGATCAATATCGAAAAGGTTCGCCATGGTGACTTTCCTCTTTTTTTCATTACTGCCGGTTCGTGATTATGGAAAGACATTCTCCATTCACACTTCCCTTTTGTTAAAAGCAGCGACTTGGCGATAAACACTCATCACCAAAACGCTACTTTCAACTGACAACTTTATAATGGACAAGAACTAAAGATAGCAAAAAAGTAACCAAAAGTCAATAGTCAAACCATTATACCGAAGTAGAAATACATAACCTGACTCTCTTTTTAATCAAAAAACCACCTATGAAGTAGATGGCCTTCTTGGCTCCGTCGAACTTACCTCATTAGGCCGTTCGACGGTCTGGTACCGCGGGCGGGAATCGAACCCGCACTCTCTTTCGAGAAAGGGATCTTAAGTCCCTCGTGTCTGCCAATTCCACCACCGCGGCAACGGGATGAATATACAATATTTAGCACTTTTTTTCAAGAACCTATCAAAAATCTCACTCTACCTTCTACTTTCTACTCTCTACCTTCTGCGCTATAATAAGATTAGTATGATTGAGTCGAATTTTGATGAAACGCCAGTTGAACCTAGGGAAGTTTCTGGAACTCCACAAAATGAGGAGGAAATTTTTGAGGTTGGTTTGCGACCGCGAACATTGGAGGAGTTTGTCGGTCAGGAGGAATTGAAGCAGGGGCTTCATATTTTTATACAAGCAGCAAAAAAGCGTGGTGAACCAATCGACCACACACTTTTATATGGAAACCCTGGGCTTGGTAAGACTACCCTCGCACACATTATTGCGAATGAAATGGAAGGTAACATTCGTATCACCAGTGGCCCTGCTTTGGAACGAGTTGGAGATCTAGCTGCGATACTATCAAATCTTCAAGCAGGTGACATCTTATTCATCGATGAGATTCATAGAATGAACCGTGCAATTGAGGAAGTGCTATATCCGGCCATGGAAGACTTTGCTCTTGATCTTGTTGTAGGAAAAGGACCATCTGCTCGCACACTTCGACTTGGACTTGAGAAATTTACAATTATTGGTGCAACAACTCGACCTTCGCTTCTTTCATCTCCACTTAGAGATAGATTTGGGTCCACATATCGTCTCAACTTTTACTCTGACGATGAAATGGGAAGTATTGTAAATCGAAGTGCTGGTATACTTGGTGTACCAACCGATAAAAGGACGTGTCAGACTATTGCTGATCGATCTCGTCAGACCCCGCGCATTGCCAATCGTCTTCTAAAACGTGTTCGAGACTATTCGCAAGTAAAACACAATGGCGAACTTACTTGCGACATTGCAAACTCAGCACTCGACATGTTAATGATTGACAAACTGGGACTTGATGCAGTTGATCGTCGCATCTTACAAGTGATTATCGACAAATTCAGCGGTGGCCCGGTCGGACTCACTACACTCGCAGCTGCGACTCAGGAAGAAACAGCATCGCTTGAAGAAATCTACGAACCATTTCTACTTCAACTTGGATTTATCGAGCGTACACCGCGTGGACGAACAGTAACCGAGAAAGGATATCAACATTTAGGACTCAAAAAACCAACTGACACACTTCTATGATCATTCCCATTTACTATCTCCTAATTCCCTACGGCGTCCTTGTACTAGCTGCGGGTATTTTTGTTTTATTCAACGTAATGCACTTGTTAGCATTTGGTATGGAGAGTTTTAAAACTGCTTTTCTTGTGTTGCTCTACATCGGATCAACGGCCGCCGTTGTAGGATTCTCGTATTTTTTAATAATGCAGTTCGACTGGACTCAAGAATTGATGGTTAGTGATATTATCAGCTCAATTATAAATCCAATCATATGATTAGATTAAGCCAATTACCAAATCAAGAACGTGATGAAAAGCCGATTCTTTTTTTGCGTCGTCATTGGATTGAAGTCGCAAAAGTAATATTTGTGACCGCTGTTTTTGTAGCAATCCCATATGCGTTTTTCTATCTTTTGACAGACAGTGGAGTTGACTGGACTGGTTACTGGGGTCAGTTCGGCGCACTTCTCTTATCAGTTTACATGTTGTTCAGCCTTGCAATTATAATGACCATGTTCACAGACTTCTATCTTGATACTTGGATCGTCACAACACGCAGGGTCATCAACATTGAACAAAAAGGGCTGTTCTCTAGAGTCATATCTGAACTTCACCTAAACCAAGTACAGGACGTTACTGCTGAAACACATGGATTTCTGGCAACAATATTTAGCTACGGGCACGTATATATTCAAACTGCAGGAACACGTGAGAGATTCGAATTTAAAAAAGTAAACAACCCAGCAAAAATCAAAGCGCGCGTATCAGAGCTTGTAGAGCAAGACAAGCGAAGACACGGTGATGCATCAAGAGTTGTATGAGGCTAATTCTTGGATCATCTTCGAGAGGACGCCGGATGATTTTAGATCGTGAAGGATATGATTTTGAAATATTAAAACCAGAAATTGATGAACAGCTAATCCGCTGTGACGATCCGAAAGAACTTGTTTTAAAAATTGCACACGCAAAAGCAGATGAAGTCGAACGAAAAATTCAAGGCGATGCAATTATAATCACATCCGATCAGGTCGTTGTTTGTAATGGGCAGATGCGTGAAAAACCGAAAGACGAGCAAGAAGCTCGTTCTTTTATTTTAAGCTACCACAAACATCCAGCTGAGATTATAAACGGCATGGTTCTGATAAACACATCAACAGGCAAGCGTGTTGAAGGACTCGATATTTCTAAAACACTTCTAAAAGAAAGGTTGCCAGAAGCATTGGTTGATCAAATCATAACCAAAGGTCTGATCTTTAACTGTGCCGGTGGTATACAACTTGAAGATCCACTAATCCAACCATATATTCAATATTCAGAGGCCACAGAAGACCAGCTCGTAGGCATGCCCTTAGAACTTTTCAAAAGATTGATGGGTAAAATTAGATAACTAGACTAAGCACAACTATAAACCTCTAAATACCGTATCGTGTGGCTGGGGTTGACAAGTTGTGCTTTTTTATTTACTCTATCTGCACAACATCTCATCGGAGGGATGGGAACAGGGTGACGGTGGCAGCTTGGTTAGCGGCCCAAGACTGTTGCTGTCATGTGAGCTAGCGGGACGGTGGCGCTTCCCCACGCGTCTAAGCCTCTCGCGTCTACGCTCCCGTGATGACCCTGGGACTGAGCACCCTGGGGTCATCGCGCCTCTTCTCTCCTTAATGATTCTCACTTTGGTGGGTGGCGGCAGATCCCTCTGGCTGTCGGACGGGACCCCCAGAGCGCCGCCACCCACACCCCCTTGGACCAGCATCTCGATGCTGGTCTTCTTCTTTTCTATTGACATTATAAAGGGTTTACGTGTATATTATTTATGGTAACAGGTGCGTCTGAGCCGACCCGTGGGGCGGCCAGCACAAGCCGGCCGCCCCACCCTCTCTTCTCCTTCGTGATCAACACCTCGCTGTTGATCCTCTTTTTTTTATAAACTTAAAAACCGACTTTTGTCGGCCTATATTTTATATTAACTATTGTGTTGCGATATTTAGAGTTGTTCGATCCCAATCAAAGTTCTCCCAAGCCCAACGTGCTAAGGAAGCTGCGTCATCACAGCTTTCTCGTCGGCCGTCTGACCCAAGTAAGACGATCAACACAGACTTATCTTCATCCTCTCCCATTGGGTGCATCCTAACTACCAAGTTCCATCCTGCCTCTGGCAAATATCCTGTCTTACCGGCTGTGACATAAACATCATCATACGCCGAATCGTATAGCAACCAATTTGTGCTACTTATGTCTCGAGTATAGCTATCATCGTTCAGAGCTTCGATATAAATGCTGGATGTGCCGGTAATCTTTCGAAGATTTTCATTTGAAAAAACTTCGCGTGCAAAGAAAGCGACTTCTCGGGCAGTCGAGATATTATCAACCTCGATACCTGTTGGGTCTGCGAAAGATGTGCTTCTGAGATTCAATGATGCCGCAACTTCATTCATTTTATCTACAAAATCTGACTTTTCAAATCCGGTTAAGCGAGCAATCGCGTTCGCCGCATTATTTGCTGACGCTACTAAAGTCGCTTTAAGTAGATCGATGACTGTAAATGTCGTACCACCATATACCCACAACTTTGCACCTCCAACATCATCAGCATCTTCGACCGATCCAATCCCACCGCCATCGAGACCAAGATCCATGGCCGTCTTTGCAGTCATTAATTTTGTAATAGATGCGATCGGCCAAGATTGCCCAGCACTTTGCGCTGCGAGAATCGCACCTGTCTGGTCATCAATGACGATGTAATTCGGTGTATTAATAAATGGAGTATTTGATGCGCCTGTATTAATCGCAGGTGATACTTCTGGCGCATAATCCGCCAGCTCATCATAAGCCTGCCATCCATACTGTCGAGCCCAATCCTCAAGATCAATTAAAAATCCTGCGCCCGATCCTTCGATGCCTTGATATGTCTCGGGGTCAAACGCAGCTTGGAGATCTCCCCGATCTTCATAAATCTCAACCAACTCATCAGTAATGGCAAAGGCCAAAGACGGCACCATAAACGATGCCGCTGTGATTATTGTAATTATTTTTTTATTAATCACCATAAATATATAATACCACTCTAAACAAATGTAAGGAATCCATCTTTCATATAAATACTCAGAACCAACTAAAACCCTGAATATGAGCTACGAACTTAACAGTTTCTCACTTCATATATATTTTAAGAACCGCGCTTGTCTACGCGGTTCTTTCTCTATAAATACTCTTATTTACTTCTCCACTCTTCATCCGAAATTCTACCCGAGACAGCTTCTGTGTACTCTCCTCCAATTCTTTCAGCCATTTCCCTATCTTCTAATTCAACCGCTTTAAGCCATCTCGTCCTAGTATCTACCAACCAATTCAACGCTTCTCTGGCATCACTACACTCGCTTAATGGTAAATCACCAGCTGCCAATGTACCATCTACAATTGGGTCAATGAACAAATTTAGTTTTTCAAAAAGCGCTCTCACATCCTGATCATTGCCATAATCTAATTGGGCTTGCCTGAAAGCAATCTCTAAAGCCCGTCGATAAAGTTCGCGATCAGCTTCATCTGAAAAATCTATATTTTTTGAATCAAGCAAAATCTTACTCAACTGATCAGGTGTACGTATAGCCTCCGAATCTCTAAGGGCATCTAGAGCCCTTGCATTAGCTGGTTCTGTCTCTTCGCCTTTATTAACCAGAGGCAAATCTTTCTTCTCCAATGACATATTACCCCCTTTATCTCTTGTAAATGGCATATTGAATTTTATTTAATTATTGTAATTATTTTTTTACTAATAGTCATATGTATTTGGTTGAAAAGATGGAACTATCTTATAACCACCCCTAACCCCTCCTTGAAAGAGGAGGGGGAAATTGAAATCTAGGTCCTCCCACTTCCCAAGGGGGAGATAGCCTGCCGGTCGTAGCTCCGCAGAGCGAAGTCTGGAGGGGGTTGCCGTGATTCGATCAAATCTAATGATAACAAGTTTTGGGATCCCTCCTAATGTCGGGATGGAGGATTTAAACTGCATACCCTTCGGACATTCGGCTGCCTACTGCATACCGCCTACTGCATACTGCATTCTCCCTATTCCCACCACTGCTCTATTTCAATATCGGTGTAAAAGTAATGTAAAATTTCATCCCACATGTAATCATCATTTGCCATGTGTAAAGCTCCTAGTGCTGACATTCCGATGCCGTGTCCCCAAAGCACTCCTCCGTCTTCCCATGGGACTTCTACTGACTGGCACCAGGCCTTCTCACCATTCCAAACTTCAGACCAAGATCTTGTTCTTCCATCTGATCTGGAGAAATATGGTGTAATTGCCAACTCACTATCATAGGTCACAATCATACCTCGTGTATCCACCACTGCTTGCACAATGGTTGGTGAATCTTCTTCATGTTCATATCCACGATACACTTGATCGTCAGCGTAGGCATTCACATGCATGAACTCTCCCCGCTCGCTTACATCATATCGAGAATTCGCATAAGCATATGTTCGCGCCGCTGTTACAAGTGCCTTTTGATATTCGGTCGGTGATATATTTGAAGTTTCTGCAAGCCCGTACAAATACTGTTCAATTGCCAGTTCATTAATAATCCAGGTTCGGTCTTTGTAACTGTTATATCTCAATTCAAGAACCCCGCGATAGGTGTTGTATGCATATCCACCATTTCGAGTTTCGCGATAATCGAAATTCACAATGGTCATTACAGCGTTATCTTCAACTGGAATAAATCGAAGACCGTAACTTGATGTTTCTAGACCGCGTCCTCTATCAAAATAATATCGATCATCTGCATAATAGGCTGTGACCTCATCTCCTTGGTCCAACTCTGCTAACAAATTCCCTTCTGTGTCACGAAGTTCAAAGTCTGATTCGTCTGAGGTGATTATAATTATGTCATCAGTCTCCTCATCAACGGTTAAAATACCGACTCTGATAATTGGTTCCTCATCTAATTCATAATTCACAATCGCATCGTCATCATTATCGTCTGATAGAGCCGCAGCTCCGCCAGTGACTTCAATTGGCAACTCAACGATCGCATTTTCAATACTCTCTCCATTTGCAGCAAATTGAAATTCTGCATTATGTGTTCCATTAGTATCTGGGGCTATAACTGCAAATGTTATATATGCTGTCTGACCTGGAGCAATCGCATCTGATCCATATGCGAGCTGTGACCCTGACCATGATGGATGTTCAAAACTTACAGAAGTAGATGCAAACGCGACATCCATTTCATTTAGTGAGTATGAACTCCAACTCTTGGTTCCGGTATTTTTGAATCCAACAGTTAACAAGATCGAACTCCCTGCTTTTACTTTTACTCGAGTAGCGCTCAATATCGCAAGCTCAGCATCAAGCCCGCTGTCTTCGACCGAAGAATCAGAAACGGTTAAAGATTCTTGAATCTCGCTTGTAACATTTATAGATATTGAAATCTCACCACCGTCGACCCAAGCAATATCTTCAGAAGCTAGATGAAACACTTCTTCATAGGATCCTTCCGTATCTGGCGCATGAAGTTCAAAAACCATGCTTGCCGTTTCTCCAGGCTCGACCAAAGGTTCAACAATTCTTTTCACCTGCGTTGGTCCCAACCAAGTTCCAGGATCAAACGAACTTGAACGATATTTTGGATCATATGTGTAAAGCGAAATATATCCAGCACCATCATTATACCAATTAGCATCTCCACTATTCAAAAACGTCACACTAACCTCTTTTACCTCACCTGGAAACATAGTTAACTCACTACCCCCAGAGATTGTTACAGGAACAGCTTCATAGGATGCAGCTCGAACTGCGGTTGAGATAAAAAAGAACCCGCAAACGATAAGTAATGCGGTAAAAATTCCCCACTTTTGCAATAGAGTCATAGGCATATGCATTGATTTCATGCATGTTTATTATAGCGCACCTTGCCAGGTGAATAAAATATGTTTTCAACAGTTTGTTCACAAAAAAAACAAGAACCCCCACACCAGCGCAGAGATTCAAGTGTCAGACCAGTGGCCTGATACACCTCTCTGAGGTGCGGGGGTAGATTGGACGTTGTGGGGCCTAAGGCTCACCCACACCCGTCCGCGATGACTCAGGCACGCATTCCTCGCTCTATCCTTTTTGTCTTTGGGATAGCCAAGGGCGAACGTGTTGTCCAAAGTCGCAATGAGCAGGGACCGCCTACTCTCGGATTGGGGAGATGAGGGTTGGTTGAAAAAGCTGTAAGTGAGATGTTGCGTTCATCCACCCCTTTCCTCCACCACGGGTAAACCCTGGCTCACAGAAAATGGCTTTTTCTTTATACGCGGCGCCCTCATAGCCATGCGTGGTCGCTTTACCAAACTTGGCCTTAGCCTTAATGGGACGCAATCCCGATGTTTGGCGTGATCCTGACAAGTACTAGACCCGTCCACCGATTTTAGGCTCACCAAGAGAGCCCGAGGATCACTTTTAAAACTTAACTTGGCTAACCGTAACACTGACAAAAATTATGCTTGCTGCGAGCCTCTACCAAACCCAGGGCGGAGAACCCAACGCAGAGGTCTCGCTTACAAGCAACTGAGAAATGATTCCGCGAATCAACTCTCAACTATTTGCAAGGATAAAAGTTATGGCCTGCCGAGAGCAAGTTTCGAACCGGAGCACCCATGGAGGTTGCTCCCGGTCAGACCAGAGAAGGTTGGGGAACAGGGGGTAGTGTAAAGATCGCACTCAATACACTCCCCCTGCCCCATTACGCATCACGATTGCAAGTCGATTAACGTATAGGCTTTTCCATACCGTCCACTACAACCATGGCTAGGTTGCAAATCCCTTTTATATGGTGGATTCTGTCCCATCTATGCGAAGAATGAGTCAGGGGAGCGGTCGTTGCTTCGCGATACAATCACCTTTCGGATCATGCATCTGCCCAGGTCACCAGTTTGGCCTCGAAGACTTAGTTGTGCAAATTCGCCAGGCGGATTTACAAGCAACTGAGAAGCGATTTCATCAAATCAACTCTCAGTTGCTAGCAATGTCTAGATACCTACGGCAAGCAGCGCTCCGATTATCAATGAATAGCTTATGCAAATTATCGTTTCCATATACCTTCTAGATTATCAACTTAGTTAATCGTCTAGCAGGGGCCCCGAGATATCAACTTGCGTTGATTACTCGGGAGTGACGGTACGACGGCGGATCTTTTCTCCGTCTCGACGCGTCACTACGACTCGCGGTTCGCAGGACTTGAGCTCCACCTTGCCTTGATGCCGAAGCTTCGAGGGGCTGGTGGTGTGCCAAGCCTGTAGGCTCCCTAGGGAGCCCGACCGGTGAGTATTAATGCTCACTCCATGTGTTTGGGGTTTTGAATCAATGCCAGGGATCTAAGATTCATGACAAGCTTTGAATCCTAGGTCCCTGGAATAAATCCAGGGCTCTCTCAGCCATTAGTAGGCTATTTAATCAATAACCCTCCAGATGAACCGTCTCTGCTTCTATAAAGCTGCCGAGGCAGCGGTGGTTATCAGCCGTACACAACAGGGGTCGAAGTTTTAACCAATCCTCCAGATCCTCATCTGAACGTGCATGGGGGAAACGTTCAGGTGAGGATCAATAGAACTGTAAAGCGCTCACTTGAGTGATACATCTCATCAGCGAACAAATTAATCTATCATAACTTCAAAAACTTGTCAAGCCCTTGATGTACAAAAATAGCCTATTTTGATCATATTTGGCTAAAATTAAACAAAAAAAGACCCGACTTCCATCGGTATTCACTGTATACTTTAAGCTTTTAGCTTTTGACCTTCTATCCTCCCCCTTGACAACTAACCACTTTTCATGTATAGTACTGGGTCACGCTCGCACATCGCGTACGTGTTAATAGTGGCCCTAACAGGCCGCTTTCCTCGAACTCCCCCCCTTCAAGGGAAGGAGTAACCATGGGTGGTACCTAGAAAATGGTGCCCGCAACAACCCGGAGACATGAAAATGTCAGAATACTCCGGCCTTCAGGCCACATGCTCAGAACCAAACCAGATGGATCGCACTGCGATCTGCAGGTTGCGGATCGAGTGATGTGATCATCGAAGAAGGTTGGGGGAAACCCCGGGAGGTTGCTATGGGTAGCTGCTGAACCAACCGCCGTGCGCTTCTGTGCGGCGGCCTTCTTTTTAAGAAACTTTTCTTAATTCAGTCTCAACTGATGCTTCCCAAGCAGTCTCAAAAATAGTCCTCATTGAATTTGCAAACATCTCACTTTCGATAACAACGACAGTAACCGTACCCACATAAGAAGCAAGCACGAGATAATTTCCAAAAATTGCTATATTCCCACGAAAAACTCCAAATGACTCTGGGATCTTCCTAAACTTAATGCCTTTTCTAGGATTGTGGAGTTCACCTTGATGAAGAATCCTTCCATTCTTAGCTGTCCACTTATAAGACTTTCTCGCTGCTAATAAAACCTTTTCATCTAAATGTTCATAAAGATCATCCGAATTTGTTATCTCCAAAAATTCATCCGGCCTAGTTTCTTCAATTAAAGAAAAGAATACACGCAACCCTTCTTCACCTTCATACATCTTCACCATCGGCCGCGCTCCGCCTCCTAATAATTTCAAAGCATCGATTGATCGAGTAACATCCTCGATTTTTGTTTTAAACTTTTGCTGTTCTTCTTTAAGATACGAAACAATCCTCTCCGGATATTCAGCAGCGTATAGTTGCTTCTTTCCTACAATCGAGCTACTTACCAATCCTCGTTCTGAAAGCTGACTAATTGCGTCATATGCAGCAGTTCTTGATATTCCTGATTTTGCGGCAATAGCCTGCACGGGCGATGGTCCAAGCTCAAGCGCCGCCAAATAGACTTTTGACTCACTTGGCATCAAACCTACCGACTCTAAAAGTGGTGTTAATTTTTTCGACATAAATAATATTATTATGCATCCATTTTATCACATTCTGAATTAAATCGGCTGCATTCTAGCTACCCTCCTTCGCTGACCAGTCTTCGCTAAAGTTACAACGGTCTGTGGGAAGCTACGGACGGGCCTTTGGCCGCATACCATTCGATTCGCTTTGCTCACTCATGGCCTTCGGCTGTATACTGTAACTACTATGAACAAAACTCGAGCTTTGGCGCAAAATGCTGCTGTACAAATAATAGGTAAAACTTTGGCAACAATGCTGGGTGTATTTACTGTCGCAATTCTTGCTCGCCATCTCGGAGTTGAGGGGTACGGTCAATTCACAATCGCACTTTCGTTTCTTTCAATATTTGCCGTGATTGTCGATTTTGGACTTACGCTCACAACTACGCAAATGATATCGGAAAAAGAGGCAGATGAAGCAACCCTGCTTGGAAATCTTCTAACGCTCAGAATTATCTCAGCAGTAGTCTTCCTAGCACTTGCTCCAATCGTTGCAATCTTTTTTCCATACGACAATATCATTCAGCTTTCAATCGCGATTGGTGCATTCTCATATCTTTTTGGAACTACAGCTCAAATGTTTGTGGGCGTCTTCCAAAAACGCATGCTCATGTCTCGCGTTGTAATCGCAGAACTTGCCAACCGCACCGCAGTACTAATTGGAGTCTTATTTGCTCCATATTTTAATTTCGGAGTTGTAGATATTATTTGGTTGCTTGTAATCGGAAACGCAATCCAGCTAATGCTCATTCTTTGGCAAACAAAAGTACTAATTGCCTTCAAGCCAAAACTCAACATAGCTATTTGGAAAAAGATTCTATTGCGAAGCTGGCCAATCGGGGCGTCGATTTTCTTTAATCTGATCTACCTTCGTGGTGACATCGTGTTCCTATCTATATTCCGAGACAATGCTGAGACCGGGCTTTACGGAGCTGCATACAAAGTAGTCGATGTGGTTGCAGCAATCCCAGTCATGTACATGGGGATCGCACTTCCCCTTCTTGTCGCCGCGTGGAGCGCATCACGTACAAACCGATTTAAAAACTACATGCAGAAGTCGTTTGATTTTCTCTCGATCGTTGCAGTCCCAATGATCTTTGGATCTATCGCAGTTGGAGTTCCAGTTATGCAACTTGTCGCCGGAATGGAATTCACAGAATCTGGACGTGTCTTGATGATCCTAGGCCCAGCTGCAGCAATAGTATTTTGGAACTCACTATTTGGACATGCGATTGTCGCACTAAACAAACAAAAAATAATGACCTGGGGTTACTTAGCTGTGGCAATCTTAACTGTTGCAGGTTATATCTACTTTATTCCGATATATGGAATGTGGGCAGCGGCCTGGTTAACACTATTTTCTGAAGCTCTCATCGGAACTCTAACATTCCTGGTTGTCTGGCGCGTAAGTAAATACTTCCCATCACTCAAAATGCTCGCCAAGGCAATTCTAGCCAGCGTAGTGATGTTCCTATTCCTATCACTGCTAACCGAGGTGCACATCGCACTTCTAATACCAGCAGCAATGGTCGTCTACGTAGCGGCGTTGACCGCACTCGGTGGACCAAAACCAAAAGAAGTGTTAAATCTATTCCTACCAGAGAAACCACCAATAAGTCAGCCGTAGAAAATCCCAGAATGCAGTAGGCAGTATGCAGTAGACGGTTCGAGATCTTGAACCGCATACTGCATACTGCATACTGCCTACCTTTCTTCATCATGCTTCCCATACTACTAACAATCTCATTCATCCTTTTCGCGATCCTGGCATGGCGCAATCTTAAGATGGCGCTTATTTTGTTATCTGGTCTACTTCCGATCTATCTACTACGACTCGAGATCGGGCCAATCCCGTCAACAGCACTTGAAATTTTGGTATTGATTTGTGTGGTTGTCTGGATCATCAAACTCATCCGTCCAGACGCCCACACCTCCCCATCTCGACGCCTAGGAGAGATCTTCTCAAGCAAGAATACTTCCCATGCCTACCGACAGGCAGATCACTTCGTTCGAAGTGGGAATAAATGGATCCAACCTACAATCTTACTAATCGCAGCTGCATGCTTTGGAGCTGTGGTAGCACCCGATCTTTTCTCAGCACTTGGAATCTGGAAAGCATATTTCATCGAGCCGATTCTTGTGGCTATAATGATGATAACTACATTCAATCGAAAAGACTGGATTCGATGTTTGCAAGCACTCAGCATCTCAGCAATCGTAATTTCGATCTTTGCAATCTTTCAATATCTAACAGGAACCGGGATCCCAACTCCATGGGACATAGAACTCCGAGTAACAAGCTTTTTTGATTACCCAAACGCACTCGGCCTCTTCTTGGCTCCGATCGTAGCTTTTAATGCAATCAAGATGATCACTGGCAACCACCCCTACCCCCTCCTTCGGCCCATTCGACAAGCTCAGGGTCGCCCTGAAGTATTTGAAGGGCGGAAGGAGGGGAACCTTGAGCCTAACCTCTCCCCCTTCCGAAGGGGGAGTTGGAGGGGGTTGCCTTGGATCTCGATCCTAACAATAATCCTCAGCCTCATCGCAATCACCCTTTCCCAAACCGAAGCCGCGCTAGTAGCAATGCCAACCGCGGTGATAATCACATTGCTAATTTCAGGAATTTCAAAAAAATCAAAACTAATCCTAATAGCCCTATCAGTCCTACTAGTCCTATTCTCACTCCTAATCCCAACATCGCGTGAAAAGCTACTTCTCCAAGACTACTCCGGCCAAGTTCGAATCTCACAATGGACTGAAACAATTGAACTAATAAAAGAAAAACCATTCTTCGGCGCAGGACTTAACGGATACCCAACAGCCCTCGAGCCTCACCACGATTCAACCCTCTACGAAATCTTCCAATACCCACACAACATATTCCTAAACACCTGGACCGAACTAGGACTAATCGGACTAATCACACTATTCTGGTTTGGATACTTAATCGTTCGCAAACTCGTCTCTCCCCCTTCCCAAGGGGGAGCTGGTGGGGGTTGCCGTGATCCGATCCAACTCGCCCTCTTCGCAGCCCTACTAACAATCGCCATCCACGGTCTAGTAGACGTCCCCTATTTCAAAAACGACCTCTCGATCCTCACATGGATCTTACTAGCAGGATTCATGGTTGTTTCAAATAAACAAAATAACAAAATATGACCCCTAAAAAATACTACGAAAAAAAGGGTGATTATCTTGAAGAGCATAAAGATTATTTTACAAATCAACAACTTGTAAAAGATGTTGATTTTATTACTAGTGCATTGCATCTAAAAAAACAAGATAAAATACTTGATCTTGCCTGTGGTCATGGCCGGCATACGATTGCATTAAAAAAGAAAGGATACGATATAGATGGATTAGACTTTTCTCAGCATCTATTAAATATTGCGCAGACAACAGCGGAGCGAGAAGGACTGAAAATCAAATTTTACAAACAAGACATTCATAAAATTAAATTAAATAAAAAATACGATAAGATTATATTATTCTTTTCCGAATTTGGTCTCTTTGATGGCGATGTAGTTCTAAAAAATGTTAAACGTACTCTCACAAAAAATGGCTCCTTCCTTCTTGATTGCGATAACGTTTTCCGCCTTGTAAAATATCTGACACAAAATCCAAAAGCGCCATATAAATTCAATTTTGCCAACATGACGCTGAAGGAAAAAAAATCAAATGCACAGCCCATCCTTTACTACACACCAAAAGACTTAATCAAACTTTTTGAAAAACATGGATTTAAAATCGAAAACATTTTTGGTGATTATCAAAAGAATAAGCTTAGCCCAAACAGCAAACGAATTATCATCATAGGAAGAAAAACGACCTTGCGATCCTCACATGGATCTTACTAGCAGGATTTATAACAATTCAAACGAACAAAGAACCGCTAAACTAAAATCTAGCGGTTCTTTTATTTACCCAACGCGGACCCAGATACTTGACAGTAGGCCTAAATTTTACTAATCTTCCAGGTGGATTTAGCGATGAACCCTGTCACAAAAGAGGTGAACTATGACTGGTAGCTTTGCAGAAATCCGCCGATCTGCCCCACCTATCCATGCATTTGTACCCGGGCACACGATCCGCCACGGAGACGTGGAAATCGTGAACGGTGACGAGGTCACTATCCTCGAGCCTACGGCTATCGATGAGAACTACGAGGGTACTCCCTACAGCACGTACTCACCAACCTTCATCGAAGGTGACGGGACCCAGCGACGACCCTATACCTACAAAGGTGCCGCGCCCGTATCCCCGCACTTCGCCATTGTCGACCTGTGGTGGATACTCCTCAATGATCTACATCTCTACAACAGGACGGTCTTCATCAAAGCCAACGGCTGGCTCTTCGAAGTCAGCCCCGAAGGCGTCACAGCCATGGACGGCCACTTCACCAAGCTCGCATGACCACCGAGCTCGCCCACAGACTCATGCATGCCTAGCTCGAACAACAGCAATCTGCGCCCCAGTCCATTCGGACGGGGCGCGTTTTTTTAGCACTCCTTACCTACAATAAAACCTCGAATTAATCGAGGTTTTATTGTTTTGGTTAAGACTTATACAAGAAGCCAGGACCATTTATTTAATTATTTAAAACAAGAGCGCACCCGACGAGCAGCTAGCCAGATGGCTCTTGCCGCTAACGCGAGTGCGCAAGCTAGTTCCTCACAGTTCCGAGGTCGCAACACCCCGTGAAGTCGATACACCCCATCCCCATGTTGTCGGGAAGAGGCGATGGGGTGTCGCACTGCCAGTCGGTCATGCAGCTGACGTAGTGACGACGATCGTCCTCGAGCTTGGTGATGTAGACAAACTCACCATTGGCCCACCCACCCACAATCTCGCCGAGCTCAACATCCGACAGATCGAGGCTGAACTCTCCACTGCACTGCTCGTACTTGGGGACGTAGTCGGCAGGCATCTCGCAGACGACGAGGGAATCGCGTGTCCAGCTATCGGAGGACAGCACCGGATTGGTCGTCCTCACGGCGCAGGACGTCAGAAGGATGACAGAAAGAAAAGCGAAACGCATGGGCTCTCCTGGGTTCTACGGGTTGAACGTAAATATTCTACCCGGTCATGAATGACAATGAATCCTATTACAAAAACGACATTATGTCAATATGTGTGATATACGAACCTGAACTCTTTAAATCTCCCATAAATTATCTAACAAAGTCACTAACTTGTTCCATCTCCTTTACTTGAGCCGTGATATACCCCCTAAATCAGTATTCACAACGAGATCAGGTCCGGATAACGGATTTTTTAATCTTATTATATTTAAGCCTGACGCGATCGTAAAACTTATTCAACCACAGCTGACTGTTACAGAAAAGTTTGAGCTGATATAATCAATTCATATTTAAAACATACTATGCTTATATTTTGGATCATCGTTTTCGTTGTTGCTCTGGCCGTTATGGTTAAGGGTGCGGACTGGCTTATTGCTAGTGCTGAAAAAATCGGGCTCTCGCTTGGACTTTCACCGTTCATTGTTGGAGTTACGATTGTCGGTCTTGGAACTTCTCTTCCTGAACTTGTCTCGTCTATCATCGCTGTGATGGAAGGAGTTACTGAGGTGGTTGCAGCCAACGCCATTGGATCTAACATCGCCAATATCCTGCTTGTTGTTGGTGTCGCAGCTTTAATTGGGAAACGTTTGACTGTTACCAAAAGTCTCATCGATCTCGATCTACCATTGCTCGCGATTGGAACAGTGATACTTATTGGAGTTGTTTTTGACGGACAAGTAACGCTCGGCGAGGCGATCTTATTGGTCGCAACCTACGGAATATACTTGCTCTACACAATAATCCATACAGAAGATGAAGAAGATCCTAAAGGTTCTACTAAAAAATCTAGAGCCAAGGCAAAGGCTGATAAAAAAGCTTCTCGTCCAAAACTTACAGTAAAAGATTTCATTCTTTTAGCAGTTGGAATCGTAGGATTGATCCTTGGTGCAAAATACCTGATCGAAGCGCTAGTTAACATCTCAACCATGCTCGACATCGCAACTGGAGTAATCGCGATCACTGCCGTTGCTATCGGAACATCACTACCAGAGCTCCTTGTCTCATTTAAAGCAGCGCGACAAGGAAAATCAGAAATCGCACTTGGAAACATCTTTGGATCAAACATCTTCAACGCTTTCATGGTTGTCGGTATCCCAGGACTATTCACCACCCTATCAATTGACGGCATGACACTAATGATCGGTGTCCCAGTAATGGCACTAGCAACTCTACTATTCGTAATCTCCTGAATCTCAAGAAGAATCCACATGTGGGAAGGTGCATTCTACCTGGCGTTATACGTGCTGTTTATTGCAAAGCTGTTTGCTTGGTTCTAGGAGGAAAGTGATAAAAGATGTATAAGCGCTAGATAGTTAATAAAAAACACCCATTACGATAGTTCGAGATGGGTGTTTTATGTTTCAACTTCGATCGTATTATTATCAAAACGCCACGATTCAAGACCTGACCCCCGACTCGATTTGACGATTGGCGACCTGACCCCCGACGCAAGACTCGAAAATCGTACGATCAACGACCTAACCCCCATACTACTCTGATCGAACTCGATAAGATCTCTGACCCTGCGGGATTCGAGAGTTGTTTTGCTTTCACCTGGATCAAGCGTCTGCTATAATGAAATCATCTAAAAATACAAATTTTATGCAAAAAATTAGAAAAGTTGTTATTCCTGTGGCTGGGTATGGGACTCGGTTCTTGCCGGTTACTAAGGCTATGCCAAAGGAGATGATGCCTATTATTGATAAGCCTGTTATTCAGTACGTTGTTGAGGAAGCGGTAGCTAGTGGAATCACGGATATCATTCTTGTGACTGGTGCGGCCAAGCGTGCTGTTGAGGATCACTTTGATTATAACTACGAACTTCAGGCTTGGTTGAAGAAACAAGGTAAGGAGGAAATACGGGACAGAATCAAAAGGATTGCTGACATGGCGAACTTTACATATATCCGTCAGAAGGGTCCTTACGGAAACGGAACTCCAGTTCTCTGTGCTGAGCATGTGATTGGTGATGAACCTTTTGCAGTTGTCTGGGGGGATGAATTTTTCACTGGAAGTAAAAAGCCACGGCTCAAACAACTCATGGATGTTTATGAAAAATATCAAGACCCAGTTTTAACTGGAATGCGAGTTGGAAAAGAAGGAACAAAACGATTTGGGATCGTTGATCCAGTTGCAGAGGTTCAGAAAAATGTTTGGGAGATAAAAGGTATTGTAGAAAAACCAGGACCTGAAAAAGCAAAATCAAATATCGCTGCCATGGGAGGATATATTTTGCCACCAGAGATTTTCTCAATTTTGAAAAAGACAAAACGAGGTAAAGGTGGAGAGGTTTGGTTGGCTGACGCTATTGCAACGCTTGGAAAAACTCGACCAATGTATATCAACATTGTTGATGGTGTGTATCGTGATACTGGAACAAAAGAAGCGTGGCTAAAAACAAATATCGCACTCGCTCTTGAAGATAAAGCATTGAAAACCGAAATGCGTAAATACATTAAATCACTTTTATAATATGAAAAAACTAGCCGTACTACTCTTGTTTGTTCTGCTTGTCACAGTAGGAGCAGGGTGCACAGGTGGATCAGGTTCAGCGTCGTTGAAAGACATTGATCTAGTCATCTGGCGCGTGTTTGATGACGATGACGCATTTGAGGCAATAATCGATAACTATCGAGCTATTCATCCGAATGTTAGCGTTGAATACAGAAAGCTAAGATATGACGAATATGAAAGCGAGTTAATCCGAGCCTTTGCCGAGGGTCGGGGACCAGACATTCTTTCTCTGCACAATACATGGCTACCTGCATATCAAGTTTTACTTGAGCCAATGCCAAGTTCCACAACTATCACATATCAAGAAGTTCAGGGAACTTTGCGAAAAGAAGCAGTTGTAGTTTCAAGAACAGAAAATACAATGAGCATGCGTGAGCTTGAATCAACTTTTGTTGAGCAAGTTGCCTATGATGCAGTGCTTGATTATCAGCCAGACTCAGATATTGATCCAGTAGAAAAAATCTACGGTCTACCAATGGCTATGGATACACTGGCGCTGTATTACAACAAAGATCTCCTAAACGCCGCAGGGATTGCAACGCCTCCTGAGAGTTGGTCTGAGTTTCAAAATGATGTAATTGCTCTTACTACATACGACAGCAATGGAAATGTTGAGCAATCTGGAGCTGCGATTGGAACTTCACAAAACGTAGAACGTTCGGCTGACATTCTTGCACTTTTAATGATGCAAAACGGAACACAAATGCTTGATGAACGCGGTCGCATCAATTTCCATGAGATTCCAGACGATGCATTGGAAGATGTCTACCCTGGATATGACGCAACGAGTTTTTATACAGACTTTGCCAATCCTACAAAAGAGGTTTACACATGGAATGATAATTTTGACAGCTCATTTGAATCATTCGCAAATGGAGAAACCGCCATGTTCCTTGGATACAGCTACCACATTCCACTTTTGCAAGCATCGGCACCAAAGTTAAACTATGGCATCGCGCAGGTTCCTCAAATCTCTGGAGGACGCGAAGTAAATGCTGCCAATTACTGGCTTGAAACCGTTGCCGCTTCCAGTGAAAATCCTGAATGGGCGTGGAACTTTGTACTTTTCGCAACTGAAGAAGACCAGGTTGTTAATTATCTAGAAGAGGCACAAAAGCCAACGGCTTTGCGAGACCTAATCGCTTCGCAACTTGATGACTCGCTCTTAGGACCTTTTGCAGAGCAATCATTAACAGCACAAGGTTGGTACAAGGGTTATGACGCTGGAGTTATGGAAGACGCATTTGAAGATTTGATCGATTCCGTTCTAGCTGGAGTAGAAGACGAAGGCGACGTAATGAGCAACGCAGCAGCAAGAGTGTCGGATACGTATAACAAGGATTAAACACAGAACACAGAATACAGACTTCAGAACCCAGATTAGAAGGGCCAGCGAAAGCTGGTTCTTTTGTTCATACTCATGTCCCACTTCCCAAGGGGGACGCCAGGGGGTTGCCGTCGAATTCGATCTAATCCCCATTTCGAACGAAGACCCGTCGGACGGGTCGAAGAGAGAAATCTTCTGGCTTCGATTGAACTCGAGAAGATCTCTCACCCCTCCGGGGATTCGAGATGGGGATTTGTGGGATTAGACCGAATAACGGCAACCCCCTCTATCTCCCCCTTGGGAAGGGGGAGAACCTTGTTCGACCTAATCCCCATTTCGAACGAAGAGAGAAATCCTCTGACTTCGATCGAATTAAAACTGCCTACCATTCGATTCGCTCCGCTCACTCATGGCCTTCGGCCGCCTACTATCCTCTTCCAAAAAAAAACTCCGCCCTCCTCTTGACGAGGAAGGCGGGAAACGGACGGGAACTCAGAGACTAGCGGAAGTGTCTTTTCATGGACCAGGCGTAGTGTCTGTCGCCTGTTCTGAACATGATCAGCTCGAAGGGAATCTGGAACATGGTCGTGTACTCTGTGGTATGCAACCGACCTTGAATGCCGAGACTCACGTAGTCACCGTTCGGGTTGGATGCTCGTAGTTGCTCCATGGATATGTACCAACGGGCGCGACCAGCGTTGTCCAACCGAGTATCGGGCAACACCATATTGCATCGCTCACCAGGGTTGAGCACGTAGCTCTCCTGGTCAGCGCCACCGTTGTTCACGATCACACGATCGGTCGAGGGGCGAGTCGTAGCAGTGACCTGACCACTCGGAGTCTGCGCCAACATCTGCATGGGCTTCCAGACTCGGACCGAAATCCCATCGATGGTGACGCGAACCGGAGCAGGCGTATCGTTGGTGATGGTGGTTTCGAACCACCCCACACCAGCGCCAGTCACTGGCATTCCGATGTAGCAACGACCAGGAACCATCTGGCTCCGATCGATCATCGCGCTATACACAGACTGATGCGCCTGCGTCGTCACCGTCTGTTGCTGACCCGGGGCCGGAGCATGACGCGACTGGGCGAATGGCGCATTGAGCACCAACATGAGGATAAGAAGAAGGTTGTTCATGATCTATTCCTCCTCTTCCATCAGCAGGATCTCTTCAGCATCGTCAGCGCGAGCCTTCTCGGCAGCGGCCTTCTTGAGAGCCGCGTCGCGCTGAGCTTCAGCAGCCTTGGCGCGAGCCTTCTCGGCAGCAGCCTTGGCCTCAGCTACGGCCTGAGCGTTCTCAGCGATCTGCTGTTCGATCAGTCGATCCTGAGCCCACATCTCAGTTGCAAGAATCGCGCCCTCGCTTTCGAGGATCTTCACTTCCTGCGACTGGGTGCTGATGGGGATCACCTGCGCCTGTTGCGCACGAACCTGAGTTCGTTGGACTCGAGGCTGGGCCTGGGGCGGAAGCTGAGCCTGAGGTTGTTGAACCTGAGGCTGTGCCTGAGGTTGCTGATCGTATCCGCACGAACCGGCGTTCGCGGTGTTGAGGCTGAGCAGAGCGATGAGAATGAACAGAATGTTCATGATGTTCTCCAATGTGACGGGACGGGTGAATTGTGTGCAAAAACGTCGAAGTTGACGCTATGCAGACATCTGAGAATAGCCAATTTTCGCAATTTTGTCAACACAGGCCGGGCCTCTAGAATCCCGGCCTTGTCTACCTGATTATTGATGCACGCATTGACATTCCCCCAAAATCTTGCTAAATTTAGCAGTCTTGATCCCCCGTCTTTGGGACGAATCAAGCAATCGTCCCATCCACAATTCAATCGAGAAGGAGACAGAAATGTCTATTCTACCCTCAGGAGCAGATATTCGCGGGACCGTAAGCGATGTTGGCTTCGCCACGGTACGAGAAGAAGTTGAAGAAGTCTTTGCAGGAGCAGACCCATCCGTTTTGCTCGGGCACACAGGAATGCGAGGCAAGCTCGTGCAGGCAGCCATGAACCACTCTAGAGGTATGGCTATTGGTCTGGATGCTTTGACCACCTTGGTTGGTAAGATCGTAGGTCGCTACAGTCCAACCTTGGGAAAAAGTATCGATGCTAGTGGAGAGGGTGCTGCAAATGGTCTCGCTCGACTTGCACGTGCAGCGCGTGATGGTGAAACCGTCACCGCAACCCAGATCGATACGGCGCTCAAGCAGGCCAGTGCACATGTCGAGATCATCAAGGTGGTCAGAAGCGACAACCTGGCCAAGCTCACGCCTGGCAGACGCACAGCTTTCTTCGCTCTGATCGACGTGAGTCGCGAAGAGCAACAGTTCGACAGGACGCCATCCTGGGATCTGGACCCAATGGACATGGAAAGGCGAGAGCATGGTCATCGCGGTTTCCGTGGACTGGAAGGAAAAGCGTTCCAAGTCGAATACGGACTGCTGTGGCAACTCGAAAATGACGTTGCGGCGCTCGACGATCTGCCTGAAGACAAAACCTTCGAGGAGATCTACCACTATCCAACTATGCATTGCCAAAAGAGCATTGCCTCTGCGATCACCTGCAAGTTCATGCCTTTGCAGCGCATCCTCGACGCCATCGACCTCATGGTCGACAAGGAAGATGCCAAACAACGGATCCACGGCTCAGTGAGCAAGACCTTGAAGTGGATCAAGAATGCCGCCATCGTCACGATGATCGGCTATCCTCTCTTCATGGTGATCCAGCTCGGGATCTTCTTCACCGCCGCCGGTGCCTTCTTGATCTCGCATATGGTGATCCTGTTCGGCCCGACGATAAGCCTCTACGCAGTGGCTGCGATGATCTTCTCGTACCTGACGCTTCTGTTCTTCCGCTACACGTTCACGCTTATCGACAGCTTTCATGCTGTGGCCGCCTGGCTGATCCAAAGGCTGGACGTGACGCGCTCGGATACGGCGGTGGGCATGTTGGCTCGAACTGCGCTTAGCCTCTTCGGCAAGGAAGAGTTGCTCAACCAGATGCAAAGCCCTAGGCCAAAGGAACAATCCTGGGCAGTGCACTTTGCCGGAACCGCGTTCATCGCGGCCACGGCAATCGCCATCCTGACCATCATGTACTGGTTTGCTGGAGGTGGACCTGTAGCTGCTTGGATCATCGTAGCTTCGGAGCTCCTCATCCTGCTTGCGGCGGAGATCCCTCGCAGAGTTGGTCATCGGCTTCCAAAAGAGCTGGTGATCAAAAACGCAGTCTGGATGACCAAATGGGGAACTCGTGGTGCGGTTGCAGGCATCGTGCTTGCAGCAGTGATCGCTATTGGAGGAGTGCAGGGCACTTCCAGGATGATCAACTGGATCCGCGTTGGTGACAGCACACCCTCATCGGCCACCACCGAAGTAGACCCCTCTGGACTGACTCCGGTGCAACAGAGAAAGTGTGCCCA
>FLOH01000869.1_pt1 | contig 53370 bp, 92 predicted proteins | sample 756751 | NCBI WGS metagenome assembly FLOH01 (sample SAMEA4026879, study PRJEB14308) | marine metagenome | biome: coastal water; material: water | depth 74 m
CTGCCGAACCCTATCTTCGTCGGCAGCGTCAGATGTGTATATAAACACTTTCATATAACAGATACTTTTACACTAGATGGTATTGAAGCTATGAATTACGATAGTGCAAGTATTGAGTGTAACCACGACTATGACAAAGCTTTAGAACTGATAGGTGAGGCAAAAGAAAATGACGAGTTCTCGCATCTACAAAACGCTATTAAAAATCATTTAGCAGTTAGTAAAACTATTCAATTTTGTAAAGAAAATCATATTAAAAAACTTATTCCTGTTCATATTGGAAGTTCTACTAAAAAAGAAGTTATTGAAGCTTTGAAGAGGTGGTAAATGAAAATAAAAGAAATTAAAGAAGAGACTGCACTTGTTGAGATGGACTTTAAAACACTTCTACAAGTTGCTACTCATCTAGGTATTGAAATTGATGAAAACAATAAGAGAAGTATTGCTCAAAATTCAGCTTTTTGGAAATGGGCGGATATGTTGGCAAAGTTTTTTAACCATCATGGTTTATATGTAGAAAAAATTATAAAAATGGAAACAGAGTGGAATAAAGATACAGTTAAGGCAAATATTTTTAATAAAGTAATTGCATCACTAGGAAAAAAATCATCTACAGAATTAACTAAAAAAGAGATTGATTTATTTATTGATGTAGTTACTAAGTCGTTTGCTTATAAGGGTATCGAGATTCCAGAATTTCCATCACAGCAATGGAGGCACAATGAAACTTATTAAAGAAATTAATAGAAAAAACAACAAGAAAATAGGACTATATGAATGCCCTATATGCAAGAAACATTTTGAAACAAGTATATATAGTGTTAATGCAGGAAGGTCTACTAAATGCAAGTCTTGTAGTGCAAGAATATCACAAACTAAGCATGGTGAAGGAAAAGGCTCTAAACTTTATAACAGGTGGATACAAATTAGAAATAGATGCAATAACAAAAACCTAAGAGAATATAAATATTATGGAGGGAAAGGGGTTAAGGTTTGTGATGAGTGGAATGATAATTATCTAGCATTTAAAAAATGGATGATTGAAAATGGGTATGAGCCAAACAAGAGCCTTTCTATAGATAGAATTAATAGTGATATGGGTTATGAGCCTAGTAATTGTAGAATAATAACCATTTCAGAAAACACTAGAAGGTCTGCCATAAGAAAAGAAGTCACAAAGAAAATAAAAATATCACAAGACGATGCAAGTGAAATATGTGAAGCATACAGTAAGGGTATTTTTAGTTTAAATGATATAGCGAAGTGCCACAACGTTACGAAGCAGGCAATCAGTTATATAATAAAGAGGCAAACAGCATGTTAGCTGAAAGATATGGTGTTTATGTTGAATTTCCAAGCAAGGATTATTAAATGAATAAACAAGATAAGCAACAAGCTTTTAAATTGCTTTGGTTTATAAACAAACCTAGACTGTTCGGATTTTATAGGAGGAATAGAAAAAGATGAGCGATAAAGATATATTAATAAACAACACTCTACAAAGCAGAAAGAGAGCTATAGAGCATGAGTTAAAAGAGCTGGTACAGATAAATGAATACAATAGTTTATCTAGGGCGATAGTTAGCCGACAAAGAAGCAATAGAGCATTACAAAGATTTTTAGATAGTGGTCAAAAAGATAAGAAAGCTTATGATTGGGCTGACATTTGGAACAAATCACATAAAAAAATGATGGATATTGAAAAAAAGAAAGACATAATAGGCTATGGAAGCAAAAGAGCTAAGTTAAAAATAGAGCTGTTTAATATTAATACAGAATTATATTTCAGGAACAAAGGAAAAATATGAAAAACATACTATTTAATACTGAAATGACAAAGGCTATTTTAGATGGTCGTAAGGTGCTTTTTAATATCGATAATGTCAATAGAATATTAGCAACTAGAAGTGGTAAGATTTTTAGAAGAAGTGATGATACAGAGGGCGATAGTGATTTCTTAATGGCTAGACTAATCAGAGGTTCACAAAAGAGTAAAACTAATGGATGCATCTTATGGATAAAAGCTAAGAATGGTCAAGATTATGGCACTTTAAGAGTGAATAATAAAAAGCAATATGCTCATAGAATATCTTATATTTTACATTATGGAAGTATTGATAATGAAATGATAGTTTGTCATAAATGTGATAATTTTAGTTGTATAAATCCTCATCATCTTTTTCAAGGAACTCAATCAGATAATATGAAAGATTGTTATGATAAAGGTCGTTCAGGTATTAAACCTCACTCAATGAATGGTTCGGATAATCCAAGTTCTAAACTTTACAAAAAGGCTAAGTGATGAAATATATATTAATGAATATTCCAATGAGTAAAGCAACACATGAAGGTAGAAAAACCAATACTAGAAGACCTATAAAAGGTGTAGATGGATATGAATTTGAGTCTATGGCGGTTAATTTAAGAAGTGGAGATAAACACGCAGTATTTTCAAATGATGGACATATTAAACAAATTAAACCCAAATACCAAGTAGGTGAAACTATATGGGTTAGAGAGCCAGTTAAAATAACAAATATAATAAACAGACCTAGACATGAGAATTCAGAGGTTGTTTTTAAATACAAAGCTGATGATAAAAAAGAAAAAATACCTCTCTTTAAATTTGAAAGACTTAAAGACAGTGATGGTTTTCTGCCGAAATGGCTGAGAAATCATAAAGGCATTCCAAACGGTTGTATAAAAGAAATGGCTCGTATCTTCTTAAAAGTTACAAATGTAATAGTTGAGAGGTTGCAGGATATAAGCGATGAAGATATTAAAAAAGAGGGATTAGATGATGACCCTCGTATTGTTAATTGTGAAATTGAAGGAAGTATAACTTCTCCAAAAGTCAAGAGAGAAGAATATATAATTCTTTGGAACAAAACAGCATCAAAAGGGTACCAATGGGATGACAATCCTTATATTTTCTGCTACACATTCGAGGTGGTTAAAAATGATGGCTCTGAGCTTTTTAATCTAATGTATAATATCCAAGGAAAAAAAAGATGAATAAGATGGAATGGAAACAAAAAAAGCAAGAAATGAGAGCTAAAGAAATAGCAGATAGAAATGAATCAAAACAACATAGAGATGAAAGGAAATGAACCAAATTCTAGCACTGCATATTGCAAATCCAATAGCACTAAAAGAACTTGTTGGTTTTAGAGTGGAAACTTTTTATCATTCTGGAAACAATGATGCAGATATTGTGTTTTGGGAAAAGTTAGAAAATGGAGATATTGGGAAAGTAAAAAGATTTAAAACAGATTCTTTTGCTAGAAAATGTTTAGAAAAAATAAAAGAGATACAAGATAAAAAATAAATAATGTTTAATAAAATAATTTTATCTTGACTTTATAAAAGTATTGATGTATAATTTATCAATACTTTTAAAGGAGTAAAAAATGAGAAAGCTTAAGCCGCTTCCTAGTGTAATTAATGGGATAGAGGTCATTAAAGATTTAGGTATGAACGATCAAATTCCAGCTAAAAGAATTGCTCAGTTTAGATGTTCTTGTGGTAAACTATTTATAGGTAAAATTAATGCTGTAAAAGTTGGTCATAAAACAAGTTGTGGGTGCAAAAGAGATGGAAGACCTACACATAAATTATCAAAACATCCACTTTATAGAAAATGGAGTGGAATGATAACTAGAACAACAAATAAAAATGAAAGGAGCTATAAAAATTATGGTCAAAGAGGTATTATTGTCTGTAATGAATGGAGAAATGACTTTTTAACATTCTATAATTGGGCAATCAATAACGGATGGGAAAAATGTTTAACTATTGATAGAATAGATGTAAATGGTAATTATGAGCCAAATAATTGTCAATGGTTAACTATGAAAGAAAATTCAACGAAAGATAAATATTCAGAGTTTATAAAAAATAATAAAACTAAAGAGATATGCTGGAGATATCAAGCCGAGCATATAACCATTACAAAGTTAGCCATACAGTATTCTACATACAAAGAGGTAATATCAAAAATACTAAAAGACAACGGTATTAAAATAAAGCACAGGAGAATAAAAAAATGAGTTTCAATAAGATAATCTTAGTTGGTAATTGCACCAAAGATGGTGAGCTTCGATATAGTCAAGGTGGCATGGGGATATATAACAACAGTTTAGCAGTTAGCAGAAAATACACAAGCAATGGTGAAAAAAAAGAGGAAGTTTTATTTGTTGATTTTACAGCATTTGCTAGGTCAAGTGAGATATGTAATCAGTATCTAAGAAAAGGGAGTAAAATCCTAGTTGAAGGTAGATTAAATTTTGAGCAATGGGTAGACCAAAATGGACAAAAAAGATCAAAACATTCAGTAACTGTAGAAACTATGCAAATGCTAGACTCAAAAGGTGATAATCAATCAAACAACGGTCAAGCAAATCAAGCACATCAACAAGGGCAACAGCAACAATATCAACCACAACAGCGACAAAGCAATCAAGCAAATCAACCGACATACGAATATCAAAACGCACAAGGGCAACAAATGCCACCACCGAATCGACAAGCACCGCAACAACAGCTAGAAATTGACACGGAAGATAATGTTCCTTTCTGAAAAGTTCACGACTGCAAGACATTCGGCTGTAATGCTGATTGTCGCAACTGTGTTAGAAGTTTACGATAGAGAGATAAATGAAATTCTTATCAGGAGATAAAATGAAGCAACTAAAATTTAGATATTGGAATGGAAGTAAAGTTTTAAATCAAGAAGCAATTATAAACCATCTAAATAAATATATTGCTAGAAATAATAAGCATTTAATGCAGTTTACTGGATTGCTTGACAAGCAAGGTGTTGAGATTTATGAAGAAGATTTTATTAAAGATAAAGATCACATATTTATTGTGAAATGGCAATCAGGTGGATTTATATTGTCACCTATAGAATATTCTAAAAATTATCCATATATAGGAAGACAAATTGTTGACTTACAAAATGCACAATATATATTTGAAAATTGTGAAGTAATCGGAAACATATACGAAAATAAAAAAAATAACAAATAAATATTTAAGGATATTTTTAGGAATGAAGAATGAAAACTAATTGGATAGACAAACGAGATTTTGCTTATGCTTATAATATTAAGCCGGACTATTTAGAATATCTTCAACACAAAAAACACCCTTTTATAAAAGGCGGAATGGTAAACAGAAGAGCTATTATAAAAAGGCACGCTTTAATGCTGAATGTTTATGAAAAAGCACAACTTAATTACTACATGATAACTGAGTGTATTAATGATTATCAACAAGCAACAAAACTTGCTAAATTTTATAATCATAGAGCAACTGATGGGCAAATTGGAAGTTTTAATGAGTTTTTAAAAAGTAGTTTATTTAGAAGTTTTGAGGGTAGCATATTGGCTTATAATATACCTAAAAGAGTTAGACAATATTATAATTGGTCTTGTAGATATGTGGAAGAACATAATTTAACATTAGGTGATTTAGATGGCTAGAACTAAATATAAAAGAGAATGTGTAGTGTGTGGAGATATTAAGTTTATACAATCAAAACCAGCAAAAGTTCATAAATGTAAGACTTGTGCCTTATTGGACTTCTATAATTTTTCATACAAAGCAGTAGTTTATTGGTATTTTTGCCCAGACTGTAATTCTATTCGAGAATTGAAGACTAAAAGAAAATCAAACTTTTGCAGCACTTGTTCCCGCAAGAGAAAGTTACCAAGATTTTTCTTTGATTTTAATACTTTAAAAATGAGAACTTTAATTGTAACACCTAAAAAAACAAATCATTCTTCAAAAGAAGTGACGACTAAAGAAAACACTATAAAATATTCTAACACTATTGACCCTTTGAGAGTTAAAAGAGAGAGAGAGAAAAACAAAAAACACAAAGAAGAACTTGCAAGACAAAAAAATAAAAAGACAAAAACTCAAACTAAAACAGATGAAGAACTGATTACAGAGTTTTTGAAAAAAAATAGTGTGAAGACAGTACAACTTTTAAATGATATTGATTATTGTTGAGAGTTAGTATTTAAAAGTAATAAGTCTATAGCTTACTTCAAGCTATAGACTATTTATATAGCTCTTTTCATGCTATTGCTCAACTCTTTGGCTCTTGATGGACTATCTATTTTCGCCCATTTACTATCAAGCATCTCTACACTCGCCTTTTCAAATTCCCAATCTTCTAAAAAATTCCATGTATTTTTAAAACCCAATAAACCATCCACACCCATTTGATAAGCCATTTCGTAAAGAACTTTTTGAACTTCATCTGGAAATGATATGATAGAAGGTTTGGCATCTTGAAGAGTTTTAATTTTGTTGTTTAATCTATATCGCAACAAGAGAGAAGCTTCATGCTCAGTAATCGGCATAAGAATTCCATATCCAATAGTGTCTAGCCCTTTTGAATCCTTATAAACATGTTCTACAAAACCTTCATTTTTTTTAATACTTTTTATTAAATCATCTATCATTTGCACATCTCCGAGTTATTTTTTAGTTCTATAATACATTCTAGCAAACTAGATATTACCTCTGTATTCGTTGTTCGATTAAAGTCGCACTCTGTTTTTGGCACTACACACTTTATAGGTACTTTAACCTCATAAGGTCTATCTCTGTAAACTATTTTAGGTTCACATTTACTACAGGCTGTTAAAGTCAAGATACTTAGCACTATCAAGGACATTCTCAACATCTTTGCATTCATCAGATTTTACCTCCCGAATTTTAATTATATTTTTATACTTAATTTCAGCAGGTAACTTCTTCCACTTTTTTAGTTTTTCAATAGCTAGTTTTTCATTAAGTTCTAGCAGTTCTATGTCTTTGCTTTGCTTGCTTACTGCTTCTCTACAGTCAGTTAGGCTATTTTCTTTAGTCATCACTCTAGCATTAAGAACAAGCACTTGGCTCTCTAAACTTTGTACTTTGATTTGTAATCTTGATATGTATATATAAATACCAACACTTAGACCTAATATTATTATAAAAGCTATACTATTTTTATCCATATTATTTTCCTATCTTTATGTTATCTATTAATTTAGATACCATTTCTGAAGTCATCTCACTTCGAAGCATCATAAATACACTGGATAATAATGCAATATGACCTGCAGTTTCTACTATACTATCTGATAATGGAAGCATTATCGCATAAACGTATGTACCTACAAATATAAAGAACGCCATTGTACTTTTCCAATTTTTCATATCAACCTCCAAACCAACTCATTTGTTTTATAACCATTATTTACAGGCTCTTGAATTTCTTTTGACTTCTTGCCAAAATTTCATATACATCTCACTATAACTCATTATTTACTCCTTTCATTTGCTAACACAAAAAAGGATCCAATTATTATAAATAAAGCAAGATCCTTAAGTACCCACAATTGATAACCATCTAATGCGGTGGCACCATGTGTTATATAGTCGTAACTCCAATAAGCTTGAGCAAATAATCCCATAGCCCCAACCCATACCCCTGTTAGTTTTAATCTCTGCACACACACCTTAACCCCTTTAACATAACGCCACCGGAAAATAGCATACAATCCAACAATACCAAAAATAGGGCATAATATAACCAGTAAAAAATTCATTTCATACATACTAGGATCCTTTTATTGAATATAATAGATAAGATGCCCCAAGTGTTACAAACAACCAAATTAACTTTTCATTCATAGTCATGGTAGTGCTATTAGAAGATTCTTTAATCTGCAAAATTTTCACCTGTCCTTTTAACTCAAACATATCAGTTTGCATTACTTTTATCTGTTCTTTTGTAATAAAATGTGATGTTCTAAAATCTTGAAAATCTGTTATATGTTTCTCAAACTTTTTTAAAGTATTGTCTATGCTTTGCAGAGTATCAGAGACTCTATCACTTGTTCTCTCTAATTTGTTCACTCTATTGGATATATCATCTTCTGACATTATTTTGAATCCTTATTTGGTTGTCTTATTTAAAATACTTGTCGCTTGTGTTCCAAGTAAACTTACACCGACTGTAACACCGTACCAATATTCGGGTAAAGGCGGGGTCATTAAGTTCATTAGCTTATCCGTAATCAATAATGTCAATCGAACCGACACATATCATGTATTTAAACTATCTATATTCTCCTTATCATCTGACTAGGGTATTTTATCCAACAAGCGATGGAAGCAACTATAAATATGAGGATTGCCCCAACAATTCTGTTGCTAAAAAGGTCTCGTGCGAAAGTATGCGATGCGCATCCACCACGAGTGTCATCATTGTCATCGTGGTCTTTGCAATACTCTTTTATAGAGACTACTTTCCATCTAAATAATCCAACCCATTTTACCCAAAGTTCTGGAAACCATGTGCAATAGTCTTTCATCACCTATCCCTTAAACAATCTCTTTGGTTTTTATATGCCTCTATTTCATATGGATTTTCGCCATACCCTCTTCGAATTGAATGCCAAGCATATTTAAGCATAAAAAGAATTTTCCCTTCTTTTTCCATTTGCCTTATATGTGTCATTTCATGTACCCTTAGGCATTTATTGCTTAAAGCTTTTTTGTCTACATAGTAGATTGTGTTCCAAGCTGATGTCCAAGCTACAAACCCTTTAAGCTTCAGGTACTTGAGTATTAGCCCTGTTGCTATTTTATGCTTTGTCATAGGACTAAATCCCCTTTTTTAGATAAGCTCTCTAATATTGCTTGTTTTACATCTCCAAAAGTGATATCTACTATACCATCTTTAGTTTTCCATGGTGTAGGTACTACTTCAGCATCATCAATAGTTGCAGACAGTTTTAAAATAAGTACAGTTAGCAAGTCGACTCGACTCATTCCATCTCCATAGAATCTCTTAGTATCCGTAATGATGTTATCTAGTTCATTCTGCTTAATAGCCTCTTGTGCATCAGTTTCGTGCTTAATTGGAAGTAGTTCTGCCTCATACGAAACTTTCCCATCTTCATCTGTTTTTGTCGTTTTGTTTATAAGAGCATATAATATACCGCCACTTCCTACTATCGTGTCTTGTGTAAACTCTGTGTCTTGATTTATTTTCATTTTGTTTCCTTAAATTTCCACTTAAAACCTAAGTGTGTTTTTCTCTTGCCATTACAGCAACTTCCTATATGCGATTGATTTCCACCAGTTTGCCTAGCTGCTTCTGATATTGAATGGAATTCTTCTATCTCATTTTCTTCTTTATCCATTTGAATAACTCTGTTTTTAATAAAGTTTGAACTTCCATTATATCTTGACTTATGCTCTTTATTAACATTATCTCTATATGTCATAGGTTGTATGTTTTCTATCGTATAACTTATAGAATTATCAATTCTATCAAGAGTAGGTCTTAGGTCTAAGTAGTAGTTGGACTTCTCCCACTCTTTAAACATCTTCATAAACTCTTCATTGTTTTCACAAAACTCAATAACATCTTTTTTTAAAATTGTTATCTCTCCAAAACCTCTTAAAACTGAGCTTGTTTTTTGACCTGAATATATTTCAGACATCAACCCATTAAAAGTTCTTTTGTATAGTTTTCCAGCTTCACTGTTACACTTCTTACATTTAGTTTGCAAATTGTCTTTATTAGCTTTAGAGAAGTGGAACTCACTTGTTTCTAATATTCTATGGCACACACTACATTCTTTCATTTTAATTCCTTATTTTAAAGTAGTGTGATTTTATACTATAATATATTAAATCTTTACAGACGCGAACAGAAATTCCAAGACAAAGACGAAGAAGAAGAATGCGAATACAAAGAGCCACCACCAGCATACGCCGAAGAAGAAGACAAAGTGCCACCCGATCGAAGGACTCGATTTCCGGATGCATAATAATAATAATCTGTTATCTTTGAAGCACTTGAGGCACCTATGGCTTCTACTAAAAAACCTCCTGAATATAATTTTGATTGGTATCCATTTGTTGTTGGCTGTGTTAATGCTACCCCGTTTGTATCTGTGGCTCTTACATAAGGTGATACAAAAGAATCTGATGCAAAAGTATCATAAATCTCACAAATAAATGGTTGTCCACTTGAAAAGTTTATAGCATCTGTCCACTTCCAAAGATGACCATAGAAGTTTTCTATCCCTCTATATGAGTTTGCTACTACTCCATTATACCCACCATCACCACCAGCTGCTAAGTGGTTTGCACTTCCACTTATACTTCCACTTGCATTTCCGAGTGACACCGTTAGTCCTGTTTTTAGTACATCATTATCAAATGTAGGTGTAGTTGTATTTTCTGTATAACCAAGGATTGCATTTTGCGAGTCATGTGACATATACTCGACTATAAAACATAAACGCATTGCTGAGTATCTGTGCCAGTCAAACTGTTTTGAGCCACCATTGTCTGCAAGTGTTCTTGCTTGAACTATTGTTATGCTTGAAGTTGGTTTATAGCCTACGACTGAACCTAGTTTGTCATTTACTAAGTCTAGTGTTGGAGCTGTTGAAATTCCATCTATATATGCAGTAACTGTATCATCATAAAGAACACCTTCAAAAGCTGAGATATAAGCAAATGATGATTCGTTTGCTACGTTTGAACCGTCACCTGAGTCCGTCCATCCTGTTTTCTTAAATGCTGGATGACATACTGCACCACTAAAATTTTCTATACCCATCCAGTAGTAGTTCAATGAGCCTACTTTATACTGATTATAGTAAAATTTAGGTATTTCTACATATACTTGATAACCTGTGCTGCCTGTTATATCTATACTTGCATCTGTGCCATCTTCATAAAGCTCTGAGTTTGTAGCATCAAGATATTTATAAACTGTACCACCGAACTGAGGGTTTCCAGTACACACTACCCGTCGCATTTGTTGCTGAACCGTCATGATATTGTGACCGAGTCTGTAGTATGTATCTTCTATGTCATTCCACAATATTCCATACGGCATTGTTTCGTCATATGGATATATAATTGTTCCATCTGCTGCTACCGTGTTATCATACAGTGCTGTTGTAAGATAGCTTAAATCTTTAATGCTTGTCGATGTAGATATTAGAGTGTTTATCCTATCTGTTAAAGCTTCCTGAACCGTTGCATCTGTAGTTCCAGCATCTTTTAGTGCTTTTGTAATGTATGCTAAATCTTGCAAAGAGTTTGTTATTGCGATAAGTGATGCTGTCTTTGCACTAAGTGCTATTTTTACGTCTGTTCCTGTTGCCATGTTGTTTTCCTTTTAAAATTTGAAGTCTAAGAAATTTTCTAAATCTCTTGCGTTTGAAGCACCGTCTATATAGTCATAAGTATATGTAGCGCCAGTCGGGATGATTAGAGAGTCCACTAAAGCTGTAATTTCTGCTATAAGTTCTAAACTTAAGCTACTTTTATCTTTTCTTAAGTCTATCATTTTTATATCCTTGTTACACTTATCTTTATTGGATTTTGTGTAGTTGCATTTACATTTTTTACATACACATTGTAATCAAAAATTACTGGCTCATGTGGAATGCTTGCTGTCTCTTCTGTAATTGTATTAATTGGAGACCAATATGTTGTACTGTAATTTTTGTTTATCATATCTAGTATTATTACTGTATACCCTTCTGTGTTTGGATCAATCTCTATTTTTGTCCATTCACCATCAGTTAACAAAACATGTTCTCTTGTTGCCATCTACAATCCTTTTCTATTATTATATCTAATTTAAAATTTGAAGTCTAAGAAATTTTCTAAATCTCTTGCGTTTGAAGCACTATCTATATAGTCATAGTTGTAAGTCGCTTCGGTAGGTATCACCTTTGCATCTATAGCATTCTTAGATGCCAACGCACTTGTTGCAGATGCACTTGCTAAGGTTGCTTGTGCTGTCGCTAAGGTTGCTTGTGCTGACGCTGTTGAAGCTTTTGAAGTTGATAGAGCAGCTTGTGTTGTTGCTACCAACTCACTTGCTAGTGCATTTGCGGCACTATTTGCAGATTCAGTTATGGATGCCTCTACTTCAGTATTGAATTGAGTTTCCATTACATTCAGTTCGGTCTCCATGTGTGTAATTACACCCTCTACTAAACCTGTAGCTTTCGCATTCAAATCGCTGTATGTGGTATTAATATCTATCGTGTTGCCTGAGTTACGAGTTATATTTTTATCTAGTACTATTGCCATTGTGTATTTCCTTTGTTTAAGTTACGCATAGATGTTATTCTCAGCTAGTGTGTAAACCAGTGCAGTCTTTATAGTGTATTCCATTTCAGCTGCTATGGTGAGAGTTCCTTGATAACTAACTTCTGCCGCATCTGCTGCTGCATCTGCATTACCAAGATCTATAGCCACTGCAGCTGCGATTGAAGAGGTAGTAGCTACATCTAAAGCTGTCTGTACTCTGTCAGCTGCAGTATCTATAGTATCCTGATTCGTAGCAACGAGATCGGCTGCCGTAGCAATGGTATCGAGATTAGTCTGAACTCGGTCCTCTGCTGTGCTCACAGCATCTAGGGCTGTAGCACTAGAGTCATTAGATGTTCGTAGTACATCCGCTGCTGTTGCTGCTGCGTCTAACGTAGTTTGTGCTGCATCATTACTAGTAGCAGAAGCATCTGCCATAGTCTGTATTCTATCTAGAGCTGTTTGAGCAGCATCTGCTGTTGCCGAAGCCACAGCATTAGCTACATCTATAGTACTTCCATATATAGCCACAGTAGAATCGTAAGCCGCAATAGCGGAATCAGAGCTAGCTGTAGACGATAGTTTGTCCAGATTAGTCTGTACAGCATCTGCACTAGTAGCAATACGATCTAAAGCAGTTTGAGTTGCGTCTAGCCCTGTCTGAGTTACATCTAAAGCAGTTTGCGTTGCGTCTGCTCCGGTACTTGCAGCATCTAACCCTGTTTGCACACGGTCAGCCGCTGTAGCTAGTGCGTTTGCAACTGCTAGGGTGTATCTGCTACCAAAGTCATTGTATTTTATAACTATATCACCGTATATGCAAGTTGGGTCTTCAGCAGCTGTTAGTAAGTCTTCGGAACTTCCACGTATATCACGCACTATATCTATGAAATCGTTAGCCGCTGCTCTGGGAGGGCTTACTACTGTTAATTGTGTTAAAAAATCTGGTACCGTGTAATCTGTTGGCATTGTTATACTCCTGTGTAAGGAACATAACAGTCCTTAATCTCTTGGTGAGGTATGCCTGCTAATTCATCATGTACCCACAGGCTTAACGCCTCTAATGCTCGTTCTCTTCTTGCGCTAACTATTGCATCATCTCTAGTTCCATCTTGTATATCGTTTTGGTACGCAACGAACTCTAACCAGAATTTAAGTTCTGACTTACCCATTCTATCAACACAACCATCTGTTAATGCTTGACGCATACAGTTTATAAAGTGTGTATTAAATAGTATAACATCCGCACCTGCTATATCTACTCTAACTGAATATGGCTTATGCTCACCTAGTAATTCTTTGCTAAATAGTATGCCATCATCTATAGTTAATTCTTTATATGTGCTTTTATCACTAAGCGTAGTGAGTTGGGTTAGTGTCATAAGTACCATCTCCTTGATCTTTAATTGTTTCCAGTATCTCAAATACTTTACTATTGTAGTTACGGACAAGTCTTTTTGCCTCGTCGAGATGAATAGCACTTTTCTTATCACTCATGTAGCTAGCTAGAAATCTAGCAGCTGCAAAGCATAGCTCATTATCTATATCTAACTCATCCTCATCAGTTGCTGGTAGTTCAGGCACTCTAATTACGTACTTACCTTGTGCTAGTCTGAAAATATCCCCGGCTCTATTAAGGGTCATTAAGTGCAGGGCATCTGCATGAGCCATTATGTCATTATATGCCATTTCAAGTAAGCCTAAAAGAGCATCACTATCTTCGGTCAGTATATTGTCACCAGTCAACAGTCCATTAGTAGTGGCTTTTAGTCTTTTAAATGTCATTGTATTTCCTATTTATATATACGATATAATACAATATTTATCCTTTACTATACCTTAGTACCCACTATATCCACTAATCTCTTCTTCGTCTTCATCCTCAAATCCCCACATCTGATGTGAGCCTGTCTTATGCATATTAACCGCAGCTTTAGCTGGTAGCAATACTTCCATTTGGCCAAGCATGCTAATACAGTTATGAAGTACTATTCCAGAGAACATCATATAGTTATTGGTTTCTTCAACCTCGAAGTTATATGTCAACTCTTCTCTACGATTAGTTTTACCAAGTAGGTTAGTAGTTGTGTACTTATCCCCTATATTAGCTATAGCGTACTTAACTATTTCTGAATCAAGTTCTAGGTTTACATGCTTCTGAACAGTACTTAGTTCTGGGTGGGTAATCTTTGAAACGCATACTGGTTGTGCAGTGTACCCCTGAACACTCTGTATGTGTTGGATACTGTTTACTGCTTCGCTTTGCACACGCTTGTCCACAGAATCTAGCTGTACTTTTTCTACTTGAGAACTGATCACCACAGTACTCGCATGTAGATTGAACTTCTTTCTTATTAAGCTCATTGTACTTAACCATGCACTCACGACTACATGTTTTTGTTTTACCACCGTGTGACTTAACTTCTCTACCACATACTTTACATTCTGTTGTACGTATACTTTTAACTGCATGTTCTTTCTTAGCCTCTTCACTAATTGTATAGTTTTTAGTCCAACATTTCTTTGAACAATACTCCGCGTGTGCTGCTGTAGTACTCCATTGCTGCCCACACTCTGCGCATACTTTTTCATATAGCTGCTTAAATGGGTGGTCTGCCTTGCTATATGCTTCTTTGCCTTTAACAACCGCTTCTTCACTATTGCACCATTGTCTGAATTCAGTATCATGTTCTCCCATATGCTCAGCTTTGGAAAGTAGTTCGAGATTACTGAACTCGTCATTTGTTTTATTATGGTCTTTGTGGTGTACATGCATCTTAGGACTGCTCCATATGCCTGTATTCGCCCAGTATGTAAACTGTGATAGGAGTCGCTGCCTCCCTTCAATTCTAACGGTACTGCAGTATCGTCCATCTTTATTAAGGAACCATTTTCTTCCGTACTTAGTAATACTTTTTTCCATTCTATGTCCTGTATAATGTTATGTGAAGGAAGTAAGTCACAGGCAAACACATAACCATCAGTTGTCATAACTAAGTGATTATCTGTCATACTTAGTACGTCACCATTAGATAGTGTGTAGTCCGTTACTACTTTCTTCCCTGTCATTATAGCAGTATTAGCTTTAGAGTAACCTTGTCCAGTACTCGATACAGTCTTAACATGATCACCGAGAACTATCTCTTCTATTGCCTTATGCGTACCATCAGCCATTAGCACGAGGCTTCCAGCTACTTGGCAATCTAATCCGTCATCATGCGTACTAGCTATAGCTTCCCATGTTATATACCCTAGCTCTTCCAACAGCTCTTTCATATCTGGGCTATCTCGCAGTTCTTCGCAGAAGAACATCTTCCCGCCTTGAAATAGGGGGTGAACACGCATGAACTGTTCATGCTTCTTCCCGCCAGCCCTACGTCTACTAATTCCCTCACTTCCAAACGGTTGACCTAGCTGCCTAGCAAATGTGAAGTAAGTATTCTTCTCTATCATCATCTTCTTAAGCACATGTAGATTAATCTGCTGTTGTCCATCTATCTCAACCCCTACAGTGACTTGTCTACCGTATTTACTGCCCCACTTGGATAGCATATGAAATAGCGGCTCGTACTGCTCTTCAATTCCTAGCTTCTTTAAGCTTACATCCAGTAGGAACCAATCCCCTCCACTACTTACAGCCCATACAAAGGTAGCACTAAAGTCTCCCTTCTTACTATTACTAGCCGTGAAGTCAGTAGTTATGTAGATATTATAGTTCTCTAACTGCTTCTCTAGTAGCTTCCTGCTAATCCATTGTATTTGACCCTCTTTAATTAACTTACTACCTTCGTCTGCAATCCTGAGCATTAGCTCCTGATTGAACCCTCGTAAAGTGTCAGTGCCTATTGAATCCTCATATCTTTCCATTACTCTATCATAGCTATGCATATCTTCCCATGCACCACGGTACTCTTCTCTAGGCATACCCTCATAGATTTTCTCACATATAGGTAAGCACACAGGAGTCCACACTCCGCTCTCTAGTGCCGTATACACTGGATCACGTTTATTAAATGGAGTGTTGATGATAACTACCTTCCCTTTTGCACCCCCCAGCGCATTCTCAGCGTCTAGGTATATCATACTTTGTAGCTTAGCCATAATTACATCTGAGTTAGCATCTGCCTCATTCTTGATGATATCGTCAAATAGAATCATACCTGGACGTTCAGTCTTATAACGTATACCACGAACTGAGCCACCAGCTGCACCTTTAACTTTATACATGAATGCACGTTTACGCACTTTCTCTGGACCTTTTCTAATGAACTCACACTCTTCATCAGTGAACCTCATCTTCTCAAAGTACTCCTTACAAAATGCACTATCTTCGCATATATCACGTATAGTATTGGCTTGTACCTTAGCACCCGCTTGTTGGCTATCCCCAAACCCTACAATAAACATCAAGTGTCCGAAGTTGGGTACTTTACCGGTTATAGCTACATATATAGGGAAGAAGGCTGTAATGACTGTAGATTTTGCACTATTTCTACTGGCTATGATAGCTACTTTCCTACTGTTGATTCGAATATTATCCTGTATCTCTTTACTATACGGATACTGATGTCTTTCTATATTACCGAACAGTAAATCTACTAAGAAGTAATGCATTAAGCTACTATTAACCTCTGGATCTTCCCCTAGTACTAGTCTAATTACATTAAAGAATTCGATAGCATCTTTACTAGGTATGTACCCATTGAATGTTAAATCAATAGTATCAAGTGCACTATCTACACTAAACTCATACTCCTTTCTTCCAGGCATCTTCTTAATTGTTGGTATGCTTGGTACGAAGTCTTTACCTTCTTCTACAGCTACTTCATATTCATGCCAATTCGTGTATGGTATACTGTCGTCTCCGGTGATCCCGGGAAGCTCCTCCCACAGTTCCAATTCTGTTTTATCTGCCATTAGTCAATCTCCGCTTCTAGGATTTCATCGACGTTCACACCTAGACGTTGTACCTCTCCAATACTACCACCTGCTTTCAACGCTGCTAACTGTAGTTCACTATTCATAGCTAACTGTTCAAATAGCCCTTGCTGTATCTTAGTGGCATCATCTGTCATACCTATCTTGAGTGTGACACTATTATCTTCTGGCATTTTAGTAGCATCTCTCAGTGCAATAGCTGCGTTCATTTGTACAGTAGGACTAACCCTATCATCTGCTTTAGCTCCTATACCATTACTTAGATCAAACAATTTCTTCAGCATAGCATTATGTACAGGTGCATGTGATATATAGATAGGTATGAGTAGTAATTTCTGCACAGCCACCACTGTTTTAGTTCCGGCGTACATTGATGCAAAGGAGTCTATAGTAGCACCTCTAGCTTCTACTTCTCTAGCTTTATCAGGAAACACTATAGCAAATGCTTTAGCAGCTCCCATCTTTGGCAGCATCCGTAAATTAACGAACTTAATTGCATTAGCCAACTGCTCTATACCTACACCGCCTGTAAGCAAGTGTGTGTATGAGTACAACTGCTCACTGAATAGCTCTTTACTTACGCCAGTATCATTCTCTACATTATTGAGCATGGAGAGTACTTCATCAGTGATCTTGCCTGTAAATCCTTTTGGCATGTATTTAGCCAATGTTTCTCTGTCTAACTGTATACCATCTGTAACTGGGTAGTTTGGCATATCTTTTGCTTTTACTTCTTGCATTTATGTATCCTACATTATGTATTTTACATAGTATACCATATTTATCTTGAAGTTGTATTGAAGGTATTTCACCATTCTAGTAATCCTTCACTTTCAACTATATCATTACTATTGAATAGCTCAGTATTATATGCTCTTAGTACGGCTTCGTATTCGCATTGGAATAACTCTGTGTGCCCTACAAATGTCTTGCAACTTACGTAACCATACTCACTCAATTGCTTATGGATTCTTTTCTCTACTTGATAGTAGTTTAAACACCTCTCTTCTTTCAGGATTCTGACCATAGGGAAGTATCCGTACACGCTTTCCATACCTTCAATCAGCTGCAGTGCTCTATGTCTCGCACTATTAGCAGTGGCTCCAACCTTATACACTAAGTCATCGCCTAGTGCTATCTCTAGTAGGTATACTGTGCCATTTTCTCTGGTCTTATGTTTATTTCTTTTTGATTTCATTTGTAGGAGCCTTATAGAAGACCTCCTCATTGGCACACCACAAAAAGTGAGAGGTGGAGGAGATATGTTATTGGTATTATACCTAATTATTTCTTAGGTTTTGGTTTAGACTTGGATTTGCATGTCATAGGGACTCCTTATATAAATTAATTACTGCCTAATCATTAAACATTTTATCAATTACTTTAACAAGTGCCGATCTATGAATATTTTCTAACCTAATAAACGACATCTCAGGTATCTGCCCTAGCCATGGGTAAATAGCCCTATACCCTTCATTCAGCCTATTAATTCCAAATGTCTGCGACACCGTATCACCCATTAGAACAACTTTAGAACCTTTAGATATTCTAGTTAGTATCAATTTTAGCATATCTCTATCAGTTAATTGGTATTCATCTACCAGCAAAATGCCATCGTGTAACGACATACCTTGTATGCTATCTAGGTTGATCAGTTCAAAATGGTCCTGGAATACTTCCTCAGAAGGTGCTATATCTGTTTCCTTATTTCTCTTAAAGTTCTTATCTAGTAGGAACTTTAGATTAGACTTTATTCCGCCTAGCCAGTCGCCCAGTTTTGCATTTAAGTCACCTGGTAAGTACCCTAATTTATATGCACTATTTATACCTACTGGTGGTCTTGTTACAAATATAGACTTATAATGTTGATGCTGTCTTTGCCCTATAGTACAAGCTAGTGCTCCCATCAATGCTAATAAGCTCTTGCCAGAACCAACTTTACCATCAATTATAGTTAATGGAACACTTGGGTCCATTATTGCATGTATTGCACATGCTTGCTCGTAATCTAATGGAACCTCCATTATACCTGCAGACTTTAACGGTTGTGCTGATTGTGATATTCTAGAGACTATCCCTCTATGGTTAACCCAAATATCATTTTTATCACCTACTCTATCAATGATACAGTATTGGTTTTCTTTTAAGCTAACGCCAAATATTTCATTGAATTCATCCAGAGGAAGTTCCTTAACCTGTACATAATTTTGGTCATAATTAATCCCGCCTTCTATAGTTATATAGCCTTTATACCCATAGTCTGTATCTGCCTCAGCATCTACATCCGATAATGGTATATTTAACGCTGTAGCTATTACAGTAGCATTGATATCTTCGCTCAAGAAGCTAGCACCAGCCACAAGTGTATCTAGTAGTATTAACTCGTCAGGTGAATCACCAAGTGACTCCTTAGTTGGTACATTTAGTATCTCTAGCTTACCAGCCAGTAGTAGTGCTTTCACATTCTTAATAGCTATCTGTGCACTTCTCTTTAAATCCGGGTTGCGTTTTAGTTTATCTAGTTCCCGTAGAACTGTGAAGCTTATCACAAACTCTTTAGTAGTATCAAATAGGATACTACTATCGTTAATGAGGATATTTGTATCAACTGATATTTTAGTCATTTATGCAACCTTAGTTGATAGGGGTTTAGTGTGCGTAGTAGGTTTAAACATTTTCCATTTATCACGGATCTGCTGAGCATTGAGCCATATATCCCTATCCTCTAGCACACCTTGTATTTCTGCTTCAGTTAGAAATCCTGCGTGTATTTCTCTGAATGCGTGCTCTAACTCTAAAGAACTAAATGTCACGTATGTCTTTAATTCAAACCCTTTAGACTGTGCCACACCTGCGCTATAATTGTGACTTAACCACTGTGTGTAATCTGCTACTTCTAGTTCATCACAATGTAATGCTATAAGCGTTATCATTGATGCCACTATGCCAGATACTTTACCAATTACTTTCGCTTTAGTGTTGACCATGCTATGTATAATTTGGAATCCAGCGTCTGTTGCACCGCCGGGAGAGTTCATGTAGTATATGAATGTCTCATACGCTTTAGCATTATCTAGTAAACTACATAGTTTGTTGTAATTAGTTGGGGATTCTAGGGGCTCTGTGAGATAAACATGGTATGTACTTGTGGTGTGGTCATGGAGAATTGGAACTATCTCATTCCATACAGAGTCTATCTCTGGTCTTTCAGGTTCTAGTACGATTTGCATCGGCTTCCTTTATGTATTGTATTTTTATTACAACATAATTATACAGGACCATACCTTAAACTTATCCGTCACTACTCAGTATACTAGTTTCATATATGTATTGTGCATCTATTGCTTTATTTATTATAGCTATGACCTCATCTGAACTTAGTACACACTCTCTAGCTACTACTAAACTATCATCTTGAATAAACTCTGTTATAGCCTCGTCTACCCTATCAAACTTCTCTTGTCTATTTTCCATGTCTATTTCCTATTTTAATTTATCAAATAACTACAGACTAGAACTTGTAGTTAAGTCCAGCTGTGGCATTCACTTCTGGCTTTCTACCGTCTCTGGTGCTTTTACCTAACGATGTATATAGCCCTACATCTCCAACATCATAATTCACATTACCATTCACGTTACTACTACGTCCATACTGGCTATCAGTCTGATCAGCATTCAACCCTGCTGACCACCCATTACCAGTATGGGTGTAACCTGCAGCTATCATTTTAGCGTTATAATTATGTGCTTTCACCATGTCTAGTTTAGCGTTTATAACATCATTCTCAGTAATGTTGGCATTACCATTTACACCATAGCTTGATGTATTATAACCATTGTGGTCTACACTCCTATGACCTGTTACACCTAAACTGCCTAACCCACCCTGCGTACCAGCTGCTACATTAACCCCGTAATTTGGATGAAGGTCACCTCTATCTACCACTACCGATGCGTATGGATTAACATTAGCATACATGCCATTACCCTGTACATTGTACGAGTCCGAGTATGTTAGTCCATTATTATCAGCGACACTTAGTTTTTTAATTAACGTATCTACCCTTGAGTTATTACTTCCCATACCTATTTCCTTGATTAATTTATATGATTATACCGTAATTATTAATAGTAGTTTCTTAAGCGTGAGTTGTATATGGTACGGGTATTCAGAATCGAACTGAAGCTGCTACTTCCCAAAAGTAGTGTGATATCATTTCACTATACCCATGTGGTGCCAAGAGTAGGAATTGAACCTACGACCCCTGTCTTTTCAGGACAATGCTCTAACCAACTGAGCTATCTTGGCATGTATATGGTGGAATATCACAGAATCGAACTGTGGACCTATTGCTTGCAAAGCAATTGCTCTCCCGACTGAGCTAATACCCCATTGTTTAACGTTTGTTTGTGAAAAGTAGTTTGATTTGAAGTGTGTTTCCAAAGTAGCTACTTTTCAGTAACTCTCCGGATTGAAGAATTACTTTATAGTGTTTGCTTCGCAGTACCCTGGAAATAAAAGGCACTAGAATTCGTATACATTTTATGCGTTACTGTGGATGTAGTATGTTGTGCAACATTACGAGTCATAGTGTTCTCCTTTAATTTATAAACAGTATTGTACCACTGCTTAACTTAATCTTTACTGAACGGCTCATTCTCCCCCAAGTACATCCACATGTTTAGCATACTTATAGTTAGTATATGTTTCTGGCACTTTACAGAACTTATTACCATTCTTGAACGTAATACTAATATCAAACTCAGTCATATATAGCTCCTATTTACTGTTTCAGTATTCTACAGTACATTTACTTAGGTTTAGTATAATTGTTCCGTATCGGCGAGATATGAGGTGCTGAGAGGTATATATGGTTAGTTGTGTAGTGGGTGTGTTGATTGAAAAGGTTGTGGAATTTATATTTCTGCGAAGATGGTCAGTTTGTACACAATTTCCCTCCCCATAAAAGCAGTACCCCCCCCCTATGCTGCTGTAGTTAATATAGTTATTTCTCAGCAGCTTGCCTTACTCTCTGCCTGTCTGTCTCTTATCAGCTGCTCTGTCTCTCACCTGCCTTACACACAGAGCGTAGCAGTACCAGCTGTCTCTCATCATATGCTATCACTACATATGTACTTCCATTTAAAGAGGAAGAACATAATTACTCTTCTCTTCAATAATACGGAAGTAAAAGTATTAGGTAATGTTGTAACTTTAACAACATCTGTAGCATACTCAGACGAATGCTAGACGTGATAAACTCTACAGCTTTATTATAAGTTGTACTGTCCACGTCTAATGGGCTTGATAGATGACCTTATTCTATTAAATCTAACTTAGTGTTAGTACCTACAGCAACCGTTTAGACGCACGGAGTATTGTTGTAGGACATTGTAATTTTAATTACACAAAGACAAAGGAGCATACCTACCATTAGTAACTCTACAGTCTAATGTATATCCATTTAATTAGGGAGCAATGTGCTTACCAATTCTAATCCAAGGAGAACTATTATGGCTTGCCTAGTAATAGACGGAGTACTTCTCACTCCATCAGAGACAGAAGAATACCTAGCTAACCGCTAAATATTCGCCACTAGTTGCCTTCATAGACTCATCAGCTATACCTGTAAAGCTCAGGCATTCCGCACTACTGCGACGAAGGAATCACAATGGCAACTCCAACCAGAACATATGCTAAACCAGCATCTAATCAATTAGTAACAATAAACAGCTATGATGAGTTCGTAGCAACAGTCGATGCATTACGTGCATTATACCCGACTATAACTAAGACTGTAGCACAAACATCAGGACAACACCTGTTCACAGACATTGTAATGACTAAAGATGTTAATGGTCAGACACTTACTGATATCTATGGCAAACAAGTAGCAACTGATATCGTCAGTGCAATGATTAGACATATTGCGTACGGCTATTATTTATCTAGACCAGTTCTAGCGGTAGCAGAGTAATGGAAGCTCTCTATGCAGTAATCCTAGTAGGAGTAATTACACTCCTACTAGGCTATATCATACACCTAGTAATAGAAATTTGGGGCTATGACCCATTCTAACTATCTCTATACTCGTATTTCCATTTAGTTAGGATTCTTGAATCTCAAACCACTCTCAACTACAAGTCCTATACAGGCAAAAGGAATTTATCATGGCTAAGCTATTCAAAGAAGTATCAACTTCAATAAGCTCAATATTTGGTGCAACTACCGCATCTATTCAAGGTGTGTCTAACATCATCACTACTGTAGCTGATTCATCAGCAGATTCAATCAAGCCTACTATGAAAATGGTATCAGACATTGCTACTACAGGTAGCGAATATACTGAAGATATATTAGCTGAAGCTAAAGCTGACAACTTAATTAACGCAGAGTTACGCACATTCAAATTACAAGCTTTCCAAGAAGCTATGGCTGATGAAGACACAAGAACTAAGCTAAAAGCACAAGCTTCTCTTGACATCATGGAAAGACTATTCGACTAGTCGTTCCATGGTTATCGTGACTTACATTACAAAACTAGCTTCCTGACATAGCTAGTGTAAGTAGATAGCAACATGACAGCCTAGTCAGCTGTCTCTACGCACTTTTACACAGGCAGAACAAAGGACGGCTTGGAGGGAAGGACTGCGTCAGCAGTCTTCTCTCTAACCGTTTACACCTATAACAAAGGACGCATCAACTATTTTCTACTAGCTTCTGGAGTATATAGGAACGTTCAGCATTACTTAGCCCTTTCATAGCAGTCAATAGCCCATCAGCTACAACAGTATTGAAATCAATTACAGCAGGCTCAGTATACTCGTGAGAACTATCAGTTGCCTGTGCCCTAACAGCATCAGTAAACTGCTGATCTTTCAAGAACTTTAGTATTGCACCAAGGCTATCAGTAAGTTTAGCAAATTTACTAGTAATACTAACATCAAACAGCTTACCATCTCGCAGACGCATTAGTATGTCATTACGACCTAGCTTCTGAATAGCTACAGCTCGCTGTAATTGCATTAGACTAGCTTGTGTTTGTGCACATGCCTGTTCTTGGGTAATATTACCAGCATCATATAGCTCTAAAGCATTTAAAGCTAGCTGTGTTGGTGTTAAATGCCTACGCATTTCACTAGATACTACTTCAGCTTTAAGTTGTTCTATTGTTAGGTTATTTGGCAATGTAATATATTCTATAAATTCTACACCCAATTGCTTTAGAGCTTTAAGTCTATGTCTACCATCTACAAGTTTACCTCTGTACATCTTAACAGGTTCTTTTTGGCCATTAATTCGTATATCATTTAACAGACCTTGGAACTGTTCAGGTGTATGGAGCGGATGAAGAGCGGAAACTTTATGTTCTAGTACAGTGGATACATTCGCTCTTTGAATTGATTGTGTTCTCATGGGAACTCCTTAGTATTATTAGACGGATTATAACATATATAGACGGGTATGTCAATAGCAAATAGTAGAATGAAGTATAAGACAGATAATACGGAAGATTAGCAGAAATAAATCCGTCTATGGACGGGTAGTAGTAGCTGTTTCGCTCTTGCGATTTGGTACAGTATATAATAGTAGTTGTACCAAATGCATAGCAGTATCATTACATAAGAGTTACCTTAAAGTAGTTTTTATACTCCACTTATTCTGCATTTGTCTCAGCCTAGTCGACAACTCAATCTGAAACCAACCATAAATAACTTCAATACACCTTCAAGGAGCATTTAATGCAACTAGCCACACACTACTAAAATTAACTAACCTTACTGTAAGCTCCTATTTCCATTTAATATGGTATTACTTTAATACCTAACTCATTTCACACCTAAAAGGATTAACTATGACTAATCGCAAAGCAACTGAATATGCTATTAAATTAGCAGAACTTAAGTTTGGTAAAGGGAGTGTTGTAATGATGCTTCCAGGAACAACTGTATACTCAGCTCGTAAAGAAGTAGCAGACTATATTACAGCACGTATAACTGAATATCAAACAGCAGACGATGAGTTCTTCGCACCAACATACTATCAATCAAAAGGAGTATAACATGAAACGCACACCTAGCAGATACAGCAGACATGGTTTAGCTGCTATATTCAAATTCAATCGTGATGCAGTAGTCATAGCAGAAGAAAATCAAGCTATACAGGAGGCATATACAGAAGTAGTACAAGACTTACTAGGTAAAAGTAAAGTAAGTCTATTTGGGTTAGCTAGCATATTCTCTAATTATGATAGTTCATGGATACTTAAAGAACAGTATCCGACATCTGTAGACTTATATCGTATTTCACGTAAACATATAAAGAAGTAATTAACTTCTACTGTCTATCATATTTCCATTCAATAAGGCTTTCTACATGTGCGTGCTGAAATGCCGTTAACACCTAACAAACCTTAAGGAACATACCATGGGAACACCAACTGAAACTAAACCAACACTGCTAGAACAACTAGCTAAAGCTAAGCTAGATAGAGCAGTAGCACTTGAGGGCAAAATCGAAGAACGTAAGCTTATGAATGAGCTTAACTATGTACAATCAGACCGTTACTTAACTGATGAAATAGCTGTACAAGATAATGCTTCTCTCAAACTTATCACAGACCCACTTGATGCTATTAACAATAAACACTTCACTAGATATGGTGAATTTAACTTCGGATACCAAGCAAATGCCCTCATAAGTGCATTACGAACAGTTATGTTACAGAAGAAGTTAGGTTTCGTAGCACTAGATGAAGCGTGTATTATGAACTCTGAATTAAGCATATTCCGTGATTTAGCTGATGAACATGCAGTCGGATTTGCAGATGCAATAGGTAGAAATACTTATTTTGATAAATTAACCGGTACTATTGCACATGGTATAGTTGGTGATGCTTCTGAAACTAAAGCTATACTTGAGAAGCTGTCACGTGCTCTTGGTCTAATTGACCCTGATTTCAGTCAAATCACTCAAGCTAAATTCAGCTTCATTGAAGAACGTAGTATTATCAAAGCCCAGCAAGCGCAAGAAGACAATCTACTCCTTACTCCAACTAATGAGCATACAGACTCATCAGATGACCCAATTCAATTCAAATCTGCATAAGTAACTATCTGTAGAGCTTCGGCTCTACTACCACAAAGGAATAATAAATGTCAGCAATACCTAGCTCATTTATCAGTAATCTTAAAGCAAGAGTAGCATTTAGAACGCAATTACAGAATGGTAAGTTACCAATACCAGTAGAACTGGGAGAGTTCTCAAAAGTAGAAGTATCATTATGGAAAGCATTATGGAATGCTTATTTAAATAATGAAGGAGCAATATCAACACCTTATTGGTTTGATAAATTCAATGACCCACGTACATTTAATCAGTTCATTAAACGGGCATCAGATGCAGGTTGGATATATAGTTTAGTAGTACCAGGCAGACACTGGGCAGAGATGTCATTAGTAGAAACTAAACTACTTGACTACTTTGATAGTAAAGAAGACCTTATAGCTATTCGTAGAGATGATAAGTTCGCTAAATACCGTATGGTATCTGATAGCACTATTCGTAGTGGACGTAAGACACGTCAGAATGGTGTAACACACGATACAGGCTTAATCCGTGACGGTTTTGCTAAATCAGGTACAGCAGCATTTAAATATGATACTGTAATGTTACATAAATACTACGATGCTATCGTAGCTAATACTGTAAAAGGTATGCATAAAATAGCTGAAATTCATACACTTATAGAAGACGGAGCTGATTATACTAGTATCAGTAAAGACATCATTGACTTCCATAGGTACTCAGCAGAAGAGCAATTCACATTAGGTGCTAATTACAACGATAGTAGGGGTAGAGCGATTAGTTCTAGTTTAGCACGTATCTTTAACCCAATTGGATTTAAAGATGCTAGAGCACTGTTAGTTCAAGTACCATCAGTTCCTGTAAAAGTAGATGAAGTAGCTGAAACTAAAAAAGCGGTATACTTATTCATTGCAGAACTACTAGGCATTAAAGAAGCGGACTCAGAAACACATAAAGCAGAACTTGGTAAGCAGTTCTATGATGAACGTAAGCTACCCGAGCTGAATTTAGCAGATGAGAACGATAGAAAAGACCTTCACGAACATATCTGGCTAGAACGATTATACAACGAACTTGATGCACTAGCTATACATTTACAGTCAATGAATACTGAAGTATATCAGTGGTCAGTACCTATAGAACTCGACTTTGGTGCTAGCATGTTGGGCATTGAAGGAGCATTACTTAATGACCGTAATCTACTTACTATCACAAATGCTATAGCAGGGTCAATTACCGACCCTTGGAAAGTAGATAAACTTACTAGACCTATGGTGAAGTTTGCAGCTACTCCATATTTGTATGGCTCATCAGCACCTGTTCGTGATCTGTGGACTAAAAATAAGATTAAAGGATATACCGCAGAACAGGTAGGTATCATGAACTACGAGCTTAATAGTGGTAAATATGCATTAGCTAATCAGTTTAAGAATCTAATAATTGATAATGTACAGCCTCAAGAGCATATGACTGTCACAGTATGGAATGATACATTCAATATAACTTGCAATAGATACCGCAGAGTAGGGGACTACACTAAGCGTTACCCTATATACTCTACTGATACAGGAGCAGTAGAAGCTATTGCCCATACGCATACAAGTAGTGTTCCTGATTTAAATCAATTCAGAAGATTTTTCGCAACACTTTTGATTCATGGAATTGATTCACAAATAGCAGATTATGTATCATTTAACAGTGAATGGTGCTTAACTATCCATGACGCATTTGTTGTGTCACCTGTACATGCATTACGTACTCGTAGGCTTGCAACTAGCCAACTTGAACTAATCAACAAGAACAGAGAATCTATCATTAACAACTACTTCAGAAGCATTAATATGAAACGTAATGCATTAAAAGAATGGAGCGAGTTAATGGTTAATGTAACACCAGTCGTAGACTTTAAATGTGCTATGACTGCATTGAAATAAGGAATTTATTATGGCAGAAACAACTTCATTAAGAGATATAGATGAAAGAATCTATAATATCAGAAAAGATATACATGAATATATAGTAATAGGAAGTAATATTAATCAAAATACTATTGAGTATTATAAAGCATTATCAGCAGAAATGCTTGCATTAGCTACTTTACGATTATCATACACTACATAACACACCTTCGGGTGTGTTATTTTTTTTTTTTTACACACTCACAATGTTATATACAAGAAGTAAAGAAATAAAGAAATTAAAGAGTATAAAACTTAAGGCAATAAAGAAGATTAAAAGATATGTGGCTATGAATTCATAGCCACAGCTACAAAGGTAAGCATTATAGTATACTCAACAAAGGTAAGTTTGAGTGTACTATTGTGTTTATCACAAAATTAAAACTCAACGGAGGTGTATTATTTTATGGATTATTGTAGGTGTGATAGCGGCCTTTAACTGGCTAATCGTGATTAAAAAGGTACAAATGGAACGGCATATGGATGCTATGTTAGATGTAGGGTTTATGATAGCTTTTACATGGTTATTTGGCAATACTGGTCAAGGTGGTATGATAGTTGCAATGATTGCATCTGGTGTTGTATCTATTGCTCTGCTAAATAATCCACTTGACTTCGGTCAAAATGATGATGATGAAGAAGAGGATGAATTAGATAAATTATTCACTCCAGGAGCTACAAATGGAAGCAATTAAAACAACAGGAATTGTAATGCTATTGCTTTTTGTAATAGCTGTACTTAATGCTTTAGCTGTTACTATTCAAATATTTATATATATGATTATGATTGTAGTTGTTCCAGTATTCCTATGGTGGGCCATATATACTGTCCGGACTGCAGAATGAGTAAACAAGAGTTTCGTGTTACTGTAATAATTATTAGTATAGTAATCGCATTTAATATTCACCCAATGCTGATTATCCCGGCTATCATATTAGGTTTTATTTATATAATATCTACAGCTTTAACTGATAATCCTAGTATGCTCACTAATTTGTTTCAGCCCGATAACAAAGATACACAACCATTAGAGTCAGTACACCCATTAAACCCTATACCAGCTACTAATCCATTAACTGATACTATGTTTATTTCTGCTAAAATTAAAGCAGAATATATGCAAAGTGTAGAATGGAAACAACTTAAAGCAGATAGATTAGCTGTAGCTAATTATAAATGTGAGTCATGTGGTAGTGAACATAATCTTGAATTGCACCATATAACATACGAACAACTTACAGCCGAACATATAGATGATCTTCGTATATTATGTAATATCTGTCATAATAAGCTACATGCACAATTAGGATATGATAGAAAAACTTTATATCCAATAAATTAAAGAAAATAAAATGATAACAGTACAACAAGCTAAAGAATTATGTATAGAAGCACACAAAGACCAATGGCGTAAACCTAAACCACTACCAAATAATGAAATATACGATTTAACAGATTACCCAGAATTCTCAGCAAAAGGATTTTTCATAACTCCAAAAGGGAACATGCTAACTTATAATAGTATATTAGGCTGGACTACTCAAGAGCCTTACCATATCCATCCATTGGCAGTAGCTGATATGATGACTACAGATGAAGAGAAAATAGTTGCATACTTGCATGATGTTATTGAAGATACTTCTATAAATCTAATTGAATATAATCTATCTAAAAATATAGAAGAAACACTATTATTTCTAGCTAAGGCAAAACATGAGGCATATATACATTATATAGAAAATATAACAAAAAATAAATTAGCTATTAAAGTTAAAATAGCAGATATTACGCATAATCTTAGTGATAATCCGTCAGAAAAGCAAATAAAAAAATATACACAAGCTATGAAAATACTATTAGCTACAATATAATTTAAAAGGGTTTTAGAATGAAAACAATAATAACTCACTCAGGCACATTCCATATCGATGAGGTAACGGCTTGTGCTTTACTACAAGTATTCCAACCAAATGAATATTTAATAGCACGCATACCACATCAAGATGTAATACCAAGTACTGCTAATTTTGTAATTGATATAGGTCGTACATACAATCCAGATAAAGGATTGTTTGATCATCATCAGTGGGAACATGGTAAATCGTCAGCTGGGCTTATATGGGAGTACCTAGCTGTAGCTGATACATACCCATATATATCTAAAATCATTGAACGTATTGACCAGCATGACGTAGGTATCTGTAAAGCAACTGCATTCGAATTACCTAATCTTATATCTGCATTCAATACAGATGATATTTACGATGATAGTAAACAACTTGCTGCATTTCATCAAGCATTACACGTATTAACTATATACTTTGATTCTATGAAACGTTACCAGGACAAAGTTAACGATGCTCCTAACATTATAAATAACTCATTAGTTGTTGATGATGTACTTATCCTCCCGGAATACATAGCTGGTTGGCAAACATATGTAAACGATACAACAGATATGGCACACATACGTATAGTTATGTGGCCTAAAGGTGATGGAAGTGATCATTGGTATGCTCAAGTACCACCTATCAACCCTACTAGCTATGATATGAGTCATCCTAGCTTTAAACAAGATCCAGATATGATATTTGTACATGCTAATGGCTTCCTTTGTGTAGCTCCTTCTAAGTTGGCAATGTATGAATATTTAGGAATACATAATGCGTGAAGCTTTAACAAATAAAATGTATCAACATGCAACAGCTTTAGCAGGTCCAACTGCTAAAGTACTACATACACTTCCAGAGGCTATAGCTAAAGGTAGGGTATGTTTAATTAAAAAATCTACTGTAGTTATAATACTTACACCAAAGACTTAAGGAGACAATTATGTATTTATTTACTATAGATAAGCATAAAGCATTTAATGTAAATATGACATACCATCTTAACCAAGTACGTGAAGGCGAATTACGCACACGCATAAAATTCTTTACTATAAAAAAGTTAAAAGAAATATTAAGCTGTGCTGCACAATCTTTATCACAATATCGTAATAAAGGTAGAATAGCTATTACATTTAGAACTAATACTGAAAGAATAGCTGCACTATTAGTAACATTAGAGGGAGATGAATTAACAATCATCACAGCCCTTTATAATGTTAAACGATCTAGAAATGATGTATTTAGAGGTATTCCACACTACTATCTCAATAATTATATATTTACTAAACCTACTGAGAAAGAACTACGTGATGAATTTCATTTGCAACAAAAAATATTCAAATCAAAAGAAGATAAACTAACCGTTAAACAAGAAGAAGCTAAATTTCAATTATATACTAAGAATATTCAAAAACCTAAGTGGAAATAAATTTGGTAATTCTTCAATAAATACTTGACTAAAAAACTTCAAAACTACTACAATTTCAAAAGGAGTTAAAATGCAAGAAATACGTGTAAATAATATACCAGTTCAACTACTTCAACCACCACCACCACCACATGAGGTGTATTCAATAGAAATAATCAATCAAGTACACCCATTTTTTCAAGGTGTACAGGTACACTCAGAACATACTAAATCAATACAAAAATGGTCATATAATGGAGAAGTAACTGACGCTATGAAGGAACGTGTAAAGTCCGCTGGAGGTTCCGTTGACGGAATCCTTCGTTGTACATTACAGTGGAATGAAGACCGTGCAGATACCGGAAATGATTTAGATTTACATTGTATTGAAGCAGATGGTAATCATATCTATTTTGGGAGTAAAGGCAGGGTGCACAAATCATCAGGAATGCTTGACGTAGATATTCGACACCCAGGCCCAAGGACTGCTGTTGAAAATATTATATATACTGATTTAGCAAAAATGCGTGATGGAGAATATAAGTTCTATGTAAAGAATTATTCAGGAAGAAACTATAAAGGTTTTAGAGCACAGCTTGAATTTAATAATGTAATCCATGAATTTAATTACCCTAAGTCTGTATCAGCAAATGTACCTATAGCAACTATCACATTAAAGAACGGTGTTATGTCAATGACTTCTGATTTGAAAAGTTCTCAATCACAGAAAGTTGAATGGAACACTTCTACGCTGCAATACCAGAAAGTATCTACTATTATGTTATCTCCTAATTTCTGGGATGACCAAACTATAGGTAACAAACATTACTTCTTCATGCTTGAAGGTGCTAGAAATCCATCATCGGTACGTGGATTTTATAATGAATTCCTATCTGCAAAACTCACTCCACATCGTAAGGCATTTGAAACGTTATCATCATTAATGAAATGTGAGCCATCTGACCAACAACTTAGTGGTTTAGGATTCTCAAGTAGTTTAAAAAATAACGTACATCTTAAAATTGACGGTAGACCTTATAATGTAACATTCCACACTAATATAAAGGAGAATACATGAGTATTCACAAACAAGCTATTAAAGCTAAACTACGTTTTCAATCATCAAAAGGCCCATTAACCACAGAAGACCTATATGATCTTCCAATGGAATCAACTACAAACAGACCAGGTCTTAAAGCATTAGCAGTTGCACTATAAGGGCAAATTGCTGCTACAAATACATCTGCATTAGATTTCTTAGATATAACAACACCTACTGTAGACCCAATACTTCAACTCAAATTTGATATTGTCAAAGATGTAATTATTGAACGTCTTGCTGAGTCTAAAGCTAAATCAACTGCAAAAATAATTGAATCACAACGTGCTGATTTTGATGAACTAATCAAATCTAAAAAGCAGCAAGAACTTGCTAACTTATCAGTAGCAGAACTTGAAGCATTACGTGCTAAACTAGGCTAATCCCTAGTTTTATTAAAGGAGCTACATGGAAGTAACAATAGCATGGTTTTGGGTTGTTAAATTAGTATTATCATTATTAATGGTATTTACCATATATAAAGCAATCCAATTAAAAAATAAACCATTAGGTGTATTAGCTATTATTATGATATTAATATATCTTTATACCTATTAAAATAGGATATAGCACACAAAACAGTATACAGCTACACAATCTGCACATATAGAACAGTCTAAGGTGTTACATGCTAAACAACTATATAGGTGCCAGAGTTTACGCATACTTGTTATGAGTATGTCTGTATTCCCACAAGCGTTAGATAAATGGTTGCAGTTCCTCAACCAGCCTATAGCTCCTCTTAGCAGAGATAAATCCTAATGTAGTCATCCGAATTAGGTAGTAAGCTAGCTAACATTATAATCTATGGATGATATTATTATAGTGTTGATGACTAAATATGGTGAGCACAATTCTTAGGCGGCAGCTCTACGATAGAATTAATGCCACCGCCAATCACACACACAAACGAATAATTTGTTGTCTCTATTGAGACTAACTACAATAGAATTTAATATTCTACAATATAAAGGAATTACAATGGCAGAAATTACATCTATATCAGTACACAGAAGAACTAGACAAGGCAGTGTTAACGCACTTAACAATCATCAAGGTAATACAACACTTGGTCACTCACAGTATTCAATTGCATTTGGTAAAGGATCTAATCGTAAATCCAAGACTATGCATTGTTCGAAAGAAACTGCACAGAAAGAAGTAGCAGCATTAACTTCTCAAGGACTATAATATGAATTTAGTATTACAATCAATTCTTAATTCATTTAAATCTCCACCAGCCCTCTCAACTAGACGGCCATTTTCTCCAGTAGGTGCAGGTTACTACGCTATGCAGCCAAATGAATCAGCTGCTGGTGTAAAATACACAACATTAGTTAAAGCAGATCGGTCTAAACCACTACAAATAAAACGTATTGGTAAAGAAAAACTTCAACCTTCAACCGGTTCACGTAATGATCGTCTTAACAGACGTAGAGCACGTAGCGTTAAACTATAAGCACATGGCACATTCACAACTTATTACATATGGAATACCAAATGTAGATAACTTATTAGCCCCTAACTACTCGTCTTCTTCGTATAAATTAGGCGAAGAAGTAGCTAATGGTATAAAATGGTGGGGACAAGTTAACTATAAGAAAAATCAGTATACTGCATTATTTATATGCCCTAGGTGTCAAGAAACATTTAGATCACAAATTACTAAAGTACTAAATGGTGCTATTATCACTTGTAACGATTGCTGTTGAATTAAAAATATATGACGAATTAGAAGTTGAGGTAGATACGGCAACATATTTATCTAAGATAGCGATAGATGTTGATAATATATCAGGTGAAGATAGTTGGTGTTAAAAATAACAACAACTATTTAATGTATTACATAAAATAAAAGAGTAAAAAATGAAGGATTTAATTAAGTTACCTACATTAGTATTATTTACTATGGTAATTGGTGCATTTAGTATTTTAGTGTATTTACACGAAAGTAGAGTTATAGATGATACTTACAAGAAAGTAGAATGTAAATCTATTGAATTAAAATTGCATTCTAATACACCGTTTGAAACTAAGCAAAGTCTATTAACTTCTAAATACAATTTAGATTGTAAAGAGTAATTGATGTGTGCACTCTTGAGTTTACGTTGTAGAACAACGGCAGGAGGTTTCAAATGAAAATTTTATTCATAGAAAATGATAATGGTAAAAGTATGAGAGTTTGAGAAGCCTAGTTTTGAATATGAGCTGTTAAAGATGATTGAGATACAGATTACATAATTGAGTATGTTTTAATTAAAGGAATGGCAGAACCTGTACAATGGGAAGCAGTAAATGGAAAATGGTTTGGAACATTTAGCTCTATTTATGACGATAGTATTGAATATAAATTTTAACTTAACCTCAACACACCCTCTTGACCATAAAAGAAGTCACAATGATACTATATAAGAAATGCAATAAAAGGAACTAAGATGAATAAACTTAGTATAAAGGACATTTAATGTTAGATTTCACAATTAACTTCGATCAGCCCATATACGATGAAGGATTTTTCCTATTAACAATGTATATGGCATGGTTAATACCAACCAGTGCACTGATACTGGATTTTATAAACTGGTATTGGAAAATACTGCCGATTAAAGTTAGTGCAGTAGTTTTACTTTCAGTCTTAACACTATTAGCAGCCTATTTTAATAATTTAGCACTACATGGATAAACAAAGGAAACTACATGACATTAGAACAGTTCTATGTACAATACACTTAAAGGAAATAAATGAAAAACTTAACAATAAAAGTACTTAATATAGAGATTCTTTTTCAAGAAAGAGGAGCATATAATGAATAACAATCAATTAATAACCGTTGCGGGTATAACGTATTCCAAGCCACTAGTAGTACTGTTACAGGAAACTGGACTAGGCACATCGGAGATGGCATAGCTCGGACAGCTTACGATAGCTTTGATAAAAGTGAGAATGGTGCAGTACGTGCACTAGACTTTCTAATATCTGAAGACAATAAACAACCTAAGCATGTATTTACTAATACTATTAATACTATAAATTCAATTGAGCATTCTAATCTTTTAGACGATTTAGCTTGGACTTATTTTCACCACTCTGTACTTGAGCACGCTTCATCGACGTACCTTATTAAAGGTACCTCAAGAGGCGTACTTCAGGAACTGGTGAGACATCGTGTAGCGTCACCTACTGTTCGTAGCACTAGATACACCATGAGCTCTGTTATTAATGCATTTATAGCTAGTCAGTATGCTGAAGATAATATTGAATTTTTTATAAGTAAAATACTAGAGTTTAATATGTTTGTAGTACAAGGTAGTGCGGAGATATTAGAAGCATCCCAACTTTACTATAAACTAGAACATCAGCTAAATGTTTTAAGTAAAGCGGAATTCTATAAATTAGCTATTGCTAAGTCATCTTTAGAAGATAACCTTTGGCTTTTCACTCCAAATGAAATTGACGTATTTAATATGCTCCAAGCAGGTAAAGCTAAAAGAAATATTGGAGATGCTTTTAAATGGTGTGTTACAGATAACTTCAAAACAGATTTAGTATTTACTATTAATCTTCGATCACTTAAAAATCTCCTAACACTTAGAGACTCTGGTGCCGCATATTTTCTTATAAGAGAATTAGCTCAAGCTATGAAAGTAGCAACTCCATCTAAGTATTTAGACTTAATTATCAAGGCTAAATAATGCACCAAGAAGTAGCACTCGCTATAATGTGGGGAATAGTTGCTATAGCATTTTTATTGCCATGGCTATTGCCCTGGTTATTATAAAGGAAACATATGAAAAATATACTTATTAAAACAATAGTTCCATTTTATTTAGGAATGGCATTAGCTTATATTGGAATTGACTTTATAGCTCATCCATTAGAATTTTCAATTGTACTTATACCTACAATACTACTAATACAAATTAAGGAGCACCTAATATGCAACAATCAGTAAGACGGCATATACCGTATCCAGACACTCCTAGATTTAGTAATCTGTATAAAGAGGTTCTTCGTAACACAGATAACAAAGGCAGATTAGCCTATGCTAATTTTGACCCAGCATTAAACATTCCACCTACACCAGAACAAATTGAATTATTACAAACATACCAGCCGGTTATGCCAGTCATTCAGTTTACAGGTTCGGAGAAATTACATGGTTGCTTACACGCTGATACACTAATTACAACAAAAGAATTTGGAGAAATTAGTATATCTAGCATAATAGATGATAATATAAACTGCTCAGTACTTACCTTTAATCATGACAAAAATGTAACTGAGTGGGGAATTATAAAAAATAGAATAGCAATAGATGATCCTTCTAAAGAGTGGTATGAAGTAGAAACAGATACTGGAGAGACATTAACTTTAACTGGTAACCATGAAATATGGATAGAATCAAAACAAACGTATATTACAGTAGAAGATTTATATAAAGAGAGAGATGAGGATGTACACACAATATTAAGCTGTTATTAACTGAGAAGATGCTATACTTTCTCAGTTAATAAAGGAGTAGTAATGATATGGAAATGCAAATTTTGTTCAAATGAACTTAAGTTAAAGAGTAAATATACTAAGTCAGGACATTTGGCTACGTGTAAAGGTTTTAAAGAATTTAAGGAAAACACATTAACAATAGAGTTCTTTAACAAAGAATATATACTAGAAGAGAAGTCTGCTATAGAAATAGCTCAAAATGTAGGCTTAGAATCTGCAACAGCTATAATAAGCAGATTAAAACTTCTTGGATTTGATGTAAGATCCAGTGTAGAAGCTAAAACAGCTAGAGTTAAAAGTAAAGTGGAGACAACAACACTGGAAAGATATGGAGTTGCACATAACTTCTCAAAAGGACACCCTTCAAGAGATGCATTTGAAAAAGAGTTATTTGAAAAGTATGGTATAACTAATGTACTACAAAGACCTGATCTAGTAGAACTAGTTAAAAGAAATTCTTTAGAAGCAAGATTTGAAAATGGTACTGCTACAAGACCTGAAGATTTAACTGACTGGGAGTGCTATAAACGTATAGTTATAAGTACAACAGAAAAAGTATACAATAAATTTAAATCCAGCGTAAACCCAACAAACAAAATAAGAGGTCATAATCAGTATCATTTAGACCACAGAGTGAGTAAGTTGTTTGGTTTTCAAAACAATATCCCTGTATGGATTATTTGTCACCCAGCAAACTTACAGATAAAAACGAGTTTTAATAACTTATCTAAGCATAGCTCCTCAGATATTACTATTGAAACTTTATTTAAAAGGATAGAGACCTATGAAAATAGTTAACATACTAAACATTAAAAAGCTTACCAAGAAAAACATATCATACGATTTAGAGACAAGTAATAATAATTTCTTTGCTAATAAAATTCTAGTGCACAATAGCAATATGGCAGTATGCTACTCACAAGGTGAACTATGGGTGCAAGGTCGTAAGCATATACGTACACTATTAGGTGATCAGAATGGTATGGCAGCATTTGTAGAATCAACTAAAGAACATTGGTTAGAGTTAATTATTCAATTACAAGTTAAATATGATATTGATTGTAATAATAACACATTAGTATTAGATATGGAATGGGCAGGATCTTCAATTCAGAAAGGCAATGCTGCTTGTTCAGGTACTGATAAAGCTGCATACTTATTTGATTATGCTAGAATTGTAACTAATAATACTAATGAAATTGTATATATTAGCACTGAAGGATATGACCAAAGAGAAGCTAAAATATACAATATGAAATCTTTTGGCAACTACTCCATAACACTTGATTTTAACAGGCCAACTGAATGTGAAGCAGCACTAAAGCAAATGGCTGAGTCAGTAGAAGCTAATTCACCTATTGCAGCTTACTTCAACAAACCTGACAATGTAGGTGAGGGTGTATATCTTATTGGTTTCCACGAAGGCACTATGTACCGTTTAAAAGCAAAAGGCGAGAAGCACGGCGGTAAGCCTAAAGAACCACGTCAATCTAAGCTAACAGACGAGCAATCCACTCATCGTCTAGCTATTGCAGATAAACTTACTCCTGTATGGCGTATCACTCAAGCAATTACTGAAACCAATGCTACTGAGCTAAAACATACTGGTGAAGTAATCAAGTGGGTGTTAGCTGATATAGTGAAAGAAGAACTATCTACATTAACTGATGCACAACTTACACTTAAAGAAGTTAGCAGCTATGTATCTAGAATAGTATCTACATACTATAAAGACTCAATTAAAGGTTATTAGTGTTTAGTATGTATATGGCATATTTAAATGCTAAGTTTAACAGAGATTTAGGTGGCTATAATGAATTAGCTTTCATATTTGATGTAATTACAATAATTTTATTAGTATATTATATTGATGACTAACTAATAAGTAGTGGCGGAATCTGTAAGACTGGTTCGAATCCAGCCGTATTCTAAACTAAGTAATTAGTTTGGGGTACGTGTCAAGACGGTGATGAAAAGACGCACTTAAGGTTACCAAGAGGAATACCGTCCCTAGATGGAAGTTCTAGGGCTACTAAATAATAAAGAAAGGATAAATATGGAAGTTACAGTTACGTGGTTTTGGTTAATTAAATTACTATTTACTTTCGTAGCATTATATATAGCGTATAAAGCTATGATTAAATATAAATTTAAAAATAAGTATTGGAATATAATATTTATTATATGGTTAATTTTATCAATATATATGCCTATTAAAATAGGTACTAATATGACACAATATTCTCAGCAACAGACTGTTAGTATTGAACAATCTAAGGTGTTACCTGAAAAGGTAATAGACACATCTTTTAAAGATTCAGTTGAAGCTTTAAAGCCAATAAGTAAGGAAGATATAAAATGAAGAAATTAATTAGTTTAGCTATGATAACAATAGCATTAATGCTTACAGGGTGCTACAACACAGTTCCTGCAGGTAACAAAGGTAAAATTATGGGAGCTAATGGTTTTCAACCTGAAATTTACCCTCCATCTAAAGTATGGCTAACACAGTTCATGACGCAAACACCAGAAAAGTTATTTTTAGTACAAACTACTACTAAAAAATACGCAGAACCATTTAAAGTATTATTAACAGATAAACTTACATTAACTGGGGATATTGTATTTAGATGTAGAATTACTGGCTCAGATAAGATAGTTAATGGAATATTTAACGATTTACCTATGAATGACAATATTGTCACTACAGATGAAGTGTACAACATTTATGGTAAAATGATAGTTCTTAACACTACTCGTGAAATTATCTCTAAATATAATGTAGATGAAGTTAATAAAAATTATGCCCGTATTACTGTTGAGCTATATAATGCTATTAAACCTAAATTAGCAGGTCTCCCGATTGAAATCTCTGATGTAACTCTTGGTAGTATTGCATATCCAGAAATTGTTACACAAGCTATTGAAAATGCCAAGAAAAAACAAATGGCAATTGAAGAAGAAGAAGCTAAAGTTCAGATTGAGCTTACTAAACTTAAAGGTCGTGAAGAACTTGCACAAGGCGAATATAGAATCAAGATGATTGAAGCTAAACGTATGGCAGACTACAACAAAAAGATTGCAGAAGGTATTACGCCTGATTTACTTGAACTTCGTAGATTAGATTTACGAGAACAAGAACTCTCAAAATGGAATGGAAATTATCCTCTTAATGCGACTACTGTAATGGGTGGTAACACACCAGTTATTGTAGATTCTAAATAAATAAACTTTTGCTTTGGACTGTTACAGTTATACGAAACAAAGAACCATTAGATACTGTAATATCGTGAATGGTCCCGTTACAAGAAGTAACATGCAGAGTGGGAAATATACCACACTAGCTTATTGGTGACAATAAGGATAGGAAAATCTCTGCATTTTATAAGGTTTCTATCAGCACACCTCATGAGTTTATACGACTTAATCTTGTAGTTCCCAATACTCTAGGTTATCTGCAGTAGCACTTAGTGACGGACTGATCTATAGAGAAAATACTTGGAAGTAGCTACCAAATAATCTATAGGCACACATATTTATATGTGGATAGTAAAGTGTGTTGATAGAAGCCTTTATCAAGCTTCACTGATGATACCTCTCGATGTATTCGTTCTTCCTAAGTACGTAAACTGGATGGATACCTATAGGTGGTAAAGGCTACGAAACCTAACGCTTAAACCAGATAGATCTAGATAGTTGAGCGCATCAACTACGTTTCTAGCCCAGTGATGATAAACTGGGAGAAAGGGTTGTGACTTTAATACAATATGAGCAGTAGGCGCTGCCTTAACAAATGTCGCCGAATATTAATAAAATTAAAAAGGAATAAACAGTGTCATTAAAACTAAGACAAGCATGTCAACCATCATTAGACACAGCAGGTTTAACTAATATGCATGTAAGCATAAACAATAATAAGTATTTAGAAGTAGTAGGGGAATGTGGCAAACCATTGTTTACACTAACTGGTATCTACTTTGGTACTAAAACCCCTAAAGATACTGAAATTGAGTATGCTAACACACTACTAGCTAGATTTCTTGCAGTAAATTTATCTAAAATAACTGCATTAATAGATGCTACAACTCTATTAAATAGTACCACACAACCTGCATTACCAAAAAGTATTTCACATAAAAATTATTATGGCACTGCTATAGGGCAAACAGCTGATGGTGAAGCAATATGTAATTTAACTACTGATGCCACAATGACTTATCCTCGTAATACAAACATAGTAATTGATTATTTCAATACTAAATATAAAACTGATGTACAAGATTTTAATACTTGGCATTCAGCAAATACGCAATACATGAAACTTGTAACTGCAGTAGCTGATGCCAAACAAACTCTACAATCTTGTGGCATCTAGTAAAAACTTTGGCAATACTAGATATGTAAGCCCAGCAATCGAAGGAGCCATAAATGGCCGAACAATTAACACCACAAGATATACTCGAAGCATTAGCTAAAGTATTATCACCTAAAGCGACACCAACAACAACTAAAGATCGTATCTTATCAATTGATGGGCGTGTATCTACAGAAATAGTCACTATGGCTGAAGCTGAAAAAGTAGCTAAACAACTTGCACCATTAGGTAAAACAGTTAAAGTTTATGTCTATGAGGGTGAGCTTACAGTTAATATGCCAGTTGCAATTAAATCTGCTAAACAAACAGAAACTGTAGGAGCTGAGTAATGGCTGAGACAACAACTCCAGATACTACTATTTCAGTAGATGAACTAATACGTCAAACATTAGCTGGTAATGATTCGACTGTAAATGTAAATGTTACACAAAATTCAGGTGAGAACCTTAAAACAAAAAGCGGATCAGGCGGTAGTAGTAAAAACCCCCTGTAATCTTTTTTTTTTTAATATCAAGTTAGTTTAGCCTAACATTAAGCTATACCAAACTTCACCACAGTACACTATTTATTATAGTGTACTCAATTAAATCAACAGGAATAAATATGGAATCAAACGAATTAACACAAGAAGTTCAAGAAATAGCAGAGCCTACTACTTCTAAATGGTCAGAAATAATGAAACATACAGTATATATAACTTCTAACCCTATACGTGAGCAATTACGTCTACGTTATGCATTCTTTACACCACCTAGAAGCGGACTACTCAATGTAGTATTAGATAGTTTTATTCCTAATCTTATGTACAAGGCACATATGTCACCTCTTAGTATTCCTAATATATATAAAGTACCTAAAACAGCAGTAACAATTTCCCCTTGGTTTGCATCCATATTAGGTGTTAAACAAGTACCATTAAGTGATCTTATTGCAATTCTTGGGTACACTGAAAAAGATATCCGTCAAATGTTTAAAGTAGTACGCTCAAAGAAATTACATCTTAAATTGATTGGCTATGGTGGCACAAATGTTAATACTGTAACTTGGTTATCAGAGTTGTCTAAATTAACTAATGCACCACAACTATTTGAATCAATTGAAATCTATGAACCAGACTCATTAGAAGTGTCTAATTTATTCAGATTTCCACTTGACCCAAGGCAGACTAACAATAATTACCGTATAGACACTTTTGCATCTGGCATAAATAAAACAGACTTAGTGAACGAAAGCATATATAGATTAACCCCAAAAATACAAATTTTACAACATTATTATACAGCTACTTACACTACTTCAAATACAATTACTTATGGGGCTCCTGATATAGCAACCCGTGCTGAGCTTTCTAAATATGGAAATTTTATTAGTGCAACACATTCAGATAAAACTTGTAGAATTGACCTTAACCCTAAACAAACAACTGCATTACAGGTAGAATCTTATGGTGTTATAGCATTAGCAACATTCTTTATGAATCAACTACAAATGGCTATTTCATTTATAGAGTTATTAGCATCTAATCAAGATTTACAAGAACAAGATAAAACTATATTAGAATATAGTTTTAATGGTAAAGCAAAAGGCAAACCATCTAGAAGTTACTCATTTCAATTAAACCATACAGGGTTATTAGCTCAAGAAGAGGTAGAATAATGTTTGACAGTATACGTAGACCATTACTAGCAGCTATTGTAGCGGCTGAAGAGCAAAAACTAGTAGATAATACAGATACATCATTTTCTACAGATATAGATGAATTTAAAAATGGTAGTATGGTTATTCGGGTACTACCTAGTAGAACAGCTTTTCAAAATATAGTAACTAATTCTAAAGTAATAGTACACCGAGATAGCCTTATATCTAATTTACCTGTGTATGCTTGGGCTGAATTATTCCAAGATGTAACCACGAACATTAGAACATTAGATATAAAAGTAAAATTTACTGATGCAATAAATATAGTTAATGACCTTTATAATAATTTAGGTAATAAGTTATATGGAGTGTTGTTAATCAACCAAGATGAAACTATTCGTATTAATCCTTTACACCCATTAACAGCTATGCGAATGGCTGCATATCCTGGAGAAGACTTATGGACTATTGCTATATACACATATACAGACAAGCAAAAATTAGATATTTATTATGATTCAGATATGGCAGATTTATCTCTTATTAATGAAAATATTAAAGACCAATTAAATTTGTATATAAATAGATATTCTAGTAGTGAAGTTAATATTATAAGCAAAGCATATAACCGAGAAACACGCCGAATAGAGCTTCAATACAAAGTTAAACAACATCAAGACGAAGACGACTATCGTGAAGTAAACTTAGTAACACACCAGATATTAGCCGCTGGAACAATAGCCCCTTATTACGGTACATCTATAATACAAAAAAAGTTTAAGGGCCAACAAGTATCCGGTATGCCATTAACTCCAATGATGTCTTCCAATATAAGCTCAACCATAAGTTTAAATCATTTTACTTATAGCATACCTCCTTCAAAAGTTACTCTAGAATACTCTTCCGTATGTACTGGTACTAGCTATAGTAACACTACTATGGAAGGATTACGCACATTAGCACATTCTAATACAGCATCAGCATATATATCTAAGATTATACAAGCTGGGGCATTGCCTTATGTGTCTGCATGTATTGCAAAAAGCATAGAAATATATAAATTAACTAAAATAATAAAAAAGGGCTAACATGTTTAGTACATATTTAACATTACAACCTCCAACATTTAGTCAACCTCATTTAATTAAGCCTACTATAGATTTATCTAATGTGGGTGTCGTATTATTACAGCAACAAACACTAGATGCAATTAAAGAAAAATCTGGACCATTAACTACATCGAATGAGTATCAAGTACATTACTGGGCATTAGTATGTCGTATACATCAGACAGATAATTCAGTTATTGATATATGTCTACCTACAGTATTCTACAACTACAAGCAAATAGTATCTTCGGCTCATATTGACTTTGAATTACAAGATGTATGTGATATGTCTGAAAAAGTAGAAGCTATACATAATATGACAGTAAATCAATATATGGAATCTCCATTTATTACTGAACTTAACCAATTATTACAAGCATTTACTATTGAATTTATATCCGTAAATAGCAACAGCTTGCATAAACACCCATAACACACACTTTATTATAAAAGGAGCAATAATGCATATATCTAAATCAACACAACGATTTTCAGGAACTGATTTATCTACTAACCATTTAACAGAAACAGGCGTAGTGTTTCCATTAGCATCTGCAATTAACAAACCTAACTTTGCAGGAATCATGGAACACAGAGGCGGTAAATACCAACAAAATATGCTTGCTAGATGCGAGTATCGTATTGCAAATGGAACAATAGATTCAGAAGCTGGTACCTCAATTACCTATGCAAAAGGCAGATGTGCATCATTTGTACTTGATCCAACTACATCAACTTCCTCCTTAAGTGAGCAATTAGCAGGCATTACACCTGCTACAGCTTCATATGCAGCACTTGACGAGTTGCCAGCCACGTCTCTTGAAACTCCTTTATTAACTGAAATTATTAAATTATGGAGCAGAGAAGCATTACAACCTATAACAGATTTTATTATAGAAAATAATATAGTACAAAAAGTATACCCTACAAAAGTACAATCTCCTTTAGTTAATACTTCTACACCTATAAACACCCCTGCAGAAGATACGTTAGATAGTTATTTGGCTGCCGGTAGATCAATTAAATGGTTAACACCGATAGAGATGATGACAATATCTTTTCAATCCTTACAAAAACATACAAATGAGCTATCTACATTTTTTTATGGAGACGAAGACGAAGAAAGACTATGGGATACAAGAGAAGAGACAATAAAAGAGTATAACTTTCTTAGGGAATGGATACTTTTAAGTTTAAAAGAAGCCGAAGAAGAACTTATTGAAGATGCAGAATATGCTAAATTATTAACAGCAGATGAACCTGAAGAGGAACTAGACGAAGAAGATATGCATATGCTTACTGTACTGTTACAGGCAGGCATATCAACTACTAATCTAACTACACCTACTGAAATTCTCAATGCTTACTGTGCTTTAACTTCTAACTATTACTAAGGAATACTATGAATAACCAAATTCAATCACTACTCACACAATTTGAACAAGACAACGATTGTACTGTAATCTATGTTACTAAATCTGGGTCACATTTATACGGAACATCTACACCTGTATCTGATACAGACTACCTTGGATTATTTTTACCATCTAAACGTTCATTACTACTTAAAACAGCCCCTGAACATTTAGTATTCACAACTGGAACAGCTAATTCAAAAAATTCAGTAGATGATATTGATATTACATTATGGTCTGTTCATAAATTCCTTTCTCAATTAGTTGCAGGCGAAACCGGTTCATATGATTTACTATTCTCTATGAATAGCGCTCCTGAACTATTTACACCTACTAGCATAATCATTCATGACTACGCACTACAGCATCTGCTATCCAAGAATGTTAACTCATTCATAGCATTTGCACTTGGACAGTCCGAGCGTTATGGTATCAAAGGTTCTCGTTATAAAGAGCTATACACATTCACTGCTTGGCTAAGCAATACATTACAACGTATGCATCCTAATTATGGAACATTAACTATAGCAAACCAAATGGGTGTATTAGTAAATCACATTGATAACCATAAGTACAAATATATCAAATTAGTACGTGCACCTGGACCTAAAGGTACTAATCAGCACGAACTTATTGATTACCTAGAAGTACTCGATAAAAAGCATGCTAATACTATAACTATGGCTACACTACTATCACGTACACATGAGAAGCTTCACTATGCAGGTAACAGAACTAAAGCCGCAACGGATGGAACTGACTGGAAATCACTATCATCTGCAGCTAGAGTTGTAGCTGAAGTACATGAGTTACTTACCACAGGTGCTATTACATTTCCATTAGCAAATGCAGACTACATTCGTGATATTAAGTTAGGTAAAGTACTTCCTGGGTATATCATGATTAGATTACAATCTGATATAGATGATATTGAGAATCTATTAGAACAATCTACATTACCTGAGCATGTGCCAATAGAATTAGCTCACAACTTAATATTACAACTTTACAAGGATTAAATATGGTAGTATCTGAAACATATAACGGACCAACTGGTGGGCATGGGGAACCACGTACAGGATACACACATACAGATTATATTGTATGTGATTACTGTAATAAACAAATATATACTGTAGAACATTCTAAAATATGGACTAAACGACATATACATTTAGACAACAACAAAGACATATGTTTTACATGTGCACAAAAAATAACTCCAGATTTATTTACAAAAAATGGTTGGTTAAAGGGTTAACATGAAAACATATCTTGTGTGATGTAGGTGGTAAACTTATCATTATCTTTACCCGCTATACTGAGCTACCGCTCCATATAGTTTCTTTTCACGTTTATTTTATTTCCACAGTAAAATTAACGTTCAATAGACTTTCATCAAGGCTCACAAGGCCATGTCAGTGCTGTTCATTTTAGAGGTAGACGACGGTTCGATCCCGTCTCTAACCACCAAACTCATGGTTGGGTAGCTTAGTGGTTAAGCATACCTCAGAAATTATTGTAATACACAGCAACTAGATATAAGTTAGTCGAGCAACAATATTTTTTTTATAATATGTAGGTTCGATTCCTACTGTGGCCTCAAATATATAAGCATTTATCTCAATAGAATAGAGCACCTTGATCAGGAGATATTGGTTCAAATCCAATAATGATGACCAGTAACACCTCCAAAAGCTGTATATAGGATTCTAGTCCTTAGTACGTATCTTCCGATGCTAGAACATCCGTAGCGGCCTCAATAGAGCTGTAACAGAATACATACGTATACATCTTTTGGAGATGTTAATAACAATAAAAGGAACAATAATGCAACCAACTGACACAGCTTTCATAGTAGGGGATATACACGGAGAACTTGATAAGCTCAAGCAGCTTATAGCAGACATTCCAACCAATGTAAAAATCTACTCAGTAGGTGATTTAATTGATCGTTAAGAAATAATATAGTATAATACATTCAATAAAAGGATGTAAATGATAAATAATACTATAACTGATATAAGTTCGCAAGCGTTTAAAGGATTAGAAGATAAATTCTTACAAATACATAATAGTAAATATTCCTATATTAATTCAGTATACGTAAATAAGTCTACTAAAATAAATATTGTATGTCCAATACACGGAGAATTTCAACAAGCGCCTTCAGCACATCTAAAAGGACAAGGGTGCTTTAAATGTGCCGCTAAATCAAGAGGGCTACTACTACGAAAATCAGCAACTACATTTATAAATGAAGCTAATATTATACATAATAATAAATATAGTTATACTAATATAGAGTATAAAACTAATAAAGACCCAATAGTTATTACCTGTCCAATTCACAAAAATTTTATTCAAACACCATCTGAACACTTAGCGGGATCAGGTTGTACTAAATGTGGATACATTACAGTTGGCAATAAAATTGCAGATTCTACTTTTACTTTTATTGAAAAAGCTAAAGCAGTGCATGGTAATAGATTTGATTATACAGGTACTACTTATATCAAATCTAATTTACCAGTAACAATAAAATGTAGTGTACATGGAGAGTTTCAGCAATTAGCCGTAACGCATACTCAAGGAAGTATATGCCCAAAATGCGTATTAAATCAATTTAAAACGCCTAAAGATTATAAAAATAAATTAACATATTTATACTATATAAAAATATTAAATTACTATAAAATAGGAATCACTACTACAACGCTAAATGAAAGGTATAGTAAGGATATTAAATTAGGAATGAAATATGAGATATTAGGATTATGGAAATTTAATGACGGTGAAATAGCTGCGCTAATTGAAGCGGATTGTCTTAGAAATACACTTAAATACCAACTAATTTCACATAAGCAACGTACTATAATTCCAACTACTAAAGGCAGTAGTGAACTACGAAGTATAAATATACAAAATACTATAAATAAACTTTTAAAGAAGGCGCCATATGAAAAAATACACTAAAGCATTTGTAATTGGAGATGTTCATGGAGAATTAGAGAAATTAAAAAGATTACTAGATGGCATAGATAGAGAAGAATATTTAGTAATTCTTGTGGGTGACATAATTGATCGTGGTCCACATTCGCGTGAAACTATCGAGTTCATACGTTCGTCAGGTATTCAAGCAGTAAAAGGCAACCATGAAGTAATGAGTTGTGAGTGCATTCCATTAGTAACCCAACTAGCAGAAGGTAAAGAACTAACTAACCAATTCATGTATAAACTAGGTGATAGTGATTGGTTCCTCAATGGTGGTAAAGACGTATTCACATCATACCGTAAAGACTATCAGGCACTATTAACTGATCTACTATACTTACAGTCATTACCATTATATATTGAGACAGGTATCAAAGATGAAAACAATCTTGAACTACTAGTATCACATACGTGGAGTGCATTCAAGCCACTTAAGCAAGCATCTACACTTACATTCGACTTTGTATGGGATCGTAACCAGCCATACGCTAAGAAGAATAACACACCATACTACAATGTATTTGGGCACACACCAACTGATTATGTATTACAGAAGAAAGCAACTATTCCAGCTGATGTTATCTTCTATGACGGAAGCGTGAACATTGATACTGGGGCTCCATATGATACACCTACACGTGGGGTATTGTCAGGAATTTTCTTCCCATCATTAGATGTTAAACAAATTAAGGATTAGTACATGGAAACTTACATATCATTCGCATTCTGGGTAACGTTAGCAGCAACACTCATACGTGTAATACTACTAGCAGTTGCTACGTACCCACGCAAAAGAGTATCTACCAGGGTAGGCGACACAATAGAACTAGTCGCATCTCTGACTATTTTATTTTGGATAGCAACACTCTACATAAACTAAAGGCTAACCTATGAAACAGTTATTTACACTACTAGTACTAACATACTCACTATTTGCTACTGAGTTACATATAACACAAGAAGCTTCTACTACAAATCTTAAATATACACCAAAAGTAGTTATATATTGTATAAACGGATATTTGTACTTATACGTAAGTAGGGCTAGTATTACACAAATGTTTGAAGAGTCTAAATATATAGGTAGTGGTAGCAAACCTCCACAACCAATTAAATGTACCAACAAGGACTAACAAATGAAAATTAAGCAATTAGGAAATGGATCAGGTTTAAGTTTCACACAAACCAATGCATCATTCCTCATAGAACTCTCGCAAGATAACTATCTCATTTTTGACTGTGGCTTTAATATCATGCAAGAACTTGTAGTATTGGATAAATCTGATGATCCGTTCTTACTAGAAAATCTAAACACCGTTTTCATTTCACATATGCATGAAGACCATATTGGTAATCTAACAGGCCTTATCTACCATAGGTATTTTATGTTAAACAAATCAACTGAGATAGTATGTGGGCAAAAAGTAAAACCTGATCTTAGTGCATACTTAGAGTTACTATGCTCTAAAGCTTTTAAATCATCTAAGTTACAATCAGTTACTATGTATGGATTTAGAAAGCCTAACAATGTAATAGCAATAGAAGGCAACCATCAAATATTACCTTCATATGGAATGTTATTAGGAGAATCATCTATCTACACACATTCAAAGGCCATATTTATCTCTGGAGACACAAAAGCAGACAGTAATATAGAGAACAAACTATGCCATCATGGTTTAGATAAAACTATAATCTACCATGACTTCTCTAGTTGGAACGCTCCTAGCAGTAATCCACATATGTGCCAATCTGATATGGAAGCAGAATACTCCCCAGAGTTCATAGCTAAACTTAACTTCTACCATGATGGTAAACAAGATTTCAATCGAGAATGGATACAACTATAAGGAACAATTAATGGCAGTTTACTTCACTAGCGACCTTCACCTAGGACACCGAAACATACATAAGTATCGTACAAGGTTTAACTCTACAGAAGAAAATGATAAGTACATGTTAGATCTTATATGCTCTTTAGATAAACGTGACATACTAATTGTGTTAGGTGACTTCCTATTTGATGGTGAGCACTTTAATGATTATCTAAACCATATTGAAACAAAAGCTAAATGTCGTATTAAATTAATTATGGGTAACCATGATAGTAAACTACTATATAACCTACCTACTACATCTAGAATATCAATTGAGTTACCATTATACTCATACAAAAACATGTGGTTATCACATTGCCCTATTCACCCTAAAGAAATGAGGGGTAGACTAGGTAACATTCATGGACACTTACATGAAGAGCATGTAACTTATAAGAATGCAAATATGTTTAGCAGTACATTCGCAAAACCATTACTTGACCCAAGGTACTTCAATGTAAACATTGATGTAAACAATTACCAATTCGTAAAACTTGATACTATTAAGGAGTACTTTAATGCAAAATAAGTCAATTCGCTACGGGATCTTTCTTGGTCGTTCTAATAAAACATTAAGGCCAATTATAGTATAATATTACTATTAAAGGAGTTAAAATGCTAACACTAGTAAAAGACTTAGGAATGAAATTTCCAACTGAAACATCACCAAGAAAACGAAGATATGGGTTATACTTATGTAGGAACTGTGGAAATACATTCGAATCTCGGACAGATAGTGTGAACTCAGGACAGACAGTAAATTGTAGTAATTGTAATAATACTACACATGGGTTGAGTAATCATCCATTATACAACACATGGGTACATGAGAAGAAACGTTGCTACTCCCCAGCAACTACTAGCTATAATGACTATGGAGGCAGAGGAATCACGGTATCTAAGGAATTTCACAATTTCATAGTATGGCTAGAGTACGTAGAGTCGTTAGAAAATGCTAATGTACCTACGTACTCTATAGACCGTATAAATAATAACGGTAACTACGAACGAGGTAACTTACGATGGGCCAGCAAAGCAGTTCAGTCTCAGAATACACGTAAAAATAAAAACAATACATCAGGATATCGTGGTGTGCGTAAGTCTCTCAATAGGTGGAGAGCTAATATTGAAAGCAATGGTATAAAGACTAACTTAGGTGTGTACAACACTAGGATAGAGGCAGCAGCAGCCTACGATGTGTATGTAATAACTAATAATACAGAACACCAGCTAAATAATGTGCTTATTAGTGCTAATATAGAGTATGCTACACTAGTTGGCGATAATCTGAAAGCCGCCATCTACAACGTGAAAGCCTCGCCATTTACCGTAATATGGGAAGACGGAACTAGAATGTCAGGGCGAGGTATTTCAGTATTCTGTGAAAAATACAATTTATCATTAAAGGTCATAAAAAAATGGGCAAACAACGGAAAGATTCCACCACTACTACACAAAACAAGTCAGACAGCCAAAACACAGAACTGTGTAGGTCTAGAAGTAATAATAAAATAAAGTATGGGCTGCTCTTAGGCAGGTTCCAGTCACCAGGGCCACATTCTGGCCACCAACATATAATCAACAAGATCATCTCTGATGGACTTGAGCCAATCATTATAGTAGGCTCAGCAGATAAACATGATGAACGTAACCCATACCACCCGCTTGAACGAATACATATGATACGTTTAGTTTATCCAGGGATCAAATGCTTAGCATTAAATGATTCACTTGACTGGGATAAGTGGTATAATAGTTTACTTAAAGCTATACAATTAACAGTAACAGATGACCTATCTGAGACTACTATCTATCTACATGAAAAGCTAGAGGATCTAACTAATTTCACATTTCGTGGAATTGACTACACTAACGAATCATACTGCAAACTTTATGAATTGACAGGTATGCACACTACGAAATTGCCAATAAGTGACATTCAGATTAGGGCACAATCCATTCGTAATGACATTGAGTCTAATAAACAGTTTCTACATCCATTAGTCTATGACTACATACGAGGACGATAAATGCTTGAGGAAGAATTTTTAGTTATAGCTAATAAGAATAACATCTTTGGGCATCTAAGTCATTATGACATATTTTATCAAGGTGAGCATATGAAAATTACTGAAGAAAACCTTAAAGAATTCCTACATTCCTATGTAGAGGTAATGAAAGAAGAACACAATAGAAAACAACACAACCTTAAAGGAACACAATGAACAGCACTAACCACACACCAATCACACAATATGAATCACCATCTATATCAATAAATGGTCAACCATTTATGACAGTTAACCAAGCACGGGGTTACTATGAATATGCGTCACGTGGAGGCATAGATTCTATATTCTTCATTTTACATGATGGAAACTCCCCTAAGCCATTTGGCCTTATCAATGAGTCTAAGCCGTCTCTTGATGAACGTCTTGGTGAACTGGCTATGTTAACAACAGCATTTGGTGGTTCTATGGACGCAGAAGCTACGCCGCAAGAAATAACTATTACAGAAGTACTAGAAGAAGCTGGGTATGTAGTAACTGATGAACAGGTACACTTTATGGGTTCTACTTTTGTGTCATCCCAGATGGACCAGATAGCACATGGCTTCTTAGTAGATGTAACTGGCATACCTAAAACACATGTTACAGAATCTGAATATCCAGAAGCATCTGCAGAATTTGCTACTAATAGTGTAGTATGGATGACAGATGATGAACTAGTAGCCAACAATGACTGGAAGAGTTGTTTTATCTTTCTTAAACTAATTGCTAATAAGGAGTAAATATGAATACATATAAATTAACAGCAATAATTGATTATGCTGTACTAGGTATAGCAGCTATTTCTGCCGCAGCTGGAGCAACTGATTTAGCTGTATTGGGTGTTATAATCCACTTAACATTTAATAAATTAAGTCATAGCTAATGTCT
>FLOH01000870.1_pt1 | contig 53333 bp, 51 predicted proteins | sample 756751 | NCBI WGS metagenome assembly FLOH01 (sample SAMEA4026879, study PRJEB14308) | marine metagenome | biome: coastal water; material: water | depth 74 m
GGAAAACCTTTGTATAAAATAGCTGATTTAAGCACCATGCAATTACGCGTTTATGTAAGTGAAACACAACTTTCATCTATTAAAATTGGTCAAGAAGTTACTGTTAAAATTGACGCTATTGAAGAAATGAAAAACTTTACAGGAACTATTTCTTGGATTGCTTCGGAAGCTGAATTTACACCTAAAATTATTCAAACAAAAGAAGAGCGAGTTAATCTGGTTTATGCAGTGAAAGTGGATGTAAAAAATGATGGAAGTTTAAAAATAGGAATGCCTGCAGAAATGTGGATAAATACTTCTGAGAAATAGTTATAATGAGTATTTCAGTACAAAATATTAGTAAATCTTTTAAAGACGTAACAGCCGTTAACAACATTTCTTTTGATGTAAAAGAAGGTGAATTATTTGGCTTAATTGGACCTGATGGTGCAGGAAAAACAACCATTTTTAGAATTTTAACCACACTCTTATTCGCTGATGAAGGAACTGCAACTGTCGCAAATTTTGATGTAGTTGACGACTATAAAAAAATAAGAAATAATGTAGGTTATATGCCCGGTAAATTTTCTTTATACCAAGATTTAACAGTTGAGGAAAACTTAGAATTTTTCGCCACTATTTTTGGAACAACGATTGAAGAAAATTACGATTTAATAAAAGATATTTACATTCAAATTGAACCTTTTAAAAAGCGTAGAGCAGGAAAATTATCGGGTGGAATGAAACAAAAACTAGCTTTATGCTGTGCTTTAATTCATAAACCTAAAGTATTGTTTTTAGACGAGCCAACTACAGGTGTTGACCCAGTCTCAAGAAAAGAATTTTGGGAAATGTTAAAAAGATTGCAGAAAAAAGGCATCACTATGTTAGTTTCAACCCCTTATATGGATGAAGCTGCTTTGTGCGATAGAATTGCACTAATTCAAGATGGTAAAATATTAGAAATTGATTCACCTCAAGAAATTGTAAAACATTTTCCAAAAAAATTATATGACGTTAGTGCAAATAATATGTACAAGCTTCTTCTTAATTTAAAAGAGTACAAACATTGCTATAGTGTTTATCCGTTTGGTGAATTTATGCATTATGCCGACAAAAGAGATGATTTCAACCCTAAAGAACTATTTCAATTTTTAGAAGAAATGGGCGCGGTAAATATTAGTATTCAACCAACAAAAACCACCATTGAAGATACCTTCATGGAGTTAGCAAAATAAAAAAGTGATGTCTCCTCGAGTACAGTCGAGAGGTTATTAATTATAAATAGATAATTCTCGACTGCCATCGAATTGAAAAATAAACATGGAAAGTAAAAACGTAATAAAAGTTGAAAATCTTACCAAAAAATTTGGTGATTTTACTGCTGTAAATGAAATTTCTTTTAACGTTAAAGCAGGAGAAATATTTGGTTTTTTAGGTGCAAATGGAGCTGGAAAAACAACCGCTATGAAAATGTTAATTGGTATTTCAATACCAACTTCCGGAAGCGCACAAGTCGCTGATTTTGATGTTTTTACAAATCCTGAAGCTATCAAAAAAAATATAGGTTATATGAGTCAGAAGTTTGCCTTGTATGACGATTTAACAGTGAAAGAAAATATTACATTTTTTGGCGGAATTTATGGCTTATCGCGTAAACAAATTGAAGAAAAAAGATGTTTATTAGTTGAAGAACTTGGTCTACAAGATATTGTAAATGAATTAGTAGGCTCTTTACCTTTGGGTTGGAAACAAAAAATATCATTTTCTGTTGCTTTATTGCACAACCCCAAAATAGTTTTTTTAGATGAACCAACAGGTGGTGTTGATCCAATTACCAGACGTCAATTTTGGGAAATGATCTATAAAACTGCCAACAATGGCACCACTGTTTTTGTAACTACGCACTATATGGATGAAGCTGAATATTGCGACCGAGTTTCTATTATGGTTAATGGTAAAATAGAAGCTTTAGATACACCAACAAAATTGAAGGAACAATTTAAAGCTGAAAGTATGAATGATGTATTTTTAAAATTAGCAAGAGGATGAAGCGATTTATAGGTTTTATAAAAAAAGAATTTTATCATATTTTTAGAGATAGACGCTCCTTATTTATCCTTTTTGGAATGCCAATAGCGCAAATAATGTTGTTTGGTTTTGCCATTACCAATGAAATTAACAATGTTGATATTGCTGTTCTGGACCATTCTAAAGATGCAACAACACAAGAAATTATTACTAAAATTGCATCATCTAAATATTTTAGCATTCAGCAATTAATTAATAATGAAGCGGAAATAGAAGCTATTTTTAAAAAAGGAAAAGTAAAAGCTGTGTTAATTTTTGAAAAAGATTTTAGTAAAAATCTAACAAAAGAAAACAATGCTACTATTCAAATAATTACAGATGCAACTGACCCCAATACCGCAAACACAATCAGTAATTACGCCAATTCAATCCTTCAAAAATATCAACAAGAAATTAATAAAGACATAAAAATACCGTATCAAATTATTCCAAAAACTCGAATGGTTTACAATCCTGAATTAAAAAGTGTTTTTATGTTTGTTCCCGGAGTGATGACCATTATTTTAATGTTAGTTTCAGCAATGATGACTTCAATTTCTATAACACGTGAAAAGGAACTAGGTACTATGGAAATTTTATTAGTTTCGCCATTAAAACCGTTTCAAGTAATTGTTGGAAAAGTAATTCCTTATGTTTTTCTATCTATCATTAATGCCATTGTTATTGTTTTACTCAGCATTTTTATATTTAAAATGCCCGTGCAAGGAAGTCTGTTTTTATTAGGTATTGAAAGTGTTTTATTTATTATTACAGCATTATCCTTAGGTATTTTAATTTCAACAATCTCAGCAACGCAGCAAACAGCGATGATGATATCTTTAATGGGATTAATGTTACCAACCATTTTATTATCTGGTTTTATTTTCCCAATTGCAAGTATGCCACTTCCTTTGCAAATAATTAGCAATATTATCCCAGCAAAATGGTTTGTTATCATCTTAAAAGGCATCATGTTAAAAGGTGTAGGATTACTATTTATTTGGAAAGAAACCCTAATATTAGTTGCAATGACGCTATTTTTTATAGTGCTAAGTATTAAAAAGTATAAAATTAGATTGGAGTAAATGAAAAGAGAAAAGAGAATAGAAAAAAGATTAGAAGATTAACAAGTGATTGGAAATGTTTGATTTTTTTTAAAAGTCTATTTTTCTATTCTTTGTTCTTTCTCTTAAATATAAAACGAGGTCTCGACTGTGCTCGACCTGACAAAATTGAAAGTCATCTCAAGCGCAGTCGAGAGATAAATTAAAGTATATAAATTTTGAAAACCATAGGATACATCATACAAAAAGAGTTCAAACAAATCTTTAGAAATAAGGGAATGCTTCCTATTATTTTTGTTTTGCCTTTGATACAATTAATCATACTTTCAAATGCAGCTACGTTTGAAATTAAAAACATTAAATTCTCTTATATTGATAATGATAACACATCATTTTCAAGAGCATTAATTGATAAATTTGAAGCCTCAACTTATTTTAATGTTGTTTCTAATTTTCCCTCTGAAAAAATAGCGAGTTCAGCAATGTTAAAAGGAGAAGTTGACGTTATTTTAGAAATTCCTCACTATTTTGAACGCGATCTTCTAAAAAACAAAAAAACAGATTTATCTGTAATTATAAATGCCATTGATGGCGCAACAGCAGGTGTTGAAAATGTATATATCAATCAGATTGTTCAGCTTTTTAATAAGAATGCCCGAGTAGAATTAATGCAACCATCTGATTTAATAAATACCCAAAAAAATATCTCTAGCATTACTTCCTTTTGGTATAATGAAACCTTAAATTATAAAACCTTTATGGTTCCAGGAATTTTAGTTTTATTGGTTACCATGATCACTTTATTCCTATCCGGGATGAATATTGTTCGTGAAAAAGAAATAGGAACTTTAGAGCAAATTAATGTAACACCAATAAAAAAACATCAGTTTATTATAGGTAAATTATTTCCTTTTTGGGTTATTGGAATGGGATTATTAACTATAGGTTTAATAATTGCAAAAGTATTATTTAACGTGCCAATAGTTGGTAGTATTGCATTGATGTATTTGTACAATTCAATTTATATTTTGGTTATTTTAGGTATGGGATTGTTTATCTCAAATTTTACAGATACACAACAACAAGCTATGTTTATTTCCTGGTTTTTTGTGGTAATATTTATTTTAATGAGTGGTCTTTTTACGCCTATTGAAAGTATGCCAATGTGGGCGCAATATGTAACAGAATTTAATCCTATAAAATATTTTGTTGAAGTGATGAGAATGGTCATGTTAAAAGGTGCTGATTTCACTGATATTTTACCACAATTATTAAAAACACTGGGCTATGCAATTATTATGAATGGTTTGGCCGTTTGGAGTTATAAGAAAACCAATTAATATTTTTCCTTAAAATAACGACCGAAATATTAAAATTTTAAATAGCGTAGAGTTAAAATATTTAGCATAAATTTGATTCGGTAATTATGAAAAATATGGACGATAAAATAATAGTTGTTAAAAAGATTTCTGGAGATTTAGAACCATTCTCAATACAAAAACTCTCTAGATCTCTTAAAAATAGTGGCGCTTCAGACGACGAAATTGAAAAAATTGTGGATGCTGTAAAGCCTGAACTCTATGACGGAATTTCTTCAAACTTAATTTATAAAAAAGCCTTTAGCATACTAAAAAAATACAATCGAATTTGTGCTTCAAAATACAGTTTAAAAAGAGCAATTTTTGAATTAGGTCCTACTGGTTTTCCTTTTGAAAGATTGATTAGTGCGCTTTTAAGACAAAAAGGTTATAAAACTAAAATTGGAGAAATATTACACGGAGAATGTATTACTCATGAGATAGATGTTCTGGCTGAAAAAGATGGAAATACGTATACCATAGAATGTAAATTTCATCAAAATCCTACCAATGTAAATAATGTAAAAATTCCATTATATATTAACTCCAGATTTATCGATGTTCAAAAAGTATGGAACAATTCAGGTAAAACAAGCCATTTAAAACAAGGTTGGCTGGTTACAAATACACGTTTTACAAAAGATGCAATAGATTATGCAAACTGTGTTGACTTAACTTTGCTAAGCTGGGATTATCCTAAAAATAACGGAATAAAAAATAATATTGATAAATATGGTTTATATCCCATAACTACCCTAACCTCTTTGAATAAAAAAGAAAAAATACAACTCATAGAAAAAGATATTATCCTAGTAAAAGAGCTTTCTAAAAATCCAGAGTCACTTAATCACCTAAGTTTTTCTGAGAAGCAAAAAGCTTTGGTCTTGGCTGAAGTGAGCAAGTTATGTAGCTTGTCACATCCTTAAAAAGAACTTTAGCATTTCATTTTACCGAACTTGTTTTTTAAAAAAAACTGTTTAACTAGCTAATAATGCAGCCATATTTTAAAATTTACGTTAAGATTTTAAATTTTACATCCTTTAAAATAAAAGCTATTTTGTAATTTTGTATTTAGAATCATTCTAAAAAAAGAAAATGATAGATATTAAAAAAGTAAGAGCTGATTTTCCAATATTAAATCAAAAAGTAAATGGAAAACCACTCGTTTATTTAGACAATGCTGCTACCAATCAAAAACCACAAGTTGTTATTGATAGTATTGTTAATTATTACTCCACTTTTAATGCAAATATTCACAGAGGCGTTCATACCTTAAGTCAATTAGCTACAAATGCTTTTGAGGAAGCTCGCATTAAATTACAGCATCATTTTAATGCTAAAAAAAGCTACGAAATTATATTAACTGCAGGCACTACTCATAGTATAAATATAGTTGCAACTGGTTTTACTTCTTTATTAAATGAAGGCGATGAAATTATTGTTTCCGCTTTAGAACATCATTCAAATATAGTGCCTTGGCAAATGCTATGTGAAAGAACTGGTGCTATTTTGAAAGTAATTCCAATGAATTTGGAAGGAGAATTAGTAATGAATGAATACGACAAATTACTTTCTGAAAAAACAAAACTGGTATTTGTAAATCACGTTTCAAATGCTTTAGGAACCATAAATCCAATCAAAGAAATTATAGATAAAGCTCACAACATTGGTGCAGCAGTTTTAATTGATGGAGCTCAAAGTTGCCCACATATTAAACCTGATTTACAAGCATTAGATGTTGATTTTTATGTAGCTTCAGCTCATAAACTTTGTGGACCAACAGGTGTTGGTATTTTATACGGAAAAGAGGAATGGCTAAATAAATTACCTCCTTATCAAGGTGGTGGTGAAATGATAAAAAAAGTTACTTTTGAAAAAACTACCTATGCCGATTTACCTCATAAATTTGAAGCTGGCACACCAAATATTGCCGGTGTGATTGCTTTTGGAGTTGCAATAGATTATATGAATGAGCTAGGTTTTGATAACATTGCTTCTTATGAAAACGAATTACTTCAATATGCTACTAAAAAATTACTTCAAATTAAAGGTTTGAAAATTTACGGTACTTCACAACATAAAACAGCTGTAATTTCATTTAATATTGGTGAAATTCACCCGTATGATATAGGTACAATTATTGATAAATTAGGAATTGCAGTGAGAACTGGCCACCATTGTGCGCAACCTATTATGGATTTTTACAAAATTCCAGGAACCATTAGAGCATCTTTTTCATTTTACAATACTTTTGAAGAAATTGATGTGTTATACGATGCTTTGATAAGAGCAAAATCAATGCTTTGTTAATTATTTAACACATTCTGATTTATTGTTATAATTTAAATAATTTTTACATTCTTAATAATTTTTTATGTATTTTTTTGATTTATTATTTGTTTATTAGTTAATTATTTATACATTCGACCATCTTTAAATGAATATTTAACTCAAAAAAACCAAATTTAAGATGAAAAAACTAATTTTTTCTGTTGCAATTTTAGCATTAGCTGTAGTTGCATGTCAGCCAAGTTCTGACGAGGTAGTACCAACACAAGAAGCTGTATCAATTGACATGAGCGACTTTTTTGTTCACACCGATGCTGATTTATCAAGATTAGCAAATGGCTCTAAAGCAGACAAATGTCAAAGTATGCAAGTGTTAAACAGACAATTACAAGAAAATCCAGGATTGGAAAAAAGAATGTTTAATGTTGAGTTACACACAAGAACTTTAATTGCTGCTAAAGGATCTCAAGTTGCAGGAAAAGGAAAACCAGGTAGTGGTGGTGGAACTCCTCCTCCTACACCTTATGCAGGCGCTATTACAATTCCTGTAATTGTAAATATTTTAGAAGATGCTGCACATCCGGTAACAACAGCACATATCAATTCTCAAATTGCTATTTTGAATGATGATTTTAACAATAACAATTCAAATACAAATAATGTTCCTTCAGAATTTGCAAGTTTAGTTGCTGACGCTAATGTTACTTTTGTACTTGCAGGGGTAAACAGAAAAGCTTCAACTAAAGCAAGTTGGGGAACAAACGACGCTATGAAATATGCTAGCCAAGGTGGCATGGACGCTACAGACCCTGCACACAATTTAAACCTTTGGATTTGTGAAATTGGTGGTGGAATTTTAGGTTATGCACAATTCCCAGGAGGAGCTTTAGCTACTGATGGTGTTGTTATAGGTTCAGACTTTTTAGGTGAAAATGCAGCTGGTGGTCAATATGGTCATGGTAGAACTGCAACTCACGAAATTGGTCACTGGTTAAACTTACGTCATATTTGGGGAGATGGTAGATGTCGTCAAGATGATTTTGTTACAGATACTCCAAGTTCAGATGGTGCAAATTATGGTTGTCCAAACTACCCAACGGTTAACTGTCAATCTAATGATATGACTATGAACTATATGGATTACACAGATGATAACTGTATGTATATGTTTAGTAAAGGTCAAAATGATAGAATGAGAACAATTTTTGCTTCTGGAGGATCTAGAGTAAGCTTTGTACAATAATATAAACTTGTAAAAAAATTAAAAAAAGGAGCTGTAAGCTCCTTTTTTTGTACCTTTAAATTACTAAATTTTAACTAAAATGAAATTTATAAAATATTTATTTATTATTGTTATTCTTAATAGCTGTAAAGCGCAAACAAATTTAGAAACTATGGTAATTAATTACAAAGCTGCTACACGTGGTAGTTCAATTAATTTTAAGGTTACTTCATCTAAATTGTATTATAAAGACATTGAGAAAACGATAGAAAAAAAAACGACTTCAAAAGTTTGGCAGGAAATTACAACTATTGTTGAACTAATAAACCTTTCAGAAATAGAAAATTTTAATCCTCCAACAAGCGACAGAAATGTTGATGCAGCTTTATATGCCACTTTAAGCATTACTATTGGTAATCTAATTTATGAATCCCAAACATTTGACCACGGAAATCCACCAGAAGAATTAAAGCCTCTGATTGAAACTCTTTTTAATGTTTTAGATTTAGAGTAAATTTTTAATGTAATAACTTATTTTCTTCCAAAATCTGCTGGAATTTCTCCCCAAGCTTTGGTTTCCCATTTTAAAATAGTGGTAGAATACGTATTATTTTTAAGCCAGATTTCCGCACGCTTAATCAAATCAAACAATACCTTATTTTCTGAAGTACTAGGTAAATTTGTTCTACATTGACCTCTTTTAACCCAACTAATGGCTATTTTAGAATCAGAATAAATAGGTAAATTGCTTTTATTTTGTTTTAAAAACCCCAATCCATGAACCAAAGCTAGAAACTCACCAATATTATTAGTTCCTTGTTCAAAAGGTCCTTGAATAAAAAGTTGTTTTTTTGTTTGAGTCTCAACACCTCTATACTCCATTCTTCCAGGATTTCCACTACAAGCTGCATCTACAGAAATAGATTGTAAAATTGGATTCCCTATTCTTTTTAACTCTTCACTAGATAATTTTTCTTTTTTGGTTTCTTTCCCAACATAATCAATATATCTACCTTTAAAAGCTTTTTCAGCATCTTCTTTTGAAGCAAATGACTTGTATTGAGCGCCTTTAAAATCTGAAATGTGTTTTTTGCAGACATTCCAAGAGGTAAAAACACCTATTTGGTGACCTTTCCAAATAACATAAAACTTTTTTTTAGCCATTTTCTAATATAATTTTTTCAATAACTTTAGGAAAATTTTCTTGTTCTAAACTATGAATTTTTTCAGCAACATCTTCAGCAGAATCCGAAATTAATACTTCAAAACTTTTTTGGAAAATAATAGCACCTTCATCATAATTATCATTTACATAATGAATTGTAATTCCAGAAATTTTCTCTCTATTTTCTACAACAGCATTGTGTACATGCATTCCATACATTCCTTTCCCTCCATATTTTGGTAATAAAGCTGGATGAATATTAATAATTTTATTTGGGAATGCTTCAATTATATTTGAAGGAATTTTCCATAAAAACCCAGCTAAAATCACATAATCAGCATTTAATTTTAAATTATTTAACACTTTATCACTCGTGTAAAAATCAGTTCTGTTAAAGCTGGAATTATTTACCTCTAAAAGTTTTGCTCTTTCCAACACTTTAGCATCTTTCTTGTTAGAAAGTACCTGAACAACAGAAATTAAATTGCTATTTTTAAAATATTTTATAATATTTTCAGCGTTCGTGCCTGAACCAGAAGCCAAAATTACAATACGTTTCATTTGTATCATTTTATGTGCAGTTATTCAACAAATAAAACAAATAATTAACAACTTTTACTGCATAAATAAAAAAACTTTCTGTAATTTTAGAAATCAATAATTATCTTTTATTAAGTAAAAGATTTTCATTTCAATAAAGTTTTATATTTTTGCCCAGTAATTAAATTTAAAATAACAAAAATTATGTCAGACATTGCATCAAGAGTAAAAGCCATTATCGTAGATAAATTAGGCGTTGACGAAAATGAAGTAACAATCGAAGCTAGCTTTACTAATGATTTAGGAGCTGATTCACTTGATACTGTTGAATTGATCATGGAATTCGAAAAAGAATTTGATATTCAAATTCCAGATGATCAAGCAGAAAACATTGGTACTGTTGGTCAAGCAATTAGCTATATAGAAGACGCAAAAAAGTAATCTATATATGGAAATTAAACGAGTTGTAGTCACTGGACTTGGTGCGTTAACACCAATAGGTAATAATGTAGAACAATATTGGAACGGTCTTGTTAACGGTGTTAGCGGGGCAGCTCCAATTACATATTTTGATGCCACTAAGTTCAAGACTCGTTTTGCATGTGAATTAAAAAACTTTGATGTCACTAATTTTATTGACAGAAAAGAGGCTCGTAAAATGGATAAATTCACTCAGTACGCAATGGTTGCAACTGATGAAGCCATTCTCGATTCACAATTAGATTTAGAAAAAATTGATAAAGACAGAGTTGGAGTTATCTGGGGAGCAGGAATTGGAGGATTAGAAACTTTTCAAATTGAAGTTTTAAACTTTGCTTCAGGTGACGGCACACCAAGATTTAACCCTTTCTTTATTCCAAAAATGATTGCTGATATTGCACCTGGGCAAATTTCTATTAAATATGGATTTAGAGGACCTAACTTTGCAACAGTATCTGCATGTGCTTCATCTTCAAATGCAATTATTGATGCCTTAAATTACATTCGCTTAGGATATGCTGATGTAATGGTGGCTGGTGGCTCTGAAGCTACCATCACAATTGCAGGAATTGGTGGTTTTAATGCTTTACAAGCACTTTCTACAAGAAATGAGGATTCTGCCACTGCATCAAGACCTTTTGATAAAGACCGTGATGGTTTTGTTTCAGGAGAAGGAGCTGGTTCACTTATTTTAGAAGAATATGAACATGCAAAAGCAAGAGGCGCAAAAATTTATGCAGAAGTAGCCGGAGGTGGATTATCTGCTGATGCTTACCACATTACCGCACCACATCCTGAAGGACTTGGAGCTATCAATGTAATGAGGAATTGTTTAAAAGATGCTGGCTTAAAACCAGAAGATGTGGATGCTATAAATATGCATGGAACATCAACTCCTTTAGGTGATATTGCTGAATCTAAAGCTATATTAGAAGTTTTTGGTGAGCATGCTTATAACCTAAACTTGAATTCAACCAAATCAATGACTGGTCATTTATTAGGTGCTGCAGGAGCTGTTGAAGCCATTGCTTCAATACTCGCTATGAAACATGGAATTGTACCTCCTACCATAAATCATTTTACAGATGATGATCAAATTGATAGTAAATTAAACTTTACATTTAACAAAGCTCAAAAACGTGATGTAAAAATTGCAATGAGCAATACATTTGGCTTTGGAGGACACAATGCTTGTGTACTTCTTAAGAAACTTGATTAATAACACAAAACTGAATGAAATTCATTCAAAAAATAGTAAAAATCCGTTCTAAAAAAGAAGCGTTCTTTTATTATTCACTTAAAAAATTATTAGGGTTTACCCCTAGAAATATACAATTTTACAAAAAAGCATTTATCCACCGATCTATAAAAGAAGTGGATAAAAAAACAGGTCTTCAAATTAATTACGAGCGATTAGAATTTCTTGGAGACGCCATGCTAAGTGCTGTTATCGCATCCCATTTATTTCAAGAAGTACCTTCCGGAGATGAAGGTTATTTAACTCAAATGCGTTCTAAAATTGTAAGTAGAGAACACCTTAACGAACTTGGCAGAGACTTTAACTTATTACTTTTTGTAAAAAGTAACGTTGCAAGATCCAAATTTGGAGATGACATTCATGGAAATATATTTGAAGCATTAATTGGTGCAATTTATTTAGATAGAGGTTACCATTATTGTGAGAAATTTATCTATAAAAGAGTGATAACTCCATATGTTGATGTTCTAAAATTAGAAGGTAAAATTACAAGCTATAAAAGTATATTTATTGAATGGTGTCAAAAACAAAAAAAAGAATTTCTTTTTGAAGTTTATGAAGATACTGGAAACGATCCTGTTAAACATTTTAGTGTGAAACTTTTTTTAGATGGTAAAATTATAGCTAAAGGAAGAGCTACATCTAAGAAAAAAGCTGAAGAAACAGCATCTAAAAGAGCCTATTTTGCTTTTCAAAATGAAATTTCAAACTTATAACTTTTCGAATACGATTTCGTAAAATTATTAGTTACTGTACTTAAACAACCCTATTTTTGCAAAATCAATACTCATTCTTTATATGCAACTATTAACATTAGAACTAGAAGATGATTATTTATTAATTGGTATTCATTCAACCGAAGAAGATTATAGGTTAGCATATATTTTGAATACACACTTAAAAACAAAATTAATTAGATTTAAACATTGTTTAGATTTTGAATATTCTAATGCTGAATTTCCATTATTTGAATACAAAGACGAAAATAATTTTATAAACTATTATTTAATAAACAACAAGTATTCACAACTTGTAAAAAATCAGGAAAATGAAGGATTATTTGATGGTAATTATAGTACAATTCACTATTTAATACCTGAAAAAAAGAAAGTTGATTTCTTTTTAAAAATTGAAGGCTGTAATCAGCAAAATTTAGTGAGAACCTTAGTTGGTAAATTAAATAAAATTCAACAAATAATCACATCATATTCTATTGAACCTAACACCCTAAAATCAAAAGATCATTTAATATTTTAATTATGACAAAAAACAGAAAACGCACTAAAATTGTAGCAACTCTTGGCCCTGCCTGTGCTACCAAAGAAATTATTGAGGAAATGATGGAATCTGGCGTAAATGTGTTTAGGGTTAATTTTTCACATGCCGATTACGATGATGTAGCTGAAAAAATCAAAATAATTAGAGAAATTAATGTTAAACGTAATTTTAATGTTGCCATTTTAGCAGATTTACAAGGTCCTAAATTACGCGTTGGTGTAATGGGCGAAAAAGTAAAATTAAAAGAAGGTGATACATTTACTTTTACCACTGAAAAATGTGAAGGGAACAATGAAAAAGCCTTTATGACTTATCAAAACTTTCCAAAAGATGTAAAGGTTGGTGAACACATTTTAGTTGATGACGGAAAATTATTGTTTGAAGTAATTGCAACTGATAATAATACCAATGTAACCACACAAGTTTTACGCGGAGGTAAATTAAAATCTAAAAAAGGAGTAAATCTTCCAAACACAAAAATATCATTACCTGCTTTAACTGAAAAAGATATTGAAGATGCTTTATTTGCCATTAAAATGGAAGTTGACTGGATTGCTTTGTCATTTGTAAGAACTTCCGAAGATTTAATCCAATTAAATAACTTAATAAAGGAAAATTCGCCACATAAAATTCCAGTAATTGCTAAAATAGAAAAACCTGAGGCCATTGCAAATATTGAAAAGATTATGCCTTATTGTGATGGAATCATGGTTGCGCGTGGTGATTTAGGTGTTGAAGTTCCAATGGAAGAAGTTCCTTTACTTCAAAAAAAATTAGTTACAATCGCTAAAAAGTCGCACAAACCAGTAATTATTGCAACTCAAATGATGGAAACTATGATTACAAGTCAGGTTCCAACAAGAGCTGAAGTAAATGATGTTGCTAATTCAATTATGGACGGTGCTGATGCGGTAATGCTTTCAGGAGAAACGTCTGTTGGTGAATTTCCAATTGAAGTTATTAAACAAATGCGTAGAATTATTGAAAGTGTTGAAAATTCTCCTTTAATTTCAATACCTGACGAAACTAATTTTTGTGTAAATGAACGCTATATATCAAAAACTATTTGTCATCAAGCTGCTTTAATGGCAAACACTATTAATGCAGAAGTTATTACCACATTAACAGATTCTGGATATACGGCTTTTCAAATTTCATCATGGAGACCAAAATCTAACATTTTAGTTTTCTCTTCAAACCGAAGAATTTTAGCAATGCTAAATTTACTTTGGGGTGTAAAAGGAGTTTTTTACGACAAATTTGTAAGTACTGACCAAACTATTGAAGATATTAATGATTTAGCAAACCAACGAGGTTATTTAAATGAAGGTGATTATGCTATTAACATTACTTCAATGCCTGTTATAAAAAGAGGTAAGGCAAATACAATACGGATTACTGAATACGGTAAAAATTAATTGCTTTTTAGCATAGCATATAACGCAAAAGAAGCTAACCAATGGGCTCCGGCATATTCGCCAGAGTCCATTTTTTTGTAGCTATAATCAAAATGTTTATTCGCTAAATTTCGCATTTTATCATTTTTCAATGCAATTCCTATTTCATATAAACACCAAGCTCTACTAAAATTTAAGCCATCTAAATGTGCTAATTTACCATCAGACCGATCTGTTACTACTGCAACCTCTAAATAATCCTCAGGATATTCTCTAAAATTTGGCAAAAAAGCATCTAACCAAATTATATATTCATCTTTTGGAAGTACTTTTAGCATAAGTGAAGCTTCTTGTAAACAAGGAGATAAAAAATCAAACCCACCAGGCTCCCAAGTAATTGGACAACCTTTATCATTCATATAATATTCATTCGCCTTTTCAATAATTACTTTTTCTAATTCAGGTGCATATTTTTTAGCATAATCCAAAGCAAACGACATCCCAAAAGCGGTATTTGGATGTTCTCCAACTCTTATAGGGTACTTTAACTTTGGTAAAAATTCAATATATTTTTCTTCAATTAATTTCACCAAAGGCTCTAAATTATCATACATTTCATTTGCTTCTTTAGTATCCCAATCTTGCAATGTTTCTGCAACTTTTAATAACCAAGCCCACCCATAAGTTCTTTCAAACGTTTTATTATGAACATCATCGAAATAGCGTATTTCTTTAGAAATATTTTCTTTGGAAATATTCTTTTGAAGTTTCAGAAGAATGGCTTCATTAAACTCAAAATTTGGTTGTTCTTTTATAATGTTAAGTAAAGTCCAATGTCCGTGAACTGATGAATGCCAATCAAAACAACCATAAAAAGTAGGATGCAATTCTGAAGGTTCTTTTAAATAGCTTGCATCTCCCAAAACTTGACCCAATTTATTTGGATATTCCTGATCTATGCAATCAAAAGCAAAATGGTATAAATAAGAAGCGCTTTTGCTATTTAATTCTGGCTTTAAATAAATGGTTTCATCAACCATTTCAATTGATTTATTTATTTTCCTACAAGAAAAAATAGCGAATAGAATAATTGCAAGTAAAATTATTTTTTTCATTTATTTAAAGTTTTATATTGGTTTTTATCACAGTTGCATCATTTAAAACAAAAGGCATTGGCATCATTATTTCTGACCGTGATGTTATGTTAAATGCTGGATTTGTATATAAATCAAATTTGGCCTCTAATAGATCAATATCTATTTTTTGATTTTGATCTACTAAAAATTCTATGTTTATAAGTTCATTTTCTTTAGTTCTATAATAACTCATAATTGTGCCTTTATCTACTGAAAGTACATAGTTGCCATCTGATTTGTTAGTAACGACTTCTTCATTCACTTTAAAAGACTTAAAATTAATTGGAATGTTAGTTAGCAACTCAATTTTATTGGCATTTCTAGGTGACATAATACTCAAAAATACTTTTCTGTCATTATTAATAATGGTATCAGAAACAATGGTAATTAAAGGCTTTTTTAAATTTAAAACTTTCGTCTTCGTATGTAATTGAATAGATGTATTATATTTACTTGCTATTGTGTTTTTATCATAATTTCCTTTTGTTGGGTTTTCACCTAAAAATTGTTTTGTAAACTCATCTACTTCTGAATTGTAACTTGCCCAATAAGCTTCATTTTTATTAGCATCTATCACATATAAAATGCTGTTTGGTTGTTTCCTGTTAAGGCTATAAGAGGCATAAAATGAAGCTGTAATTAATGCTAAAACACCTATTAATAAAAATAATCTTGATATATATTTATTCTTTTTATATTGTTGAAAAACAGGAACGGAAAATCCAAATAACAACACTGTAAAAATTGCACTTATTGCCAACATTTTTAATCCTAAACCAACTGGAAGCATTTTTAATAAAGGTGAAAAAATAAGCAAAACTGGGATTGATAAAATGGTGAAAAATAAGATTGTTTTACTTTCAAAATCTGAAAATATCAATACAGATAGCATAACCAATGAAATGATGACTGGTATTATAAAAAATGCCGATCCTTGTAGATAAAAAGTAATGCCTCCATTAATTATTAGCCAGAAAAATAAGGGCGCAATTAGTATATCTTGTGCAGTTCTTTTTTTAAAAAAACCTTTATAAAACCAAAAACAAATAGCCAAAGTTATAGCTATAAATGCAGCTATATAATAATAACCATTATAGGTGAATCCGTGTAAAATATCTTCGTATTGTGGGTGAATTTTTAACAATAATATCCACCCGAAGAAAGTTATTAAAGGTGCAACTACTAATGAAAGTGTAAAGGGAACAAATCCTTTTAAAATCCCTTGAATTGTTAACTTCTTTTTTGAAATTCCAATAACAAGGAGGGCGAAAAATAAAACCCCACAAATAATAAATAGTGGGATTACCCATGAAAATGGGTAAAAAACCAATCCGAGGTATGGAAAATTGAAATACACATCATCTTCTTGTGATTTTAAATTCTCTAAAGAATTGTTTGAAAAATAATTTAATGTTGCCGTTAAATAAGACGCCTGATGATTTAACGTATTTAAATCCAATCGTTCATAGGAATCTTGTTCGGTATGATAATCAAAATGATCATCTATAAAAGCAAAATTAAATCCATCAATATCACCATCTTCTCTAAAAACCGTTAAATCTGTATCATTTGGCAGCATTTTATAAATACTGTACATTAAAGAATTCCCTACTGGATATGGAGTATTTGCATTGCTAAAAGCTTCAATTAATTTTTTATTTCCTCCGTTAGTTTCTAATAATATATAACTCGGACCACCACTTCCACGAGCCTCAAAATTTAAAACCAAGCCAACATCTTTCGCCCAAGGATGGTAATTTACAAATGCGTTTGCTCCTAATAAACCTAATTCTTCAGCATCAGAAATACAAATAATAATATCGTTTTTTGGTTGTTGATTTTGAGCTAAAAAAGCCCTAATTCCTTCTAAAATTACAACAACACCACTTCCAGCATCACTGGCTCCTAATGAAGAGTGTGGATTGGAATCGTAATGCGATAATAGCAATAACGCTTTCCCTTTTTCAGTTCCTTTTATTCTTGCTAAAATATTTTTAGTGTTTGTGGCTGCTCTCCATTTTCTATTCACAGCAACTTGCTCTTGAATTTCAACTTGTAAACCAAGTTCTTTTAAATGAGAAACAATATAATTTCGAACTAATTTATGTTCAAAAGTACCTGTGAAATGAGGCTTTTTTGTAATTTTTTTTAAATGAAATAAAGCTCTTTCAGTTGAAAATTCAGTCGTTTTAACTTGATCTTTAACAGCTCCAGAAGGCATTAAAGAATAAAAACTAACATAAACTGAAGCCACAATAATTAAAATTGAAAGAACTTGATGGTATTTTTTTGGTATCATATTTCAAAATTGAATTGTCTAAAATTAACTCATTTTTTAGTCTAATTAAAACAAATAGTTAACGTTTCATTAAATGTTATCAATTAAGCAACAAAAAGTTCATTGTTAATTTTCAATTCTGCTATCTTTGAAAAATATTTTTTTCATATAAAACTTAACATGGATAGACGGAAATTTTTTAGAAACGGATCATTGTTCGCACTTGGAACTTCTTTATTAAACCCTTTTGATCTTAGTGCTGCCACTGTAGATTTTGATACTTTAAAAAAGAATAAAAAAGCGAAAAACATAATTGTTGTTGTAAGTGACGGAATGAGCACAGGAACTTTAAATATGACCGATTTATATCTTTCCAGAAAAACAGGAGTTGGAAGTAATTGGATTCAATTATATAAAGAAAATAAAATAACACGCGCTTTAATGGATATGGCTTCTGCTAGTTCTATGGTTACGGATTCTGCTGCAGCAAGTTCCTCTTGGGGTGGTGGATTTCGAATTAACAATGGAGGTTTAAATGTTAGTCCAAACGGCGAACATCATTTGCCTATTTGGCAAAAATTTAAATTAGCTGGTAAAATGGCTGGTTGTGTTACAACCGTGCCAATTACACACGCAACTCCTGCAGGTTTTTGTGTGAATAGTAAATCTAGAAATGCGCAAGAAGAAATTGCAGAAAAATATTTGGAACAACGTTTTGATATTATGATGGGTGGTGGAAATAATTATTTTTCTTCAGAATATCGTAAAGATAAAGTTGACATGTATCAGAAATTCGCCAATAATGGGTATCAAGTAGTAAAAACAAGAAGTGAAATGTTGGCTGCAGACAATAACCAACCAATCTTAGGTGTTTTTTACAATGATGGTTTACCTTATTCAAAAGATAGAGATAGTAACAAAGAACTTGCAGAAAAAATTCCTACACTTGGAGAAATGACACAAAAAGCCATTGATAGAATGAAAGATCATCCTGAAGGTTTTGTGTTACAAGTTGAAGCTGGAAAAGTAGATTGGGCAGCTCATGGAAATGATATTGCTGGTTTAATTTATGATCAAATTGCACATGATGAAGCTGTAAAAGTAGCCATTGATTTTGCTGAAAAAGATGAAGAAACTTTAGTAATTATTACCACCGATCACGGAAATGCAAATCCGGGGATTATTTACGGTAAAAAAGTAAATGAGAACTTTGATACTGTTCAAAATTACAAACACACTAATGATTGGATTTTAAATGGTTTTGGAAAAGAAACCTCTTTATCACAAGTGAAAGAACGTATTGAATATGCCAATAATTTTGCGGTTTCTGATGAAGAAGCTAAATTAATTTTAAGTTATTACACTGCTATAAAATCTGAAGACGGACTATATAATGCCAGACATTTACCATTTGAAGCTTTAGCCGAAATTCAAAAACAATACAATTCAATAGGTTGGATTAGCATGCAACACTCAGCAGATTATGTTGAATTAGCCATGTTTGGTCCTGGAAGTGACTTGTTAAAACCATTTATAAAAAATACAGACTTACATTATTTAATGTTAGAAGCCGCTGAAGTAGAAAATAAGTTTTAAATTATTCTTTTTGAATCAATAAATAAGTATCATTTTCCAAAACTAAATAACCTTGGTCATAAATATAGTAATAGGTATTTCCTGTTTTTGTAGTATAAATTGAGGTAAAAAAATTAAAATCAAAGTTTCCATCTAGCAACTTAGTTCTGGTAACTTTGGTTTTACCAGTTTCGTTTAAACTTGCTAATAAGTGATGATTTTTACGAAGCCTGTTATTAATATTTCTAATTAAATTTTTACTTTCTTTGTTTATTTGATTATTGAACGTATTTCTACAATAATCTGAACAAAATTTTTTGTCAACTCTTCCATTAAAAGGCTCTTCGCATTCTAAGCAATTTTTTTTCATAGCAATTTACTCTCTTTTTCAATTATTTTTTAACTATCTGATTCCATTTTTACGTGGCTCCAATTTTCACCAGATTTTATTCTGTACAATTGCATTTCAGATATCCCAAATTGTTTCGCTATCATTTTCATTCGAGTTCTTCTATTGGGATCAAATATCTTTTTTTTAATCAATCTAACTCTTCCTTCTGTTAATTTTGAAGAGGTAACTTGTCCTATTCTTGCAATTTTTTTTGGATTCTTTTTATGATGTAAATATAGGTCAGTTTTATTTACCCACTTCAAATTTTTAACTTCATTATTTACTTTATCAAAATCTAAATGGATCACATATTTTTGATCCTCTTTTTTTTCTAAAAATAAAATTGCAACTAATCTATGTACATAACTGGCAGCTGATTTTAGCTTTCCTTTTTTCTTTATTCCAAAAGATTTATATTCACTAACTAATGATGTTGAGGACAACCTCCAATCATCATTATACACTTTTTTCTTTTTAACTCTCCCATAATTTGAAACCATATATTCATCATCATCACTCCAGTGATCTTCTCTGTAAGACTTCCAAATTTCATTTTTAAAATCAATAATCATATTATGTTTTTTTAGGAAGGGTTCAGGAGAGGTATTACAAATATATTAAAAAAATAATCAATTACAAACGACTACAAACGTTTACATACGAAAGTAATTAAATTACAACCGAATATTATTAAATAACAAACCAATATTTGCACTGTTGAATTGAACGAATGAGATTCAACTTAAATAAAAATCTTATCTTATGAGTACGTTAAGAAACAAAGTACAGTTAATTGGAAACTTAGGAAACAACCCTGAAATTATCACTTTAGAAAATGGTAATAAACTTGCTAAATTTTCTTTAGCCACCAATGAAAGCTATAAAAATGCTGAAGGAGAAAAAATTACAAATACTGATTGGCATAACTTAGTTGCCTGGGGGAAAACCGCAGAAATCGTTGAAAAATATTTAGAAAAAGGAAAAGAAATTGCGATTGAAGGCAAACTTACTTCTAGAAGCTACGAAACTAAAGAAGGTGAAAAAAGATATGTTACTGAAGTAGTTGTTAATGAATTATTGATGCTTGGGAATAAGTAAATGAGGAAATTTGCTTTGAAAAAGAGAAAAAACCGCCAATTGGCGGTTTTTTATTTATATTTCATAGATAATTGAATACGTTTTCTAGCAACATCTACTTCTAAAACTTTTACAATTACTTGTTGATGTAAAGTTACTATTGAACTTACATCACTCACAAATTTATCGGCCAAATTAGAAACATGTACTAAACCGCTTTCTTTAATTCCAATATCAACAAAACAACCAAAATTAGTAATATTATTTACAATTCCAGGTAATAATTGCCCTTCGTGTAAATCATTTATTGTTCTAATATTTTGATTAAACGAAAACACTTTAGCCTTTTTACGAGGATCTAAGCCTGGTTTTTCCAGTTCTGAAATAATATCTTTTAGCGTTGGCAAACCTATAGTTTCTGAACAATATTTTTGAAGTTCTATTTTTTGAAGTACTACTTTATTTCCAATTAAATCTGACACAGAGCACTTTTCGTCTTTAGCCATTTTTGCAATAACAGCATAACTTTCGGGATGTACAGCAGAATTATCTAAAGGATTTTTTGCGTTTTTTATTCGTAAAAAACCTGCGCCTTGTTCAAAAGCTTTATCACCTAAACGAGGTACTTTCTTTATATCACTTCTTGAAACAAAAGCACCATTTTCATTTCTATAATTCACAATGTTCTCTGCTAATTTTGGTCCAATTCCTGAAACATAACTCAACAAAGAAACACTTGCCGTATTGATATTTACACCTACAGAATTCACACATCTTTCCACAACAGTATCTAACGAAGTTTTTAATTTAGTTTGATCAACATCGTGCTGATATTGTCCAACTCCAATAGATTTTGCATCAATTTTCACTAATTCAGCTAATGGGTCAGCTAGTCTTCTGCCAATTGAAACTGAACCTCTAACCGTTACATCATAATTAGGAAATTCGTCACGCGCAATTTTTGAAGCTGAATAAATACTTGCCCCTGCTTCACTTACCACAAACACCTCAACATCTTTATTAAATCGCATTTTCCGAATTAACTGTTCTGTTTCACGAGATGCTGTTCCATTTCCAATGGCAATTGCTTCAATTTTATAAGCATCTACCAACGAATTTATCTTTTTCATTGCCCCAATAGCATCGTTTTGTGGTGCATGTGGATAAATGGTTTCGTTATACTCTAATCCACCTTGCGCATTTAAGCAAACCACTTTACAACCAGATCTAAACCCTGGATCTATAGCTAATATTGTTTTTTCACCTAAAGGAGCACCCAACAATAATTGTTGTAGGTTTTTTGCAAAAACTTTAATTGCTTCTTCATCTGCTTTTTCTTTTGAACTATTTAAAATTTCATTAGAGAGCGCTGGAAATAACAAGCGTTTATATGCATCTTGAATAGCCAATTTAATTTGAACAGCACAATCGTTATTGGAACTAATAATTCTAGCTTCCATTTTTTCCAAAGCACGGTCATGGTCTATTTCAACTTTCACTCGAATAAAGCATTCTTTTTCTGCTCTTAAAATTGCTAAAAATCGATGTGATGGACAACGATTTAAACTTTCTGACCATTCAAAATAATCTCTATATTTTTGAGCTTTTTCATCATTTTCAGTAGCTTTTACAACTTTAGTAATAATACTTGCAAATTTTTCTAACTGATAACGAATATTGTTTCTAATATCGGTACGTTCATTTATCCATTCTGCAATAATAAAACGAGCACCTTCTAATGCAGCATCTTCGTTTTCCACATCATTATTTAGATACTTTGCTGCAATAGACTCAATATCTGTAGCGCGCTGACTCATTATTATTTTAGCCAACGGTTCTAAACCATTTTTACGAGCGGTTTCAGCCTTTGTTTTGCGTTTTTTCTTATAGGGAAGATAAATATCTTCTAAAGTGGTTAAGTCTGTTGTGGCTTCGATTTTAAGCTTTAATTCTTCCGTTAAAACTTCTTGTTCTTCTAACGCTTTTAAAATTGTCACTTTTCGCTTTTCTAACTCTTCAAATTGCGTTTTAAATTTAACAATATCACCTATTTGAACTTCATCTAAATTACCTGTGCGCTCTTTTCTATAACGCGAAATAAACGGAATGGTGCAATCTTCATTTAAAAGTTGAATGGTGTTTTCAATTGACTTTATTGGTAATTGCGTATTTTGAAGAATATATTGTACTAACTGCATAATTTATATTTGAAAAACACAAAGATATTGTTTCCTCCTATTTTAAAGATAAAAAAAACCAGTGAAAATAAATTCACTGGTTTTAAAATTCTATTACTAAATTAGATTAGGTGTTATAAGTCAAATCGTAATCCAAGTGAAATATTATTTTGATCTATTGTAGCGTTCTTGAAAATTGGATTTAAATCGTATTTTATATACAACGATACATCATCTTTACCAACATAGGCGCTAATACCATAAACAAAGTTGTTTGTATTGTAATCTTTTCTAGACTTTTCCTTCACTTTATCACCATCTTGTTTGTATTTAAGTTTTTGAAGATTCCCAATGTTAAAACCACCATAACCACCAATACCTATTTTAAATTTATTATTGGTAGAGTATCTAAAGCTGTTTTCTTTTTCAATTTTTTTAGAAGGTCCAAATTCAAAATGAATTGGAAAAACCAAGTTGGTCATTCTAAATTTTGATTTGTTTAAGTTCTCAGGAAATTCTTCCAAAACAGTTTGACTTTCATCTTCAACAAAGTACATGTTATCCTTAGGTTTTAATCCGTTGTATTGAAACGATACTCCGTATTTAAATCTAACTGCATTTGTATTTTTAAACACTCTTGTATCCCAAGCCCAACCAATTTCAAAAAAACGACTTCCACCAACTTTGTATGGAGAATCATTTAAGTTCTCCCCTTCTGTTATGGTATTATTTAGTCCAAAAGCTATCACAAGATTAGAATATGTTTTTATATCTTTTTTGTACCGATTACGTTTATCATCTATTTTTAAAAACCCTTCTTTACCCCCAATTTCAATTGAATATTTAGTGTTCTCAGCTGATGTATCTATTTGATTTTCGTTATTTCTTTTTAATAAAGAAATTGAGTTCTCTATAATTGCTAATCTATCATCAATGTTTAATGCATGTAACTGAGCTGCCTCTTTTTTAAGTTTCTCAGCTTCTTCAACTGAAATTTCTCCTTGCTCCAATTTTTTATTAATTACTATAACTTCTTTCTTTAAAGTTTCTTTTTCATTGGTTACTACTTCCGCCCTTTTAAACTCTAACACTTCTAATTTTTTTTGAAATGATTCTGTTTCTTGAGAAAAACTTTGTTGGCATACTACACTATTCCATATTAGGAATAAAAAAATTACTGTTTTTTTCATCTCTTTAATTTTATATTAATTGTCTCTGTTTACAAATATATTTTTAGGTTCTTTTAAGGTATTTACAATAGCTTCAAATAATCGTTTTTTAAAATCTTTATCTAAATCATATTCAACCTCAGCTAATAAATCTGCACCATTAAATTGTTTGTTTTGTACTTTTTTATGCTCTGCTATTAAGCTTTTTTGGGCGGCTACTAACAATTGCTCAATCTCCAAATCAGTTACTTCACCCTTCTCTTTTTTAATACTTTCTACCACTGCAACTAACTCTTTTATTTTTTGATTTTCTAAAGATTCAATTCCTGAAATTTGGGTATTAACAATAGCCTCTTGCTTATTAACGGTTTTCAAAGCTGCCATTTCAGTAGTTTGCTTACTGCTAACATTATTTTTATTTTTTTGAACTGATTTGTTTGAAGTTTCTTCTTCTAAAGTTGCAAGTACATTTTGCGGTTCTTCAACTATTGGTTGAATTTTTTGTTCTTGAACTTTTAAAACTGGCTGAACAACAACATCATCTTCATGTATTTTATTTGTAGTTTGACTAAAATAAAATCCTGCGGATAAAACAATTAAAATGGAAGCTGCATACTTCAAGAAAGTCCATTTATTATTATTTTTCACATGCTCAAAAGCAGTTAATCTACTCTCCAATTTAGCCCAAGAATCCTCACTTGGCTGAATAGTTCTTTTTTGAAATTGATTTTTATTAGTGTACTTCATAATGGTGCTGCTTTTGATTTGCTTTTAGCATTTTTCGCAATGCTTTTCTAGCTCTAAACAATTGTGTTTTTGATGTTCCTTCAGTAATATTCAATAATTCGGCAATTTCAGCATGTTTATATTCTTCAATTACATATAAATTAAAAATTACTTTTGAAGCATCTGGTAATTCATCAATATAGCTTTGAATATCCTCTATAGCAATGAGTGTTTCTGGTGGCATTTCGTCTATCTCTTCAAAATAACTCATATCATCTATAAAAACCAATTTGCTTTTCTTCCTTAAAAAAGAAATACTTTCCCAAGTCATAATTCTTTTAATCCATCCTTCAAAACTTCCTTCATTTTTAAAGGTTGATAATTTGGTAAATACTTTAAAAAAACCATTCAACATAATTTCTTCCGCTTGTTGAAAATCTTTAATATAGTATTTACACAAACTCAACATTTTAGGCGCATATTTTTCATATAATTGCTGTTGAGCTCTACGATCATATTTAAGCGCCTGCTTAATTAAATTTGAATCGTTTGAAATTGGTTTTATTATTTTAAGCATATTTTAAAAACGTCTTACATTAACATAGACGCAAAATTTGTGCAAAGGTTGACAATGGTAATTTTTTTATTTACAAAAGTGTTATTATTCTCAAATTCATAAAAAACAAAAGCAATCACCTAAAAAAGGAGATTGCTTTTGTTTACTTATTTAGTAATTGCTTTTTGAAAAATTGAAAAGCTTGTTAACTCACCTGCTCACCATTAGCAACCGAATCATTTTCTGGTTCAATAAAAGCAAGTTTTCCATCAGGAGTATCAGTCATTAAAATCATTCCCTGACTTTCAATTCCTTTTAAAACTCGAGGGGCTAAATTTACAAGAACGGTTACTTTTTGACCGATTATATCCTCAGGTTTAAAGCTTTCTGCAATTCCAGAAACTATAGTTCTAATATCTAAACCAACATCAACTTTTAATTGTAATAATTTTTTTGTTTTTGGCACTTTTACTGCTTCCAAAATAGTTCCAACTCTAATGTCTAACTTCGTAAAATCATCAAATTGTATCGTTTCTTTTTGAGGTTCAACAACTTTATTTTCTACTTCATTAGCTTGTTTTGTAGCTTCTAATTTATCCAATTGCGCTTGAATTTCTTCATCTTCAATTTTCGCGAATAATAATTCCGCTTTTCCTATTTGATGATTTGAAGCAATTAACTCTTCAGTTGCATCAATGTCATCCCAAGCTATATTTTTAGAAATATTCAAAATACCTTCTAATTTAGTAGCTGTAAACGGTAAAAATGGCTCGCAAACCACTGATAGACCTGCTGCAATTTGTAAAGCAACATACAGAACTGTTTTTACACGTTCCGGATTTTCTTTTATAACTTTCCAAGGTTCTTCATCTGCCAAATATTTATTACCTAATCGCGCCAAGTTCATTAATTCTTGAGAAGCTTCTCTAAAACGGTAACGCTCTATTGAACTTGAAATTATTGAAGGAAATTTTTGTAATTTCTCTAATGTTTCATTATCAACATCAGAAAACTCATTTGGTTCAGGAATAATTCCATCATAATATTTATTGGTTAGCACTACTACTCTATTTATGAAATTTCCAAAAATAGCTACTAACTCATTATTATTTCTAGCTTGAAAATCTTTCCAAGTAAAATCGTTATCCTTTGTTTCAGGTGCAGATGCCGTTAATGCATAACGCAAAACATCCTGCTTTCCTGGGAAATCTTCTAAATATTCGTGCAACCAAACCGCCCAATTTTTAGATGTAGAAATCTTGTTTCCTTCTAAATTTAAAAATTCGTTTGCAGGTACATTTTCAGGTAAAATATAACTTCCTTCAGCTTTTAACATGGCTGGAAAAATAATACAGTGAAAAACAATATTATCTTTACCTATAAAATGAATCAACTTTGTTTTTTCATCTTTCCAATACGGTTCCCAATCTTTTCCTTCACGTGCTGCCCATTCTTTTGTTGAAGAAATATAACCAATAGGCGCATCAAACCAAACATATAACACTTTGCCTTCTGCTCCTTCTACAGGCACAGGAATTCCCCAATCTAAATCACGCGTTACAGCTCTAGGTTTTAAACCATCATCTAACCAAGATTTTACTTGTCCTAATACATTTGTTTTCCAATCGTTTTTATGACCTTCAACAATCCATTCTCTTAACCATTTTTCATATTTATCAAGAGGTAAATACCAATGTTTTGTTACTTTAGTTGTTGGTACATTTCCGGTAATTGCAGATTTTGGGTTTATTAAATCGGTTGCATTATGACTTGTACCACATTTTTCACATTGATCGCCATAACTTTCTTCATTACCACATTTTGGGCACGTCCCAACTACAAATCGATCCGCTAAAAACTGATTTGCTTCTTCATCATACAATTGTTCGTTAGATTCTTCAATAAACTTTCCTTCATTGTATAATTTTTTGAAAAATTCAGAAGCTGTATCATGATGAACTTTTGCAGAAGTTCTTGAATAATTATCAAATGAAATTCCAAAATCTTGAAAAGACTTTTTTATGATAGCGTGATATTTATCAACAATATCTTGTGGCGAAACACCTTCTTTTTTTGCTTTTATAGTAATTGGCACCCCATGTTCATCTGATCCGCAAATATAAATTACATCATTTCCGGTATTCCGTAAATAGCGCGCATAAATATCCGCTGGCACATAAACACCTGCTAAATGCCCAATATGAACGGGTCCGTTAGTGTATGGTAAAGCTGCTGTAATGGTATATCTTTGTGAATTGCTCATTGAATTTTATTTAAGAAAGCACAAAAATAAGGATTAATGTTGATTTTTAGATTTGTTTAAGTGTTGAATTACACATAAAATCTTTCATTGTCTTACATTTGACTTTCTATATAATAATAGTATTTTTACTAAAAAGACGAACTATGCTAAACCAAAGACTTCTAATTTTACTTATAAGCCTCCTATCTGTTTCTGTTTCCCATTCACAAAACCTCATAGACTCTAGTCCTTTTAAAGTAATTAATTCACTTAAAAAACCAGCGTATTTAAAAGTAGGAGATACCATTGCAATTGTTGCTCCAGCAGGAGTTTTAAAAGATCAAGAACCAATTAACCAGGCTTTTAAAATGGTTGAAAGTTGGGGTTTAAATGTTGTTTTAGGGAAACATCTTTTTGGAAGTAATTTTCACTTTTCAGGGACTGAAAATGAACGTATTGAAGATTTTCAAAGTGCTTTAGATGCTAAAAACATAAAGGCCATTTGGTGTGGAAGAGGTGGTTATGGAACTGTTAGAATTATTGATGGGCTAGATTTTACCGAATTCAAAAAACATCCAAAATGGATTATTGGATATTCAGATATTACCGTTTTACACAGTCATATACATACGTTAGGTTTTGAAACTTTACATGCAATGATGCCTATGAATATGAAAGTTGAAGAAAAAGATAGAATTAAAACGGTAAAAACCTTTAAAAAAGCGCTTTTTGGAAAAGAAATTAATTATAAAATTACGGGGTCAAACTACAATAAAATAGGAGAAGCAAAAGGTCAGTTAGTTGGCGGCAATCTAGCTATTTTACAAAGCTTGCTAGGATCTGTTTCTTCAATAAACACCAAAGGAAAAATACTATTTATTGAAGAAATTGGAGAATATTTATATAGCATTGACAGAATGGTATATGCTTTAAAACGCAGTGGTTATTTTGAAGAATGTAGTGGGTTAATTATTGGAGATATTTCTAACATTAAAGAGAACTCTACACCTTTTGGACAAACATTTGAAGAAATTATTTTAGAAGCTACAAAAGAATATCATTTTCCTATTTTATTTGGTTTTCCGGCTGGTCATGAGGACACTAATAAAGCTATTTTTTTAGGTAGAAAAATTGAAATGAAGGTTGGGAAACAACACTCAATAGTAAAATTTAGTGACTAAAATCGTAAAAAAGATTGTAAAAAAATGGCTACACACAATGAATTAGGAGATAAAGGGGAAGAACTCGCAGTTGAATTTCTTCAAAAAAATGGATATCAAATTTTAGAACGTAATTGGCGCTTTAAAAAAGCTGAAGTTGATATTATTTCACAAAAAAATGATGTTTTAGCTGTTGTAGAAGTTAAAACACGCTCTTCCAATTATTTTGGGAATCCACAAGATTTTGTAAACCCTAAAAAAATTCAATTATTAGTGGAAGCTATTAATGAATATGTGACTTCTAAAAATTTAGATGTGGAAGTACGGTTTGATATTATTGCAATTTTAAAAAATAAAACGACTTTTGATATTGAACATTTAGAAGATGCTTTTTTGCATTTTTAATTTTCAAAAAAGGCTTTTACATCTTCAAACAAGTTCGGTTTTGCTATTATTTTTTTGTCTTTATCTAATATAAAGTATGTTGGTGTTGATGTAATTTGATAATCTCTTGCTATGGTATTTTGCCACTTCTCTAAACCTAAAATATTTGTCCATTTTGGAAAATTTAAAGTGAACTTATTAAACTCAATATCATCATTTTCTAACGCAAAAGCCAATACACTCATAGTTGGTTTATCTTTTGTAAACTCATATAACTTTGGAATTTCAACTAAACAGTGAGAACACCCTGTGCTCCAAAAAACAAGAATATAATTTTCAGTGGTATTTAATCCCGATAGTTTTTTTGTGATCCCTTTTTCTTCCCATGTAATTTCTGGAGCATATTTTCCAACAGCAAGTTTTACTCTTTCCTGAATTTCTTGAACCATCTTATTATTTTTGACTTCTTCAGGAAGTTTATTGTAAAAATTATCAATCACAAAATCAATTAAAACCGTATTTTCAATTTGAGCAAAATTATTAAGTAGCGTGATTAAAATTTCGTTTTTCAAATTAACATTTTGAGTTTTTCTCATTACTTCATCAACCGCATTTTTGTACAATGCAATTTGCACCTCAACATCCTCTGAACCATTTAAATAAAAAACATAGTCAGTTACTTTTTCGCTCAAAAAAGTAGAATTCATTAATTCTTCATCCTCGAAATTTATAAAATCAAAGAAATGTTGTTTTACACTATTTAAATATTCTTGTGGTGTTTCAATTATAGTTGAATTATAATACTTATTGCTGGATTTAATAAAATTATTGGCTAATTTCCCTCTGGAATCTTCCTCAAATCTTGTTTGAAAAGCTTTAAAACCTGAGTAAGAAATTTCATATAAATTATCAATCTCATCTCTATCTTTTTTGTCTTCTAAGTGAAAAAATGCTAATTGCAATGAATCTAGCTGTTGTTGTTTACTTGCAAATTCTATCAGATATTTATGATATAATTGATTTTCATCAGAGGAAATAAATTCAACCGTTTCAAAAGGGTTTTCAGGATTAAATTTTAATGTTACGTTTTCATTGTTATAAATAAAATCAATAAAACCCCCATTTTGCTGTCTGTACATTAAACGATACATTCCTTTTGGTGTATTTTCAGGGAAATTAATTGAAAATTCACCATTTGTAATGGTTACATTTTTTATGTAGAGTTGTTTTGCTCCTTTTAACTGATATAAAACTACCCAACTATAATTTTGCGCAGGGTTTAAATTTCCTTTTACATATGTTTGGCCTTGAACAGCACAAGAAATTAGAACAATTACGAATAGAAGTTTTTTTAGCATACTCTTTTTTTTGAATGTTTTTTCAATAATCAGACCAAAAGTAACTATTTTTATTTTTTGTAAAACAACAACTTATGAATTTTACTAATAAAATTGTTTGGATAACTGGTGCTTCTTCTGGTATTGGAAAATCTTTAGCTATTGAACTTTCAAAACAAAACATTAAATTAATTCTTTCTTCAAGAAATGAGATAGCACTTAACCAAGTGAAAAACGAGTGTAAAAATTCTTCAACTATAAAAATTTTACCACTCAATTTAGAAAATTACAGCAATATGTCTTTAAAAGTGGAAGAAGCTTTATTGTTATTTGGAAGTATTGATGTGCTATTTAATAATGGTGGAATTAGCCAACGCTCATTAGTGAAAGATACTTCTATTGAAGTTGATAAACGTATTATGAATATTAATTATTTAGGAACTGTAGCTTTAACAAAAGCACTTTTACCTCATTTTATTCAAAAAAATAGTGGTCACTTTGTTGTTACTACAAGTATTGTTGGTAAAATAGGAACACCGCTTCGTTCCTCGTATGCAGCTTCAAAACACGCGTTACATGGTTTTTTTGATAGTTTACGCGCCGAAGTTCACCAAAACAATATTAAAGTTACTTTAGCTTGCCCAGGGTTTGTACAAACCAATGTTTCTTTAAATGCTTTAATTGGAAATGGAACACCACAAAACAAAATGGACAGCGCTACCAAAAACGGATTAACAAGTGAAACTTTTGTTAAACTATTAATAAAAGCAGTTAAAAATGAAAAACAAGAAGTTTATATTGGCGGTTTTAAAGAAAAACTGGGTGTTTATACAAAACGTTTTTTTCCTAAATTACTTTCAACAATGATTCGCAAAATGGCGGTAACTTAAATCACTTCTTTTTCTTTAAAATACAATACAATAGCCTCTTTTATTAAAACGGTTTGCTCGCCAGATTTTAAGGCTGGCAATTCTTCTAATGTTTTATAATGAGGCCAGCTGTCTTCATCAAAAAAATCGAATTCATAATACCCAAAAGGCTCTAAAAGTCTACAAATTGCAATATGCATTAAATTTACTTTATCGTCTTTTTTATATTCAATATTCCCTTTTCCTAATTCTTGTACACCAATTAAATAGATAATGGCATCTAAATTTAGTTGTTCTCCTTCACCAAATTTAATTGCTAAAATCTCCAGTAATTGCTCGTAATCTTCCTTTAATTTTTGATCTCTTGACATTTGAAATTTCTAGTTAGTCTGCAAATATACAAATCGATTCATGTATATTTACAAAAACTCTTATATGAATACTTTTGATATTATTATTGCGGCATTTTTAATCTTCGGATTTATTAGAGGTTTGTTAAAAGGTTTATTTGTTGAAGTAGCTTCATTGGTTGCTTTAATTGCAGGTGTTTACGGCGCCATCCATTTCTCGTATTTTGTGAGTAATTTATTAGCGGAATATGTTTCTTGGGAGGAACGCTATATTACCATCATTTCTTTTGCAATTACTTTTGCCATTATTATTTTAGTTATTGGATTGTTAGGGAAATTATTTACAAAAATTGCCGATTTTGCTTCTTTAGGATTTATGAATAAATTATTTGGTGGTATTTTTGGTGCGCTTAAAATTGGACTTATACTAAGTGTTGTATTATTAATATTTACAAAACTTAACAATACTATACCCTTTGTTGCTGGTGATGATTTAAAAGATGTTTCTATTTTATATGAACCCGTTAAAAATTTAGCACCCATGCTTTTTCCTGACTTTTTAAAAGTGGTTGAAGAAGAATCTGAAAAAGTGATTACTAACTAAAATTTTTAATATGAATAATAAACGCTTTTCACTTTAAACCTAAATTTCTTTTATATCATTTGCGTAAATCCAACCAATTTTACCATCGGCTATTTTAATTTTTTTCCAGCTATCTAGTTCGTCTAAAATTAACACTTTAGTTCCTTCATGAAGTTCAAAAACCACTTCGCTGCTTGTAGAAGGAGCATTTTTTATTTCAACTTTATCTACAAAAACAATAGCTGTTCTGTTTTTTTGAACTGTGTCATAATTATTAAATGCAAAAAAAGTACTTATCAATAGCACAAATACTGCAAATATGGAAGTATTAAAGTAAAATAATTTCTTTTTAGATGAATATGAAAAATGATACAATAAAAATAAGATGGAAGCTAAAAAAGAAGCTAGAACTGCAATAATGGCCCAAGTTTCAAATGGTAATTTTTGAATAACTGTTGAAGAAAAACGTTGTAAAAATGTTTGAGGTAACTCTTCAATTACATCAATAGTCATTCGCTTTGCATACGCCAAATTAAAAGAAGCATCTTCGTGTGTTGGATTTATTTTTAACGCTTTTTCATAATAATAAATGGAAGGTGCTACTTTATTTAATTTGTAATAACAATTTCCTAAATTAAAAAACAAATCATCTGATATTAATCCTTGTTTTTCAATAGACGAATACAATTCTATGGCTTCAGAATATTTTCCGTTTTGGTATAAATTATTTCCCTTCGAAAATAATTCATCTGAAGTTTGAGAAAATACAATCGAACTAAAAAGTAGTGCTATGCTAAAAAATATTTTTCCCATTTTATAAATACTTATCAATTTTAGTAATTACATTCTTCGCCTTTTCAAACTCTTGCTTCATCATTACGCTTGTTGTTGGTGTATAACGTGCAAAATCACAATCGTTTAATACCGCAATAAATTCTTCAATTGTTGAGGTTTCAACACCTTTATTTTTTAATATCTCCGAAATTTTCTCTTTCGAAATATCCGATGTTTCAATATGAAGTTTTGCCTTTAAAAAATTATGCAATGCCTTTTCTAAAGCAATATAAAATGCTTCATGATTTCCTAATTGTTTTTTAGCTTCAGACAAATATTTACGAGCCAATTTATCGGCTTTTCTAATTTTGTTTCCAAAAACATCTCCTGCTCTTTTAGCTCTTTTATTTCCTATAATAATTCCTATTGGAATTGCTAAAAACGGTAATAATAACAACAAATAAAACAATGTAGATTTAAAGAATTCTTCTTCAACAGCAGGTTTAAATGTAGTGTTTAAGGCTATAAATCTAAAATTATTACCATTAGAAATAACATATTGTTTCTCTGAATTATTACTGTTATTAATAGCTGAAGGCAATTCTTTTCCTTCAGTAACATTTACTATAATTGCTTCAGAAGTTATGGTTTTGTATTTTTCGTCTTTAATATTGAAATAAGTGAATGCAACCTCTGGGATTTTATATTTCCCTTTAAATTGTGGCACTACTGTATAGGCATCAGAAATACTTCCTCGCAACCCTGACAATGAAGTTTCAACTTGTTCTTTATGTTCTGGAGTATACACTTCTAACTCAGCTGGAGTTGTTATTTTAGGAATTTCAAATAATTTTAAATTACCGCTTCCTGAAATTTCTACATTAATTTGAGCTGCCTCATTGGCTTTCAATATATTTTTATCAGCTAAAACTTTAAAATCAAATTCACCAACTGCGCCTGAAAAATCTATAGGTTTGCCTTCTTCAGGCAACGCTTTTACATTCACATTTTTTGCCGCTGATTTGGTTGAATAATTAATATTCCTAGTAATCATATTTCCAAAAAAGTCACCTCTTCCTGTTGGAATGCCAACTGAAAAACTCATTTCAATAGGTTCAATTACTAATTTACCTGAACTTTGTGGAATTAAAATAGCTTTTTTAAGTATTACATATTTATAATTTTCACCGTTGAACTGTCCACTTTTAAAATTAACTTGTTTTACTTCAATATCTTGATTCCAAAAGCCTTTGTATTGTGGTGTTTCATTTATTTGAGAGCCATAAAGGTTAATATTTTCACTTACAAATAATTTGTATACTACATAAATTCCTTCTCCAACATATGGATTTAATTTGGAAACTTCAGCTACTAAATGTATACTTTGCTGCGCTACATAATCTGGATTATTTGGGTCTTTGGGTATTTCTACTTCTTCAGTAACTGTAATTTTAACAGCATTTGATTTTATAAGTTCATCTTTATATTCAATAGTTGCAGGTTCAATAGTAAATTCACCAATTTCTTTTGGTTCAACAATATAAATGTAGGCTTGAGAATAACTTGCTTTCCCATTAATCCAAGATTGATTTACAGAAGAACTTGGGCCGCCAACAACTTTGAAATTAACAAATGAAGGTGGTTTAAAATTATCAGCTCCTTGTTTATTTACGGTAAATTCAATTCTAAAACGTTGATTTACTCCTAATTTATTTTTACTTACAGCTGTTTTAAACTCAACTTGAGCAAAAATAACGTGTGTTGCAAACATTAATATTGTTAGTATGTAAAACTTTATCATTTTCATTTTCTACCAGTCTTTTTCTTGTTTAATTTTTTTGCCTTTTGCTTTTTCGGCATTTAGTTTTTTCTGAGTTTTATTTTCTTCATTATTCATGGCCTCTAGCAATTGTTTTATTTGCTCAGGAGACAATTGATTAGGTTTTGGTTGTTGGTCTTTTTTATTTTCTTCGTCCTTTTTATCCTGATCTTTCTTTTGATCTCCTTTTTCATCTTCCTTATCTTTCCCTTTGTCTTTATCTTTATCTTTATCTTTATTCTGATCTTCTTTCTTTTCCTTATCGCCTCCGTCTTTGTCTTTTTGATCTTTGTCTTTACCGTCTTTATTATCCTTTTTATCGTCTTTGTTGTCTTTATTATCTTGTTGCTGTTTTTTTAATAATTCTTGAGCCATTGCTAAATTATAGCGTGTTTCTTCGTCTTTTGAATTATTCCGCATAGAATTTTTAAAAGCTTCCACTGCTTTTTCATATTGCTTATCTTTCATAAAAGAATTTCCCATATTATGATAAGCTTCGGCTTTACTTTGTTTCTCTTTAAAGGTTTTTTCAACCAATTCAAACTGGCTTACCGCTTCTTTATTTCTGTCTTGTTGATAAATAGAATTTCCTAAATTATAGGAAGCTGTAGGATAATTTGGATTTTTAGACAAGCCTTTTTTATAAGCAATTTCAGCTTCTTTAAATTTTAACTGATTGTAAAGTTTGTTTCCTTCTCTAACATCTTCTCTAGCTTCACGTTCCAATTCTTTTTGATTCTTTTGCTGAGAAAAAACCAAAGTTGAAAAACATAAAAATAATATGATTACCTGTTTTTTCATTTGTTACTTCCTTTTTGGCATTCCAGATTGATTGAATAAATTCAATTTTTGAATCCATTTTGTTTTCTTTTCAAGCAATAATACATCTATTATTAAAAAAAGCAAGCCAAAACCTATAAACCATTGGAATTGATCTTTGTAATCTGAAAATTGTTTAGATTCAAATTCGTTTTTTTCTGCTTTTAATAATATATCATCAATAATATCAATAGTTTCCTGTGTTTTATTTCCGTTAATGTATTTTCCTTTGCCTTCGTATGCAATTTCTTTTAAAATAGCTTCATTCATTTTAGTGATAACCACTTCTCCTTCATTGTCTTTTTTATAGCTAATTCCATCTCCAATTTCTCGTATTGGAATTGGACCTCCTTCATTAGTTCCAACACCCACTGTATAAATTTTAATTTTTTCTTTTTGGGCTTCTTTCGCTAAAGTAATGGTGTTTTCTTCGTGGTCTTCACCATCAGAAACTATAAACAAAAATCTATTGGTTTGTTCATCATTATCATAATAGGTAATTGCTCTTTCAATGGCTTCATTAATGGCTGTTCCTTGACTTGAAACCATATCTGGATTTGCATTTTGCAAAAACATTTTTGCCGCTGCGTGATCTGTTGTAATTGGTAATAAAGGATATGAATTTCCTGCATAAATAATAATCCCTACTCTATCACTTCCTAAATTATCAATAATTTTTGTAATTATTTGCTTCGCTTTATCCAAACGACTTGGAGCAATATCTTCAGCTAACATACTTTTTGAAACATCTAGCGCAAAAACAATATCAACACCTTGGCGTTTAATAGTTTCCAGTTTAGTTCCCATTTTAGGGTTTGTTAATGAAATGATTAAAAATGCCAATCCCAAACATAGCATTGTAATTTTTAAGAATGATTTAAAGATGGATTTTTCTGGACTTAATTTTTCAATTAAACTATCATCTGCAAATTGCTTTTGAATTCTTTTTTTCCACCAAAGCACCAATAAAAACAACACAAATATTACTGGAATAATTGCTAGGTATATAAAATATGTTGGTTCTTCTATTTGATACATTCTTTAATTATTGTTTAAATGTTGAATTGTTTATTTGTTTTTAGTTTTAACTATTCTTCTAATTTTTAAGCTTTTTATCAATCCTGCGAAGGCAGGAATGATATTTTATTTTTAAATAAAACTTCTGAAAATTGTATATTTTAATCCTACTTCAATCAAAATTAAAAAACCTGCTAAAAGCACTAAAAATCTATATTTTTCTTGATAATTATAATATTTAAACTCTTCTACCTCCGTTTTTTCTAATTTATTAATTTCATTATAAATCGCCTTCAATTTAGAATTGTCTGTTGCCCTAAAATATTTTCCATCCGTTTCTTTTGCAATATACCGAAGTAAAACTTCATCAATTTCAACAGGTGAACTTCTAAAAAGTAATTCTCCTGTTCTTGGGTCTTTTGCATAGGGGAATGATGCTGTTCCATTTGTTCCTAAACCAATTGTATAGACTTTAATTCCTAATCCAACAGCCAATTCAGTAGCTGTTTTTGGATCAACAAAACCGGTGTTATTTACTCCGTCAGTTAATAAAATAATAACCTTGCTTTTGGCTTTACTTTCTTTTAAACGATTTACTGCTGATCCTAAGCCCATTCCAATAGCTGTACCCCCATCTAAATCGCCCCATTTAATATCTGAAATGGTATTTCTTATAATTCGTTTATCACTTGTAATTGGTGTGCGCGTAAAACTTTCACCTGCATAAACCACAATTCCAATTCTATCATTTGGACGTTGATTTACAAATTCAGTTGCAACCACTTTTAGCGCTTCTAACCTATTTGGTTTTAAGTCTCTTGCCAACATACTAGCCGAAACATCTATTGCCATTACAATATCAATTCCTTTATTTGTTTTGGTTTTTTGGCTTACTTCAACATTTCTTGGGCGTGCTAAAGCAACAATTAATAAGGTTAATGCTAATAATCTTAAAACATATAATAAAGGTTTTAACTTTGACAAAAATGAAGGTTTCATTTCAAAACCTTTTGTACTTGCAATGGTTAATGATGCGCTGTCATTTTTGCGTATTAAAAAATACCAAACTGCTAATATTGGTATTAATATTAACAACCATAAAAACTGTGGATTTAAAAATTCGAAATTCTGAAACATAGTTTATGGGTTTAAAGACACTGATTTTAGGATTCTTTCACTCACGTGCTCGGCATTTTCATCAGAAGCTAATTGTGTGATAATTACTTGACGAATATTTTTCGTGTCTACAAAAAACAACATGGTTAATTTATTGTTAGTTAATTGCTTGGTAACTGGGTTATTAAATTCATAATTAGCTGTAATTATTCTACCTTCAATGCCATTATTTATTCTAATTTCTTCCTGTAAATCTGTAAAATTAATTCCTGTTTTTTGAGACATTTGCTGCAAAGCTCCTTGAATACCAGCTTCATAATCAAAATCTACCAATTCATTAACAAAACTAGTTGTTGTTACTTCTATATAAAAATTACTAATTAAACTTCCGTAATTATAAGTTGTGGCATCTTCAATAATTGATTTTAAATTTTCAGGAATTTCTATTGATTGTGCTTGTAATATTTCAGGCGTTTCAATACCAACCGAAGGATAGCCATAGGTTGAAGTATACCATTGTTTATCTATCATTTCTGAAGTTGTATTTCCTATAAATTTTTCTTTAATATAAGTGTACCCAAAATATCCTGCAACACCAATACCTATAAAAAATACCGCTATAAAAATTAAAATATATTTTACTAAGTTATTTTTCTTTTTCTTCGGTTTATTTTGAATTAAAACTTCTTCATTTAAATCCTCATTTTTAGCCTTTTCATCATTTATATGAACCGCATGTTGTGTGTTTTTAAGAACATCCTCAACAGCTGTTCTGTCTCTTTTAATCTCCTCAATAATTGGTTTGGATTTGGCAAATTTTACCAAATCAGCACTTTGTAATACTTCTTTTAATTGTTGAATAGTTTCTTTTGATATTCCTAATTTACTAGATTCATTAAAATCGTTAATAGTTTCAATTAATTCATTTGTGGTTGATTCTAATGCTGGAATGTTAATGTCTTTTTCTATATAAGTTCTTACAATATCAGTTAGTTCTGAATAATAAATTTTAATTTTATTTTGTTGAAGCAATTGTTTTTCGTCTAATTCCTTTAAGCGTTGAAGTGCTTCTTTAATTGGTGCAACATATACTTTTGGAATTTCTTTTTTCTCTTTTTTTCTAAAAATGAAATACAAAACTACTGCCAATAAGATTAAAATTGGAATTAGCCACCACAATAAATATTTATAATCATCAAAAGTTTTTGGTTCTTTTTTAATTGATTTAATAGGAAACATTTTTTGCTTTAACGTATCAACTTTTACCGTTGCAACATTTATCAAAAGAGAATCTGTAAAAAATTGCTTATTATTAATAAGTACTAATTGTTTTGGAAGTACGTATTGCCCGCTATCAAAACTAGTTAATAAATATTTTTTTTCTAATCTGTTTTTTAAAGTGTCTACAGGTAAAGATTCTATTACTTCTACTTTCCCTAAACTATCTAATTGTAACTTCGGAAAAACAATATTATTTATTTCATTTACTGTTATTTTAAATTGAATTTGCGCTCCAATTTTTATAGATGTGGTATCTGTTTCTATTGAAACAGGGTTTTCTTGAGCCAGACCAATAAAGCCAAATAATAAAATTATATATGCTAACTTTTTTTTCATTTGTAGATTTTTCACCCTATTCAAAATCATCATCTATCTTGCTCCTTTATGTTTAAAATAACCTAATAATTTTTTCACGTAGTTTTCATCAATTCGAGAACTAATAATCCCCGAACCACTATGACTAAATGATTTTTCAAAATAATCAACCGTTTTTAAATAATGCGCTTGATACCCATTTCTAACATTTTTTGAAGCCGTATTTACTAAGATTGTTTTCCCAGTTTCGGCATCAAGCATATTAACCATTCCTAAATTTGGAATTGAAACATCATGTTTATCGAACACTCTAATTCCAGTAACATCATGTTTTTTTCCTGCAATTTTTAATGTTTGCTCATAATTGTCATCCATAAAATCAGACAACATAAAAACAATTGCTTTCTTTTTCATGACACTAGATAAAAACTTTAAAGCTTCTGCAATATTAGTTTTAGTGTTTTTTGGTTGAAACTCAATTAATTCTCTAATAATTCGTAAAACGTGACTTTTCCCTTTTTTTGGTGGAATAAATAATTCCATTTCATCTGAAAATAAAAGCAAGCCTACTTTGTCATTATTTTGAGTTGCCGAAAATGCTAAAGTTGCAGCAATTTCAGTAATGGTATCTCTCTTAAATTGTTGTGTTGTTCCAAAAAATTCGGAGCCACTTACATCAACTAGCAACATCATTGTTAGTTCACGTTCTTCTTCAAACACTTTAACATAAGGTTCGTTATAACGTGCGGTAACATTCCAATCAATTGCTCTTACATCATCACCATATTGGTATTGTCGCACTTCAGAAAAAGTCATACCACGTCCTTTAAATGAACTGTGATATTCACCAGAAAATATATGATCAGACAAACGACGCGTCTTGATTTCTATTTTTCGAACTTTTTTTAGTATTTCTTTAGTATCCATGTTTTAAAGTTTACAGTATTCAGTTGCAGTATTCAATTGTTCAGTTTTAAAAAACTGCCAAATGTGACTAATAACTGTGAACTGCTAAGGGACTTCTACTTCATTTACAATTTTATTGATAATATCTTCGGAAGTGATATTTTCAGCTTCTGCTTCATACGTGATTCCAATTCTGTGACGTAAAACATCGTGAACTACTGCTCTAACATCTTCAGGAATTACATAACCTCTACGTCTAATAAACGCATAACATTTGGCTGCCATTGCTAAGTTGATACTTCCACGAGGTGAAGCTCCAAAACTTATCAATCCTTTTAAATCTGGTAAGTTATATTTTTCAGGGTAACGTGTTGCGAAAATAAGATCAAGGATATATTTTTCAATTTTTTCATCCATATAAACCTCTCTTACGGCTTGTCTTGCTCTATTAATTTGTTCAACTGAAGCTACTGCATTTACCTTGTCATAACTTCCAGTTAAATTTTGACGCATAATAAGTTGCTCTTCATTCATTTTTGGATAGTCAATCACTGTTTTAAGCATAAAACGGTCAACTTGCGCTTCAGGTAAAGGGTATGTTCCTTCTTGTTCAACTGGGTTTTGAGTTGCCATTACTAAAAATGGTTCGTCCAATTTAAATGTAGTATCTCCAATAGTAATTTGACGTTCTTGCATAGCTTCTAGCAAAGCTGACTGCACTTTGGCTGGTGCACGATTTATCTCATCTGCCAATACAAAATTTGCGAAAATAGGTCCTTTTTTTATGGTAAAATCATTGTCTTTTACACTATAAATCATTGTACCAATAACATCTGCAGGTAATAAATCTGGTGTAAACTGAATTCTGCTAAACTTGGCATCAATAGCTTTTGCCAATGTATTAATTGCTAATGTTTTTGCCAAACCAGGAACACCCTCTAATAAAATATGACCATTTCCTAATAAACCAATTAGCAAACGTTCAATCATATGCTTTTGACCAACAATTACTTTGTTCATCTCTAACATTAGTAAATCTACAAAAGCACTTTCTCTTTCAATTTTTTCATTGATAGCTCTAATATCTACCGAAATATTATTTTCTTCAATCATTTTTATTGTTTTTAGTCACGTGAATTTAATACACTTTATTACACACTGCAAATAGCAGAATATTTTTTTTAATTCTTGTTAAAAATTGGTTAAAAAAAAGAGAGAAACTTAAGCTTTAATATGATTTTAACATCATTTGCACTCCATCAAATTCACCGTATGTAAAATAGGAAATCCAATCGCCAGTATTAATGTATTTTGAATTTTCTGAAATTGCTATTTCAAGTGGTAAATGCCTGTGCCCAAATAGAAAAAAATCATAGTGTTTTTCAGTTAATTTCTTTTTGCAATATTGAACCAACCATTCATTTTCATCTCCTAAAAATTTCACATCTTCCTCACCAGAAATCAATTTATTTTTAACTGATAAATATTGAGCTAACCGCATCCCAATATCAGGATGTAACCATCTATAAAACCATTTAGAAATAGGATTGGTAAACACTTTTTTCATGCGTTTGTATCCTTTATCTTCAGGTCCTAAGCCATCTCCATGACCAATAAGAAACGTTTTATTATTAAATGTGAATTCTTTTGGACTATGGTAGGTTGGAATATTTAATTCGGTTTCAAAATAATCTTGCATCCAAAGGTCATGGTTTCCAACAAAAAAATGAATTTGTATTCCATTATCTCTTAGTTCTGCTAGTTTACCTAAAACACGTACAAACCCTTTAGGAACTACTTTTTTATATTCGAACCAAAAATCAAATAAATCTCCTAAAAGAAAAATAACCTCAGCATCATTTTTAATTGAATCTAGCCAGTTTACAAACTTTTGCTCACGGATTTTACTTTTTTCAATTGTAGGCGCTCCAAAATGTTGGTCGGAAGCAAAATATATTTTTTTATTAGTTGTCAAAATTTGTTTAAATTAAGTTTTAAAAGATACAAATTACTTCTAATTTGTACTTTTATCCAATTCTATCACTTTTAAAATCATTGGATCTCTTTTCTGAGTAATCATAAAATAACCGGTTTCTTCAAATAAATTTCTAGCAAAAAGAGCATTCAAATAAATTTTTAAATTTTTGCTTTCCTCTTCAAAAATTGGAGAATTTAAATCCAATTGATTTACATAATCATTAAAAATTTTGTTGTCATTATCAAATTTTTCAACAAAATCATTTAATTTCCATTTACTCATTTCTACTCTATGATTATCTACATATTTAAAAACAAAATCATTTAATCTATTATACAACCTTACACTATAGGTATTTACAGTATCAATAGACACAAAAACATCGGGAACTATTCCTCCTCCACCATATACCACTTTCCCTTTTGGAGTTGTATATTTTAAATGGTCATCTACTTTTATACTGTCTTTATATATTAATTCTCCATTATGAATTCTTTCTATATAATCATTATTATATTTCTGAGTATCGTTTTTACTGTATGGTTTTTGAATTGATCTACCCGTTGGAGTGTAATAACGAGATGTTGTTAACCTAACAGCTGAACCATCACCTAAATCCATTTCTTGTTGAACGAGACCTTTGCCAAAAGAACGACGCCCAACAATAATACCTTTATCATTATCTTGAAGCGCACCAGCAACAATTTCACTTGCTGAAGCTGAATTTTGATCGATTAATACGTACACTTTTCCGTTTTCAAAATCGCCATAACTTGTAGCAAAAGATTTATCAACGTTACCTGTTTTATTTTTAGTGAAAACAATCAATTTTCCTTCTTCCAAAAATTCATCTATAATACTATTAGCAATATCCATAAAACCTCCAGGATTCCCTCTTAAATCTAATACTAAAGAAGTCATTCCTTTTGAAATTAATTCATCCAATCCAACTTTAAATTCATCATAAGTTGTTCTTGCAAATCTGTCAATATTAATATAACCTAGTGTTTGGTTAATCATATAATAAGAAGATACACTTTTTATTGAAACTTCCCCTCTAGCTATTGGTATTTGTAAAATTTCATTAACTGAACGTCTATAAACAGCAATATTTACAGTTGTTTCTGGTTCTCCTTTAAGTGATTTCATTACCTCATCACTAATTTTTCTACTTCCTAAAACTGTACCTATTTCTTTATTGTCAAGGTTTGCTTTAGCAATAATACTTTTCCCAAATAACGTATCGTTCCCTGCAATAATAATTCTATCTCCCTCTTGTATTCCTGCTTTTTCACTTGGTCCACCTTTTATAACACCTGTTACAACAACAGAATCTTCATGCATTAAAAATGAAACACCAATACCCACAAATTTACCTTGCATACTTTCAGTAACGCGTTGCAATTCTTCTTTTGGAATGTATACAGAATGTGGATCTAATTTTACCAACATATTAGTAATAGCATCATCTAACAAACTATCTGTATTTACTTTATCTACATAATCGTATTGTATGTAGTTAATTAATTTTTTTATTTTGGCTTCGTTTGTATTAGAGCTAAATAAAATTGATTTATTTTTATAATTAAAGGTACTCCCAATAAAAATTCCTATCACAATGGATAATCCTATAAAAATTGGTATGCTAGCTTTTCTTTTTGTCATTCTTAACTTTTAAGATGTGTTAACTCTACTCCTGCCTTTTCCAAAAAATCTAATCCCGAAGTGTCTTTATAAGCATCTTTATATACTACTCTTCTAATTCCTGATTGGTGAATTAATTTACAGCATTCTTTACAAGGAGACAAGGTTATATATAACGTTGAATTATTACAAGATTGTGTTGAACTTGCTACTTTTAAAATAGCATTGGCTTCTGCGTGTAACACATACCACTTTGTTATTTCTTCTTCTTCACAACAGTTTTCAAAACCTGTAGGAGTACCATTAAACCCATCAGAAATTATCATTCTTTCCTTTACTATTAACGCCCCAACTTTTTTTCTTTCACAATGTGACAATTTTGCCCATTCAAATGCCATTCTCATATAGGCTTGGTCGTATTTTAGTTGTTTTTTATTCATAAATTTAAGATAAACACGAATGTAAAAAGATTCTAATTAACTCTGCGTTAAATTTTTACCAAAATATAGATTTTATAAGTATCGGAATTACTATACCAATAACAATTGATGATATGATAAGAATCCAATCTCTTTTTGAAAAACGAAAAATAGTTTGAAAAATAAAACCCAGTATAAGTATTATTAACACTATAATTATTTGAGCAAATTCTATTCCTAAGGCAAATTCTAATAATGGAATTAATTTACTATTAGAACTCCCAATAAGCATTTTAAAATATCCTGAAAATCCAAGTCCGTGAATTAACCCAAAAAATAAAGCGAAAATTAAATTAATATTTGTTTTCGTATTTTTTGTGATGCTTTTTACAAATATAATATTACCCAAAGCAGTAATAATTATGGTAACCGGTATTAAAAATTCAATCCAATTTGAATTTACTGATACAACTTTATAAGCCGCTAAAATTAATGTGAGTGTATGTCCAATTGTAAAAAGTGTAATTAACCATAATACTTTTTTCCAATTTTTAAAATCGTAAACAACCGCCAATGCGATTAAAAATAAAATATGATCGTACGCTTTCCAATCTAATACATGAAAAAGACCTTGCCTAACGAAAAAAATCAAATTATCCATTCATTATTTTTTAATATTTCTCAAATATAGAAAAATTGTTCCCTCCAAAATATTACTTAAACCAATTATTTACAATGTCTATTTCAATTGGTTTGGCTTTTTTATGAATAAATTCATTTTTAATAGCTTCATACGTATAATCTTTGCTCCATTCTTCTATATTTTCAGCAACTTTTTTTATACTATCACAAACATACAATACTTCATTAGTTGTTATAGTTGGATGAATAGACATTCGAATCCACCCTGGACGCTCAACCATACACCCTTCTAATATTTGCTCTTCAATATTTTTAGAAGTTTGCGGATCTACATGCAATAAAAAATGACCATAAGTACCTGCGCAAGAACAGCCTCCACGCGTTTGAATTCCAAATCTATCATTTAATAATTTCACTACTAAATTAAAATGTGCATCTTTAATGAAAAATGAAAAAATTCCTAATCTATCTGTATGTTGACCTGCTAAAATAGTTAGGTTTGGAATTTTAGAAAGTTTCTCGAAAATTAGTTCATTAATTTCATGTTCTCGCTTCAACATATTTTCAATTCCCATTTTCTCTTTCAATTGAATGGAAAGTGCAATTCTAATAGTTTGTAAAAATCCCGGCGTTCCACCATCTTCACGGGTTTCAATATCATCAATATATTCACGATTTCCCCAAGGGTTTGTGTAATTTACAGTTCCACCTCCCGGATTGTCTGGTACAATATTTTTGTACAGTTTTTTATTAAAAATTAACACGCCTGAAGTGCCTGGACCTCCTAAAAATTTATGAGGAGAAAAGAAAATAGCATCTAAATATGATTCTGGGTCTTTAGGATGCATGTTCACTTCAACATATGGAGCTGAACAGGCAAAATCAACAAAACAAAGCCCTCCATATTGGTGAATTATTTTAGCAATTTTGTGATATTCAGTTCTAATTCCTGTAACATTTGAACATGATGTTACAGAAGCAATTTTAATGGGCCTATCATTATACTGAATCAATAATTTTTCAAAGCTTTCAAAACAAATTAAACCCGATTCTTGGCAAGGAATTATTTCAACATCGGCAATGGTTTCTAACCAAGAGGTTTGATTGGAATGATGTTCCATATGCGTTATAAAAACAATTGGTTTTAATGCATCTGGCACATTGGTAAATTCCTTTAAATTTTCTGCAACTTTAATTCCTAAAATACGCTGAAACTTATTTACTACACCGGTCATTCCAGTTCCATCAGTAATTAAAACATCATCTACACTTGCATTCACGTGTTGTTTAATAATGCTTCTAGCTTTATGGTATGCCATTGTCATGGCTGAACCAGTAATTGACGTTTCTGTATGTGTATTTGCTACAAAAGGACCAAAATCATTTAACATTTTTTCTTCTATTGGGCGATACAATCTTCCGCTTGCAGTCCAATCAGTATAAATAATTTCTTTTTCCCCATAGGGAGATTTAAATGTTTGACCAATTCCTACAATATGTTTTCTAAATTGTTGAAAATAGGATTCTAATTCTGAAGATTTTATTATGGAATTCTCCATGCTTTATATATATTTTTCTTTTGAAAAAAATTAGATATCAAACTCTTTATTTTATAAATGAAGTTTAATAATTTCAAAAAAAGATTCACACAAATTTATAAAAACTGTATGAATCTTTTTTAAATAAAAATCAATCTTTTTATTCTATTTTCAACTCATTAAATAATGCAATTAACCCTTCTGAGGAAGGTCTTGGAGCGTCAGCAGAAACAATATTCCCTGCAGGATCAATTAAAATAAAACGAGGAATTCCATTAATTTTATAGGCCTGTACAAATTCAGATTCCCAATTATTATCCGCAAATATTTGAATACCTCCTAATTCTTTTTCTTCCACCATTTCCTTCCACTTTTCATGGTCTTTAGCAACATCAACTGAAATACTTACAAATTCAATATTTTTTTCGTGATATGCTTTTTCAACTTCTTTTAAAAATGGAATTTCAGCTTTACAAGGTCCACACCAAGTTGCCCAAACATCAACATAAACATATTTACCTTTAAGGTCGTCTAATGAAGTTGCTCCTCCTTTAAAATTTTCATAATCAACAAATTTTGGAGATTCCATCCCTTTGCCTAAAATGGTCTTCAAGTATGTTTTTTCTTGGTAAGTACCTGATAAATATTGACTCAACCCTTCTAGTTGTTTAGATTGTTGAGCACTAAATGCTGAATCTAAATTTTGAGTGCTTTTTAATAATTCATCAAACTTAGCAACAATACTACTATTTTTTTGATCAAATGCTTCTTGATCCAAATCAAACATTGTTTCATCACTTAATTCCTTTTCTTGTAATAATGCAAATTTCGCTAAATAGTTACTTGCTTCAGCTCCAAATCCAGTATAACTAACAGTTTCATCAAATTCTTTTGTATCAATAGTCAAATTTATATCAAAACCATTTTTTAAATAAATAGTAGTTGATTCTGATCCATCAAATAGATTATAGCTTCCTGTTTCTAGCTTTAAAGTATCCGAAAAAGAACCGTCAGGGCTTACTTTTATTGTTTTGCTATAAGTTCTTGAACGAACAATTAGAGAATCGGAATTTTGATTTGTTATTTTTCCTTTTAAAGTCACATAATCTTTAGGAGCTTCCTCTTTACAAGAAATTGCTGCTATTGCAATAGCCAATACATAAATTATTTTATTCATTATTTATTCATTTATTATAGTTAATTTTTAAATTTCGAAATTCCTTGTTTTAACCAGGCATGATAATCTTCAACATCAGGTGTATATGCTGCTGGTTCGTTTAAATTTTCTTCATTATGATCCATTAATACATAAAATGGTTGAGCATTTGCACCAAATTTTATGGTTTGAAATTCACTCCATTTTTGACCTATATATTTTAATTTTTTCCCTGGTCGCAATATTGATTCAATTTCTTCTCCTTCAGGAAGCGATCTTTTATCGTCAACATATAAAGAAATTAAAACCACATCATTTTTTAAGATTGGTAAAATTTCATCCTTTGCCCATACGTTTTGTTCCATTTTACGGCAATTCACACAAGCATGACCTGTAAAATCTAACATTACTGGTTTGTTCACCTTTTTTGCATATGCAAGCCCTAAATCATAATCATTAAAAGCTAAAATATTATGAGGTGCCATTATGTGTGCACCTTCAGGCAGTTCAGAATTGTTAGCCTTTGCTTCTTCTCCTAGTTTTGTAAATCCAACCCCGTAAGGTGATTCTGCGTAATGTTGCGCTGGAGGAAAAGCACTTATTAAGTTTAAAGGTGCTCCCCAAAGTCCTGGAATCATATAAATTGTAAACATTAAAGAAAGCATTCCTAAACTTAATCTTCCAACTGAAATATGAGTTAATGGTGAGTCATGTGGCAATTGTATTTTACCAAAAAGATACAATGCCAACACTCCAAAAATCGCAATCCAAATTGCTAAAAACACTTCGCGTTCTAACCAATGTAATTGTAATACCAAATCTGCATTTGATAAAAATTTAAATGCCAAGGCTAATTCTAAAAATCCTAAAACCACTTTTACTGTATTTAACCAACCTCCAGATTTTGGTAAAGAATTTAACCACCCTGGGAAAGCTGCAAATAATGCAAATGGAATTGCTAACGCTAATGAAAACCCTAACATACCAACTATTGGACCTATTTGATTTCCTCCTGCAGCAGCTTGAACTAATAAAGTTCCAACAATTGGCCCTGTACAAGAAAATGAAACGATTGCTAATGCTAAAGCCATAAAAAAGATACCTATATAACCTCCTCTATCTGCTTGAGAATCAACTTTTGTTCCCCAAGAACTTGGCAAAACTATTTCAAAGGCTCCTAAAAAGGATACGGCAAAAATTACTAATAGCAAAAAGAATATGATATTAAACCAAACATTGGTTGACAATGCGTTTAGTGCATCAGCTCCAAAAATAGCGCTCACTAATAAGCCTAATAATACGTATATTATAACAATTGAAGCTCCATAAATAATAGCGTTTTTAATTCCTGCGGCTTTACTTTTACTTTGTTTTGTGAAAAAACTAACCGTCATTGGTATCATTGGAAACACGCAAGGAGTTAACAAAGCAGCAAAACCAGAAAAGAAAGCAATAATAAATATGGTTAATAAACTTTTATTTGAGGAGTTATCCTTCTTTTTTGATTCAATTACTTTAGCGATTTCTTTTTCTGCTGTTTTATTAAAATCTATTGCAGCAGTGTTTTTATCTGAAATTTGAAAGTTTAAATCTACTAAAGTTGGTGGTAAACAATTAGCATCATCACACACCATAAACTCAACCTCTCCAACTATATTAATTGCGCTGGCAGAAAGCACCTTTATACGTTGTTTAAATACTGCTTTATTTTCGAAGAATTTAATTTTCATCTCAAAAACAGCATCATCAACTGTATGTCCTTCTTCTTCTGAAGTAGTGCCAATTAATTCAAAATCTTTAGTGATTTCAAAGGTAAATGAAGTTGGTATTGGGCCATCTTCAGGAACATTTTGCGAATATAAATGCCAATTTTCTTCAATAGTTGAAGAAATTACCAAATCATATTCTGAATCGGATACTTTTTCAACGGATGTACTCCATTTTACTGGGTCATGGATTTGCGAAAAACTTGTGAAGATTACACTAAAAAGGGTGAAGAATAAAAATAATTTTCTCATAATTACAAAGTTGTTTCTTTTTTAAAAGAATGTTCAAAAATAAGCAATATTAGTAACTATGTCGTTTTGTAATCAATTTCTCCCCAATTAAATGTGTTAAATATTTCATAATGTATTCTTTCAGTTCTATTTTTTTATAAATATCTTAAAGAAATTATTTTTAAAAACGTTTTCTCCTTACTAAAAGAAAGTCAAAACCATAAACATTGCACCATTACTATAAATAATTTAAATATAATTTTTTGCAACTAAAATTTACTGCTACATTTGAAGTAGCTATAAGGATAAATAAATCAGCCCCGAAGACTTTTTTTATAGCAAAAAGGATTTATATAATTATATAAATCCTTTTTCTTTTGCTTTTAAAACTAATAATCTATCATCATTATCCTGAACATCAAACAAAACTTTAAGGTTTTTTTTCCTTTTTTCTATACCCGTCATAGACAACGGAATTATATTAGGAAGTTCTTTCATTTTTGTTCCAATAGACATTTCATATAATAATTGCCTATCAATTTTATCTAATCTATAATCAATAGTTGCTTGTTTTCGAAATAATTCTAACACAGATTTACTATAATATGGTGAGTTATCTAAAACAGTTTTTATAGATGTCACCAGCTCTTCTTTATTTACATCATTTTTAATTAAAAACCCATTAGGATTTACGTTTTTAAGAATCACTTGAATTCTGTAATTATCATTAAAAGTTGTAGCTACTATAATTTTACATTTTGGTAATAGTTCTCTTATTTTAATACCAATATCTTCTCCAGATAAAATTTTTCCATCAGTTGAAGGTGGTAATGAAATATCTAGAAAAACAATATCGAGACCGTTACTTTTAGAAGCTTCTACAATTTTCCCAATAGCTTGGTCAGAATTATGAACAATTGTAATGTTAAAATTAAATTTTTGGTTTTCTGAACTTATAAAATCAAAAGCACTTTTATAAGCATCCGCTATAATAGGGTGATCATCAACTATTAATACATTATACATCTTATTCATTGCTTTTATTTTGTGTTGGACATGAAACAAAGATAGTGGTTCCTCTACTAATTTCCGAACTAACTTCAAAAATACCATTCAATTTATCGGTTCTTGATTGCATATTTTTTAGTCCAATTCCTTTTCTTTTTTCAAGTGTTTTAAATCCTATTCCATTATCATTAACAACTAATTTAAGGATATTATTATCTAATTCAAATTTAACATTTACTTTTGTTGCATTCGCATATTTTATAATGTTTTGCAATGCTTCTTGTATAATTCTATAAAAATTAATTTTTATTTCATCATTCATTTTATCCCAATGAATTTCTTCGTCAGCAATCATTTTATATTCAAATTCTCCTAAATTACTCTTTTGTTCTATTAAATTCTCTATTATTTTAAAGAAATCTACTTTTGATGATAATACATCACTTTTTAATTCATGTGAAATAGTTCTAATTTCTTTTTCAATATTTTGAAGTTCATCTATATAAAATTGATGTTTTTCAATAGTACTTTCATCTCCATTAATATTCAAAAAACCTAAGCCTAATCTAGTTCCAAAAATTTTTCCTAAAACTCCATCATGTAAATCTTCGGCAATTCTATGCCGTTCGTTTAAACGTCCTTCTTCTAATTTTGACTGTTGCTTTAGCATTAAAGAAAAAATTTCTTCATTCGATTTTTGCTGTTCTCTTTCAAATATCAATTCTTTATTTTTAGACCTTTGAACTCTTATGAAATAGGCAAAAGAAAGTAATAATAATACAGTAATAGCTCCAATAGAAATTAATACTTTTTGCTGTGAAAGTTCCTCCGTTTGATCAATATATTCATCTGTTTCAAAACGAATTCTTGTAAACTTATTTCTAATTTTACGTTCTTCAATTTGAAGACTGTCGTTTAAATGAACATAGTTGGCTAAATATTTATTAGAATTTTTAATATCTACTTTTGAAAGTAATAATAACGACTCTAATTTATCTCTATTGTTGTCTACTTGATCGGCTAAACTTAAAGCCTCATTTGCAAATTGAACCGCTTTAAAGGTGTCTAATTTTGTAGCATAAAATTCTGACAAATGCCGTTTACTAATTACTATTCCTGAAATATTTTCAAGACTATCTCTTATTTTTAATGCTTTATTAAATTCTTCTGCTACATTTAAAGTATCTCCATCTAAAAATTTAGTGTACGCAATATTATCTATTAACCGTGCATAAAAATTTAAATCCCACTTTTTTAAATTGCTATTATGTAAAGCTTTTTCAAAATTATTAATGGCTTCTTCATATTTATGCTGTTTTTGATACACCAACCCTATATTACTTAAACTTCCCTCAATAGAGAATCCTTTATCATCAATCTTATTTAAATACTCTAATGCTTTATTATGATAATAAATTGCTTTCTCATATTCTTCAAGGTTATAATAAATCAACCCTATGTACTTTCCTGAAATAGGTTGACTAAAAATTAAACACTTAATTATAGTCACTTATGAAAACACAAAATGAACACTGGCGAAAAAAAAGCTACCAAAAAGTAACTTTAGAAACCAAACTTTTAGTCGTTGACCAAATTCTAAACGGTCAAGTTTCAACAAGATTTGCTTCAGAAAAATATGATGTTCCTAGAACTACTATTAACTATTGGTTAAGAAAATACAGTACCTTAGTGCAACAAAACACAGGAATGAGTAAACTAGATGAAATTAAAAAACTTAAGCAACGCATTGAAGAACTGGAGTTTGTAAAAGACTTTCAGCAAGATATTATTGCAGATATGGAACTTATTACTGGAGTCGATATGTCAAAAAAGTCGTTACCCAAAACATTAGCAAAAGAGATAGCGCTAAAGAAGAAAAACCGTTTAAAAGAAAATGGCTCTATGGATGTTTTGGGATTAGTAAACAAGCCTTCTATAAAAGACTCAAAACTCAACAAAAACAACAAATAGACCACCAAAAACTAATCAAAATGGTTAAAGACTACCGTAAAAAAGTAGGCTCTAAAACGGGGGGAATTAAACTTTATACTGAGCTTAAACAAGACTTTATAAACACAGATATTAAAATAGGAAGAGACAAATTCTATCGCTTTTTAAGGATCCATCAACTATTAGTGCCTAAAACAAAAAACTATATCACTACAACAAACTCTAAACATATGTTTAAAAAATATAAAAACCTTGTAAAAGATCAAGTCCCTAATCGACCTGAACAGCTTTGGGTGAGCGATATTACTTATATTAAAACAGAAAACGGTCATAATTACCTCGCACTTGTAACAGACGCCTATTCTAAGCAAATTATGGGCTATAAACTCGATAATCATATGAAAACTTCTCTTTGTACTGATGCGCTCGCTATGGCTATTAAAAATAGAAAATATCCAGACAAACAACTTATACATCATTCAGACAGAGGTTTTCAATACTGTAATCCTAAATACACAACATTTGCTGAAAGCAATGGCATTAAAATGAGTATGACAGAGCAATACGACCCATACGAAAATGCAGTTGCTGAACGCATTAACAGAACTCTTAAATATGAATATGGATTAAAACAAACTATTAAAAGCTCTGAATTAGCTCAAAAAATAACTGACCAAGCTATCTATATTTATAACAATTTAAGAACTCATTTTAGCCTAGATTTAAGAAAACCTTTTGAAGTGCATAACAATCCTAACATCAAATATAAATCGTATCGAAAAAATAAAGTAAATTTACTCGAACTTAAAATTTAAAACCAAACTTTAAGTTCAATCATTTTTTG
>FLOH01000871.1_pt1 | contig 53236 bp, 56 predicted proteins | sample 756751 | NCBI WGS metagenome assembly FLOH01 (sample SAMEA4026879, study PRJEB14308) | marine metagenome | biome: coastal water; material: water | depth 74 m
GTCAAATAATTAAGATTTAAAACAAAAAAAACCCATAGCATTTGCTATGGGTTTAAATGTGGTGCCGAAGGCCGGACTCGAACTGGCGACCTACTGATTACAAATCAGTTGCACTACCAACTGTGTCGCTACGCTCATCCACTTTCGCTAACGCGAAAGACGGATCTACTCAACGGTTTAAGCTCTAGAAACATGCAATATGTTCTTGTGGTAATTCTAACATATTTAACTCAATTCTATAGACATTTGCACTCAAACTGCACTCAGATATATCTAATATTTCTCTTCCTCAAAAGACAGATCAAACCCCGTTTCATCTTTAACGACTTGATTAATATCATCTGGATTAACTCTGCCAGTAAATACAACGCAATCATGGAGTAATAATGCAATACTTCCAAATTCCCAATGTCTGATTATTACATCTATAACTTGCCTTTCGTACCCTTGTAGCTTATGGGCCATCATCTGTGACTTCTGATCCTTCTCTTCTTCGCTCTCAATGCCTACAGCATTTACTATTCTCTCTTTGTTCTTATGCATCTTATCTAATGCGATAATAAATGCATCTCTGTAGCTCTGTATCCACTGGTGCTGCTTCACTTTCTTAATTAGGCCCATATTGCCCTTACAGCACTCATAAAGCCCCTCCTTTGACGATTCCGACAGCCTAGATCCATAAGCAAAGATCTGAAGAATACTCTTAATTATTTCTACACTTGTATCAAGCTCTTTGGCAAGCTTTAATCTTATTCCTTTCTTATTGTCTACATATTCATGCATTACATCGAGTTCATCAAACTGAATACCTTTTCTCTTCATTAACTGAACCAGTATGTTTGGATGAGCTGCCTCTATGTCATAGGCATAGTGATGTCTAAATGCTGCATATCTGACTTCTTTATGATAACCTTGAAGCACTCTAGAGAAGTATCTACCTGTTCTGCATTCATCATATATGATTGGAACTCTCCATGAATTAGACTCCTCAAGCATACCAATTAACTCCTCTAACTCATGAAGTTGCCCCCTGATATCCATAAGGTCTAAATCCTCTTGTAGTAGGGTCTTCAGAGATTTTGATAGCTTATTATTTGTATTTACCCCATCTAGGGCTACTAGTACATCGTCACTAGTAGGTAGACTCTCCTCTAAGCAACAAGCTTTCGCAGCTTGATGCAATTCCTTCTCAACTTCAATCGCTTGAACTAGTCCACTTACGACCTCTGATCTACTCCTCTCGACTTCACTTTCAATTCCTTTGACAAGGTCATCATAAATAGACTCTAAACACTCGCTCTTCTCTGACACTTCTTGATACAACATATACCAACACTTACCACCAACCTCTAAGGTCCAGTTCGGAACTTCAATGATCTTCTTACCTTGCTTTCTGTAATCAGGATTATAGGTACCAAACTTATCTACCCATTCTTCAATACTGTTTAACATGAGTCTATAGTTCAACATACTTGGCAATACAATCATTGCCATTCTTCTTGTATTGACTTCATCAGCATTCGCTATGCTTGACTTACTTCTGTTTATTCCTTTTGCATTCAAGTCTTTATCGTCTATCCTCTTGCCATTCGCATCCAAGAAGTATCTGTCATTCCTATCATGTTTGGCTTGCTTATAAACCCTGTTGTGCATTAGACTCTTAACCTTATCAGATAGCTGGTATCCGCTTAACACACCCTTCTCTTTACTAGTTGGATCCTTATGTCCTTTATAAGTTTGATGGATTAATTGCAAAGGGTCGCAATAAATAGATCCTTTTTCTTTCTTCCTACAAAGCCTGTACTTGCCTCTAGGGTCATTCTCATTACCCCTGCGCAGTAAATAATAACCATTGGTATTTACAGATCTAAACCTCTTCGCCTCACCAAACAAATCATCTAGATCTTTAGTGCTAAGCTTAAAGCTATTGTGATGCTCTATATGTCTATTGGACTTATCTATTATGTAGTTACCCTGAAAGACTCTTAAATAGCCTATCTGCATCCTTAATGGCAAATCACAGAACTCTTGTCCAAGTTCAGATCTTGCATCTTTAAGTAGGGTATTAGGGACAAGTGCTTGCTGTATGTTTAACTTAGCCATAGATTAGTATTTTCCCTGACTAATTAGATCATTGGTACTTATATTGGATTGCAGTCTTTGTATCACATACTCACTATCTAAATGCGAATGATAATCAAATGATATGAGGGGTGCAGGTACAGTTAACCTGTAAATACTTAACAAGCGCTTATTATGACATCCATACTAAGATATAATGTTTCAAATTAATCCATAATATAGGTACGTATATGTCAAATATCAAAACCACACTCGTTAGTGCCTTACTAACAACTACAATCGGTTTATCAATGAGTGTGAATGCACAAACAGCTAGTGAAGTAGCTAATAGCCTAAAGAACACAGCTATTGATAAAGCAAAAAGCTTTACCAACAACTTGGCTGAAACCTCTCTGGAATCATTAGTTGATAGAACAGAAGTAACCATTGAAGGGTTTGAAGGTTCAAAACCAACCTTTAGCATTCTAACCACTCAACCTATTACAGAATCAGAAGACCTAAAAGACACAACCTTCTGGCAAGGTTCAATATTCTCAAATGATGGTAGAGAGACTCTCAACTTAGGTCTGGGTTATCGTCGTTTGTCAGATGATGAGAAGTGGCTATATGGTGTTAATGCCTTTTACGATCATGAATTCCCATACGATCACAGAAGAGCAAGTATTGGTGGTGAGGTGAGATCATCACTAGTTGAACTGAATGTTAACAAGTACTACGGATTAAGTAATGCACTAACGGGTGAGAATGGAGTTCAAGAAACTGCTCTTGGTGGTTTTGAGTTTGAACTAGGAACACAGATTCCATACATCCCTGGAACAAAGCTATTTGCTAAACAATTCAAGTGGGATGGCGAAGATGGTGGTGCAGATCTTAAAGGTAAAACTTACAGTTTAGACATTGGCAGAGAGATCTTAACCAATACCAGTTTAGAGGCAGGTATTCACGACTACGACGGAACTAAAGCAAGTGAGAAATTTGCCAAGTTAACTTATTACTTTGGTAAACAGTCAAAACCAGCAAAACCTTTTATCTCAACTGTTGCATTTGAAAAACTTAAAAGTATGAAAGATAATCGACTTGATAAAGTCAGAAGAACCAACACCATTGTTAAGCAGAAAGGTGGATTTACAGTTAGTTTTAAATAAGATAATCAAAACAGAGAAATAATATGAAAAGAGTTTTATTAGTAATTGGTGTTTTATTCACATCTCAGTCATTCGCATCAGAACCTGTATTCTGCTCTAGTCCTACAATGGCATATCAAAGTGGTTGCACCTCGACATGTGCCGCAATTGCTGCGGCAGGAAGCTTTACTATGAGTAAAGGTAGTTATGCAAGATGTGAAGGAAAATTGACTAAGAAGGTTGTTAATCTGAGAAGAATTGAATTAGGTAAAAAAGAAATAGGTAACGAGTCTCGTTGTGCAATTTGGGAAGGTGATGACCTTCAATTTGATATAACAAGTACAACTGTTGATTTTAGCTCTAAATACCCAATAACACTAGATAAATGTACTGTTGGAACTACTTACGATGCTATGTATATTACACTGAGTAAGTATGAAGAGATAACTGGTGAATCAGTATTTCCAGATGGGTCTGGAAAAAAAATGAGAACAACGTCAACTTTTGGATTAAAAGATACTGGGCATGATAATACAACCTCTAACTGGCTGGATAGTGGATTTGCTGATGCTTCTAAATATTACACATATCCTCCTGGGTCGTCAGGATGGGGGGCATATAAAAAGTTAGGAGCTTCTGCATCATCAACTGATTTATCTTCAGCATCTAATGAAATAATGTATTGGGATGAGTATAAAGTCTCTCACACTGGTCAGCCTGATACAACAACAAGACCAGGATATAACTGCTCTACTAATGATACAACTGAATGTTATACGAGCGTACCAGGGCAAAGTGATCAGTATGTAAGTTCTATTCCAAATATGCTCGGTCTTCCTGTTACTTTAAAGGAAGAGGATAAGACATTGAATTTAGAATGGATTAGATTCCCTCCTATTAGAGGGGTGAATAAGTACAAGGGCATGGAAGTGTTATGGTACAAAGATGCTTCAGGTGTTCTAAAATATGCAGGCATTAGCAGTTCTAGTGACGGTGGCTATCTAGAGATTTCAAATGTTAGGTCTAACGATGGTCTGTAATAATATGAAAAGAATTTTATTAGCAACCAGTTTATTGGCATCAACACAGTTATTTGCAGTTTCCACTACAACATTTTGCTCCAGTCCAACAATGGCACATCAAAGTGGTTGCGTATCAACCTGTTCAGCAATTGCTACAGCAAGAAGCTATATACTAGGATCTGGAAATTATGCATATTGCGAAGGTGTGGCAACCAAATTAACCGAACAGATTTACAAAATCGAATTAGGAAAACTAGAAGTTGGAAATGAATCTCGTTGCACAATTTGGGAAGGTGATGATATGACTCTTGAGGGTGGCGGCTCAAACAAAGCAGTGTTAAGCTCTAAATACCCAATTAGTTTAAAAAGCTGCACAGTTGGGACTACTTATAATGCTATTTATTTCACTCTTGCAAGGCACGTTAAGTTTGCTGGAGAGTCGGTATTTCCAGATGGGTCTGGAAAAATGGCAAGAACAACAGCTGCCTATGCCAGCAAAGATTCGAGTCATAATGACTCACCAGTGAGTGCGTGGAGGGATAGTGTATTTGCAGATACTGGAAAACACTATACGGCAGTTGACCAATGGGATACTGGAAATTCTAAAAAATTAACAATAGAACCTTCGTCTACTGATTTAGTGAATGAATCCAATATTACAATGAATTGGGATGAAGTGAAAACATCTTATAACTGGGGTTCAGACACCACCACTAGACCAGATTTTTTGTGCACTCCAGGAGATTCATCCACTTGCACGGGGGAAATTCAAAATGATCGGTTTGTTACCATCATGCCGACAGAGGGTGTAGAAGGGTTTCCATATACTATGAAACAAGGTGATGAGACCTTAAACTTAGAATGGGTTAAGTACTCGTCAATCCGTGGAACAGACCAGTCTAAAGGTCTGAAATTTCTTTGGACGAACGATGGAGGAACATTGAAGTATGCTGGTGTTTCTGTAACTTATGATGATTCATACATGGAAATAACTGGCGCTGGTCCTGCGGAAGGATTGTAACTAATAGCTCTACCTTGCTTGTTACCATTATTAAAATTAACCCTAGCTTGGATAGAGCCATCTTCATAATAAAATTCAACAGTGCCAGTTAGTACACCTTTGTTAAAGTGACCTAATGACTTAAGCTTGCCTGATTGATAGAAGACTTTCTCATTACCGTGAAGATGACCATCTACATAGTCTTTAGAGAACTCTACAGCATCCTTACCCCAGTCGTTGTTAAGGACCTCTATGTTGCCTGTGTAGGGCTGGTTAGTGTCTGGGTTGATTAATAGGTTGTTGCGGAAGGTTGAGTCGAAGTTTGCTTGGGCTTGGACTATGTTTAAGAATAGGGTGAGTAGTAGGAAGATGTGTTTCATACAACATTCCTACTGCAGCGGATGCCTTGCCAGCATTGCAAGAAGAGTCGGTTAAAAAGCTGTTTGAAAGCACCGGCGTGCTGTCGCCTGTGGAGCTGGAAAGTCGTTACGAGGTGTATGCCGAGCAGTATATCCTGGCGATCGAGGTTGAAGCGAAACTGGTGGTTGATATGGCTAAAACACTCATCTATCCTGCCGCCATTCATTATCTGTCTGATCTGGGTATGGCAGATCAGAGTATGGCTGAGATGAATATTGAGTTGGATAATTCCATCGCCGTTAAGGTTGCAGCAGAAACGAATGCGATGATGGCTGCGGTTGCCAGGTTGAGTACTGCGTTGCAAAGCGAAGACTTTGCCTCTACCGAAGCGCATATGCAATTCTGTGCTCATGATGTTCTGGGGCTGATGCTTGAGGTTCGTACTCATGCAGATGCCCTGGAGCTAGAGGTTTCGGATGAACTATGGCCACTACCTAAGTATCAGGAGATGCTGTTTATTAAATAAGACAGACGATCCGTTTTAGCAGTAAATAAAAAAGGCCGCTAGTAATAGCGGCCTTTTTGTTTTCCATCGTGAAAGCCCGAATGCTTCCAGGCTCCAGACTTCTCTAGCTAGTTTGCTGTCGCAGGGACAGGGACGCTTACACCGTCGATGCTTCCGCCTTGTTGCTGGCCTTTTTCATCGATCTCATTCTGCACTTCTTCGGTGTTTTTATGCACCAGACTGCTTCTGGATGCGCCGGTGTTTCTAGCGCCTAGCTTGATCATATAGATCAATGCGAGCAGCAATACCACCCACCACAAGGCCAGTACCGTTTTTTGTCCAGCAACATTCTCTGGGAAGATATAGTCATACCATTTATAGGTTTCAATCATCAGAGAAGAAGACAGGAACTCTTTGTGAGCCTCATAGTTCAGGGTGAATGGCAGGTAGCCGACGGCAAAACCCATAAAGCCAACGAGAGTATTCAGATAGCCCATGCCGATACGCATATAAGAGCGAATCTCACAACCGATCAGCATGACTGCACCCAGTCCGAGTAAAACACCGCCGATCAGGTTTCCGGCCGTGGTTTGGTACTTGAGCGCGCCAGAGAATCCAGGAGCAACATCGAACACTATCCAGGCTATAACAATAAAGCCAAGCATGACGACCCAGTGAGCCATCAGGCCGATCATTGGCAGGTAGCTGCGCATCAGGGTGCGGGTGATACGTGGAACGCCCATCTTGGCATAGAAGCTATCGTTCTTCTTCATCATGCCAGCGGCTTCCCAGGAAACCAGTGCGCATTCTGTACCCATGCCGCTCTTGGCCAGGCCGATGCCACCAATGATACCGGCAACCAGGGTCAGGATGACGTAAAACCAGCCCTTGCTATCTACCGATTTACCAAAATCAACCATATTCCCGCTTTTCAGGTGTTGCAGGCCTTCGGGGTTGAAGATGCCACCATAAACCGCAACGCCAACAAAGATCAGGGCAAATACCAGGCCGAACCAGTACATCGGACTGCTTTTCCCCGTTTTTCCCTGTGGGCAGGTAGCCGATTCGCCTGGATCGTTTCCGCAAACGTAGGAGCGGGTTTCCTGGTGTTTGAAGTAAGAGGCCATGCCAAAACGGCTCAGGATATAAAAACCTGCTGCGCCACCGAGTGCCATGAAGAACACGGTGATAAAGGAATGAATATTCAGTAGCGGGATGCCACCCATTAAGTGATTAAGGGTGCAACCACCGGCCAGACGTGTCCCGTAGCTGAACAGCATGCCACCGAAAAAGGAAATAATAAGGACTCTCGGTGGGTAGTAAACCCAGGAACGGCTCTCTTTTTCCATGCGGGTTACCAGCCAGCCGCCGATGATCATGCCGACGATGGGCCAGCCCACCCCGGGGATAAACGCGCCACCAGTAGAGGCTACACCGTCTATTGCTTTGCCATACAGCTCAAAGTCGGGAAGATCGAAGACGCGGTAGAATGCAACCTCCATGCCTCGAAACATCTTACCCAGATCGGTGGTCACGGTGATGGGCGTTAAGGTGGCTGTCTTGCCAGCAGCGACCTTCTCGCCCCATAAGCCGATCATGTAGATAACCTGAGCGACACCGAAGGTGATACCTGCCCAGAAAAAAGACCATTGGGTCTTGCTGTAGCGTTTTATAAAGCTCGCTTGCTTGTCTGTATCTTTAATCATAAATAGTCCCCAGATATATTTTTAAGTATCAACTTCCGCGAAAACGGCGTCTCGAAAAAGTCGTGTTTGTTTTAACTATTTTATTCACCTACAAAGACGCTTCTTTGCGGAGTGATAATTGTAACCATAAAACAGTCTTTGAACAGTCTTATTCTATCATCACAATTCATAGCATGGTCCGCGAGGTTTAAGCTTGTTTTAAAGGCATTCTGGAGCAGATAGTCCTTAAGCAATACTAACGCCAGACTAGAGGTCTTGAGAGTGTCAGCGCGCTCAAGCGCTTACTCTAATTCCATCTGTAGCCATTAGATATTAATATGTTTACAAGGATGCTTAAATATCTATCACTACAAACTGAAAGATTGTTAAGGAGCTCTGTAAAGAGTACTTTAACAATCTTACCTGGCTCTAATCTACCTAAAGGACACAGCGTGTTCTTCCTAGTTATAAAGGGGGGTGTCGAAGATAGTTTAGGGGGTGGGTGTATATATATGATCTATGAGCGACAACACTATAAATATCTATAGTAATTTACAGTGCTGTTAGACGATATTAGAGCTTATACAGGCTCTAATATGCTTGACCAATACAAAGGGTAGGATTAGCTACTTTAGCGCCTAGAATCACATGGTATATTCAGCTATTAAAGGTCTGACATAACATTGTTAATAAGATTCTGTTTATGATCGATACATAAGTGAGCATAACGCTTTGTAACACTGATTTGCTTGTGACCTAATACATCAGCTATCTCTAGTAAAGAAGCTCCTGATTGAGCTAAATAAGAAGCTGTAGTATGTCTTAAATCATGGAACCTAAAGTCAGTTATATCTGCATCTGACAATGCACTCTTCCATACCTTGGTAAAGCACATCTCTCTATCTGGCTTAATCTCTGAGTTAAATATTAGAGTGTTATCATGCTTCTTAAATACACCCATCTCATTAATAACAGATCCAACCAATGGTAGCACTTTCGGCTGACCATTCTTAGTTGTTATAACATAAGCTGTTTGTCGATCAAAATCAATACTGTTCCATCTTAATCCAAGCAACTCTCCACGCCTTGCTCCAGTAGTTATAGCTGTTAAAACTAATAGATACAACTTACTCCACCTAGAGGACTTACAAGCCTGAAATAGGCGACTTCTCTCATCATTTGATAGATATCTAACCCTTAAGTTATTCTCGGGTTTTGAGGGAATGTGTCGTACAGGATTATCGGGCAGATCTAACTCTCTACAAGCATAGGTAAAGACAGAAGATATAGCTGCCTTAAAGCGATTAATGGTTGCATTACTAAAGTGCCCAGGAAGGGCGCTTAAACCTAGCGAAATATCAGCCTTAGTTACTTGGTATATATCCTTGTCACCAATGACATTTATCCAATGTTGTAACTTCCAACGCTGCTCCTTAGGCCTCTTTCCTTTGTATGATTTGTCAAAGTAAGAGTTGACAAGATCTTTGAGGACTAAGCCTGTATTGGCTTGGCCAAAAGCCTCTAATATCTGCCTATTACTTTCCACTCTTTGGGCAAACTGAACGGCGAGTTTCTTAGTAGCAAACACCCTGGAAATGGGCTTTATACCTTTCTTTCGTATCTGTACACGGTACACTGCTTTCTTCGATGTAGTTATCTTTTGAATTGATGCCATTTGTTAATCTCTAAGTAGTTGCACTCAAACTGCACTTATCTAGAGATTAAACTTAGAGACACTCAGGCATAAAAAAGCTCCATGTGGGGTTTCCACATAGAGCTTAGATATGGTGCCGAAGGCCGGACTCGAACTGGCGACCTACTGATTACAAATCAGTTGCACTACCAACTGTGCTACTTCGGCAATAAACGCAAATTATACCAAGAAGTTACATCTACTATTAAAAAAATAGCTTGGTATTTTATATATTTTTATTGACTAAAGAAACGCCCTAATTAAAGGGTGTTTCTTTGATGTTATTGCCTATATTTCCTAGTAAAAATATAAGTAGGCTTTGTTCTATTTAGCTTCTGACTTAACAGCTGGAACTGGCGTTCCGCCACCTAACTGATGAACATAAACTACAAGCTTCTTAAGTTGTACTGCATCGATCACACTAGACTTGCCAAATGCTGGCATCACTGCATCTTGAGTTTGCACATCATGACCTTGATTAACACCATGAAGAATCGTTCGCACAACCGAGGCGTGCTGGTCTTCTGCCTTAAAACGATAAATACTATCGCTTAAATTAGCCGAACCTAGCATTTGATTACCTGCCAATGTCGGCCCATGACAGCCGATACAGCCCTTACTAAGGTAGAGTGCTTTTGAAGCAGGATTAGGCTTGCCTTGAGCGCCTTTTCCTGTTTCAATTAAGAAAGTTGCCAGTTCACTAGCCTGCGCATCAGTAATACCAAGCATACGAGCTGGCATATTACCCTTACGACCATTGATAAGTGTTTGCTCAATCTTAGCCAATGATCCGCCATATAGCCAATCATCATCAGCTAAGATTGGAAAACCTGCATTACCTTGGCCACCTGCACCATGACAAGCGGCGCAATTATCACCAAATAATGTCTTAGCTGTTTTAACTGCATAGGTTTTTAGCTCTTCATCACGAATAATCTCCTCTAATGAAGAGTCTGTAATGGCTTGTTCGGTTGCTGCAAATTTCTTTTGACGATAAGCTTCGAGCTCCGCAACACTCTCATCCATTTCTGTAATTTGAGTCCATCCTGCTGTACCTTTAGAGTGCTCACCAAACCAAGGAATACTTGGGTAGTAGAATGAATAAATAACAACCGCTACAAGCCCAATAAACATGGATTGCATGTACCATCTTGGTGGGCGATTATCTAGCTCTCTTAAATCTTGTTCGTCATCCCAAAAGTGTCCTGTATTGTTTTCACCTGGATATGGGTTTTCATGTTTACTCATTATCTTCTCCTCTTAACGTTCGTCATCATCATTGACGAAATTTCGTAAGTCTTCAAATTTTTGCTTATTTTTTGGCCTAAAAGAGTAAAAATAAGCAGTTGCCAATAAAACAAATATTACCACTGCAGTAACAGTGCCGATTTTATCAATTAAAGTCATTATTCGCGGTAAGTCACGCCATCTTCAAACTTAATCATTGTGCCTAATGACTGCAAGTATGCAACCATAGCATCCATTTCAGTCTTACCTTTAACTGCCTGTGTAGCACTGGCAATATCAGCTTCTGTATATGGAACCCCTACCTTAGATAAACCCTTCATGTGTTTTGCAATTTCATCACCATCAACCATTGCATCATCTAAGAACCTATACTTAGGCATTACTGATTCTGGCACCAAAGCTTGAGGATGGCGCAAATGAAGAATGTGCCATTCGTCTGAGTACTTACCGCCTAAACGAGCTAGGTCAGGGCCTGTTCTTTTAGAGCCCCATTGGAATGGATGGTCGTATTTAGACTCTACTGCCAATGAAAAGTGCCCATAACGTTCTTTCTCATCTCTGAATGGACGAATCATTTGCGAGTGACATAAGAAACACCCTTCACGTTGATAGATGTCGCGACCCGCTACTTCTAATGGCGTATTCGGACGCACACCATCGCCTGGCTTCCAATCATCTAAAGTTTGGCCTTCGGCTCTTTGCCATAAAAGACTTTGAGTGGTGCCATCAGCCAATATAACCTCATCCTTAACCGCTTCCGGGTTGGTGAATAAAGGTACAATTTGTACGATACCTGCTAATGAAACTGCTAGAGCCATAAACAGGTACATAGCAAAAATGTTCTTTTCAAACTTTACTTGTAGGCTTTCCTTTCCGTTATGATTTGACATTGTCTATCTCCTCTTATGCGTTAGCTGTTTGCGTAGAGCCCGACTTACGAATCGTGCTAACAATATTAATTAACATAATAACCGCACCAGCGAAGATCAGTACACCGCCTGACGCTCTCATAACGTAGTACGGGTGCATTGCAGATACAGACTCTGCAAATGTGTACGCTAATGTTCCGTACTCGTCATACGCTCTCCACATCAAACCTTGCATGATGCCAGAAACCCACATTGCAACAATATATGTCACTGTACCAATTGTGTGGATCCAAAAATGTGTTGCTAGAAGTTTTTGATTGAGTCTAACGTTATACATTTTTTCAATCATATGATATAGCGCGCCTGCTGCTACCATAATATTCCAGCCTAAAGCCCCAGAGTGTACATGACCGATAGTCCAATCAGTGTAGTGAGACAATGCGTTAACGTTTTTCGCCGCCATTACTGGACCTTCGAAAGTAGACATTGCATAGAAAGCTAGTGACATAATTAAAAAACGCAAAATATAGTCTTCACGTAAACGATCCCATGCACCTGATAGTGTCAAGATTCCGTTTAATGCGCCACCCCATGATGGAATGATCATTGCCAATGAAATAGTTGCACCTAATGAACCGGCCCAATCTGGCAACGCTGTGTATTGTAAATGATGAGCGCCCAACCATACATAACCGAACATTAACGCCCAAAAGTGAATTACTGATAAACGGTACGAGTAAATTGGCCTCTCTGCCTGCTTAGGGACAAAGTAGTACATCATGCCTAAGAAGCCTGCTGTTAGGAAAAATCCAACTGCATTATGGCCCCACCACCATTGAATCATAGCATCTTGTACACCGGAGAAAATTGAGTAAGACTTAAACCAGTCTACTGGAATTGACAGACTGTTCACCACGTGTAAGTAAGTGACCATCACCATCATACCCAAGAAGAACCAGTTTGCCACATAAACGTGTGGCACTTTGTTTCGGTCACGAATATGAATAGTCATAATAAAATTGTATAAGTATGATGCCCACGACAGCGTAATCAAAATATCGATCGGCCATTCAAGCTCTGCATATTCTTTAGACTGAGTTAAGCCTAAAGGCAGTGTAATAACAGCAAGCACGATAACAGTATTCCAAGACCAAAATGTAAACCAAGCCATTTTGTTAGACCAAAGACGCACTTGATTAGTTCTTTGTACAATATAAAAAGCTGTTGCCATCAATGCTGAACCACCAAAGGCAAAAATTACTGCATTTGTATGTAGCGGTCTTAAACGGCCAAATTGGAAATACGGAAGGTCGGTACCTAAATCATTAAGATATGGAAATGCCAACTCAGAAGCGATATATACACCTATCAATGTACCCACTACCAAATAAACAGACGACATAATCGTAAACCATTTGACGACGCTTAAGTCATACTTTTCTGATAAATTCATGAATATTCCTCTTTGTTTTTTATTTAATTAACAACCTTAATCTTAATGGGTCAATAAAGTCGATATGTTATTTTACACTGACTCTAATGATACCGTCAAATTTCATTGAACTTCTTGATATAAATCAATTTTTAGAATTTTAAGCGCTAGAATTAAGAGTGGCCAATGCAACCTAGTTATTCTTTTCTGAGAATCTTAAGCGAAATAATAAATAAAACAAATGCCATAAAGAACCATTGAAAAGCATAGCCTAAGTGCTTGTCAACACTACCATAAAATGGCTTCCATTGTCTAAAAAAGCCATTACTAGCATTGACGTCCAGTTGTGCCAGCATAGGAACGAATTGATAGCCAGATAACAAAGAAAACTGATCAAGATCGAGAGACTGAATTAATATTGGAAAGTTCGTATCAACATCTTGTTTTTTTAACTGAATACGCTTTTGAGGCCTAATCAATCCAACCTCGATTGTTCTTGGATGGCCGTCTATGGCGATATCAATAAGTTCGTCACGTTTTCCGTACCAAGGTACAAACCCTCGATTGACCAAAATTGCAGAATCATTATTTAAAATAAATGGGGTTAAAACATAATAGCCGGCGTTACTCTTAACTATTTGATTATCATAGATAAACTGTTTATCCGAATCAAAATAACCATTAAGCAATACTTTATAGTGCTCTTTAGAATTTATATTCTCAAGTTCCAAGGGTTTAGTAGGGGTAGATTGAGCTAAAACGATGGCATCAACTATGGCTTGTTTTTCGTCTGCGCGGTCAAGCTGCCAAAAGCCTAATGATACTAATCCTGCAAACGTTAGGGTAATCAAAATTCCTGGCAATATAAAACTACGTTTAATCATTTTTGTGCAATAGGTGCATCGACCATTATTATATTAGGCTCAATCCATCCCATATAACCAGAAAACAATACTAGTATAAATAGTAAAACAGATAGGGACACTCTTGTAACTAATGACTTAAACATCTTATCAGAGCCCTCTTTACCGCCCTTGACCATTCCGATTAAGCCAAAACCTAGTGCCACTAATATGGCAATAATAATTAAAATAATAACAAATTCTGTCATAAAAACTCCCAATATTTTCTTGTAATAAAAAGACCCCAATAAAGGGGCCTTTTTATTGTTCTATTTAACTATTATAGCCAGTAAACAAAAACAAATAGACCTAACCAAACTACGTCTACAAAGTGCCAATACCAAGCAACGCCCTCAAATCCAAAATGGTTGTCTGCATTGAAATGCCCCTTCTGAACACGATATAAAATAACGGTCAGCATAATTACACCAACAGTCACATGGAAACCGTGGAAACCTGTCAGCATATAAAAAGTAGAGCCATAAATTCCAGAGGTTAATTTAAGGCCCTCTTGATAAGCATGGCCATATTCCATAATTTGGAAACCAAGAAAGGCAGCACCCAAAGCAATGGTAGCCACTAACCAACCAACAATCTGATTACGGTTACCGGCACGTAACGCATGGTGGGCATAAGTAAGCGTAACGCCTGAAGCTAATAATAAAGCAGTATTAAGTGCTGGTAAGCCCCATGGATTAACAACCATTGCCGGCGTTGCAGTTTCAATACCACTAGCTGGAACAACAGGGAAACTCATCACAGTACCTGACTGAAGAGCAGTATCAGTCACAGAACCTGGCGCTAAAAATGCCATTTGATGCCATGATGCACTAAATGCATTCCATAGATCTGGAGTAAAGATATTATTGTCTGCACCACCTAGCCACGGAACCGAAAGTTGTCTTGCATAGAATAATGCACCAAAGAAAGCTGCAAAAAACATCACTTCAGAGAAGATAAACCAGCTCATACCCCAACGGAAAGAACGGTCCACCTGCTTATTGTAAATGCCGCTTGTGCTTTCGTTGACCACTTGACCAAACCAACCAAACATCATGAATACTGTAATCGCAAAACCAAGCGCCATTACTGAGCTGCCCCATTCTACACCATGCATTTGATTAGCAAAACCAACAAATAATGTTGATACGCCGATTGAACCAATAATTGGCCAGTAGGTTCCTTCCGGAACATAATATTCTTCTTCGTTCATTTACTCTCCCTCACTTTTATTTATCAAGTTTAAAAAAATTGTATGACAAACTTATGTCTTGAATTCGCTCATCCAACTCTGGTTCCACAACAAATCTTAATGTCATTTCTAGCTCTTCATGCGGCTGAAAGACCTGCCTATTAAAACAAAAACACTCTAGTTTTTTAAAGTGCAGAGCCGCATCCGTTGGAGCAACACTAGGCACTGCTTGACCAATAACAACTTGATCAGTATTATTTTTTGCAATATAACTGGTTGTGTAAAACTTACCAGGTACAACTTCCATAGAGCTAATTTTTGGCTTGAACTGAACAGGAAAACCTCCCATTGTCATTGCAAAAAAACTAACATCTACTTTTCTATCCTCTTTAACCTCGTATTCCTGCTCAGTATCTACTCGACCAGTCGTACCATTAAAACCTGTTATTTCGCAAAAAACGTCATAAATTGGCGGCATGATTACAACTGCAAATACAAACATGAATATTGGTGCTGATATCAGCTTAACCCAAAACCATGTTTTAATATTGCTTCTTGTCTTCAAATTTTCAGCCATAAAATACAATTGTTGAAACAAAAACTCCTATTGCAATTGCTCCAAAAATCATTGCCGTGACCATAACGCTTTTTTTTTGTTCATCCATTACGAATGCTGAGATTCTGCTTCAATCAGCTCTCTTGATGGTGGCTTATTAAAACTATGGTAATCCGCTTTTGGAGCAAGTGTCCACTCTAAGCCTTTAGCGCCTTCCCAAGGTCTTGAAGTTGTTGGCTTGCCATTACGAATACAGTCAACCACAATATAAGTGAACAGAATAAACGAAGCGCCAAATGCAAAACCACCAACTGATGAGATCATATTAAAGTCTGCAAACTGCAATGAATAGTCTGGAATTCTTCTAGGCATTCCAGCTAGTCCTAAGAAATGCTGTGGGAAAAATAATACGTTAACGGAGATAACTGCCCACCAAAAATGTACCTTTGCCAAACCTTCGTTATACATCCTTCCAGTCCATTTAGGTAACCAGTAGAACGTTGCAGCAATAATCGACCATAGTGCGCCGGTAACTAGTACATAATGAAAATGTGCAACTACAAAATATGTATCATGGTATTGAATGTCTGCAGGCGCTATTCCTAACATTAACCCAGAAAAACCACCAATTGTAAACAAGAAAACAAACGATATCGCCCATAACATTGGGGTTTCAAACGTCATTGAACCTCGCCACATTGTTGAAATCCAGTTAAACACCTTGACGCCCGTAGGCACAGCAATTAGCATGGTTGCATACATAAAGTATAGTTCGCCTGCAACTGGCATTCCTGTCAAGAACATGTGGTGTGCCCATACGATATATGACAAGAAGGCAATCGAAGCTGTTGCATATACCATTGAGGAATACCCAAATAAAGGCTTGCGTGCAAATGTTGGAATAATATGAGAAATCACACCAAAAGCCGGCAAAATCATAATATAAACTTCGGGGTGTCCAAAGAACCAGAAGATATGTTGGAACATTACCGGGTCACCGCCACCGGCAGCATCAAAAAATGACGTACCAAAGTTTCGGTCTGTCAGCATCATAGTTACCGTACCAGCCAAAACTGGCATTGCGCCAATTAGTAGAAACGACGTAATTAGCCATGTCCATACAAATAAAGGCATGTCCATTAACTTCATGTCAGGTGCGCGCATATTAAGCACTGTTGCGATAATATTAATCGCGCCCATAATTGATGAAAATCCTAATAAGTGAACTGCAAAAATAAAGAAGTCAGTACTATCGGGCGCAAAGGTTGTTGACAATGGTGCATAGAACGTCCAACCAAATGCTGGAGCGCCACCTTCCATGAAAAAAGTGCTAAGTAAGATACCACCTGCAAAAGGTAGTATCCAAAATGACCAGTTGTTCATTCGTGGTAGTGCCATATCTGGTGCACCAATCATCATTGGAATCAACCAATTGCCCAAGCCAACGAATGCCGGCATAATAGCTCCAAAAACCATAATAAGCCCGTGCATGGTAGTCAGCTGATTAAAAAATTGTGGCTCCATTAATTGTAACCCTGGCTGTAGAAGCTCCATACGGATACCCATTGCCAATGCACCACCAATAAGTAGCATACTAAATGCAAACCACAAGTAAAGTGTACCAATGTCTTTATGATTTGTTGTTTTAATCCATCTCATTAAGCCTTTTTCAGGGCCATGGTGATGATCGTCATGAGAAGCTGTTGCTGTTGTCATAATATTTCTCCTTTAATTATCGTGCAGACTTAATGTCTGAAGGTTGAACTACACTTCCAGTATTACCAAAACCATTTCTTTCATAAGTAATAACTGAAGCTAAATCTGCATCGCCTAACATTTTGAATGCTGGCATGCCTCCTTTACCATGAAGTACAAGCTTCATATGCTCTGCTGCTTGACCATTAGCAATAGTTGAACCCGCCATGGCTGGGAAAATAGGCGGCATTCCTGAGCCATCTATCTTATGACAGCCCGCACAATTGGTTTCATAGATATTTTTACCTTTGGCCATTAGCTCTGACTTAGTCCATGTTTTAGTTGCACTAGCAACTGCGACAGCGGCAGCAGATTGCTCTTTAGCAACCCATTTTGCATAGTCTGCTTTTGACACGACATCAACTACAATTGGCATAAAGCCGTGGTCCTTGCCACATAACTCTGCACACTGGCCTCGATAAGTGCCAATTTCATCGACTTTAGCCCATGCATCATTAATAAACCCAGGGTTGGCGTCTTGCTTAACGCCAAATGCCGGCATCCACCAATTGTGGATCACGTCATTAGAAGTAATTAAAAAACGCACTGAAGTATTCACTGGCAAAACCATTCGCTTATCAACATCTAATAAGTAATGGTTTGCATTGTTCCGGTCTTCTGGCGTTCCGTTAACCGCATCTTTAGAGTCTTTTGATAAATTTGAAATAAAGCTGATGCCTTCTTTAGGATAGTCGTATTGCCACTTCCATTGATGACCTGTAATCTTAACGCTCATTTCCGCTTTAGAAGTGTCTTCTAAATCAATCAGCGTCGTAGTAGCTGGGATCGCCATTCCAATTAAAATTACAATTGGAATAAGTGTCCATAGGATTTCAGCTTTAGTGCTTTCATGGAACTGAGAGGCAACTGCACCTTTAGACTTCCTATGGGCAAACACAGAATAAAACATTGCGCCAAATACAATTACCGCAATGACAACACAAACCCAAAAAACCATCATGTGTAAGTCGTAAATATCTCGACTAATTGACGTAACGCCTTTTGTCATGTTTAGACCGTATTCTGAAAATACTGCTGTAGAAGTTAGTGCTGTAACAGACGCCACAACCTTTGCCAATTTTCTCATATATCCCCTTCAGTTAAAAGTGACCGCTTGCTTGAAACATCAAACTGGTCGAAAAAAATTTACTCGAATGATACTATAGTTTCTTGATCTAAATCAATTATTTTTTTATTGGGAAATTGATCTAGATCAATACTTTCTAATACTCTAATACTCTTGACAAGCGCCAGAATAGCTGTTTTAATCTTGACTAATTAAAATTACAAAGGTGGGATATAGATGTTAGCAAAAACAGCTAGAATGGAAAAAAATTCAGGATTAAAGGCGACTATTAATTATATTGGCTTAAGCTCTCCAATTACCTGGGTTGACAAGGCTTTCAAAGATTTTATGTTATGCCCAAAAATAGCTATTTTTTATGGCGGCATGTTTACTTTGGTTATTTATAATTTATGGGCATTTTTATTGCAGTCTTCGATATTACATGATGTTGCTGCACCCCTAATAGCTATGATTATTTTAATATTGGGCCCCATGTCTGCCATTAGCCTTTACGACGTTTCTAAAAAAATCTCTAACGGTGAGACTCCGACTATTAGAAGCGTAATAAAAGCATCTATTAAATCAAATGGATCGTGTCCTTCAATCTTTTTATCGATAATTTTGATGCTAATTGCTGTTAGTTGGATGGTGCTTTCTCCACTAATTTACACTGTTCTCCATGCTGGTACATTAAACATTGTTAACTCTGACCAAACTATCATCCAGAGCATGATTGCAGATTTTCTCAGTGGCACTAATATGGCTTTTGTTGTCACTTATTCAATTTTCACCTTATTGCTGGGATTAATTGCATTCATGATTAGTTGGTTCTCTTTTCCAATGGTCCATGACCAAGACGTAGATCCGTTTACAGCGATTATTACCAGTTTAAAGGCTGCATCAAAAAATACCCTGGTAATGATTCCTTGGATTATATTTGTGAGTGTTTTTGTAATACTTGGCCTACTAACGCCTTACTTTATAGGTCTTGTCATTATTATTCCCGTCTTGGCGCATGCAACTTGGCATGCATATAAAGAGATGATTGGCGATATAAAGTAAGCCTCAACTGCAAATATACATCTACTTTTATAGTAAACTATCTTTTTTTATAAAAATTAGTTTACTGTGTATAGGAAGCTTCTAAAATTTTCAATTATTCTTGCACTAGTGGTAGTGATACTTGGTGCATTTGCCAGACTGAGTGATGCTGGTTTAGGCTGTCCTGATTGGCCAGGTTGCTATGGACAAATCCTGGTCCCTGATTTAGCTGATGGCACTCAAATTGAAGGCTATGAAAGACCGCTTGACGCGACTAAAGGCTGGAAAGAGATGATCCATCGTTATGCAGCCTCTACTCTAGGACTAGTAATCCTTATACTATGGCTGTTAGCTTTAAGAGGAAGAACACAGCGTTTCCAGTCTATGGCGCTGCCAAGCTTTACTGTGCTGTTTGTCATTTTGCAAGGTATGTTTGGCATGTGGACCGTCACACTAATGGTGCACCCCGGCATAGTTACCACGCATCTTATTGGTGGCTTTACCACCAGCGCCTTACTCTACTGGCTGTATCTTAATCAAAACAACCAAACAAGTGCGTATCATCATATTCTAAAACGACATAAATATCTACTCTTGCTGTCGCTGCTTGTAGTTAGTATACAAATAATTCTGGGTGGTTGGACTAGTACGCATTATGCAGCCCTGTCTTGTGGCGATCAGTTTCCAACCTGTTTAAACTCTTGGTGGCCAAACATGGATTTCTCTAAAGCTTTATATTGGGGCCCGATTGGCACGGAGCATGACTATGAGTATGGTGTATTAGAAAATGAAGCGCGTGCTGCTATTCAAATGATTCATCGAATTGGCGCCTTAATAACAGCAACCATATTAGCTTCTCTGATTTTTTCGTTAAAGCGCTACAACCACTTAAAAAATTACCAGCTGGTCATTGGCGGGCTTCTCGTTACTCAAATATCATTAGGTATATTAAACGTTATTTTATCACTGCCAATGACGCTTGCAGTATTGCACAATGCTGTGGCCTTGTTGTTATTACTAAGCATCATCAGTCTAATACATAAAATATTTAAATCAAACAACCAATAGGGAGCTTCTCCATGGCTGCCTCTAATCATACTAAAACACGAAACACCTCTATCGCACTTACTCTTGGACTTGGCTTTATAGTGGTAGCCTACTTCTTATTAACGCCTAGTGCTGCTCAGTTTAATGAGCTGAAAAGGCAAGTAGCGCCTACTGTTTCTCTATATTCAAACCCTAAAGCCCTAGATGTGGATCTTAAACTGCTTGATGTTCAATAGGATCACTTAGAGTTCACTAGTAAGTTTAACAAAGCAAAGGAGTATGATACATGTTCAGTCAGAGATAGATGCAATTCAGGGTGCCCTGCTTTCCGTAAGGAAGGCAAGGCTATTGACTGCGTCTTGAAACGATATGTATACAATAAAATATATGACACAGAAAATAGTACTACTTAAAACAATAACCTACAGGATCCTTGCGGTCCTAACTACTTTTATAACTGGGTACGTGGTAACAGGGGATTTCCTAATGGCAACTGCTATTGTATCCGTTGACCAAGTAGCCAAGATGGGCCTTTACTGGGCTCATGAGACAGGGTGGGCATCTTATTTAAGAGTTAAGGATGAATAAATTAAGAGAATACATAGGCGATGATGCAGTCGGAAAAACCACACAATCACTCTATGGAAGTAGTGAAGCCGGCAAACAACTACCTAATTGACCATACTGCTAGCTACTTATTGTTAAATCCTAGTCTTGAACTGATAGGACTCTTAACCAACCCACATAAAGCATCAAAAATGGCGCCCGCATTAGCTCTGATCATTAAAACTCTAGATTAAAGCGGCTATGTAGCTATGGCGAATTTTACAACAGTCATTACAATTACAATAAAAACAATAGTCATTATCAAACCAACAATAATATAAGGCCACGGGCCTTGTTTTTCGCTCCGCTCAAAGTCCTTGATTAAGTCTTCTTTTTTGCCAATGCCAATCATGGCTGAAGTTACTGCTTTAAATACTTGCCCCAAACCTTTCATAGTAGTCCTTTTTTATAAAGTAGTAATAAGCCAATAATGATCCACCAATAAGGCAAGGAAAATTAGCATTAGGTAGTTAATCGAATAGGTAAAGGTTTTCCAGGCAATCTGCACATCTTTTGGACGAGTAATAATATTAATCGCATACCATAAAAATATTGCTCCTAAAACTAAGGCAGAAACCAAGTAAATTAGCCCTGACATACCTGTAAGGTAAGGCAAGACCGTCACCACTACTAATAAAATGGTATAAAGCAAAATTTGTCTCTTTGTATAGGCTATGCCATGAGTCACTGGTAGCATTGGAATGTTAACCTTTTTATACTCTTTAACTCTGTGAATTGCCAACGCCCAAAAATGTGGTGGCGTCCAAATAAAGACAATCAAAAATAGCAAGAGTGCAAACTCAATATTTTGACCACCTGTAATTGCAGTCCAACCTAATACAGGTGGCGCTGCACCAGCGGCACCGCCGATAACAATATTTTGTGGTGTAGCTCTTTTTAAATATAAAGTATAAATTACCGCGTAGCCAATTAATGATATAAATGTCAGGATCATTGTTAAAGTGTTAACAAATAATTGCAATATTCCTAGACCAAGAACGCCCAATAGAACTCCCCAAGTCAGCGCCTGAAAGCGACTAACCTTTCCCTGTGGCAAAGGCCTCTGATCGGTTCTCGACATTTGTGTATCGATTTTTTCGTCGACCACGTGATTGAATACAGCTGCTGAAGCCGCAGCCATCCCAATACCTAATGATGCGTTTAGCACCAGCAACCAGTCTGGAAAATAAGGAGCAGGAACTGCTAAAAACATACCAACAACCGCCGTTAAAAGAATCAATGACACTACTTTGAGTTTGCACAGATCTAGTAAATTAGAGACTAAGTTTATAAAGTTTTTAATCATTAGCCGATACGGGAGAGTTTAAAGAGGCGTTTCAAATCTTTAATTACCTGTTTGATTACTAATCCCTCAGGGTTGTAATGAAGCATAATATTACCAAGCGGGTCGATTAAAAATAAATGGTTATTAGGAAAGCTGTTTAATTTTTTCATTAAAGCGCTACTTCCGCGCGCAGACAAAGTCTTTGGGCTTATATCGCTCACTTCGCCATTAGTTAATAACAGGCTTTGAATTCGACGCATGTTTTCATTAGTCAATATACGTATGGTTTTCATATCCTCAAGTGTCTTTAGACAAGACTGTTCGCATTGATCCGTCACATAAGTCAATGTCCATATACCTTGAAGACTTGCATCATACGCTTCATCAAGGATAATATCCTCCTCTGTCGTACTGATAACAGGATTAACAAACTCACCGTAATTAACGGTACTTTGAGTAAAAGAGTTAGGACTTAGATAGAAAAAAGCGGTGCCAAGAACGATTGGCAACACAAAAGAGGCCAGCAATACCCATAGCTCTTTTTTAGAATTCATAAAAACCTTTTTTTAAAATTTGGGTAATAATACACTCAGATGCTCTCAATATAAAGATAGATTTAATTTTTAAAGTCGAACCTCAATGCCGTTTGCTTGCATGGCTAGCTTTGCCTGCTTTACCGTGTATTCACCAAAGTGAAAAATACTGGCCGCTAAAACAGCATCGGCACCGCCCTTTAAAACTCCCTCAGAAAGATGCTCTAAATTACCTACGCCACCTGAGGCGATAACAGGCACACTCACTGCATCTGATACTGCCTTGGTTAATTCAAGATCAAAGCCTGTCTTGACTCCGTCACAATCCATAGAAGTTAGCAGCACTTCACCCGCACCATGCTCGCCTTCTGTCATTTTTATCGCCCACTCTACTACGTCAATCCCTGTTGGCTTTCGACCGCCATGTGTAAAAACCTCCCACTTATTGGGTGTGCTGGATACTTTTTTAGCATCAATAGCAATCACAATACATTGGGAGCCGAACTGCTTACTAAGTTCATTAATTAAGTTTGGATCAAAAATAGCAGCCGAATTAACAGCCACTTTGTCAGCACCAGCATTCAACATAACGCGAACATCTTGCGCCTTACGAATGCCGCCGCCCACAGTAAGTGGAATAAAAACCTGCTCAGCGATTCTTTCTACCATGTGGATTGTAGTATCACGACCCTCATGCGAAGCTGTAATATCTAAAAAAGTAATTTCATCAGCACCTTGCTCATCATAGCCTTTGGCCACCTCGACAGGATCTCCAGCATCTTTAATGTCAATAAATTGAACGCCTTTAACCACACGGCCATCGCGAACATCTAAACAAGGAATAATTCTTTTTGCTAAACTCATAGGTTGAATTTTACATCTCAAAGTTTGTTATGTGGCCAATTATGACTCTATAGGTATAATTCTCATTTAATATGAACATTCCAAAACACATTGCAATCATTATGGATGGAAACGGTCGCTGGGCATCCAAGCGAAGTTTGCCCCGTATTATTGGCCATCAACAAGGCGTTAAAGCCGTACGAAAAGTGGTCAAAGCTTGTGGTGAAATGGGCGTACAAACGCTTACTTTGTTTGCCTTTAGTAGTGAAAATAAAAATCGTTCGGCTGAAGAGGTGTCGCTACTATTTAAGTTATTTTTATCCGCACTCAATCAAGAGGTTAAAAAACTTAACAAGAATAATATTCGACTAAAAATCATTGGAGATATGTCTTTGTTTCCAGAAGATATTCAGAAAACAGCCTCTGAAGCCCAAATGCAGTTGGCTGAAAACACAGGGCTTACGTTAGTTATCGCTGCAAATTACGGCGGGCAATGGGACATTGTACAGGCTGCAAAAAAAGCATCTGAAGCTGTTATTAAAGGCGTTATATCTTCTGAAGACATTACAATAGAGGGGTTTTCAAACTATCTCTCCTTAGCCCATGAGCCTGCCGTTGATTTGCTAATTCGCAGCAGCGGGGAGCTAAGAATTAGTAATTTCTTGTTATGGGATATTGCCTATAGTGAGCTCTATTTTACAGATACGCTTTGGCCAGATTTCAATGAAATTGAGCTCAAAAAAGCCATTGAAAGTTTTAATTATCGTGACCGTCGTTTTGGCTCACGCAAGGAAAATTAATGTTAATACAAAGAACCTTAACCGCTTTAATACTGGCGCCTTTGTTTATTTGGGCAATCTTTGCGATGCCTACAGCCCACTTCTCTTACTTGCTACTCTTGTTTGTTGCACTTGGTGGCTGGGAGTTTGCTCGCCTTATTAAAATTGAACAAGCGCTATACAGGTCTTTGGTAGCAGCTGGTATTGTCGGTTGCTGCGTTGTAGCCTCAGAGCATGCTCAGAACTTGCAAACTGTCTTATATGTCTCTGTCGCCTGGTGGGGGTTAAACTTATACTGGGTTGTTAGCTACCCCAAGAATATTCAGTCTTGGTATGGCTCTGGTATTGTTAGAGTGATGGGCGGGGTGCTTTTATTAGTCCCTATGTGGGTTGCTCTAACTAGCCTACATTCGGTGCATGGAGGAGCATACTTCTTGCTGCTTATGCTGCTCATATGGGCCGCTGATTCAGGCGCCTACTTCGTTGGCAAAGCCTTTGGAAAAAATAAGCTGGCCCCGAAAGTAAGCCCTGGAAAATCAGTTGAAGGGGCATTAGGTGGTATTGGGTTTGCATTAATAATTATGTTAGGCTTTCTACAGCAGCAAAATATTAGCATAGACTTATATCCAGCCTACCTATTGCTGGCTGTCGTGGTGTCCAGTGTTTCGGTCTTAGGTGATTTATACGAAAGCTTATTTAAACGTACTTCTGGTATCAAGGATAGTGGCAATATTCTACCTGGACACGGCGGCATTCTTGATCGTATCGACTCTTTAACAGCCGCAGCGCCGTTTTTCTTACTGGGCCTAGGTCTAATATGATCAATATTGCCCTGCTAGGTGCCACCGGCTCTATTGGCCAAAGCACCTTGTCTGTTGTTGACTTGCATCCAGAAAAATTCAATATTTTTGCATTAAGCGCTCATACAAATTGGCAAGAAATGTTGCGGCTTTGTAACGCCTATAAGCCAACCTTTGCAGTTATGACAGATGAGCGGGCTGCAGAGCAGTTGTCAAGTCAAATTCAAGGGGGTACAGTTGTTCTTTCAGGTGCAAAAGCATTAGACGAAATAGCCTCACATGAGCAAACTGACTACGTCATGGCTGCAATCGTTGGTGCCGCTGGCATGGCATCTAGTTTAGCTGCCGCCCTTTCAGGCAAGCGTATTATGCTGGCCAACAAAGAATCTTTGGTGTTGGCGGGTGGCCTCTTTATGCAGGCAGTTAAAGACAATAATGCTGAACTTATTCCTGTTGATTCAGAACATAGTGCAATCTTCCAATGCTTACAAGGTGGACACTCAGGCCTGAGTAAAATTCAACTAACTGCCAGTGGCGGGCCTTTTTTGCATACGCCTCTTGCAGAGCTTGAAACGATAACTCCAGAACAAGCTTGCGCCCACCCAAACTGGTCAATGGGGCGCAAAATATCCGTTGACTCGTCCACCATGATGAACAAGGGCCTAGAAGTAATTGAGGCGCATTATCTGTTTGACCTGCCCACCCGAAGCATTGATGTGGTTGTACATCCCCAAAGCATTGTTCACTCTTCAGTTTATTTTGAAGATGGGTCAACCCTTTCACAACTTGGCAATCCAGACATGCGCACTGTGATCTCATATGCAATGAGCTATCCTGATCGAATCATATCAGGCGTTCCAGCATTAGATCTGACACAAAACTCTCCCTTGGAGTTTTACGCACCAGATTTTAATAAATTCCCTTGCTTGCGCCTAGCTTTTGAGTCCTTGGAAAAAGGTGGTAGCGCCATGGGCACGATGAATGCTGCCAATGAGATCGCTGTATCTAGTTTTCTAGAAGGTCAGATAAAATTTTTAGACATTTCAATAGTCATTGAAAAAACGCTAGAAAAGGCAAGGCACTTTCACCCTGATACGCTCGATGACGTTATTAATAACGATCTAAATGCTCGCACTATTGCCAGTGAAGTGGTTCAAGCCTATGCGTAGATTTTTAGCCGGTGCTTTGCTGTTTTTACTGCTACTTAACTCAGGCAATGCTCTTGCCAAAGATAGTGAGTACCACTTTATAGTTAAACATGGTGACTCCTTAAGTGGGTACTTTTCTAAGTTGGGCCTATCAAACCGATTGCTGGCTAACTTACTGTCGGCCAGCCCACAAAATAAACAGCTTAATCAGCTTAATATTGGTGAAAGTGTCATTATACGACTGCATAGCAACCGCCGCTTTAAATCACTAAGTTATCGTTCACATAAGAAGGATACGATTGAAGCGCTACTGATTGGCACCCGGTTTGTTAGCTCATCCAATAAAGATGAGAGAAATCTTAGTCCGCTTTTAGTTACTAAAATTGTCATTAACAACTCTTTTGGCTATGACGCTCAAAAGGCAGGTCTCGGGCTAAGTGTTGTTAATACGGTGGTTGAGGCGTTGTCTTGGCATTTAAATTTTGATACTGATTTGCACAAAGGTGATCGCTTTTTTATTGTCACCAATGGCAAAAAGAAGCCTATTGGCATTATTTATAAAGGCAAGAATAAGAGCGTTGAAGCATTTTCTCATACCAATGAACGTGGAAAAACCAGCTACTACAATCGACATGGTTACACGCTTAACGCATCTTTTTTAAGAGCGCCTCTTAAATATAAACGCATCAGTTCTAAATTTCAACTAAGTCGCTACCACCCTATTTTAAAAACCTATCGCCCTCATAGAGCTGTTGATTATGCCGCTGATCGTGGAACACCTGTTGTTTCAACTGCTGATGGGGTTGTTAAGCTCAAAGGCTGGAAGGGTGCCCTAGGAAAGGCTATTATTATTAAGCACGGAGCCAACTACACGACGGTTTATGCGCATCTTTCTAAATATGCTCGTAACCTTCGTCAAGGTGGGTCGGTGAAAAAAGGACAGGTCATTGGCTATGTCGGCTCAACCGGAAGGTCTACGGGTGCGCACCTACATTACGAGCTTCGTTTCAAAGGCAAGCGTAAGGATCCATTAAGCTACAAACTTCCCAAGCAACAAAAGGTTGCTGGCTCAAAATTATGGGGTTTTCGTGCACAAGTTAGTGCAATTTTAGCCAGTCTATAGCCCTTGTGTCTTAATCCAATCGCGCCAGCTTTCAGGTGCTAAGTCGCTCAAATAATCTTTCTCGATATACTTTGCCTGATAGGCCTTTGCACCGGCTACCTTATTTAATATAGCAAAAGTGATGAGCTCATCAATGTGGTGTATTTTTTTGGTGCCTGGTACCAAAGATTCGTTGCGGATAATAGCCGCCATCATCGCAGAATTTGGATTGCCGTGCACCTTAAAAGATTCTTCAAATAGGTTAAGCGCTAAAAACTCATTCTTAATAAAACCGTTATCGCCATCCAGCAAAAACATGGCGTATTCATAAAGCGCTGTGTCGTAACTTCTACGAACCAGTTTTATCAAAATTTCGTTAGCTTCTCGCTCTTGAGGGGGGTAGCCCATGAGCTCGCTGCCCCGCCTAAGTTGCTTAGACGCTTCATACATAGCGTCAAAATCATTAAGATCAAATGCGCCCTTTAACAACAAAGACTGCCCTCTGAGCACCACATCACGCGAACCAATCTCATTGCCAATTTGTATTAGACGCAGAGCACCATCTGAGAGCGGAGATGCTCCAATGTCAAGGCTCAACAATATAATAAGAAGGGGAATTTGTTTCATCATAGCGATTTATTATCTATTTTACCACGGCAAAAGTTATCATAATTTTAAGTCAGACAATCGATTAAAATATGTCTAATATTTATTGCAATCATTGTCAAAGGAATCATCGTGGAAACTCTATTTGAAACCAATTTAAGCCTACCTCTTATCCAAAAAGGCAAGGTAAGAGATATTTATGATATTGACGATAGGCGAATGCTTATTGTTACCACTGATCGTTTAAGTGCTTTTGACGTGGTCTTTGATGATGGAATTGCTAAAAAAGGCGCTGTATTAACCTCTGTGGCTAATTTTTGGTTCGATAAAACCCAGCATATAATTCCAAATCACCTAACGCATGAGCCTCTAAATAGCGTTCTAAACGATCAAGAGGTTGAACAAGTTGAAGGTCGTGCTATTATTGTCAAAAAATTAAAACCCTTGGCGCTAGAAGCAATTGTTCGTGGCTATATTATCGGATCGGGGTGGAAGGATTATCAAAATACTGGGAAAATGTGTGGGATAACCCTGCCTAAGAATCTTAAATTAGCACAAAAGTTGCCAGATGTAATGTTTACACCTTCCAGTAAAGCGGCTGTCGGTGAGCATGATGAGAATATTGACTTCGCCACCACTGTCGCTATTTTAGGCGAAGATATGGCTCAGCAAGTTAAGCAGGCTAGCCTGGCGCTTTATCGATTTGCGGCTGAATTTGCACTCGAGCGCGGCATCATCATTGCAGACACTAAATTTGAATTTGGCTTAGATGAAAACAATACGCTAACATTAATGGATGAGGTGCTAACCCCAGATTCCTCGCGTTTTTGGTCAGCTAAAGATTACCAAGTTGGCGAAAGTCCACAAAGTTTTGATAAGCAAATTGTACGAGATTATCTAGAAACACTAGACTGGAACAAAGCACCTCCAGCGCCGAAGTTGCCACAAAATATCATAGAAAAAACTGCCAATAAATATCAGCAGGTTCAACAATTGTTGATGCAATAGCAATCATGCAGCTAAGCGGTTTAATCCAAAAAATGCACACCCATCTTAATAAGGGGGTTGCCCAGTACCAGCTTCCAATTGGGGATAAATTATTAAACATGAACGACCTAGTGGGTGAACAAATCACGTTAAGCTTTAACCACGTTATCCATTGCAGTCACTGCGGCAAAAAAACCAATAAAAGCTACTCTCAGGGCTATTGCTACCCCTGTTCTCAAAAACTAGCCTGCTGTGACTTATGCATCATGAAGCCTGAAACTTGTCACCACCATCTTGGTACGTGTCGAGAGCCGCAGTGGGGTCTAGATAATTGCTTTTCTCCCCATGTTGTTTATTTGGCTAACTCGTCTGGCATTAAAGTTGGAATTACTCGCAAGGGTAATATCCCTAATCGCTGGATTGACCAAGGGGCTATTAGCGCGTTGCCTATCTTAGAAGTAGATACGCGCTTAAAATCGGGTGAGCTTGAGATGGCATTAAAGCAATATGTTAATGATAAAACCAATTGGCGAAAAATGCTGAAGAATGAGGTGAGTCCGGTTGATCTTCTAGCGACAAAAAACGAACTACTTGGGAACATTCAAAATACCATTGACACAACGAGCGCTCAAATATTGAACAATGAAGTGCTGGCAATAAACTACCCTGTGGTAGAATATCCCAGCAAAATTACTTCATTAAATTTTGATAAAACACCAGTCATAACGGGTGTTTTAAAAGGTATCAAGGCGCAGTATTTAATTCTAGATTCTGGCGTTATTAATATTAGAAAATTTGGTGCTTATGATATTGCACTAACTTATTAGGAGAGAATTATGGCAGATTTAATCATTGAAGAATTAGCATTAGGTGAAGGTACGGCTTGTAAAGCGGGCGACCATGTTTCTATGCACTACACAGGCTGGCTAACTAACGGAAAAAAATTCGACTCAAGTGTTGATCGCAATGACCCTTTCAACTTTCAGTTAGGGGTGGGGCAAGTAATTCCTGGTTGGGATCAAGGTGTCGATGGTATGCAAGTAGGTGGCAAGCGCAAATTAACCATTCCGTCAAAGCTGGCTTATGGCGAAATGGGCGCGGGTGGCATTATTCCGCCAAATGCAACTCTGGTTTTTGATGTTGAGCTTTTAGGCATTCAATAAAGACATTATGAACGACGACTTCCCTAGAATTAAAAGACTTCCTGCCTATGTTTTTGCCGTTACTAACGAGCTTAAATCTAAGGCGAGAGCGCGTGGGGAAGATATTATTGACTTTGGCATGGGTAACCCAGACCAGCCGACTCCCGATCACATTGTTGAAAAGTTAGTTGAGGCGGCTCGCAGAAAAGACACGCATCGCTACTCGACATCTCGAGGAATTCCTCGTTTACGTAAAGCTATTTCAAACTGGTATAAGAGCCGTTTCGACGTTGATATAGACCCAGAAACAGAGGCAATTGTTACTATCGGGTCCAAAGAGGGCTTGGCAAACTTAGCGCAAGCAATAGTGGGGGCGGGCGATACAGTTTTGGTACCCAATCCCGCGTACCCAATTCACCCATATGGGTTTGTCATTGCGGGTGCCGATATTCAGCATGTGCCTTGTGGCCCAGAGGATGACTTCTTGGCCGAGCTTGAAAGATCTATAAAAAACACTTGGCCAAAGCCGAAGATGCTGGTGCTAAACTATCCATCCAATCCAACAACAGAATGTGTTGAATTAGTGTTTTTTGAGAAGGTTATTAAAATTGCCAAAGAGCATGAAATTTGGGTTGTGCAAGATTTAGCTTACGCCGATATTGTTTTTGATGGCTATGTGGCACCCAGTATTATGCAAGTCAAAGGCGCTAAAGATATTGCTGTAGAGTTTTTCTCACTCTCAAAAAGTTACAACATGCCTGGCTGGCGCGTTGGCTTTATGGTTGGTAATCCGATTTTAGTAAAAGCATTAGCAAAAATAAAATCTTACCTTGATTATGGCATGTTTACGCCAATTCAAGTAGCTGCTATTGAAGCATTAGAGGGTGATCAAACCTGCGTTCAGGAAATATCAAATATGTACCAAGATCGTCGCGATGTTTTGTGTAGTGGCTTAAATAGCATTGGTTGGGAGGTAACGCCGCCTAAAGCTACCATGTTTGTCTGGGCTAAAATTCCTGAATTTTACCAATCCATGGGCTCGCTTGAGTTCACTAAAAAACTACTAAAAATAGCTAAAGTGGGCGTCTCTCCAGGGGTTGGATTTGGTGACTATGGTGATCAATATGTTCGCTTTGGTTTGATCGAAAATGAGCATCGAACTCGTCAAGCTATTCGCGGTATTCGCGAAATGTTTAAAGCAGATGGGTTGCTATAGATAAAAGATTGGCGTTAAAATCAAAACACATGAAACTATCTGCTAACGAATTTATCAACTCCCAACATAAGCGTCTAACCCTGTTAGGCATGTCTGGGGTTGGAAAAACACATCTGGCCAAATTATTATCTAAAAACGATGATTATTTTCACTACTCAGGTGACTATCGTATTGGCGCTCAATATCTAAACAATGATATTTTAGATAATATAAAGTCTTGCATTAAGCAGGACGAAAAGCTAAAAGAGCTGCTCGAAAATGACTCAATTAGCGTTCAAAATCATATCACTTTTGACAACCTATCTGTAGTTGCGTCCTTTCTAGGGAAGGTTGGAAATCCTGAACTAGGAGGCCTGCCCATTGCTGAGTTCATGCGCCGCCAAGCTTTATTCAATCAGGCAGAGTCTAATACTATGCTGGATGTGCCTGGCTTTATCGCTAAATCTGAGCGACAAGGTGTAGCCAACTTTATCAATGATGCAGGTGGAAGCTTGTGTGAACTTGACAATGAAAATATTTATAAAACCTTAGCTGAGCACACAATAATCTTATACATTCGTGCCAGTAAAAGCAATGAAAATACTTTAATAGAGCGTGCACAAACTCACCCTAAGCCAATGTACTACCAGGCTAGGTTTTTACAAGAACAGCTGGCTATTTACTTAGCAGAAAACAAGCTTACTTATGTGGCACAAATTAACCCAGATGCTTTTATTCGCTGGATATTTCCCCGCTTATTAGAGCATCGCAAGCCAAAATACGAGCGTATTGCCCAACAGTATGGTTACACCATTGACAGCGAAGATTTGTATCAATGTCGCCATGCCGATGAAGTGCTTGAGCTAATTGCAGGAGCTATCTCCTAATGCCTTTAATTGCCCATTCAAAACTACCTTCCTTTGCACGGCTAAAATCTGAAGGGGAGATAGTATTAAGTAAAGATCGGGCCAATCACCAAGTGATTCGTGAGCTTCATATCGGCTTACTTAACTTGATGCCAGACGCCGCTCTGGAGGCCACTGAGCGTCAATTTTTCCGTCTCATTGGTCACTCTAACCAAATTGCTCAATTTTATTTACATCCCTTTACATTGCCTTCTGTTGAGCGTGGCGAAAAGGCGACCAAGCACGTTAGTGAGCACTATCAAAGCTTTGATGAAATAAAATTACAAGGCCTAGATGCTCTTATTATTACAGGGGCTCATGTTGAGCAGGCCGACTTGAAAAAAGCACCTTTTTACGATGAGTTAAAGGCTGTCATTGACTGGTCATATGCAAACGTCACTTCTACCTTATGCTCTTGCTTAGCCACTCACGCGGTGATGGAGTTCAGATACCAGCAGAAACGCCAAGCTATTGGCAATAAGTGTTGGGGCGTCTTTAAACATAAAATTGCAAATCGAAGCCACCCTCTAATTAGTGGCGTTAACACCAACTTTAACGTGCCGCATTCTCGTTTTAATGAAATAACCAAGGAGCAATTTACAACAGCCGGCATTAAAATTTTGGTTGATAGCGACATAGGTGCACATCTGTGTGTGAGCGAGGACCTACTGCGTATCGTCTTTTTCCAGGGGCATCCTGAGTATGACACTATTAGCCTGCTTAAAGAATACAAGCGTGAAATCATAGCCTACCTATCTGGCTATCGAGATGCCTATCCTGTTTTTCCTACACATTACTTAGGCGAACAAAATAAAGCCATCTTAGACGAGTACAAGGTCAAATTATTAGCAGGTGATTTTAGTATTAATGACTTCCCCGAAGATCTTATTAGTAAGACGCTAGACAACACCTGGCATGACGCCACGAGACAAATTATAAGCAACTGGATTGGTTGCGTGTATCAAACCACCCATGAAGATGTGAACAGGCCTTTCATGGACGGTATTGATCCTGAAGACCCTTTAAAACTTAGGTAATACATTGTCACAACTTGCTGATCAGCTCCTTACCTGGTTTGATGTTCATGGGCGCACCAACCTCCCCTGGCAAATTGGGGATAAAGATAAAGTTGACGTCTATCACATTTGGCTCAGTGAAGTTATGCTTCAACAAACCCAAGTTAGTACGGTAATTGATTATTTTAACCGCTTTCTTCACCACTTCCCTACACTTAGTAATTTAGCTAACGCACCAGAAGATGCTGTTTTGGCTCAATGGGCTGGGCTGGGTTATTACGCAAGAGCAAGAAACCTACATAAAACTGCCAAAATTATTACACATGATTATCAAGGCTGTTTTCCTCAAAAGCTCGAGCAAATCCTTGCCCTTCCTGGTATCGGAAGATCAACAGCAGGTGCGATACTAGCACTTGGATTTAACCAAAAACAGTCTATATTAGATGGCAATGTAAAACGAGTATTATCGAGAACTCATCAAGTCAAAGGTCATTATGCCCAAAGTAGTACGCTCAAAGAGTTATGGTGTCTAGCTGAATCTCATACGCCTAACATTCGCACGGACCACTATACTCAGGCTATTATGGATCTAGGTGCGACAATCTGTACTCGCACCAATCCTAGTTGTAGCCTTTGCCCCATTAGCAATATTTGCAAATCAAGTGCTGCTCAAACACAGCTCGATTATCCTAATCCAAAACCGAAAAAAATCAAGCCTAGCCGTTCGGTTGCAATGCTAGTATTTGTTAAAAACAGTCAGGTGTATTTACAAAAAAGACCTAGTCAGGGAATCTGGGGAGGCCTATGGAGCTTAGTAGAGTCTGAAGACACGCCTGTGTCTATCACTCAGTCTATGCACGCATTTGACCCGTCAGCTACAATCATCGAACAGCTTCCGGTTTTTAAGCATACCTTCACGCACTACCATTTACACATACGCCCTGTTGTTATCAGTTGCCCCTCTAGTAGCGCTAAGTTTCATCTTATCGACCAGGTTGAGGTTGGCATGCCAAAACCTGTATCTAAAATCCTTTCCCAAATCTCAAGCTTAACGCATATTGGTTTGAACGAACAAATAGACTAAAATAGTTACATGAATATTATCCGCGGACTGCATAATTTAAAACAATACCCAGGAAGTGTTATTACCATTGGTAATTTTGATGGCGTTCATATTGGTCACCAGCATATTATTTCACGCTTAGTTGAAAAAGCTAAAATATTACACCTGCCCTCCGTGCTTATTTCATTCACCCCAACCCCGCAAAGTTTTTTTGGTCGCAAGAAAGCCACCCTAAGTAGCTTTAAACAAAAGCATCAGCAATTAAAACAACTGGGGCTAGACATTCACCTAATTATTACCTTTAATCAAGATTTTTCTAAACTTAGTGCTGAAGGCTTTATACAGAAAATATTGCTGGATCAGTTAGGAATGAAGTTTTGCCTTATTGGCGACGACTTTCGATTTGGATCAGGAAGAACGGGGGATTTCAAACTACTGAAAACCCTGGGTAGAGAACAAGGATTTAAAGTTGAAAACACTCAAAGTATCCTATGCAACAATCACCGAGTCAGTAGCTCAAAGATTCGAGAGTTTTTATCACAGGGCGCTTTTGAATTGGCCTCTCAGATGTTAGGGCGAGAGTTCTCTATTTCCGGAAAAATTATCTTAGGAAAGCAGCTAGGCCGAACCATCAACTTTCCAACCATCAACATCCCCATTAAACGCAATATTAGTCCTGTTTTAGGTGTTTTCTGTGTACAAGTTCACTTACTTGGAAATACATTTAATGGTGTGTGCAATATTGGCAAGCGACCTACCGTTAACGGCGAAAATATCTTACTAGAAGTGTTTCTGTTTAGCTTTAACAAAACGGTTTATGGCGAGTTTGCCGAGGTTGTGTTTAAACAGAAAATTAGACAAGAGCAAAAATTCAACTCCTTTAATCAACTAAAAGAGCAAATTAAACTCGATGTTAGAACGGCCAAAAATTTCTTTGACCAGACACTAAACTAACTTCCAAGATAAAACCTCTCCCGCCATAAATGGCACGATAGTCGAGCCTGCATATTCATAACTTTCTGGCACTGTCCAGTCTTCCTTGGACAAAGTGATAGTCCGCGTGTTTCTAGGCATGCCGTAAAAATCTGGGCCAAAGTGTGAGGCAAACCCTTCAAGCTTATCTAAAGCATTCCTTGATTCAAATACTTGTGCGTAGAGTTCAATTGCACAATGTGCACTTAAAATTCCCGCACAACCACAAGCCGATTCTTTTGCATCCTTTGCATGTGGCGCGGAGTCTGTTCCTAAGAAAAATTTCTTATTTCCACTGGTAGCTGCATCAAGTAAGGCTAATTGATGGGGATTCGCTCGCTTAAGAATAGGTAGACAGAAATAATGAGGACGAATGCCGCCGACCAGCATGTCATTACGATTTGCCAGTAAATGGTGAGGGGTGATAGTTGCGGCTACGTTTTTGCCGCTCTTCAAGACAAAATCTACCGCATCTTTTGTCGTAATATGTTCAAAAACAATTTTAAGATCTGGAAAATCTTTAACAATTTGAGTTAAAACTTGGTCAATAAAGACCGCTTCACGGTCAAAGATATCAACGTCAGAATGCGTAACCTCTCCATGAACCAGTAAAAGCATACCCGTCTTGCTCATCATCTCCAATGCTGGATAGATGTTTTTAATGTCAGTCACTCCACTATCAGAATTAGTGGTGGCACCTGCAGGATAGAGCTTAGCGGCCTTGATAAAAAGACACTTAGATGCGCTCTCAATATCTTTTGCGCTGGTATTGTTGGTTAGATATAACACCATCAAAGGATCAAACTCTGTGTCTTTAGGAAGTGCAGCAAGGATTTCGTCTCTATAGGCTTGTGCCTGTTCAGCATTCGCTACTGGCGGGTTCAAATTTGGCATGATAATAGCCCTAGCCATTTGATTGGCGCTCATGGCTATGACTGACTTTAATGCCTCTCCAGAGCGCACGTGTAAATGCCAATCGTCTGGTTGAGTTAATTTAAATTGCATAAATTGCTCCTAATATTCTCGTTTGTTTTGCGCCAGTCACTTCAGTTAAATTTGAGGTTTTACCCGCTAACGTGCGCTGTGCAAAAAAAGCAAAAGCAGCGGCTTCAACATAGTCTACATGGACGCCCAAATCATTGGTGCTCATAATACGACTACTTGGGTTTAAATACGTTAGGCGCTCTACTAAAAAAGCATTATGCACACCACCCCCGCACAAATACACATCAGTATTTGGCCGAATGAAGTGGGAGATGCTCAGGGCCGTCAGCTCTAATAAAGTTCTTTGAACATTTTTTGCAGCTTCATCACCCGTCAAAAGTTTATCCAGCCAAGCGAGGTTGAAATATTCTGGACCCGTACTCTTGGGTATTTTTTTGTGAAAATAAGCATCTGCTAACATCTTATCTAACAATGCCTGGTTAACAAGACCACTTCTAGCCCATAAACCATCACGATCATAGTCTAATGACTTGTGCCGTTCAATCCAGTTATCTAACAACGTATTGGCCGGGCCCGTATCAAAACCAATAACACTTTCGCCACGAAGCTGGGTCAAGTTGGCAATGCCGCCTAGATTTATCACCATGCCAGGCTTGCCATTTAGTAAATGCAGATGATACAGTGGCGTTAGCGGGGCGCCCTGGCCGCCAGCGGCAACATCCTGCATGCGAAAATCTGCCACAGTTGTGATGTTGGTTTTTTGTGCAATCAATGCACCGTGTGCGATTTGCATCGAGTAGTTGCCGCCTTGATGATAAATTGTTTGGCCATGTGAGCCAATTGCAACAATCTCATCAGGCTTAAGGCCAGCATTAGATAATAAAAGTAAGGCTGTATTAGAAAAAACATCTGCAACTTGAATGTCTATTTCCGCTAAATTTTCTAATGAGGTTTGGCCACTCTGCGTTAACTGGCGCAAGCTGCTTTTGAGGGCCTCTGAGTAGGGTAGATAAGCTTGATCAACTATTTTTTGAGTTATGCTATTAACAATAACCCCATCAACACCATCAAGACTGGTGCCAGACATCAGCCCAATATAATATTGGGCTTTTTCTATGTTAGCCATGACAGTTTTTGTATTTTTTGCCCGAGCCACATGGGCAAGGATCATTGCGCCCCACCTTTTCATCACCTCGTTGGTAAGCTTGCTGCTCTAATGCTTCGACTTCATGATTATCAACACCCGTTGTTCCAAGCTCATCATGTTGCGGCTCAGTTGCTTCATTATCTTGCTGTTCAACATCAGAGGCATCTGTATTCTCATTAATAGTTACACTAGATAGTGACTTAACTACTTCAATATCGATAGTGTCTAAAAGCTCTGTAAACATAGCAAAAGACTCTCGCTTGTATTCTTGGGTTGGGTTCTTTTGTGCGTACCCGCGCAAATTAACACTTTGTCTCAAATAATCCATAGCGGCCAAATGCTCTTTCCAATAATGATCAAGCGTTTGCAGCATAACTGCCTTCTCAAATCCACGCATAGATTCAGAGCCAGCTAATTCTTCTTTATAGTCGCAAATTGCACTCAAGCCTTCAACAATCCTACTCTCTAATTCATCAACATCAACACCTTCGTCAAGCCACTTTTGCAAAGGAAAATCCGCCTTGTAGTCTGCCTTTAGCGCGTTATGCAAACCTTCAACATCCCAGTCTTCTTCAGCCTGTTCTGCCGTAATATAACCCCCAAACAGCGCTCCAATGACTTGTTTTCTGATACTTATAAAATGATCCTGAACATTGTCAACGTCCATTAAATCATCGCGCAATGTGTAAATAACTTTTCTCTGATCATTAGCGACATCATCGTACTCGAGCAAATTCTTTCTGGCATCGTAATTCATACCCTCAACTTTACGCTGTGCGTTTTCAATGGCCCTATTAACCATTTTATGCTCAATAGCTTCGCCCTTTTCCATGCCTAGTCTTTGCATCATTGTTGCCATTTTTTCACTGGCAAAAATACGCATCAGGTTGTCTTCTAACGATAAATAAAATCGAGTCGACCCCACATCGCCTTGACGACCAGAACGACCACGCAGCTGGTTATCTACACGACGAGACTCATTGCGCTCAGTACCAACAATATGAAGACCGCCTGCTGAAATCACCTTAGCATGCTCGACACTCCAATCTTGTTTTTGTTGGTCCGTTGCATCGTCTGTCAGTTTTCCACCTAGTACGATATCAGTACCACGACCAGCCATATTAGTTGCAATGGTTACCGCACCAACTGAGCCAGCATTGGCAATAATGATTGCCTCCCTTTCATGTTGCTTCGCATTCAACACTTCGTGCTTGATTTTTTTATTAGTTAATAGGTCTGAAACCGCTTCAGAATTTTCAATACTGCTGGTGCCTACCAAAACTGGCTGGCCTGTTTCTTGGCAATTACCTACATCGTTCGCAATAGCCTCTAGTTTTTCTTCTAATGTTAGGTAAATCTGGTCTGCCTTATCGTCTCTCTCTGAAATTTTATTAGGCGGAATAACAACAGTTTCAAGATTATAAATATCTTGAAATTCAACCGCTTCAGTATCTGCCGTTCCAGTCATACCAGATAGCTTAGCGTATAGTCTGAAATAGTTTTGGAAAGTGATCGAGGCTAGCGTTTGATTTTCTTTCTTAATACTCACCCCTTCTTTGGCTTCAATCGCCTGATGAAGCCCTTCACTCCAGCGACGACCTGGCATTGTTCTGCCAGTAAATTCATCAACAATCACTATCTCATCGCCATCAATAATATAGTGGTCGTCTATTTTAAATAAGATGTGGGCTCTAAGAGCCGAGCTAATATGCTGCATTAATAAAATATTACTAGCATCATAAAGACTTGCGCCCTCAGATAGTGCGCCTGCATCAATCAAAAGATTCTCTGCTTTTGAGTGACCGTCGTCCGTTAAAAATACCTGCTTATGCTTTTCATCGACTGTGTAATCTCCTGGCACTTCCACAACAATTTCCTTACCTTCGCCACTCTCAATTTGCTTGGTAAAGTTGGGAATCATGTGATTAATGGCTCTGTATACCTCAGCATAATCTGCTGCAGGTCCAGAAATAATCAAAGGTGTTCTCGCCTCATCAATCAAAATCGAGTCTACTTCATCAACAATGGCAAAATTCAGTCCTCGTTGCACCTTTTGATCAGTAGTAAAGGCCATATTGTCGCGTAGATAATCAAAGCCCAATTCATTATTAGTGGCGTAAACCACGTCACATGCGTAAGCTACTTGCTTGTCTTCTGGCGGCTTATTGGACGCAACAATTCCAACGCTTAAGCCTAAAAACTCAAGAACCTTACCCATCCATTCAGCATCACGCTCAGCTAGATAATCATTCACGGTAACAATATGAACCCCTTTACCGCTTAAAGCATTAAGATAAGCTGGCAACGTGGCGACTAAAGTTTTACCTTCACCAGTCCCCATCTCTGCAATATTACCATTATGTAAAACCATGCCGCCAATAAGCTGAACATCGTGATGCCTTAGTCCGAGCACCCGAACGCTGGCCTCACGCATCACCGCAAAAGCTTCAGTTAATAATTCATCTAAAGACTCTTGAGACTCATAGCGGTCTTTAAATTCTTGGGTTTTGGCTCGCAACTGCTCATCGCTCAAGGCTTGAATTCCTTCCTCTAGATCATTAATATCTTTAACTGTCTTGCTTAATTCTTTAACAAGTCGCTCATTTCTAGAGCCGACAATCTTGGATAAAATTTTATTTATAATACTCATATAGGATAGAAAGAACTATTTTTTACAAAAAACCTATTTTCTCACATATAAACTAGCCTTTGCATCAAATGTGCCCGCATAAACCAACAACTAATATTTCAGATTTTTCTCCCAACGGAGAGCTGGGTCAATTATTTGCCCAGGCTAAAATATATAATGAAATCAATGTGCAGCTAGCGCCAAAACTACCAGCCACCCTCAAAACTTTGAAACTTTGTCTTATTAAGAGCAATACAGCAACCTTGATAGCTGACAACCCGGCTATTGCCTTTAGAGCCAAACAACAGCTTCCTGAATTAATCATACTTTTACAGTCTATCTCTTTAGCTAGTAAAATAGATCATATCAGCATCAAAGTCTCTACCAGTCAATAACCCAAACCACGCCAATTGCTTATCATTTAATAACAATATTACAGTATAATTATTAAATTTTTAATGTATAAACATTTAGAATAAAGGACTGTAATCTTATGTCAGAACAAGAAATAGATTTAAAGAAAAGGCGCTTTTTAACCAACGCCACTAGTGTCGTTGGTGCTGTTGGTGTTGGCTTTGTACTGGTGCCATTTCTGTCTTCTTGGATGCCCTCAGCACGCGCAAAAGCAGCTGGAGCTCCTGTAGACGTAGATATCTCAAAACTAGAGGATGGCCAGCTTGTTCGCGTTCTTTGGCGCAAAAAACCTGTTTGGATTTTCAAGCGTGACAAAGACACAGTGGCTAGATTAGATACATTAAATGATATTCTGGTGGATCCAAATAATGAAGAGCCTCAACAGCCTGATTATGCCAAAAATAAATGGCGCTCTATCAATCCTGAAATCGCTGTCATAATTGGTATTTGCACCCATTTAGGCTGTTCTCCTACCTATCGTCCTGAAGTAGGCGCAGCAGACTTAGGTGGTGACGAATGGCAGGGTGGCTTTTATTGCCCTTGTCACGGGTCTAAATTTGACTTAGCAGGGCGTGTCTATAAAAACACACCAGCACCGATCAACCTGGCTATCCCGCCTTATCACTTTGTATCAGACACGCTTATCCGCTTAGGTGTTGATCCGAAAGTCTAACTATTGGAGAGAAAATGGACAACAACAAAAACTGGATAGATCAAAGATTTCCACTAACTAAAGTCTGGAATGAGCATTTAGCAGAATACTACACACCTAGAAACTTTAATTTCTGGTATTTTTTTGGATCTTTAGCAATACTAGTATTGGTTATTCAGCTGTTTACTGGCATCTTTTTAACCATGCATTACAAGCCTGATGCAGCTAATGCTTTTGCATCCGTTGAGTATATTATGCGAGACGTTGATTGGGGCTGGTTAATCCGCTATATACACTCAACAGGTGCATCTGCATTCTTTGTGGTAATTTATCTACACATGTACCGAGCGCTACTTTATGGTTCGTATAAAGCGCCTCGAGAATTAATTTGGATACTTGGTATGGTGCTTTACATCGCCTTGATGGCTGAAGCTTTTATGGGCTACGTTCTGCCGTGGGGTCAAATGTCTTACTGGGGTGCCAAGGTTATTATAAATCTTTTTGGCTCATTCCCAATTGTGGGTGACATAATCTTAGAATTTATTTTAGGTGACTATGCTGTAGGCGATGCTACATTAAATCGATTCTTCTCATTACATGTTATCGCCATTCCATTAATCTTAGTGGTTTTAGTGTTCTTGCATATCGTTGCATTACATACAGTTGGCTCAAACAATCCAGACGGTGTTGAAATTAAGCAAAATAAAGATGAGAACGGCATTCCAAAAGATGGCATTCCATTCCATCCGTATTACAGTGTCAAAGATATTGTGGGCGTGGTAGTCTTCTTAATGATCTTCTCCTCAATTGTATTTTTTGCTCCTGCGTTAGGTGGGTATTTTCTGGAGGGTCCGAACTTTATTGAAGCAAACCCCCTTATGACACCTGATCACATTGCGCCGCTATGGTACTTGACGCCTTTTTATTCGGTTTTAAGAGCTGTGCCACCAATGTTTGGATCGCAATTGCCGGGCGTATTAGCTATGTTTTCCGCCTTATTGATTCTTATTGCGTTACCATGGCTAGACCGCTCTAAAGTAAAATCAATTAGATACCGTTCATGGCCTTATAAGGTTGCATTAGGAATTTTCGTAGTCACTTTTGTCGTGCTAGGCTGGCTTGGTATGCAAGCAGTTACGCCTTTGTACAGTCTAATGGCTCAAATTTTCACCACACTTTACTTTGCATTCTTTATTCTAATGCCTTGGTTTACCTCTATTGGTAAAACTAAACCAGTGCCTGAAAGAACGACGGAGAAATAATATGAAAATACTACTTAAAACACTATCTATAGTTTCAGTATTCATAATCTCTTTCAATGCTAGCGCAGCTGGTGGGGGCGTTAACTTGGATCATGCTGATACTGATATTACTGATGAGGCTTCATTACAGCGAGGCGCCAAGTCATTCATGAACAATTGTTCAGGCTGTCACTCTATTGAACTGATGCGCTATAACCGTATTGCTAAGGACTTAAATATTAATGAAGCTGATATGGCTAAAAATCTAATGTTTAATGCTGAAAAAACAGGTAGCAAGATATTTTCATCAATGCCTGTTGATGGAGCAAATAAATGGTTTGGCACAACCCCGCCTGACTTATCACTGACCGCTCGAGCAAAGGGCACAGACTGGATCTATACTTACCTTAGAGGCTTTTATGCAGACGATACACGCCCTTATGGTGTGAATAACCATGTATTGAAAAATGCCTCTATGCCGGATGCCCTATGGCAATCTAAGCAGGATAAATCAGAGCTAGAATTCAATCGAGAAGTAAGAGATATTACTAACTTCTTAGACTATGTATCAGAGCCTGTAAAGCTAATTAGATATGAGATTGGTGTTAAAGTTCTAGGATTTTTATTCATCCTATTTATTCTTTCTTACTTAATGAAAAAAGAATATTGGAAGGACGTCAAGTACGGTAAATGGCGTGCAAAAGACTAACTAAACCAGTACAATTATAATATACAACAGCGCTCTATTAAAATAAGGTGCTGTTTTTTTGATTTTAAAAAAGGTAGAAACCCATGTTAAGAAAACCTAATCCATCTTCAACTACGCTGTACTCATCACCTCATGAAATTGAATCACATGTAGTGCGCTTTATCATGGCTGAAAAGAGCATTGAAAGAAATGTATTCAATCTTAAAGTTGACGAGATGCCCGAAGAAATTCTAGAGCTAAACCCTTGTCAATCTCTTCCTACTTTATTTGACCGCGGTATTGTTCTGTATGATCTATCTGTCATCATGGAATACCTAGATGAAAGGTTTCCATTCCCACCATTACTGCCAGTAGACCCAATTGAAAAATCTGAAAAGAGATTAATGGTTTTTAGATTTACTCGCTCTGAAGGCTGCTGGTTTGAGTTGGCTGATACCATTGAAACTGGAAGTAAAAAGCAGGCCGATGAGGCTCGAAAGATCTTAAAGAGTAATTTGATTGAATTAGTACCCTTGTTTGCTTATAAGCCTTTCTTCAAAAGTGATGAAATGACAGTTGTGGACGCTTGTTTGGCTGCACTTTTGTGGCGCTTAAAGAGGCTAGATATTGATTTAGGCGCGCCTGGAAAAGCTGTCAACGATTATGCTAAGAGACTCTTCGCTAGAGATTCTTTCAAAGAGTGTATGACGGACTGCGAAAAAGAATACAACTAGCCACTCAGCCGTGGCTTCAGTTACACCTTACTTAATTAGAGCCTACCATCAATGGATGGAAGACTCTGGATTAACGCCCCATATTTTAGTTGATTGTAGCCACTCTTCAGTTGTAGTCCCCAAGCAGTTTATCCAGCAAGATAGAATTGTCCTTAACATTGCAGGCTCTGCAACTGAATCGCTTGTATTAAGTGATAACCATATCGGCTTTAAGGCTCGATTTTCTGGTCAATCAGTTGATGTCTTTATACCAATCGACTCAGTACTTAGTATTTATGCTGGTGAAAACGGTGAAGGCATGCTGTTTGAAATTAAAGATCCGCCCTTAGAGGTCGAAGAAAAACCCGGCCTTACTCTGCTCGATTAAAGCTAGCTCAACCTTAGTATTTTTCCTAGTATTTGATTAAATTCAGCTATTAGCGAACTATTGTAGATCGCTACATTACAACCCCCGTAATGACGAATAGCACTTGCATTTTCAAGCGTATTGGGCTCAAACTGGTTTAACACAACACAGGCAATTTCAAGCTGATATTGTCTCGCCACCTTGATAGTTAATAGCGCCTGGTTGATTGCACCCAATTCATCCTTAACTACGATAATCAGTGGCAAGGCTAGTGATTTAGCCAAATCTATATTTAGCGTGTCTTTTGCCATTGGAGATAATAATCCACCCGCGCCTTCAACCACAACAAACGAATCACTTACGCATGCATCGATCAACTGATCAAGTGATAATTCAATATTACCTACTTTGCTCGCACTTTCAGCGCTACTACAGTGATGAAACTTATGTGGGCACACTATGTCAATATCATCATCAACGTTGCTTGCCTTTAGCAACTTAAACGCATCCTTGGTTACTAAGTCGCCATTAACAACCTGACAATCGCTCTCAACTGGCTTTCTCACAGATACTATTTTTGATTGGGTTAACAGGTTAACAAGATGTTGCGCGATAAAAGTTTTACCAACATCTGTTCCGCTTCCACTAATAAACAAGCCTTTCATAATCACTAATTTTAACAGCAAAAATGTATAATACCGCGTATGCATAATAACTTAAAAACACAGTTCTGTGGTCTAGAGCTAGACTCTCCAATCGTTCTCCTGTCTGGTTGCGTTGGATTTGGTGAAGAATATACGAGAATTGAAGGCTTCTCCAATACAGATGTTGGCGCCATTTGTCTTAAGGGTACGACTTTAGAGCCTAGACTTGGCAACATTCCTAGTCGTGTCACCGAAACTCCAGAGGGTATGATTAACGCCATTGGGCTGCAAAACCCGGGCACTGATATCGTGATTAACGAAATCATGCCAAAACTAGATAAAAAAGAAACGCGTTTTATTATTAATATTTCAGGCTCTTCTATTGAGGAGTATGGAGAAATTGCAAAACGTTTTGATGATTCTGACATTGATGCTATTGAAATCAATATTTCTTGTCCTAACGTAAAAGAGGGGGGCGTCGCGTTTGGTAACGATCCAGACATGTCTTATCGAGTGGTTGAAATTTGTCGAAAAAATACCACTAAGCCTTTAATCACTAAACTATCTCCCAATCAAACTAATATCGCTCTGAATGCTCAACGATGTATTGATGCAGGAACCGATGGTTTGGCCGTTATCAATACTCTGATGGGCATGTCAATTGATACAAAAACGCGACGCCCTGTTATTGGCAACAATCAAGGCGGCCTGTCTGGGGCAGCCATTAAGCCGGTCGCTCTTTTAAAGGTTCACCAGGTGTATCAGGTTAGTAAAAAATACAATGTTCCTATTATCGGTCAAGGCGGAATTATGACTGCTAACGATGCTATTGAATTTATCATTGCAGGCGCCTCTACAGTTGGCATCGGTACCGCCTTATTTTATGATCCATTGGTATGCCCTAAGATTAACGACGGTATTAGTCAATATTTAATCGATCACCAACTAAATAGTATTGATGATTTAATCGGTACGCTTGAACTTAACTCTGCTGTCTCTCAGTGTGATATCGGCAGCAAATAAAACGCATCATGAACCCAGAATATACCCCCTTAGAGATCGAATCTGAAGCCCAGCAATATTGGAAAGAACACAAGTCGTTTGAGGTTATTGAAGACACTTCAAAAGAAAAATATTACTGCTTAAGCATGTTTCCTTATCCGTCAGGGCGCCTACATATGGGCCATGTGCGAAATTATTCAATTGGCGATGTCATCTCTCGATTTCAAAAAATGCAAGGGAAAAATGTCATGCAACCGATTGGCTGGGATGCATTTGGATTGCCTGCTGAAAATGCTGCATTAAAAAATAAAGTACCACCGGCAAAATGGACTTACGAGAACATTGACTACATGCGAGACCAGCTAACCCAATTAGGCTTCGGCTATGATTGGTCACGTGAGATAGCCACCTGTCATCCTAAATATTACAAATGGGAACAATGGCTGTTTGTTAAGCTGTTTGAAAAAGGCCTAGTGTACAAAAAAAATGCTGTTGTTAACTGGGATCCAGTTGATCAAACTGTGTTGGCTAATGAGCAAGTTATCAATGGTCGTGGTTGGCGCTCGGATGCTCTTATCGAGAAAAAAGAAATCTCTCAATGGTTTATGCGCATCACCGACTATGCTGATGAACTGCTCGACTCATTAGATAAGCTTGATGGTTGGCCCGAGGCAGTTAAAACCATGCAAAGGAATTGGATTGGAAAATCAACCGGCTTAGAAATTAGCTTTAATAGACAAGGCGCTGACTCGCTAAAAATCTACACAACTCGTCCTGATACTTTGATGGGTGTCACTTATTTAGCCATTGCCAGCGAGCACCCTTTGGCATTACAAGCAGGCAAAAGCAATTCAGAAGTTCAAAAATTTATTGAAGAATGCCGCACCATGGAAACTTCTGAAGCAGCCATGGAAACCATGGAAAAGAAAGGTGCAAACTCCGGACTTACCTGTACTCACCCTATAACTGGGGAAGATGTGCCAATCTGGATTGCCAACTTTGTTTTAATGGGATATGGAACCGGTGCCGTAATGAGTGTACCGGCTCATGACCAGCGAGACTTTGAATTTGCACAGAAATACGCCATCCCAATGCTTGAGGTTGTCAAGCCCAAAGAAGGTGAACATGTCACTTCTGAAAGTGCTTTTACCGATAAAGGTGTTTTATGTAATTCTGGTGAGTTTAACGGTCTTAATTTCGAACAAGCTTTTGAGGCAATCGCTAAGAAGCTTGAATTAGAAAATTTAGGTGAAAAACAAAATAACTACCGATTACGCGATTGGGGTGTATCCCGTCAGCGCTATTGGGGCTGCCCTATTCCGATTATCAATTGCGCTAAGTGTGGCTCAGTTGCTGTGCCTGAGAAAAATTTACCTATCATCTTGCCTGAAAATGTCGCCTTTGATGGGGTTGGCTCTCCAATCAAGAAAATGCCTGAATTTTACGAAACAACCTGTCCAACTTGTGGTGGCAAGGCTGAGCGAGAGACAGATACATTTGATACGTTTTTTGAGTCATCGTGGTATTTCGCAAGATATGCGTGTGCAGATAATGATGAGGCAATGCTGGATGAGCGCGCTGGTTACTGGCTTGAAGTGGATCAATATATTGGTGGCATTGAACATGCAATCTTACATCTTTTATATGCAAGATTTTTCAGCAAACTGCTGCGTGATGAAGGTTTGATTAAACATGATGAGCCTTTTAAAAATTTATTAACTCAAGGTATGGTGCTTAAAGATGGTGCCAAAATGAGTAAATCTAAAGGTAATACAGTCGATCCTGCTGAAATGATTGAAAAATATGGCGCAGACACTGTTCGTTTGTTTATTTTATTTGCCGCACCACCTACGCAAGACCTAGAATGGAGTGATTCTGGATTGGAAGGCTCGTATAGATTTGTCAATAAAGTTTATCGACTAGCAGAAGGCTATTTCAGTGATAGCAAATCTCATGCTACTGAGAGTTTAGATATAAATACTCTTAACAAGGAACAGAAACAAATTCGCCAAAAAACATATCAAACTCTAGCAAAGATAACCGATGATATTAAACGTAGACACTCTTTTAATACTGCTATTGCAGCAATGATGGAGCTAACCAATATGCTTAGTAAGTTTAAACAAACTGATGGGCAATCAATGGCATTACGCCTGGAATCGTTAGATATTATCTTACGTGCATTAAGTCCAATAACGCCTCATTTATGTCACCATCTATGGCAACAGCTTGGTCATCAAACTGCTATCATCAATGAGTCTTGGCCAGAAGTTGACAACAAGGCTTTAGAGCAAGATGAAGTACAAATAATTGTTCAAGTTAATGGTAAATTACGTGCAAAACTTATGCTGAGTGCAGATACAGACAAAGCGCAAGTAGAAGTTCAGGCGTTAACAGATGAAAATGTTGTTAAATTTACCAGTGGCAAGACAATCGTTAAAGTAATTGTTGTGCCAAACAAATTGGTTAATATCGTCATTAAATAGCGCTAAGCACTAAATTAGCGTTAGGCCTAGGCCGATAGCTGCACTTGTCATTATTACAGTCATAATGCCAATTTTAAATCGAAATAGCGCAGTAAATGCGGCGAGTGTTATCATTAAAGATATCCAATCAACTTGATGATTTTGATACAGTGTCGCCAATGCGAAAAATACTGCTAAATTAACAATTACACCAACGACTGCAGCAGTCACTGCAGATAGTGGCGCACTAAATTTCAAATCACCACGGGTTGCCTCAACACCTGGACCCCCTAAAAAGATAAACAAAAATGAGGGTAAAAAAGTAAAGAAAGTAGCAACTGATGCTCCAACAAAACCAGATAAAAGAATAGATTCTGGGCCAAATACCTCATTAACAGTTGCACCCACAAAACCAACAAAGGCGACAACCATAATTAACGGGCCAGGCGTAGTTTCGCCCAATGCCAAGCCATCCATCATTTGAGTGGCAGTTAACCATTGATACTGATCAACGCCGCCTTGATAAATATAAGGCAGAACCGCATAAGCGCCGCCAAAGGTTAGTAGTGCTGCTTTTGTAAAAAATTCACCCATATCTTGAAGAACTTTATTATCCAACAAGCTCATTGCGGTAATACCGATAACAATACCAATAAGTGCAAAAATAAATAAGCGTGGCCAGCTAAATTTTGCATGATCAGGCGTGGGTGTATTATCATCAATTAATGCAGGACCATAATTACTTTTACTACTGGCATGGTGGGTGGGTGCCATAAACATTGAGGGTGATACTTTGGCACCTATAAAACCAATCAAAGCAGCAATTAAAACGATATAAGGAAAGGCTATTTTGAACTGAAAAATAGCAATAAATGCTAATACAGCTAACACCTTAAGTACTGGATTAGATAATGCTTTTGATCCAATACGGTAAGCAGCAAAAAGTACAATGGCTGTAACAGCGGGTTTAATACCATACAAAATTCCTGCTACTTCATCAAGCGATCCATAACTTAAGTACGCCCAAGTTAGTGCGCTTAGAATAAATAAAGAGGGTAATACAAACAAAACACCGGCAGCAATACCTCCTCGAATACCAAACATCAACCATCCAATATAGGTTGCCAATTGTTGAGCTTCTGGACCTGGCAATACCATAGTGTAATTAAGTGCATGTAAAAAACGATGCTCGGATATCCAACGATGTTTTTCAACCAAATCATAGTGCATCATCGATATTTGACCAGCTGGGCCGCCAAAACTTATAAAGCCTAGTTTTAACCAATATTGGAAAAATTGAAAAAATGTTGGGGCAGTTGGCGCTTTCATTATGTTCATACTATTAATTTAGCCTCTTATGTATTAAAAAAACCCTAATTACTATTCAATAATTAGGGTTTTAAGTTTAAGGGAAACGATTTACTTGTCTTCGATCATCTTCTTAATAATTGGATACAAAATAATCTCCATTGCTAAACTCATTTTTCCACCCGGCACAACAATAGTGTTACGTCTAGACATAAATGACCCACTAACCATACTACGTAAGTAAGTAAAGTCAACCGGTGTTTTCTCTAGATCGTTAAAACGAATCACCACAAAACTTTCATCAGGGGTTGGAATGTCACGAGCGATAAATGGATTAGAAGTGTCAACTGTAGCAACGCGTTGAAAGTTAATATCTGTTTTAGAAAACTGCGGTGTAATGTAATTAATATAGTCTGGCATTCTTCGCATGATGGTATCAACCGTCTCTTCTGCTGAATAACCTCTCTCTGCATTATCTCGATGAATTTTTTGAATCCATTCAAGATTAACACTCGGCACTACGCCAATTTTTAAGTCAGCATGTTGTGCCATGTCAATATCATCAGTAACAACTGCACCATGAAGACCTTCATAGAAAAGTATATCTGTGCCTAATCCGGCCTTTTCCCACGGTGTAAATTCACCTGGATTTAAGTCAGTGTTTAGGCGTTCGTTGTGCTCACTAGCCTCTTCATCAGAATGCAAATAATAACGACGATCACATTGCCCAGTCTTACCGTAATCTTTAAATGTTTCTTCAATTTTGTCAAATAAATTAGCATCTGGACCAAAATGTGAAAAGAAATTATTTCCTAGCGCTTCTTCTTTCTTAACATTTGCTTTCATGGCAACTCGATCATATGCATGAAAACTATCACCCTCAACAATCAATGAATTTATTTTTTCACGTAAAAAAATGGACTCAAATGCACGTTTTACGAAAGTTGTTCCAGCGCCAGACGATCCGGTTACTACTACGACAGGATGTTTTTTAGACATATTATCTCCTTATTGGTTTATTTATTTGTATTTAAAAATCTAAGTTGTCAACTGATAGGGCGTTATCTTCGATAAATTTTCTACGTGGCTCAACTTCATCACCCATTAAGGTGGAGAAAACTTCATCGGCTACAATCGCATCATTAATTTTAACTTTGAGTAGGGTTCTTTGCTCTGCATCCATGGTGGTTTCCCAAAGCTGTTCAGGGTTCATTTCTCCCAAACCCTTGTAACGCTGGAAACTTTGTCCTTTTTTAGCATCCTCTATTAAAAATGCAACCGCCTCACTAAAGCTATTAACTTGCACTCTCTTATCTTTCTTTTCTACAAAAGATTGCTTATTAATAGCGCTTTCAATTTTGTTTGAAAAAGCTTTGATAGTTTGATAATCAATTGAATCGAAAAACGCTTGGCCAAGTGTTGTTTGGTCGGTGTCGACGCCATAAACACACAAGGTGTGTTTAACTTCACCTTGAACATACACAACACTATGCTTTTGAGCAGGTGTTAAATCTTGATTAAGCTTTTTAGTTACTAACTCACACCAGTTTTCCATTGATTTTTTATCTGATAAATTCTCAACAGCCGTAGAGTTTGCAATGACTTTTAATAAGTCAGGGTGATAATGCTTAGATAATTTACCAATAATGGTAATAATTTTATAATAGTCTTTGACAGAGCTCTCAAGTGCAACACCAGATATTGCCGGTTCATCTGCACTAAAGAATAGGTTTGCATCATTTACAGCTTCTTGTAATAAATAATCATTCAATTCTTGATCATCTTTCAAGTATCGCTCTTGCTTACCTTTTTTAACTTTATATAAGGGTGGCTGAGCAATGTATAAATAACCGTGTTCAATTAATTCTGGCAAATATCGGTAAAAGAACGTAAGTAGCAATGTACGAATATGCGCACCGTCAACGTCCGCATCTGTCATGATTACAATTTTATGGTAACGAAGTTTTGTAAGATCATATTCTTCCTTGCCAATTCCACAACCTAATGCTGTAATTAATGTTCCAACTTCGACTGAAGATAGCATTTTTTCAAAACGTGCTTTTTCAACATTTAAAATTTTACCTTTTAAAGGAAGAATTGCCTGGGTGCGACGATCACGACCCTGTTTTGCTGAGCCGCCCGCGGAATCGCCCTCCACAAGAAATATTTCACTCTCAGCCGGGTCTTTTGTTTGACAATCGCTCAATTTTCCCGGTAAACCGGCGATATCGAGAACACCCTTACGACGGGTCATTTCTCTAGCTTTTCGGGCTGCATTACGAGCTCTCGAGGCGTCTAAAATTTTCCCAACAATGATTTTTGCTTCATTTGGGTTTTCTAATAAGTAATCACCTAGCTTTTCATTAAGAGCTGACTCAACAGGTGCACGAACTTCAGATGAAACTAATTTTTCTTTTGTTTGAGAAGAGAATTTTGGATCTGGGACTTTAACAGAAACAATCGCAGTTAGTCCTTCTCGAGTATCTTCACCAGTAATGGTAATTTTTTCTTTCTTAGCCATGCCAGAATTATCAATATAGCTATTGAGCGTTCTAGTTAATGCACCTCTAAAACCCGCTAAGTGAGATCCACCATCACGCTGAGGAATATTATTAGTGAAGCAATAAATACTTTCTTGATAAGTTTCTGACCACTGAAGAGCGACATCAATTGTAATATCATCACGCTCAGCAGAGATTGAGATAATGTCATTATGAATAGGTGTCTTAGCTTTATTTAAATGTTCAACAAATGCTTTAATTCCACCTTTATATTCAAAGACATCTTTGTTGTCAGTTCCTGCCTCTTCAATTTGAATGTGAACACCTGAATTCAAAAAAGACAATTCACGAACCCGATTTGCTAAAGTTTCATATTTAAACTCAGTTATAGCAAATACATCATGAGACGGTTTAAAATGAATAGTGGTTCCGGTAGTGTCAGATTTACCGGTTACTTTCATTGGCTCATCAGGAACACCTAGTGTATAGCTTTGCTCATGAACTTCGCCATCACGGTAAACCGTTAATTTAACCCACTCACTTAATGCATTAACAACAGAAATACCAACACCGTGTAATCCGCCAGAAACCTTATATGAATTATCATCAAACTTACCACCAGCATGAAGCACGGTCATGATCACTTCGGCTGCAGAAACACCTTCTTCAGGGTGAATATCTACAGGAACACCACGGCCGTCATCAGAAACAGAAACAGACTGGTCTTCATGAATGGTAATGCTAATTTTAGAACAATGGCCTGCTAACGCTTCATCAATCGCATTATCAACCACTTCGAACACCATATGATGCAAACCTGTTCCATCATCAGTGTCGCCAATATACATACCGGGACGCTTGCGAACTGCGTCCAGGCCTTTTAAAACTTTAATATTAGAAGCTTTGTATTCTTGGGATTGATCTTCAGACATAAGTGCTTAAAAAAATAAAATTATTAT
>FLOH01000872.1_pt1 | contig 53234 bp, 61 predicted proteins | sample 756751 | NCBI WGS metagenome assembly FLOH01 (sample SAMEA4026879, study PRJEB14308) | marine metagenome | biome: coastal water; material: water | depth 74 m
TACGCTTGCATTGTTAAGGACCTATATTTTTCTAATGAGATGTTGTGATATTTTCTGGCATTATATTCTTTGATTTTGTCATAGTGATAGACTACGTTGTGACAAGAATTACAATATCCCCTTGCATGATGAGGCTTGGTCTTTTGGCATCTTTTGCAGACTATCTCTCTTGGTTTCCATGACAGTCTCCTGTAACAGTTGAAACACATCTCCTTGCTATGATGCTCTTTCTTTTCCTTGCACCCCTTGCAGACAACTAACCTTCTAGCATTGGGGTTTTGTTCTGGCATGAGTTAATAAAAAAGTACGTACATAAATTACTTTCGCGAACGTTCGGTAAGTAGGAGTACTAGAACTCAGACAATATACCTTATGTGCATTAAATTAGAGATAAATTTTCTTAATAGTTATCTTCTTTGATCTGAAAATATGATTGTGGATGTAAACAAGCAGGACATATTCCAGGGGCAGAAACGCCTTCATGGAGATAGCCACAATTTATACACTTCCAAGTAACTTTTCCATCACTGTTAAAGACTTTGCCAGACTCTAGATTATCGTAGAGTTTTTTATATCTTGCTTCGTGAGATTTTTCAACTTTTGCGATCATACGAAATGCCGTTGCAATCTCTCCAAAGCCTTCTTCTTGGGCAGTTTGGGCAAACTTAGGATACAATTCCATCCATTCTTCGTATTCCCCTTCGGCAGCGGCTTTTAAATTTTCTAAAGTTGTACCTATTTTTCCGGCAGGATAAGTTGCTGTAATTTCAACATTTCCGCCTTCTAAAAATTTAAAAAATCTTTTTGCATGTTCTTTTTCGTTCAATGCAGTTTCGCTAAAAATAGCAGAAATTTGTTCTAAACCCTCTTTTTTGGCTTGTTTTGAAAAATAATCATACCTCATTCTTGCTTGAGATTCTCCAGCAAAAGCTTTTAACAAATTTTTTTCAGTTTGTGTTCCTTTCAAGGTATCCATAGTACCCTTGTTAATAATTAAATTTTATAAATTTATCCATTGGATAGCTAGTGAAGTTTCTTAACAACAAGTTTAAAAGTTATGAAAAAATTGTTTAATTATGTTTAACAAAATAAAATATGAACCTGCTTTTGAATCAATAATTGCAGATTTAGTTTTCTTCCAAATGAAGATTAATGAAGAGAATACTTGCTTTGAAGCATTGTGTGCTGCACATGAGGAAAGCCCTTTAAACGAAGGGGAGAAAGGCTTACGCATTAGCTCTGAAAACGCAAGAAATCATTTTTTGAGAATACAAGATATATATTCTCAGTTGAAAAAAAGATTAGGAAGCACTCATTTAGATGAGTTAAATAAGATAATTAGTTCTTTAGCTAACAGTGCTCAAAAAGCTTAGTTAATATTTATTTGTAATGAGGTGCTAGTCTTTTTTCTAACCCACTTAATACTTCTACAATTTCTTCTTTATTGAGAGGTCTATTTATTCTTGAAGTGCCATCACTATGAATTGCGTAAGGAACTGAGGACAAACTAATATCACTTGAAAATTCAATATCTGCAGTAAGCCTGGTAGAACTGTTTGGATCAGTTAGCCTACTCTCTATGCCTATCAACGCAGTATAAATTGCATCGCTTAATTCTTCTGGTGAATTGGGCAACCTTCTATGAGTCTCGTAAAATGGTGAGGCTTCGTCTAAGGATAATCCTGAAAGAATATAATCTCCACTGTGCCTTATGAGGTCTGTATCCTTGCCGTTAGTGCGTTGAATTGTTTCCTTACCATAGAACTCGCCAGTAAAATTTCCATCATATTCTACTTTCGTTACTTTGCCGTTCTTCATTAGTTCGGTTGCAAAAACATTAACGCTTTCTTGAATGTCTACTATCATGTTTGTTGGTTGAAGAAGAATGATTTAATAAAGTTTCTATTCCTAAAATGCTTTTAAACTACTCTTCTGGCCTTTCTTGCCTATAACCACAATTCTTACAGTATCTGATTTCGTAGACACCATCTGAGAATTTATGGTCTCCATGATGAAGTTTTTCGTTACATTCTGGACAAATTTCTTTGTATTTCATAGTAAAAAGAATGTTAGCAGAGCTTAAAAGTTTTAGCTATTTTACTCGCCACGAATTAATTTTAATGTTTGGGGGATTAAACTTGGATCTCTAAATATTCCCTCACCAAAAGGTTCAGATCTGTGAGCTTGAACTAATGCCAGTATGTCATATAAATTCTTTTGTTTCTTATAATCTGCATAAAGTTTTGCACAATTGTTGAATCCTTGTCTTGCAAATTCTTCAACTGTTTTTGAAGATAAATCTTCAATTTTTGCCAATCTTTTTCCAAGATCTCCGACTTTAACGTCATCTATTAATCCCAATGAAACTCTCTCTATCTGCATTTTATCTGAAGAGTCTAATCCTCCTTGCTGAGCATGATAAAGGACGTTTTTTAATTTAAATGCAGCGATATCTTCTGGTGCTTGAACTAAATAAATGCCTTCAGGATCAAATTCTTCTGGACGCATAGGATTTGCTCTATCAAACACTTCATCCATAAACCCTCCAAGTCTATTAAGGAATTTGGGTGTAAAAACATCTAAGTGAACATAAAATGGTTTTCTAGAGGTTTCTGGGTCAGTATTTGGAACTTTAACTTCGCCCCCACACCTAGTGTGTTTGTACTCTCCCTCATAGCCCCTACCAACCATTTGAGCAAGTGTGTTGCTCCCCCACATTGTTCTTAATGATTTTGGAGCAACGCTATCGAGTTGTAAGTCTGCATCAATTGTAGTCCTTCTAAGGCAGGGGTCTTCTGCATAGAATTGAACAGCTCCGCCTCCAACTAAAAGGGCTCTTGGGCCTTCTAACATAGCCACACCTTCTAATCCGGAAAGAATTCCATCATTGAATACCTGGTCACCAATATTATATTTTTGCATTTTGTAATACCTAATGATATTAATCAAAAGTTTTATTATTTAAACCTTTCTAAAATGTAATTACTAAAGAATGACAACAATTATTTGGTCTTAGGATTAATTTGTTCTGGTTGTTTGGACTCATTACCTTTGAAATATGTCTTCCCTTTCTCTGTAATGGCCAAATAGGTTTGTTTTCCTTTTCTTAGCTTATGAATCAGTCCTGCGTCAACTAAAATTCCAACATACTCAGAAACAGTGGATCTTACCTTATCGTATGATTTCCCAGGATAGAGGTCTGTAGACAATGTTTTAAGAGATGTCCATTCTTGTCCAGACTCTCTTTGGAATACACCTAACCTAAAAAATATGGCTTTTTGTGTTTCTGTTAAGTCATCTAATGGAGTTCGCTCAATTCTGGGTGGGAGGTTACTAATTTCTTGTGGGTAGTAAGCTTGTTCTTTAGAAATTTCTTGAACTTTTGATTGTTTTTGTGGACTTTGCTGTTTGGGAGTAACTGTTTCCCTTTCTGCTAGATAAGACATGACCTGTCCGATCTCATCTATCCTAGATTCCATATCTTCGAACCTTTTGGCGTACTCTTCATCCCTTGTTTTGAAGAAAGAAAGCCAATCTCGGACCACTTTTATGTCAGACTTGATCCTTGTGAAAGAATGTTTCAAGTTTTCAGAGATCTGGTCGACATGACTTAGTGCTTCTTTAACTTCTGAACTCTTTTTTCCGAAGAACAAAAATCCCATGGGACTTACACGTCGACGTTATTTATAAAGGTTTGTTAAGCGTAGGAGACGTCCCTGTACATTCGTAGACGGGTGTAGACGTGTCGTAGACGGTTCGTCGACGCATCGTCGACGGTTAAATAGACGCCTTTTATAAAGAAAAGGGTGATTTGTCGACGGAATCGACGCATATTTCGTGGATTTGACGAAAGGGGCAAAAGTGAGAAAAAGGTCGTCGACGCGTAATGAAAAGTTGAAAAAATGTGAAAAAATGCTAAATTCTTTCGGTTGGGCATTTGTGAGGTTTAAGATGGTGCTATTGGGAGGGAGGTTACACCTGAAAAATAGGGCTGAAAGGTAACCCTAAACTGAAAAAGTGAGAAATGAGGGAGCTATAGGGTTGAAAAAGATAAAATGAGGATTAAGTAAACTGTTTAAGGTATCTGATAGGGAGGGATAATCTGCAAAAGAAGGTGTGATCTGTGCCCTATTCTTGAAAAGTGAGTGGTATACTAAGAGGCACATCCACAGAGTATCTGTTTTGGATGAATTTAGACTAAAATGAAGCATCGACGGATAGACATAGTTGAATCAAATAGGTCGAATATTGTTTTGTTTTAGAAAAGTGAGAGATAAAACTAAAACTTAATTGAATAATGTAGTCTGATCTGTAGGATTTCCCCTGAGACGGATCAATTTGTTTAGAAGATTGAGATCATGAAATGCTTCTTTAATTAAAAGTGAGGTTCTGCCATTGAAATGGCGCTCTTTCCTTACAGGTAAGCCTTTTGAGATTAAACGGTTAGCAACCCCCCTCACAGTTGTTTCTGTAAGGTTTAAATGGTTGGCCATTAAAGAGAAATCAACTATATGTCCTTGTTTCTCTAGCTCTAAAATAGTCATAAAAACAGAGAACTCTCGATCAGTGAGGGATCTGAATTGCATCTCAAAATCAAGCTCTAAGGCCTGTAAGGTCTTTTTAGGAGTATTATGGTGTATTTCCCTTGGGATTGACTGTTGGGCATTGATTGGCACTGTTGATGATTGTTTGGCATTGCTTGTTGACTGTTGACTATTGTTGATGATTGTTGATGATTGTTGACTGACCCCATTATTTCCTGTGGAGATTTGCTTAAAAGTGCTTAAAATGTCCTTTATTTCTAAAATGCCCTTGTTTAGGCTGTCTATTTTGTTATTTAAGGAAGAAATATCTTGTTTATTAGACTCTACCTCTTTTTTAAGGCTCAATACACTTTGTTCCGCTTTAAGGATGTCATTTTTAGCATTAGAGAATGAATTGCGTACCCTTTCCATAAATAAGTTAGATTCGTCTGCCATTTTAGTGTAGATTTTGATAGTTTTCGGATTATATAAAATTACCTGTAATAACATTTTAGAAGCATTGCTTGGCATTGATTGGCATTGATTGGCACTGTTGATGATTGTTGATGATTGTTGACTGACCCCATTATTTCCTGTGGAGATTTTTCAATATTTGATAGTACAAGGCTAGAAACACTTCTTGAGAAGGTTTTAGGCCTGAGGCCAGCAGTCTCTTTGCAAGATCTTGTCCAATTTCTTTTTCAGTGGTCTCAGGAGGTCTGTACCTCACGATTTTACGTAGCGTGTAGTCAGAAATGAAACCTTCATTTGCTTGTATGCACAGCTTTTGGCCAGTCTCAATGCTTTTTACGGTTAATCCGAAAAGGTCTACTTCAACGTCCCCTCTTCGAAAGGTTTCCTTCTTTACCCGTTGAAATTCCGCAGAAAGTAAAAGTGTCTCAAACAGAGATTTGACGGCTTCAGTTGGGTTTATGGGAGCATTGCTTGGCATTGATTGGCATTGATTGGCATTGATTGGCATTGATTGGCATTGCTTAGGTGCCGAAAACAATTCGATAACACGGCCCAAATACTTAGAAACTCGTTGTTTTGGCGATTTCTTACTTTTTTTACGACGTTTTGAAAAAACCAAATATGCATATTCCCTTATGTCTCCAGATTTATTCTTCCTGGTCTTCGTTCGTATATACATTACATAGTGGGCACTACAAACAAATATATAAAATTAATGGAAAAATGTACTAAGAAGCCTTAGGTTTGGTGTCTTCTTTCTCGCTTTCAGTACTTTTTGCCTTTAGAGCTATCCTTGGAAGCGCTATGTGTGGCGGTAATCCTACTTGTTGGGATAATGTTAATGCCATTACTCCACATTTAGAGAAAACATAGTTAACTATTTGGCCAGAAAGTGAGGGTTCGATTTTGGAATGTTTGTCCCAATCCTCTAAGATCTTATCTTTAGTTGCTTTATCTGTTAAGAAATGAACTTTACCAACTATTTCTGTTTTAGCTATGTCTGGTAAATAATCTACCTTGTATGAAAATTTGAATTTTAATAATGATTGACCTGTAAGTCCATTTGGAGTAGGGGACTCAGCAACATCTAAGAATTTGATACTATTTTTAGCCTCTATTTTTCCTTGTAATTTTCCAGTCTTGTCTACTGAGATTTTGTCTAATGTAAAATGAATTATCATAGAGTGATTGAATCTGAGTAGGTTATAAAACTTACGATTAGTCTAAACTACACTCTTAATCTTTCTGAGAATTGATTCATGGCCTTTCCATTCTAATGCTTCTTCTAGAACGGTTTCTAACCTGTCTGCTAAAATTATTTTAATTTTCTTTTGGTCTTCTGGACTTAAGATTACGTCTTTGGCGTTGGATTTAGGAATTATTACTTTCTTTATTCCTGCTTGGATCGCAGCTTCTATTTTTTGTGTTACTCCACCAACAGCTAGAACTTCTCCACGAACAGATAATGATCCAGTCATTGCAACACTTTGTTTAATTGGAACCTTCTTTAAAGCTGATATAACAGCTGTTGCTACAGCTATGGATGCAGAGTCTCCTTCTACACCACCTGATTCTGAAGCAGTCTGTAGGAATTGAATGAAAATATCATATTTCTCTTTGATATCTTCTCCAAAGTATTTTAGAATAATTGCTGAAACATTTTGAACAGCTTCTTTTGCAATCTCTCCAAGTTTACCCGTTGCAATAAAGTCTGATCTCTTTCCACCAGGGGTTACTTCTGACTCAATTGGTAGAACTACTCCTGAAAAATATGAATCTGAACCCATCACAGCTAACCCATTAACACGTCCAACCCTTGATCCAGTTGTTACAATTACTTCGTATTTCTTTTTGTTTTCAATATACTTGTCAACCATTTGTTGTTCTAATGTTCTTGCAAACTTCTTTGCACCTAACACATGTTTACCTTCAACAAACTTAGAATTTTCTTCTAAAGCTAGGTCTCCTGCTGCCCTTACCAAACCCCCAAGTTCTCTTAACCTTAGTGTTAATTTCTTGGATGTACTTGATCTAATTCTTGCTTCTTGTATAATATTATCTACTGCCTCTTTTGTAAAATGTGGAATCTTCTTATCTTTTTTAACTTCTTGTGCAACGAAAACTGCAATCCTATATTGGTTTTCTGGAGTGTCGTCCATTGTGTCATTCATATGGATTTCATAACCATAACCTCTGATTCTAGATCTTAACGCAGGATTCATTTTTTTTATTGTGTCCGGTGTTCCTGCTGCAACTAGAATAAAATCTGTAGGTGCCTCTTCAGAACGAACCATTGCCCCAGAAGACCTTTCTGATTGACCAGTGATTGGATATTTTCTCTCTTGCATGCATGTGAGAATTTCTTGTTGTGTAACTGGATTCATATTTCCAATTTCATCTATGAACAAAACACCTTTGTTAGCCTTGTGAATCATTCCTGGAACCAGCCTTTCATACGCAGGAGTTCCTAAACCCCCACTTTGTAAGGGATCGTGTAAAACATCACCTAATAACGCACCTGCATGACTTCCTGTTGCATCGATGAATGGTGCTTTATTCTTTTTAGAACTATCAACTAATATTTTTGGTACCTTAACACCTTTCCTTGATTTTTTGTTAAGATTCATGAACAAAACAAATATTGCTATAAACATCATAGAAGAAATTAAAGATGCTGCAGCCATAATATCCCCATATTGTTTTCTCACCCACCATGGTGAAAAAATAGAAATTGCTATTAAAATGTAAAAAAAGATTGTTTGACCTTTGAACTGTTTTAAGGCTTCGATCTTTAATTTGTTAACCTGTTCTATACCTTTCCCCTTAGGGAAAATTCTTACTAATGGTTGATGTTCATCTAAAGGATTGTCTATTGCAAGAACATCGTCTAACTCCCCTTCCGGTATAAGCTCTGCTAATGCTTGACCTGTTAGAGATTTACCTGTTCCGGGTTCTCCTATTAGAAGTACATTTCTTCTCTGTCTTGCAGCTTTTTTAATAATGTTAATGGCTTCGTCTTGACCAACTACTTGATCCACGATAGAATTACTAGTATGAATATCTTTAGTTGTTTTAAACTTTTTAGGAGATTTTGGACTAATCATTTTAGGAAATATAAAAATTTAAAAAAATTAAATAATATCTTCTTCTGCAACAACAACGAAATCGCCAATTGCAATAACTGAAGAATAAGGAATGATTAAGTTATTACTAGAGTCTCTTTCTAAATCTAAACTTTCTGTATATGTTGTGGGATTCTTAAGAATGATTTGCATTAATTCACCAGTTCTTACTTCAAAACTGATATTCCCAACTTCCCCAAATCTCTTACCTGTTTTAGTTACAACGGTTTTACCTAGAAGTTGTTTTGAATAATTTTTTTCTTCTTCTGCCATTTTACTTAATTTAACTCCATGTGATATATAAATCTTTTTGTGTAGGTTTACTATTTAAATGCTATTATACTCTAGAGAGGACTGAATCCACTAATTTTTTGGGTAATAAAGATAATACTGAAATTGCTTTAATTGGAGGTGAGATTGATATCCTATTTTCTTTGTATTCATTTAAAAAGACAGCTAATTTGTCCTTATCCTGTAGATTATTTAAGATATTTAATATTACTATTGTGAATGATTGATCTATTTCTTCTTGATTAGTGCTGTGTAGGATTTTGAGTATTTCATCTTTAGTGAAATTAATCCCTTCCGAAGGGGTTATATTTTCAGAAAGCAATAATTCTATAGATTGATCAGAAAAAGTAAATATTTTGAAAAAATCCTTATCTGAAAGTATTGACATATTTTCATTTAATGTGGATAATTCTTCTTCTGTGAAAGGAATTGGTTCTGAACTGACAAAATTGATTGAAACAGCTGAATTGTACATTTCTCCCCTTTGATATATAAATAATGAGTTAGATGTTTGTAAATTTTCTAAATTTTTAGCATCTGAAATGATTACAACTACCAATACTAATGAAAATACAAATATAATTGTAAATGTTATGAATATAGCCCTCTTAATACTCTTTAGAATGAAATGAAGTATTAAAATTGATATAACTGTAAATATAGATATCCAAATTAAAATACTCATAGATGGAATATTGTTGGTTAGGATATAAATATATTGTTAACCCCACACCTTGATTTCTTATGGAAGTAAAAATAAAAATAAAAATACAGAAAGTGGACTCTCAAACGTAAATGTGGCGAAAAATACGTTTAATTTGATTGTTTTTTGTTTTTTTAATTTTTGTTTATAAGATTTTATATTATATTATATATTATATATTATTATTTATTTTGTTCTATCTATATTATTTATTTTATTTTATTAAATTTTTCGAGAATTTTTTCTTTTTTTTATAAATAAATTTTCCAATGGAAACTATGGTGTGGGAGTCTTAGTTGGAAACATAGATATGTTTAAATAAAATTTTATATCTCATTTGTTTCAATGGTTGATGTTAAAGATTTTCTAAGAGATTATGCTCAGAAAGAGGGTTTGTTCAAAGATAAAAAAGTCTTACAATCAAGTTATACACCTGAAAATGTACCTTATCGTGAAGATCAAATTAATACATTAGCAGGCATTCTCGCACCTTCTTTGCGTATGGAACGACCTAGTAACGTTTTTTTATATGGTAAGACTGGGACAGGTAAGACTTTGGCAATTAAACATGTGACTAATCAAATTAATGAAGTTGCTAAAGAAAGTAACCTCCCTTTAAAAATAATTTATCTTAATTGCAAATTAAAACGAATTGCAGACACAGAATATAGACTTATTGCACAAATTTGTAGAGAGATGGGGCATGATATTCCACCAACAGGGTTACCTACTGATGAGGTTTACAAGATTTTTGTTAGGATTGTTGATAGAGAAAAAATGTTATTATTATTAATCTTAGATGAAATAGATGAAATTGTAAAAAATACTGGGGACAAAATTTTGTATAATTTAACAAGACTTAATTCAGAATTAAACAACAGTGAAATTTCAATTATTGGTGTGAGTAATGATTTGATGTTTATTGATCAAGTGGATCCTAGAGTAAGAAGCAGCTTAAGTGAAGAAGAATTAGTCTTCCCTCCATATAATGCAATTCAATTACAAAAGATTCTGAAAGAAAGGGCAGATATATCTTTTGAAAATAATGTCATTGGAGAAGGTGTTATTGAAAAATGTGCAGCTTATGCTGCTAAAGAACATGGAGATGCTAGGAGGGCATTGGAATTATTCAGAGTCGCAGGAGAATTAGCTGAGAGAAATAATTCTGAAGTCATACATGTGAAATATTTAGATCAGGCTGAAGAAAAAATTGAAAGAGATAGAGTTGTAGACATTGTTTCAACCCAACCCAAACAGTTTAAGATTACATTACTTAGTATTTTGCTCTTTTCTGAACAATGTTTAAAAAATGGAAATTCCCAAGATGTGTATACTGGTGATATTTACGAGTTATATAAAGAAAATTGCTTAAAATGCGGCACGAAACCCCTAACACAGAGAAGAATTGGTGATATAATTGCAGAATTGGATATGTTAGGAATAATTAATGCTAGGGTTATAAGCAAAGGGAGGTATGGTGGGACAAGAAGAATTACCATGGGCGTTCCCGAGAACATCAAGAAAAAAATTAATGATATGCTGAAGGAAGGTCTTGGATTATGAGCTTAAATATATCTAAAGAAATTTTGAATTCTTTTTTAGATAAGGGTTTTTTATTAGCTCCAGATATTTTGGAAGAAGATGGTTTTGATACAGATTTTTTAAATTTAGTTGACACAAGAATATTATCTAAAGATAAACCTCTTGTAATTGGTTCAGATATTTACAAAGGGGTTTCTAAAAAAGGTGTTACTGGTATTAATTGGATAGAGTTTGAAAAGAGTAGAGTTTTGCATGAGAAAGGTAAAACTAACAAAGTTTATTCTTCTTTCTTAGAATTAATATTTGATGAACCAAAAGGAGATTTTGGGGAGGGCACAGGTTATACACTTATCAAAAAAGAAGAACCCCAACCAGAAGTTAAAGAAGAAACTATTGAAGAAGTTGTTAAGGAGATCCAATCTAAGCCTATTGTTGCTGAAGTTGTTAAAGAAGTTCAAACTCACCAATCACAGACTAGTTTATTAAATTCAGGTTATCCACTAAAAGTTGTAACTAGTTATGGCGACGAATCTAAATTAAGAGAAGTGAAAGATTTTGTTAATCATTACAAAAGTAGATATGAGTTTTTGAGAAAGATTGTTGCAAGTAGACAGGAAATGCAAAATGTTATTTCTATTAATAGAACATCTTCAAAGGAGCGAAATGAGAAGGTGGCGCTTATAGGCCTAGTTTATGACAAAAGGATTACTAAAAAAGGTAATACTATGATTACACTTGAAGATACAACTGGTACTATCAGAGTTGTATTTGATCCGAATAAAGCAAGAGGAATTGAGTACTTATGTCTTGACGAATTAATTGGAGTTGTTGGTACAGTTAATGAAAATTTTATGTATGCTACGGACATAATATTTCCAGACATCCCAGAAAAGACTAATGTAAAAAAGTTTAATGAGGAAGTATGTGCAGCGTTTATTTCAGATGTTCATGTTGGGAGTACATGGTTTATTGAAGACAGATTTTTAGAACTTATAGATTGGCTGAATGGGAATCATAAAGATCCTCACATGGTGGAATTAAGCAAGAAAATTAAATTTTTGTTTATTACTGGTGATATGGTAGATGGTGTGGGTATTTACCCCAATCAAGATAAGGAGTTAACACTCAAAAGTATTCGTGGACAGTACGACAGATGTGCAGAACTAATTAAGATGATAAGGGGCGATATCCAAATTGTGTTATGTCCTGGAAATCACGATGCAAGAAGAATTGCAGAACCTCAACCACCATTAGATGTTTATGCTGAATCTTTGAAGAAAATTAAGAATTTAACATTGGTTTCCAACCCTTCAATGATTAATGTTTTAGGCAAGGATGATTTTGAAGGCTTTGATATTTTACTTTATCATGGTTATAGCTATGATTACTATGCTGCTAATATAACCCCTATAATGGAAGGGGGAGGGTATGACCGAGGAGATCTGATTATGAAGTTTTTACTTCAGAAAAGGCACCTTTCACCAGTTCATACTTCTACACTATTTGTTCCCAATGGTAAGGAAGATTATTTGTTAATTAATCGTGTTCCAGATATATTTGTTTCTGGGCATATTCACAAGAGTTCCGTTTCCAAGTATAAAGGAGTTACAAATATTATGGGCTCATGTTGGCAATATAAAACAGATTTCCAAGAAAAAGTTGGACATCATCCAGAGTATTGTAAGGTTCCTATTTTCAATTTTGGAACTGGCGATACAACAATTTTAGATTTTGCGCCGGAAAACAAAGTGGTTGAAATTAAAAATGGAAATGAACGAAGAGACTAAAAATTACCTTGATGGTATTGATGCTGAAGTTAATATAGCACTTGCTTTGGCGAATAGATGCAGGGCCAAATGTTTAGATCCCGAGGATCATGTCGAAATTGTGCTTGCAAAAAATATGGCGGAGAGAGTAGTTGGAATTATTAGTGTCGTTGCGCCTGAATTGAAAGGTTCGGGGCTTGTAGAAAGAATAAAAGAATTGGAAGAACAATATGGTATGCAAGATTGGAGGGTTGCATTAACGATTGCATTAGAAACCTCCCAAGAGAAGTTCGTCAAATTTGATGACAAGGTAAGGGCCATGGAAATAGGTTTAAGAGTAGGTATGGCCTATATCACAAATGGTGTTGTTTCTTCACCGTTAGAAGGTTTCACTAAATTAGAGGTCAAAAAAAGAAGGGATGGTGGGGAATATCTAGCATTATTTTATTCCGGACCTATTAGAAGCGCAGGTGGAACTGCAAGTAGTGTTTCTTTAATTATTGGAGATTACATTAGGAGAAATATGGGTTATGAAACTTATGATCCTGATGAAAATGAAGTAAGGAGAATGTGCACAGAGCTAACAGATTATCATGAGAGAATTACTAATTTACAATATTTTCCCTCTGATGAAGAAATTACTTTTTTGATAAAAAACATACCTATTCAAATTGATGGAGACCCCAGTGAGAAAATTGAGGTAAGTAATTACAAGCGCCTAGACAGAATTGAAACGGATAGAATTAGAAATGGTGTTTGTTTAGTAACAGGTGAAGGGATCGCACAAAAAGCACCAAAGCTTTGGAAGCAATTAGCTATTTGGGGAAAAGACTTTGGTTTAGAGAATTGGAATTTTTTGGAAGATTTTGTGAGTTTACAAAAAGATATCAAGGCAAAGAAAGCTCCAAAACTTGTTGAAGGTGAAGAAAACAAAGTAAAACCTGATTATACTTTTATCAAAGATATTGTAGCTGGCAGACCAGTGTTTACACACCCTATGGCAAATGGTGGTTTTAGGCTTAGATATGGTAGAACAAGGGTTTCAGGCTTCTCGGCAGATTCATTGCATCCTGCAACAATGGCCATTTTACAAGATTACATTGCAATTGGTACACAACTAAAAGTTGAAAGACCTGGAAAAAGCACAATCATTTCTGTTTGTGATTCCATTGAAGGACCAATTGTAAAATTGGAAGATGGTTCCGTTTGCAAAATTGATTCTGTTGAGAAAGCAAAGGCTATTAGAAACAAAATTTCAGAAATAATTTATTTAGGAGATATCTTAGTTTGTTATGGAGATTTTTTTAATAGGGATCAGGGTTTGGTGCCAGTTGGTTATTGTGAAGAATGGTGGGCCCAAGAAGTTTTAGAATCTGCTAAAGAAAAAGGAAGTGGTTATTTTGAAGACTTATTGGAAAATATAAAGAAAGACTTCTTTTATGAAATCACACTTGAAGAAGCAATAAACATTTCTGAAACATTTGGAGTTGCATTACATCCTAAGTACACATATAACTTTTCTGCAATAAGCTTAGACGAATTGAGAGGTATAGATGAGTGGGTTAAGAGTGCTAGCTTTTTGGAATCAAAAGTTGTTTTACCATATAATGGTGATAATGAAATTAAAAGGGCCTTAGAATTACTCGGAGTTCCCCACAAAGTAGTTAGTAATGAATATGTGGTAGTATTTGGCGTAGATTCCAAGTTGTTGAAATTTTATTTTGATAACATCGATTTTAGTAAGGGAAGCGTTCTAGAGGCGTTAAACAAGAAGTTTCCAATTGCAGATAAATTAGGAACCACCGTTGGAGCTAGGATGGGAAGGCCAGAAAAAGCAAAAATGAGAAAACTAACTGGTAGCCCTCATGTGTTGTTTCCTGTTGGAGATGAAGGTGGTAGATTAAGATCTTTCCAATGTGCTGTTGATGTTGGGACTGTCAAAAATCAATTTCCAATTTACTCTTGTGTGTGTGGTAATGAATCAATTTATCCTACTTGTGAAAAATGTGGCAAACCTACCAAGAAAAAATACATCTGTAAGAAATGTGGAATGACAGAAATTAAATGTCACCCTGATGATATTGTAGAATACCAAATGTGGGATTTAGATATTGGCAAATATTATGATCATGCCGTTAAACTTTCCGGTATGAATCGTAGTATGTTGCCTGAATTAGTTAAAGGTGTTAGAGGTACAAGTAACAAAAATCACGTTCCTGAAAATTTAGTTAAAGGTTTGCTAAGGGCTAAACATAAACTTTATGTGAATAAAGATGGGACTACAAGATATGATATGACAGAAATGCCAATCACTCATTTCAAGTCAAAAGAGATTGGAACAAGTGTTGAACAGTTAAAGAAATTAGGATATTTGAAAGATACATTCGGGAATGATCTAATCGATGAAGATCAAGTTTTAGAATTAAAGATCCAGGATGTTATTATGCCTGCATCTCAAGATGCCATGGATGAAGGCTCGGATGAAGTTTTTATAAGGGTTTCAAAATTCATTGATGAGTTACTTGAGAAAGTTTATGGTGAAAAAGGTTATTACAATATCACATTTAAGAATGATCTAGTAGGACAATTAGTTCTTGCGTTAGCACCCCACATAAGTTCTGGTGCAGTTGGAAGAATTATTGGATTTAGTAATACTCAAGGAATTTTAGCCCATCCATATTTCCACAGTATGGTTAGAAGAGACTGTGATGGTGATGAGCTTTGTTGTATCATGTTAGTTGATGCAATGATTAATTTTTCAAGACAGTATCTGCCTGCACATAGAGGAAGCACCCAAGATGCACCCTTAGTGTTGACTAGTGTTTTAACTCCTGCAGAAGTTGATGACATGGTTTTTGATATGGATGTTGCATGGGAGTACCCTTTGGAGTTGTATAGGGTTGCACAAAAATGTGGCAAACCTTGGGACGTTAAAATAGATCAGTTAGGAAGTAGACTTGGAACAGAAAGACAATATTTTGATACAGGTTACACTCACAAAGTTTCAGATTTAAATGCTGCGGTATCTTGTAGTGCGTATAAGACATTACCTACAATGGATGAAAAAGTTCAAGGACAGATGGTTATAGCTAAGCAAGTTAGGGCTGTTAAAACAGATGATGTGGCAAGATTAATTATTGAAAGACATTTTATAAGAGACATTAAAGGAAATTTAAGGAAATTTAGCATGCAACAATTTAGATGTGTAAAATGTAACGAGAAGTATCGTAGACCACCAATTGCAGGGCATTGTACATACGGAAAATGTTTTGGGAAGATTATATTTACTATTTCTCAAGGGAGTATTGTAAAGTATCTTGAACCCAGTTTGAAATTAGCAGAACAGTATAATATATCTTCCTATTTACAAGAAACTTTGGACATTACAAAAATGAGAGTTGAAAGTATTTTTGGAAGAACTGAAGAAAAACAAGAAGGACTCTTTAAGTTTTTTTAATTAAGCATTAATTTTGCATAAAAAATTAAAGTTGGTATCATTAAAGATCCCATTAGTACGGTTTTTGAAGTGTTTAGTTTGTAAGGTAAATAGCCTACTACACTTGAAACAATCATAAAAATAAATCCTAAGAACCCAGAGAGGTATAATGTTATTGAAGTAATGAGCACAATTGTTGCACGACTCAATTTCTTAGTACTTATTTTGTTTCTTAGTTTAACAAATAATCTCGAAAATGAAATGCATGCAAGTGTACAAGGAAATAATATTATTAAGGATAATGCAAATAAGTCAAATATTTCTGCCAAGCTTGTGAAGCCTATATCCCTTATTACAGCTACTGCACCATTTCTAGATTTGTTTAGTTCTATGAGCATAACTAGACTAAATAAGATATTTACAGTGTTCAAACAACCTGTAAGTATTAAATAATCTCCCTTGGAGTTGTTTTTAGTAATTGTTGTTTGTACTGTGGCTGCCTGTGCAGGCCCTACAGATGGCAAAAATGAAAAGAATGAACCAAAAAATAATGACTTTATGATTGTTCCTAAACTTTTTTTAGTTATTTCGGGCTCTGTTATTCTTTGCTGAACTGTATTTTTTTCCGAGTTAATTAATAGTGAAGGGATTCCAAATAAACCTGTAAATATTGCAAGAAGCGGTTCATTTATTTGAGAGTTTAATGCTACATATCCAATTACACCTGATATTATGAAAATGCCAAGTGCAATTAATTTGTTTTTTTGATGAAACACTAAAAATATTGCAGTGAACAAAAGAAACAAAGGAACTAATCTCTCAATTGAGTAAAATGCAGGTTTTATTATTTTTAGTGATAACGGGATTAATACAGATAAAAAAATTAATGAAATCACTGACCCTACTAATGTTAATAACACTGCTTCGTGTGCTTTTCCTTGTTGGGAATATTCCTGTGAAGGATGTAATGCTAATGCAGATTCTGGGTCTGGAGAGGATAAATGGATTGTGGGGATGGTATTGAGAAATGTGTGAGTAATTGCCGTGATAAAGATAATTGTTATAATTCCATTCATCTTTGAGCTGGATAAGACTGTTGCAACTAAGTTGGGATGTATGCCCGGCATCAACCCAGTAAATGTACCAAGTGCAATTCCAATAAGAGTAGGGAGTATCATAAGGATTATGGCAATTTTTCCTTTAAATCTAGTTATTTGCCATGCTCGGAGTTTTTGCGAGATTTAACAAGAAAGAAAGTTTTATAAATTAACAATAGTTAACTAATCAAAATGATAGTCGATACACTCAAAGTAATTCAACCCCAAGAAATTGAAGCATGGTATGTTCTTCCTTTAATTAGGAAAGAGTTGGCATTAGCCATGAAAAAAGAAGGTCAAGATCAAAAAACTATTGCTAAACTTTTAGGAGTTACTGCAGCAGCAATTTCGCAATACGTAAATAATAAACGGGGTAATGATTATAGCCTGGGCGAACATTTGAAGTCTAATTTTTCTGAGTCTGCGAAAGTTATTACTAATGATTCTAGTTTAATTTTTGCCGAAGTTCAAAGGTTGTTAAAACTACTCTGGTCTGAAGGGGTAGTTTGTAAGATTCATAAGGAAAAAAGTTGGCATCCAAAAGAAGGGGATTGCGGGATATGTTTTGAACATGAATAATCAACTAATATATTTGGACAACTCTGCTACAACCAGAATGGATGAAGAAGTTAAGAAAGAGTTTGATAAGTATTGTTTGGATTGTTATGGGAATCCTGGAAGTTTCCACACGGAAGGATTGAAAGCAAAACAAGCAGTAGGTGATGCACGTGAAAGAATTGCAGCTATATTAAATTGTAAAAGTTCTGAAGTTGTTTTTACTTCTGGTGGAACTGAGAGTATTAACCTGGCAATAAAGGGTTTAGCTTATGCTAGTAATGGCAAAAGAAAACAAATAATCACCACAAAAATTGAACACCATGCAGTAATGCACACTTGTGAGTTTTTAGAAAAGAAGGGTTTTGATGTGGTCTACTTAGATGTGGACGAATATGGGATGATCAATATTGAAGATTTAAAAAAGAATATTTCTGAAGAGACATTATTAGTTTCAATTATGTATGCAAATAATGAAATTGGCACTATCCAGCATATTTCTGAAATTGGCAAAATTTGTAAGGAAAATAAAGTAAAATTTCACACTGATGCTTGTCAGGCTGCAGGTTACTTAGACTTGGACGTTAAGGAATTAAATTTAGATATGATGTCTATAAATGGAAGCAAAGTTTATGGTCCTAAAGGTGTGGGTATACTATATCTCAAAACAGGTACAGTGATAGAACCTTTGATTCATGGTGGGGGCCAAGAAGGAAACAAAAGGTCTGGGACTGAAAATGTTCCTGGCATAATGGCGTTTGCAAAGGCATTAGAAATATGTGACTCTAAAAGAGAAAAAGAAGTAGTTAGATTGACAAAATTAAGAGATAAATTAGTAAATGGAATTTTGAGTAGTATTCCTAAGTCTAAATTGAATGGCCACCCGTCGATGAGGTTACCTAACAATGTAAATATTAGTTTCTTAGACGTCGAAGGAGAAGCAATTTTATTATATTTAGATTCTAATGGCGTCTACGCTTCTAGTGGTAGCGCTTGTACGTCCAAAACATTGGACCCTTCTCATGTTGTGGTTGCAATGGGAGTTCCATATGAATATGCACATGGAAGTATTAGGTTTACCCTTGGGAGAGAGACAGTTGAGGAAAATATAGATTATGTTTTGAAAATACTCCCAGAAATAATTTCAAACTTGAGAAAAATTTCACCATTTAATGTTCAGATGGAGGTAAAAAATGACTAGTTTAGAAATTGTTGGAGACGGTGTTGGACATGGTGGTAAGAATTGGTTTTATACAGATATAGTGAAGGATCATTTTTTCCATCCTAGGAATATTTTCAAAACTGCTGAAGAAGTTGACGATTTCAATGCAGATGGGGTGGGCTTAGTTGGTAGTCCTGCTTGTGGAGATGGGATGAAACTATTTATCAAAGTTGAAAATGATAAAATTAAGGATGTTAAATGGCAAACTTATGGTTGCGGTACTGCAATAGCAAGTACTTCTGCATTCAGTGTTATGCTATTAGAAAATGGCGGATTAACTATTGATGAAGCATTAGAAATCAAACCTAAAGATATCGCAAATTATCTTGGAGGAATCCCTCCTAGGAAATTCCATTGTAGTGTTTTAGCAGACAAGGCTTTTAGAGAAGCAGTTAACGATTATTTTAAAAAAAGCGGGCAACTTGAGAGAGTTATTGAAGGATCTGCCAAGATAATTGATAAAATTCTTAAAATTACAGATCATGACATAGAACATGCGGTTCTTGAAGGGGCTTATGATTTAGAAGCAGTGCAGAAAAAAACAAAAGTTGGAATTCATGACAAAGAATGTATTCCAGAAGTTGAGAGGTTGATCAAAGTTTATAAGGAGAAATATTTTGGTGAATAAAATGGATAAATTAGATGAAAGAAAAATTACAAAAGATATGACTATTGGTTCTATTTTGGAAGGACATCCTGACAAGGCAATGAAACTTTCAGAAGTTATGGCTAAAGCGGGATTGCATTGTGTTGGTTGTGGTGCAGCTACATTTGAAACACTTGAACAAGGGGTTATAGGACATGGTTTTAATGAAGACATATTGAATAAGCTTGTTAAAGATTTGAATGAAATTTTAGATGAGACCGAATTAGATAATGAGTCTGACAAAACAATCACATTAACTGATGCAGCTGTCGAGAAAGTTAAAGAAATTAGATTAAAAGAAGACAAAAAAGGATATGGTCTTAGGGTTGGAGTTTTAGCTGGTGGATGCGCGGGATATTCTTATTCATTGAATCTACAAGAAAATCCTGAAGAAAGTGATATTGTGATAGACATCAAAGGGATTACTATTTTTGTAGACAAAGAGAGTATGAATGCTTTAGCAGGTACAGAAATTAACTATGTTGATACTCTTGAAGAAAGTGGATTTAAGTTTAGTAACCCTAATTCAGAGAATAGCTGTGGTTGCGGTAAATCCTTTAACTAAATTTTAAGATTGTTAATCCTACCATTGAACAAATTAGTGTTAATGCTAGGAGATTCTTTTCTAAGTTTAATAGCTTCATAATTAGTATTAATTTTTATTTAACTTATATGTTTCTTAGAAAAAATCGAAATAACTTAACAATATATTGCTTCTGAATTTTTGCCAACCCATCTATGGTTTTGTGTTTCACAACAGTTTGTAAAAGATGTTGCTCTTGGTGTAGGAGAATGGTCAAATTCATAACACATTCCAATTTCAATGGAGTTTATTGGTTGTGTTACAAGCCCCGTTGGCTCTTTAATCATCTGTGCAGATAAAACTGTAGAAAGTAGAATAAATGTTACTGCCAAAACAAAATTTCTATCTATTTTTCTTTCCATCAATTATATTGCTGTTCAATACTATTTAAATGTTTCTTCATTTGCTGTTTAAACCTTCGTATTCCTCGTTTACAACATCTATTATTTTTTCAGCTTTTTTCTCGCCCATCTTTGGAATCTTTCTTAATTCTAGTTCATTTGCTTCAAATATTTTCCTTACACTTCCAAATTTATTTAGTAATGATTTTGCTAAGGTATACCCTACGCCAGGGAGTGTTTCTATGATATACTCCTGCTGTTCTTTGATTGTGGGTGCTTTCCTTTTTGGAACTAAAGAATAATGTCTTGATGGTTTTTCCATTCGTTTGGCAATTACTGCTAGAAGTGATGCAGTGTCCTTAGTAGTCTTTGTGTGGATTACAGGTATTTGAAAATCAATCGCAATTGAAGCTAACATACCCCTTATTGAGTTAGGATGAAAATTTCTTAAGGTGTACATATTTTGATCACCTTCAATAATCAATAATTGTTTTGTGAAATTTCTTTTTAATTCGACCAACTGTCTTAGAATTCTTTTGTCCATTATGGAATTTAGAAAATCTTCTTGAGTTTTTCTTTCGATGCCCAACGCATGGGTGTTACCTTGTAGGTCTGATGTTTCTAGAATAAAATCTGCAACTTCTAACGCTTTTTTTTCAACTTCAAAACCTTTTTTCCCCAAGTCTGAAATTATTCCAGACCTAGTCTCCCTATGGTCAACTATTATCTTCATTTAGATCCCTCTTCATATAACTAAGCAGGTTGTGCATTTTAACTTCTTTTCTTTTAGCTGTCCAAAGCATAGCTTCGTCTAGTGTTTTTTCTGCAATTAAGTTTATTATCTTGCCTGGCTTAATTCTCGCAACTCTTCCAGAACGCTGTATTTTTCTTATTTCTGAAGCCGTGTGGTCATAAAAAATTGCAATATCTAAGGAACCGATGGAGATTCCCTCTTCTCCTATTGAAGTACAGACTAATGCATTAAACTCATTGTTGTTGAATTTTGACAATGTGGCAAGTTGGTCTTTTTGAGTAACTCCATTTTTTTGCCCAACTAAAACTGCTGGATTAATATTTTTGATTCCAGATATTCCATCTTTAATTTCATTTACAGTGGATCTGTAATTTGCAAAGATAATTGTTTTAACTTTTGGATTCTTCTTATATTCTTCTTCCAATATTTCTAATAATTTTTTGAATTTTGGATGTTGCTCATTCGAATCTACTAATTCTGATGTTAATTCTATACATTTTTCAATTAATTTATTTGTTACAATACTTTTAGACGCCTTGCTACTTTCACTTTTTAATTTTTCAAAATATCCCTTTAGTGATCTGGGCGTTTGTGTTTCTAATAGCCCCAAAGCATGACTGACCTTTATCATCTCAGCAACCTCTGAAACTCCTCGATATGCTATGAAATCTCCATTTTTGATTCTTGTTTGAAATCCTCTTTGATACATTAACAAGTCTGTTTTATTGATTGCAGAAGGTGGTTTTTGAATTCCATACCTTTTCAAACCTGCAGCCTTGTTTAGATAGTATGATCTAAGGTAACCTTGTATTTTTTGAAATTTCTCGGGGAGTTTTACTTTAATATTTTGACTTTCTTTTTGTTGTATATGTCCTGACAAATCTTCATCTTCTTCAGTCCTGAGTTCTATGTTTTTTATAAATAAATTTGCACAAACTTCTGAAACCTTTTCCTTAGTGGCTCCCGGAGAAGCAGTCAAGGCTAAAATAAGTTCATTTTTTGCCTGAGAATGATACTCTTTCGCTACAATTGTATTTGCAAAATTTTCTTTAGATCTATGACATTCATCTACTACTAGTAAAGATGTATTCTTGAGAGAGACCCTTTTATTTTTTAAATCAAACTGAATGGTTTGAGGTGTTGCGACTATAACTTTTGAACTACTGAACAAAACGCTTCTTTCTTGAGGTTTGGTCGTTCCTGTTAAAAGAACTATTTCCTCAGATGGAATATTAGTTGATTCTTTTATTTCTTTTGCAATTTGAGATGAGAGTGGTTTTGTTGGAGATATTACTACAACATTACTTTCTGGATATTCATTTAGTCTTTCAATTAGAAGCATAATTGCTAATTTTGTTTTACCTGTGCCTGTTGGAAGGCATACAAGTGTGTTTTTCCCACCTATTGTTTCATGTATGTTTTTTTGATATTCCCTTGGTATGAATTTTTCTATTTTGTACATTTTGCCTAACCCTTAAAAATAGTATTTGATAAGTTGTTTTATGATTGTTCAGTTATTTGGGATATTGGATTTTTATGTTGGGATATTACTTATATTGGCTAATCTGGGCCTTAAGGGTCCATTCCTAGTTATTGTTTTAGGTTTACTCTTTATTAAATCTCTTGCGTTCTTCGGCGGATTGCTAAGTGCTCTTGATGTCTTGGGCGGACTTATTCTATTAGCAATGTCATTTTATGGAGTTATGATTCCATCCTTGGTTGTTTGGTTATTTGTAGCATGGTTTTTTCAGAAAGCTCTCTTTAGTTTTATGCATTAATTACTTTACATAAATATAAAAATAAAATGAAGTCATCAAAATAAGACTTACTAAGGCTCCAACAACAAGTGAAGAAGTTAATGTAAATAAGGGACCTACGTAAAAAGAAGTTATAACAAAAGCTAATGTGAAAATATACATTGTTGGTGAACCTCCTAATGCAGTAGCACCATTTAATTTGGAGATAGGGATTAGTGAAGAGAAAGCAATTGAAAAAGGAATTAATGCAATCGCAGAAAATTCTGGGCCTAATCTAGAAACAAAGATTCCTATAATGGTTAATACTAATGGTCCTGCTAATGAGATAAGTGCTAGTTCATGGTCTGTGGCTTTCTCATATTTCATCCCTAATCTTGAAGAAGGGGTTGTTTTGAATTCAGGGCATAATACTGCTGAGAAGAATAGTTTGCCTGCGCTTAAAACAGATATAATTGTAGGCAGGATCAACCATGCAGGGAAGCCTTTAGATTGATATGTTGAAGATCTAGAAAATCCATGTCTTTTGATGTTCCAGAGTGAGAAATTTGTAGTTATACCCTTTCTTTGTGAGTAGTATTTAGTTATCTTGACGAATATCATAATAAATATTAAAGACATTACAATCTGAAAAATTAAATTTTTAATCCAGAAAACTAAATTAAATATTACGGACCCATCATCAAATCCAAAAATAAACCCTAATAATACTGCAGAAATGATTATTGCTTTAAGTTCTTGCCAGTTGTTTTTTGTGTTGGCCATTTTTGTTTTTTTAATATATCAATTATTCCGTTGACGTGGCCCGCACCTATAACTGCAACCACTTTAGTATTAGTCATTGAAATTTTATATAAACCTTTTGACATATGGATGTCTCTGTTAGTGATCAATACCTTGTGTAAAGATGGGTAGAACTTCTTTAATTGTAAAGTTAGTTCTTCAATTTGTTTTTCAGATGGGACTTTCGAAACATCTATACTCTGCCTGCTTTTCTTGATGAATGCAGCTTTTAGAAGTTCTTTTAAAAATCTAAATTTTTCTTTCAAAGTTATTTTTTTTGAAATTGATTTTAACGTGGATTTAATATTGATATCTATCAGTGCAATTGGAATCTGATTATTCTTAGCAAGTTCTATTGCTTTTTTCATTTCAGCCCCAGGTGTGGATTTAGTTAACTTACTTATCTTGTTTTCAAGCCAGGCCCCTATTATTCCGAATGCATAACCTTTGAAACCAATTTGTCTTATTGCTTTTAAAGAGGTTTTCCCTCTTTTTTTGAGAATTATTGTTTGAAATCTGTCCCTATCCAATTCAATTGCTATAATGTCTGGTTTTTCCCTTAAAATTGTCTGTTCAACTTCAACCAAACTGTCTTTTGACACATGGGAGGTCCCTACTAGTATGATATTTTTAAATCTTTTAATCATATGAGGGATAACACGGAAACTTTTATAAAGATTAGGCTATCAATTAGCTTGTTTTGGAGAATTACAAATGCTTAAACTAAAAAAGATGACTTCTGTTTACGACATGAAAGTGTTTACTGACGCAGGCGATTATTTCGGAGATGTTGAAGAAGCAATCGTTACTATGACTAAAGTTTTCGGTTGGAGAATAAGGGCAACTAGAAATTCTTCCTTGTCTAAGGTTCTTGGTGGAGCTAAGGGCGTTATTGTACCTCATAGATTAGTTAAGGCTGTGGGAGATATTATGGTAATAAGTAAAACGGCAATTCCTGAATATGGGGAGATTGACGAATCTGATGATAATAGTATTCAAGACGGAGTTTAATCCGAAATACATGAGGTGATGAAATGGTTTCTCCATTATATGGTTCAATAGAATTTATGCAATCCTTTGGGATTTTTGATATAGTTTTACCTTTCCTATTAGTATTCACAGTTATTTTTGGAATTTTAGAGAAAACTAAAGTTTTTGGAAAAGAAGGGGATAGCTCAAGAAAGAATTTGAATGCTATGGTTGCATTTGTTATTGGTTTCTTTGTTGTGGCTGCAACTCAAATCGTTCAATTAATGCAGACAGCATTACCTTACATTATGTTTTTATTAGTTTTGATAATTATGTTTATGATTCTATTTGGATCTACAATTAGTGAAGGCGAATTAAATATTTGGGATCACTTTACAAATTCTAAAGCAAAAGGGATATTTGCATTTGGATTATTTATTGCAATAATCGCTATTGTTTTAGGTGCAATTGGAACATTAGAAGACTTGATAGATTGGATCGTATTCCATGTAACTGGGCCAGTACTTTCAACAGTTATACTTTTATTAGTAGTTGGAATATTTATGTGGATAGTTGTTGGTGGAAAGGCTGCGAGCTCAGATTAATTTTGTTTCAAAAAGTATTAAAAAGGAGTAATGATAGGATATTATCAATGAGGTGTGAATTTAATGGACTTTTATGAACTTTTGGGCAGTTTTGATCAAATAGGCGGTTTTGACTTATTGTTACCTTTCATTTTAGTGTTCACATTAATGTTTGCAGTTTTAGAAAAGATTAAATTATTTGGTGAGAAAAAGAACATCAATATGGTTGTTTCTTTGGTTATTGCAATTTTCTTTTTGAATAATACATATTTAATATTTGTATTACAGAAATTTTTACCTAATGTATCCATTATATTAATAGTGTCCTTAATGTTGTTATTACTTGTAGGCGTCTTTGGAGGAGAAACTGATTTCAGAGAAGGCATGCTTGGATGGGCTTTCGTTGTTTCAATGATTGCTATAGGGTTTGCATTATTTTCAGATATGTTTAGTCCTGTGGTTGGGCCTAGTTATGGTTTTTCAGGATGGTGGTATGATTTAGTTGGTCCTGGAAATACAGGAATGGTATGGGCTTTATTCTTTTTAGTAATCTTTGTTTTCTTTATTACAAGAACTCCAAAGGAAGAAAATGGCTTTGCAAAGGCATTTAAGGAAATAGGTAAGGGTATCAAAAAAATAAAATAATATGGCTACAATATTAGACGCGAGTGGACTAGGAAGCATGGTTAGTATGATCTTAGTATTTCTGTTAGTATTTGTTATTATATTTGCATTACTAAAAAAGTCCAAACTTCTTGGCGGTGAAGGATTTGACGCAATTATTGCATTTGTCATTGCAATATTTTCAGTTATGGTTCCAGAAACACAGGTAGTGGTTGGTAATTTCTTACCTTGGTTCTTTATGTTCTTATTACTAGCCTTAGTTATCATGATGTTCTTTATGTTCATGGGTGTAAAAGGGGAAACAATTGCAGGACTTGCAAAAGAACCTTTTATCCAAGTAATTGGTATTGGTGGGATTGTGATGTTATTCTTTGTTTCCTTAACACAGGCGTTTGGACCGTTCTTATTAGTGGATCCTACTGCAATCGGCTTTTGGGCAACAACTAAGAGATTAATATTCAGTAGACATTTCTTAGGAATGATTCTACTATTTTTTATTGGTGCTTATGCAATCTCATTTTTATCTGAGAATAAATAATTATTTTTTCAAATCTTTAAGAATTTTTTCCAACTCTTTAACATTACTTGTTAATGGGTTGATTATGTTTGATAATAATTTTCCAAGAGCCTTAATTTCAACACCTACATCAGATACCGATTCATCATACTCTTTTACTTTTCCTATTACAGATCCTTGAAGATTTTCAAATCTGTTCTCTACCCTCATAAGTTCTTGTTTAATTGAATCAATATCATTTGTTATTTTATCTTTCCAAGAAAGTAAATCTCCAAATTCTTCAGTAAGTTTTTGCCATTTTTCATGAACTATGTTTTCTGCTATTTCTTCTATGTCCTCAGTAGTTGCACCTAGACTAGAAGATTGGTAATTGAATGATTCTTGTTCTGGCCAAGACTGGGGTTGGTAGTTTCCCTGATTAAAATCCATTTGAGGACGAGATATATTTTCTGGTTCAGGAACAGGTGGCTCTTGAGTAGGGCTTGCTAATTCTGAATCTTCAGAGTATAAGACCGAAGGTCTCATTTCAGAAGGTGCTAATTGTGATGGCATTGCTGCAGGCTGTTGTGATTTATTTAATGCTTCAGAAATTTGTTGAAAAGAATATCCTTCGCCTTGAAGTCTTTGAATGATCTCAGTATTGGACTTACCGGTGCTTTGTAGTTCGTGAACTTTATTTATTGGTGTATCTTCTGGCATTGATTGACCTCTTTGGTATTTTATTTCTTTATCTCAGATTTAAACCTTTCTAATCTTGTTTCTAGTTGTTCATCTGTAACTAATTGAATAACATTTATCATATCAATATATTTTTCTAAAACTTTTATTTGATCTTTCTTTGCAAAAATGCTCATTTCTTTTACAATGTCTCTTACTACTTCTTGAGTTGTTTGTGTGCTTAATCTTGCTTTTTTTGTTTCTACAGAAATGTCCCTCATTTCTTTTATTAATTTTTTATATTCTTCAATCATATTTTGATTGATTACAAGAAGTCTTTCTGTTAGGATATTGTATTTGTTTTCAAGGGCACGTATTCTTCCATTGAGATCTGCCATTATATGACTTGGATCAATTTGGTTAAACTGTGGTGCTGGCACTCTTTTTTCCCTCTTAATTGCTTTTAGGGGCTGGCTTATTTAAATACTTTGTTAGATTTTGAGAGGGGGCAATTTATATAAATTTGATAATTAGAATTAATACATGGATATTCAAAAAGAGGGAGTTTATCAAGTTGTTAGAGAGGGAAATGAAGAAATTCTAAAAGTAAACTCTGATTCTTGGCAGTTTACTCCTTCAGTAGAAGATGTTCCGAGTGTTATGTCTACTGTGATAGATATGCTTGTATCTTCGCCTGGAATTAAAAGAATAATCTTCCATCAAAGAAAGAAATTTGTTTATTCTTATGATCAAACTCAAATATTATTGGAGATAGCTGGAATTTATTCCCACTTAATTAAAAATAAAAGAGTTTTAAGTATCTCTCAATGGGGTTTTGATGAAGTAAGTTCTAGATTTTATGGAGATAAGATTGGCGAAATTCAACATTTAGTTATGAACTTGCTAAGAAGTGATCCTCTTGGATCTTATGTAGAAACCAAAAGAATACTTAGAGAAGAAAGAATTTTATTACAAAGAGATAATGATGAAAGGATTGTAAAAGCTAGAGTTAATTATATTTCATTACTAACTGAGATTACAACGTTGTTAGATAACACCAAGTTAATTCAATTGATGGGAGACAGACTTGACGGATTCCACTTAGGAGATAGATCATTATATAGAGATGTTTTCAGAGCAGTTATAACTCCTGACTTCATGTATACTCGTTTAAGGGCCAATCCACCTTTAGATGGTGAAGAACTGGACTTTTATTCTGTCGAAAGCAATGAAGTTACATTGTACAAGATGCCTCATGATACTAAAACATATTATCATGCAGTTCCAATAGAATTTAAACTAAAAGAAGATGAATATGAATTGTTAGACTTGGCAAAAAATGTTTTGGCAGGACACAAACCAAGAAATGAAGAATTTTTAGATCCTTCAAGAATGCGTGAAACTTTTTACAATATTGGAAAAGACTTACTAGACGAACTTGCAAAAAATAAAGGCTATGATGTTAAGTATGATAGAATTTGTGAACTTGCAAAAATCTTAGTAAGATACACAGTTGGTTTCGGTTTGATTGAAGTTTTATTGTCAGATAAAAAAGTACAAGACATTACAATCAATAGCCCCATTGGGAAATCTCCAATATTTTTAGTACATCAAGATTATGGGGAATGTTACACAAATATTTTACCAAGTTTTGATGACGCAGAAAGTTGGGCGACTAAATTTAGATTAATTAGCGGAAGACCTTTGGACGAAGCAAACTCAGTTTTAGACACAGAACTATCAATCCCCGGAGCAAGAAGCAGAGTTGCAGTTATGACAAGGCCACTGAGCCCTGATGGGTTGGCTTTTGCAATAAGAAGGCATAGGGATAGGCCATGGACCTTACCATTATTTGTGAATAATCGGATGATTAGTCCACTTGGTGCAGGGTTGATAAGTTTCTTGATTGATGGTGCAAGAACTATGTTGGTTGCAGGAACAAGAAGTAGCGGTAAGACTAGTTTGCTTAGTAGCTTTTTGGTAGAAATTATGAGGAAGTACCGGGTGATTACAATTGAAGATACATTAGAACTACCTGTTGAGTATATGCGTAAGTTAGGGTATAATATCCAAAATATGAAAGTTAGATCTGCATTATCAAAAGGTGGATCAGAAATGAGCGCAGATGATGGAATTAGAACAAGTTTAAGACTAGGAGATAGCAGTTTAATTGTTGGAGAAGTTAGAAGTTTAGAAGCTAAGGCATTGTATGAAGCCATGAGAACTGGTGCTTTGGCAAATGTTGTAGCAGGTACAATTCACGGTGCAAGCCCTTATGGTGTTTATGATAGAGTTGTTAATGATTTAGAAGTTCCAAAAACAAGTTTCAAAGCAACAGATATAATTGCAATTGCAAACCCAGTTAAAACTGCAGATGGGTTAAGCACTTGGAAAAGAGTTTTGCAAATAACAGAAGTTAGAAAGCATTGGACAAATGACCCAATAGAAGAAAGAGGCTTTGTAGATTTAATGAGGTATGATACAAAGAAAGATGAATTAATTCCTACTGCTGATTTGTTAAATGGTGAAAGTGAGGTTGTAAAATCGATTGCAGGAAATGTTAGAGAATGGGTTGGAAATTGGGATGCAGTTTGGGAAAATATATTGCTTAGATCTAAAATAAAACAATCTTTAGTAGAGTATGCGAGAAAAACAAATAACCCTGAGATTATTGAATCTAATTTTGTAGTTGCGTCTAATGATATGTTCCATCGTTTAATTGAGCAAGTTAGGGGCGAAGTTGGATCTATAGATTCTAATAGGGTGTTCCATGAATGGGATGATTGGGTTAGAAAATCAATAAAAGGTAAAAAAAATAGAATTTAGCTGGTGAAATTTATGCCTAACAAAACTGATGATATAATCAAAAAGTATGAAAAAAAACTAGAGGATGAGTATGGTCCTGGTTATGTCGAAGCTTTTGAACCAGAGTTAGTTAACAAGGAATATGATTTGTTTCGTTCTGAGGTTTTAGAAAACAAAGTAACTAATTATGAAAAATGGTGTTATTTCTCTGAGAAAATTATCAAAGTTGCCCCTTCAAAAAAAGATTTACCTGAGTTAAAAAAAAGCATTGAAATTGCTCACCTAAATGTCACTCCCGAATCTGCTGCAAGCTTTGGAGCTTTAGTTGCTCTAGGATTAATTTTGTTTGGTGTATTAGTAATGGGTTTAACTTATGCACTGGGAAGTATAAGTTTCTTTTTTCCAATATTTTTGATCATTGCAGGTGCATTGGCGATTAAACCATTAGGAAATATTCCTAATTATCTAGCTACTCGTTGGAGACTTGAAGCAAGTAACCAAATGGTTCTCTGCATTTTGTATATTGTTATGTACATGAGGCATACGAGTAATTTAGAACATGCAGTTAGATTTGCTGCAGAACATATTGGTACACCCCTTAGCTTAGATTTTAAAAAAATATTTTGGGATATTCAAACTGAAAAGTATTTTAGCATAAAAGAAAGTTTGGATAATTATCTAGAAAACTGGAGAGATTATAATTTAGAATTTGTTGAAAGTTTTCATTTGATTGAAGGCAGTTTGTATGAGCCCAATGAATCAAGAAGAGTGATGCTCTTAGAAAAATCATTGGAAGTTATGCTCGAAGGGACATATAATAAAATGTTACACTACGCGCATAATCTAAAAGGTCCGATCACATTACTTTACATGTTAGGAGTTATCTTACCAATTTTGGGATTAGTTATTTTTCCATTAATTGGAAGTTTTATGGGTGGGGCCGTTAAGTGGTATCACTTAGGCATGGTTTACAATATTGTTTTGCCTATTATTTTAGTTGTGATGGGAAACAATATGCTTGCAAAAAGACCTACCGGTTATGGCGAGAGCGAGCTGTTAAAAAGTAATCCAGAATTTAAAATTTATGAGCAATGGGTCGTTAATGACAAAGTTGTGCCCATTAGCCCTAAGGCCGCAAGTATTTTTATTGGAGGTTTAATTGTTTTTGTTGGATTTTTACCCCTGTTAATTCATTTGGTTAATCCTGGATATGATTTATCTTTAGGTTCTTTAGGTTCTTTATTGGACTATAAGGGGGAAAATGGACCTTATGGTGTTGGAGCATTGATCATGGGAATGATGGTCCCATTAGGATTAGCAATTGGGATTTCTATGTATTATGGAATTAAAACAAATCGTTTGATTAAAATTAAGAAAAAAGTTGATGATTTAGAAGAGGAGTTTAGTGGAGCAGTTTTCCAATTAGGAAACAGGATTGGAGATGGTATCCCTTCAGAAGTTGCATTTGGTGAGGTTGCAAAAACAATGAGCGGTACACCTACTGGAAACTTTTTTAGTACTGTTGATCGAAATATTAGAAAATTAGGTTACGGTATGAACAAGGCAGTTTTTGATTCAAGAGTTGGTGCAATTTTATTGTTTCCAAGTAATTTGATTCACAGCACAATGAAAGTGTTAGTTGAGAGTGCACAAAAAGGTCCACAAGTTGTGAGCTCAAGTTTGATTACAATTAGTAAATATGTTGATAGAATTAAACAAGTAAATGAAAGATTGAAAGATTTACTTGCAGATGTTCTAAGTAGTATGGTTAGCCAAATTAATTTTTTAACTCCCTTAATTGCAGGAATTGTTGTTGGAATAGGAAGTATGGTTACAACAATAATTGGCAAGCTAGGCTCTGCATTTGACACCGTAGGTGGTGCAGGTTCAGATGTTCCTTCAAATCTGGGTGCGCTTTCAAGTATTATGAACATCAAAGATGCAATTCCAAGTTATTATTTCCAATTAGTTGTAGGATTATATGTATTACAAATCACAGTTATTTTAACAATGTTAAGTACTCGTATTGAAAGAGGGATAGATGCAACAACTGCAAGATATAGGATTGGTAAAAATGTTAAAAAAAGTATGATTTTATATTTAGTAGTTGCATTAATAGGTGTAATATTGTTCAATTTATTGGCTAGTGCAGTTAGTTTTGCGCCTCAATAAGATTGGGAGTATTTAAATAAGTAAAAACGGTTATAAATGATTGAGACTGGTGTTTAATATGGTGAAAGGAGTTAATGACTTTAGTTTGATGGGAAGTGCCCGTTTAGTATTTCTATTTTCCTTTGTTTCTATTTTCTTTATGAAAAGTGTTAGTGCTTTAGTTTATTTAGGTCAGTCTTATTCTGGTTGGGGAATTGGTGGTTATGGTTGGAATGATATAGCTAGTTTGTATGCAACTTCAGGTGGATGGTTTGACTTTGCAATTTTATTTGCTTTGTTTTATTCGTTAGCCTTGGGAGTTTTTGGTGAAAAATTCAAAGATAACAATGCTGGAAAGGGTTTAGCTGTAGCACTTGGTTTACTTTTATCTTTAAGTTTAGTTTTGTATGAAAGTTATATGGGTATGAGTCTGTGGGAATTAGCCGCACCATTTATTGTTCTTGGTGCATTGTTAGGGACTTTTGCTTTAGTTCATTGGACTTTCAAGGCAATGCATTTTGGCGGTTTAACAAGGGTTCTTGCATCAACAATTGCAACATGGTTAGTGTGGTTAGGAATTACTAGTAGTATTGGTATGGGGCAAGGAACTTTCTTTGGTTTTACTATGGGCGGCTTTGATTTGAGAGAACCGATGGCTTGGATTTTGATTCCAATATTTTTAGTCTTAATTTGGAATTTGTTCAAATCTTTTGGTGGAGATCCAGGTGGAGAGGGGACCGGTGAGCGACGTAGAGGGTGGCCTAATTGGTTAAAACCTTGGAAATTATTTAAACCTCTTGCAAAAAATTATTGGAAAAGGGCTGGAGAAAATGCAACTAAAAGCGTTGAAAGGAAGATTGCAAGATCTACTAAAGGAAGGCCTGATTTAATGCACAAACAAATAGATCCAGATAAGCTAAAATTATTGAATCATTATATTGCAAAAATCCAAGATCAAAAAAACAAAGTATTTTTTCTCAACAATCAATTAATTGTTGATATATACACTCTTAATGAGAATTTAAACAAAAGAGAATCAAGTTTAAACTTGAATGCATGGGGAATAGGAAATAAACTAAATGAAAGGGTAAAGGATATAAGTAATCTTAAACAAATATTAGTATCGCAAAATACTTCTCTTGAAGGTTTGGCAGGCCTTGTAAATTATTTTAAAATTATTTTAACCGAGCTAAATAAAGTTTTGGCGATTACAAAACAAATAAATCTTAATCCTTATGAAACATATAGACGTAAAATAAATAAGTCTAATGGAGAAGTTTGGAGCTCACTTAATGATTTAAAAACTTTAATTAACCAGCTATTTTCGATTAGTAGGGAACATATTGGCAAAAGTGTGGATAAATTAACACTTGCAGAATTCATGGAAATAATTGGTAGTTGGAGTTCAAGTTCCAATGAAGATATTAATGACGAAAAAATGCCTAACCCTGTTAAGGAAACAGAAAGAAAAGAGGGCTCTAGTGAAGAAGAACTGCACGGTCCTGATACGAAAGGATTTGCAAAAAGTATTCGTAATGAAATTTTGTTAAGAACTCATCCAGATAAAACAACTAACCCTCAATTGAGAGCAATTTTTAATTTGACTAATCAAGCTTATGCTGAAGGCGATTACAACAGATTAAATGATCTTAGGGCTCAAATGTATAAAATTATTGGTAATCAACAAAAAAGGTTACCCGATTCACGAAGCAGTGATATTGAAGAAGAACTGCGCGGTCCAGATGCTAAGTTATTTACAAAAAAGATTTATGATGAAATAACTGCTTTGACTTCTCCAGAACAAATTAAACGTTATCCTGTAAATATCCAACAGACAGTGAATAATATTCATGTATATTCCATTACGGCATATCAAGAAAATAACTATCAAGAATTATCAAGACTAAAAGAACAACTCAGAGTATTGCTATCTCAAGGAAATGGAATTGATAATGAAAAATTTGTAAAATGGACAAATGAAACTATTAGTTCTTTAACAAGCTTGCATGCTTACATGTATAGGATGAATTTCGCATTTGGCCAAGCTATGAATTATTCCCGTCACCCTAAAAATATTAAATTTCTCAATGATTCTGGAATGTATGATTCAAATACTTTGAGAGATAGAATGCTAACGTTGAGCAAGAATTTAGGTAACAAAAACAAAGAACCCTTAACGCCCCCCAGAATTTATAAATATCTTATAGATGTTGCGAATCAATTAGCTGACCCACAATTAAAAGATGATACCAAAAAGGATATTTTTCGTGGAATCTTAGCAATATCTCAAGATATCGGGAAAAGATTAGAACTAATGAAGAAAGAAGAATATTTACTTAATGAAGTTGATGTTGCTTATAACTTGGCAGTTCCAGGAGAAAATGCATTGAAAGGTAAGCATTTTGAGTTCTTTGTGAGGGCCGCACAGAGATATAATAACTTTTTATATGGTTATGCAGATAAGATTAACAAATCAATATAGAAGAAATATTTAAATAGGTTCAAGGAGATGAATAAATTATGTCAGAATTAATGATACTTCCAGCAATATATTTAGGGCTGGTTATTGGCTTATACGAAGCAATATTATTGCATAGAGATGTTAGTGTGCCTGCACATAGATTTGGTCACATGTTACATGCTTTGATCTTTGCATTGATTGCAGTTTTTGCAACAATGAATGTCGATTTTGTCTTTTCAATATTTCCTGGGTTGAGTAATGTTATGTTAATAGGAAATCCTTTGGTATTCAGGATAGCTATTGGTTTAGTTGCGATGATTAAGACTCATGCAATTAGTGCAGCTGCACCTGGTATGGCTGGGGGAAGTATAGGATTAAAAGAAAAATGGAGCCACAGTGTGATTATCGCTGCATTAATCGTTGCCGCGCCTTATTTATGGCCTTTGATTGCACCAACTGTTGGATTTTTACCTGGAATTTAAAATGATAGACATGGGTTTAAGCGCTATATCATATTTACCTTTCTTGATGGTTCCTACAGTGTTTATCATTTTATTATTATGGGAATTGATTTGGAAGGGATTTGCACTTTGGCATTCAGCAAAAAATGGTCAGAAATATTGGTTCATTGTAGTTTTGGTTGTTAATTCATTCGGATTAGTACCTTTGATTTATTTAGTGTTTTTCAAAAATAAGAAATTGATTAAAAAAGTTAAGAAAAAATAATTACTTCTTTTTATCATGCACATGGTGCTTGCCAGTAGTTCTTTCAAAGTAAGGGAGTATCTTGATTAATCTTGGAATTCTTGAAATAGGTCTTATGAATCTAATGGCAAACCTCGATCTTGAAAGTTTTCCTAGTTTTTCTGCTTCCCTTACAATTCTTGAAGTTTCTGCTTCAACAGCTGTTATTTCTTTAAGTCCTAACCCTGCATGTAATGCTGTTTGACTTTCTTGAACCGTATCAGAGAATCGGAGTATGAAATATGCTTCTTCGGCTGCCCTCATGAACATATAGAAAGGGAATACTGCTAGAATGTCCAACCAATATTTTCTTATGAATGTTTTTATTTTTCTAACCCTTATGAACTTGAATGTTAGATCCATTATGAATAAAGATATTATGATTCGGTCTACTATCTCTATTTGGTGTTCGTATAGGTGACTAAAATCTTTGAAGAATAAAGTTATTATTATTACACCTAAAAGTGCAAAAATTGCATAAGGAATTAACTTGTCTACCAAGTGTTCTAGCTTATGAAACCCCTTTTTCATATAAATCTCGTCTTTTTTCTTTATTTAAACTTAACTTGGAAAGGCTTAAATATTTTGTTTGGAGTTTAGAGGATTATGAGAGGGGAGATGGGTCTAAGAGAGTTGATAATACTCTTAGTGATTATGATGTTTGCTTATATTATGTATTACATTATCAATAATATGCTGGGGAGTCTTTAAATGTTAAATAAAAAAGGTGATTTACAACACGCCGCATTACTACTTTTAATTGTAGCCGGAATAAGTTTGATAATTTATGCTTTCTTCTTTGCAAATCTTAAGGATATAATTAGTACTACTACCGAAGATGAGGTTTGTAGGACTAGTGCAGCAATAAAAGCTAAAACTAAAGCCCCTCTTGGTGGCGAGTCTCCCTTTAATTTAAATTGTAAAATAAATGATTTTACTTCTGATGCTAAATCTAAGGAAGAGGTTAAGTTAGAAATTGCTAAAGAAATGTATCGTTGTTGGTATAAGTATGGTGAAGGCCAAATTGATTTTTACGGTGGCTGGGATATGGGTTCAAGCGAAACACATTGCCTAATATGTTCAAGAATAGGATTTGATGATGATGTAGAGGAACTTACTTTTGGAGAATTTGGATCTTATCTGAATACCCCTCTCCCTGGAAAAGATGAAACCTTTGCAGAATATTTTACACAAACTCCAAATGCTAAAATACAAATTGGTCCCAAACCTGGAGAAGGTACTTCTTCTGCATCTGTTATGGATTTAGATAAGGGCGTTTATGTGGTTTTTAGAGTGAACAAATATAATGAAGACAATCAAGCTATCGCCTCATTGTTTACAGGGGAAGAAGAAGATCTATCATACACAACTACAGGCGTGGTGGGTGCTGGTGGAATTGCTGCACAAGGTGCAAGAAGTTATGCTTTTGGAGGAGAAGTAGTTGGAGGATTTACAGATAGCACTGGCAAAGTGTTTTACTCTCATGTGGATGATGCAGGAAAATATTTCATGAGGGATGCAGCTGGAAAAACTGTGGCTGGATTCGGTTCAACTAAATTCAATTCACTTGCCGAATTAACAACTGTTGCAACAAGTAAAAATTTAAAATTTGTTTCAAAAAGTGCTGCAAGAACATTACTCAGAAAAACTGCAAACTTTGGGGAAAAAGCTGCAATTGGAGTTGCATCAAAGGTTGTAGGAAAGAGGACTGCAGGAATTATACCATATGTTGGTTGGGCCTTGGCAATCATATATCACATTGCATGGGCAGATGAATTGCATCCTGCTGTAGTAGTTTATGGGGTAAATGATATAAATACTGTGTGTGATACACTTAATTGAGGTTAAATTATGGAAGTTAATGAATTAGCAAAACTTTTGATTTTTATAGGATTATTGGTTATCATTATATTGATTATGTCTGGATCTAGTGACAAATTAATGGACCTAACTGATAAACTAAAAACTTTGTTGGTGTTTAGATGATTGTTGGAAAAAAAGGGTTGCAGATGATGATTGGTAAACTTATAAAAATTATAATTATTATCTTCGTGTTGGTAGTTATTTTCTACTTTTTAAAACAAGTTTCTGAAGCAGGTAATACCTTTTTAGGGATGTTTGACTAGCATAATGTTTAAAAGGATTGGAGCTGTGGTTTTCATATGGGGAAGAATAAAAAGGGTGTAGAGTTACCAGTAAATTTAATTATAATTTTAGTTATTGGTCTTTTTGTTTTTGGTGCTGCTTATTTTGGTTTTCTTAAACCTACTCAAGAAGGGAGTAGTATTTTTGGAAAACAAATGGATGCTTTCAAGGGCCAGAAGTTTAGTTTAATGGATAATTTTGATTCCTTGACAGATAAGCAAGTGAAGGATTTAGGAGATAAAAGTCCAGAGGCTATGATAGAAAGTAAAATTAATACTATTGAAACTAATATAGGAGATGGAGATTGTAATGTTGCAAAAGAAACAGCGTTGTTATTACAAAAAGGAAAAGTGACTAGGTATGAGGGGATTCTTGAATTAACTCCCGAAGATCAAAATACTGTCCAATCCTTAATTCAACAAGCTGAAAACTGTATAGAACAAGGCGGGATTAATGCTATTAATGCACAGATAGATAATATTTTAGGATTAGTTAGAACAGGTACTACTAATGGCCTTGGAGATTGTAGTAGTGCAAAATCGATTTCTGAAAATCTTCTCAAAAATGGTGTTAAAAGGGGAGATGGTGAACAAGTTTTACCCGACCAAGCCCAAAAATCAAGAATCAATACAGCAATAGCTGGGGCAAAAAGGTGTATTGAATCATCTGAAAAACCATTAACGGAACAAAAAGAAATACTAGAAAGGGCTAAAGAAAAACTAGATGGAAATGAGTGGTATGCTAGTTTATTGGATGGGTATGATGGTGCATTGATAGGATTTATGGTTAATGTTCCAACTATTTTTGACTTTAAATCTGGATGTAGTGATGCAAATACAAAAGAATGGGCAAATTTGATAATCAAAACAGAAGAGGCTAGGTCCAAAACTTTAGGGGAAGATGTTTATTCTGGTTTGAGCAGGGAAGAAAAAGAGATAGTGTTTAATTTAAATGAACAAACTAATTATTTCAATTACGTTTGTAAGGCTAGAGCGGGAGATTGTGGTGTTGTGGGTGATGATGATTTTACAAGTAGTAGGAACTTTTTAAATCTTGGAGAAGTTGACTTATTTGGAGAGTTGTTGGGCGAAGAAATTACTGTTGCGTATAACTTAGAAAAATCTCAGTGCAATAAAAATAATGGAGAATTCTTAAGTTCTTGGAAAAGTTTTGTAAAATTAAAAAATGCAGAGGCAGATAAAAGTTTATATTTAACTTTTCGCGAAGAATATATTTCTATGCTGAATGAAGAAATTTTGGATTACAAGTATGCTAAGATGAACAGTATGAAATATGTCCAGGAAAAGATTGAAGAATATAGTGGAGATGATGATGAAGAATTAAATGCATTTAGGTCAGATAATATTATTGGCTGTCCGTGGGACTTTTCAGATTATGACGCGGATATTGCAAAAAATCCAGGGCATTGTAGCGAATTTAATTATGAAGTAATAAGCAAGTTCTTGGGAAAAGATTCAACTTTAGGATTGAATTTGTTAGATAATTCGGTTAAACCTACAGATCAATTATTAAAAGCAGTCAAGGAAGGTTTGATTCTTGACCCAGTATTGTGTTACTGGAGAACATTGGGTGATAACACTTGTAACTCTTGTAAGTATGGCTCCTATCAGGGAAAGTTGAATAGTTGTAGGGAATATGCAGAGCAAAGTACTTGTGAATTAAATTCTTGCGGACAAAGTGATCCAAATGGGTGTAAGTGGACAGGTTCATCATGTGTAGAGGCTTAGAAACATTTAAATACATGAAATAATTGTAAGGTTAAAGATGAATAGAATTGAGATTTTAAGAAAGTCTTTGAAAGACAAAAAAGGTGTTGAGTTAACACTTAATACCGTTATAATTTCTATTTTAGTAGTACTTGTTCTTGTTATTCTTATTGGGTTTTTACTGGGTGGAACGGGAAAAGCTAAAGATCAAATAACTGAATTGTTTGGTTCAAGTTCTAGTGCTTCTTCTGTAAGTATCGTGATTGAACAATGTAAAATATATTGTGATCAAATTAAGGATTCTGGGATGACTGATGCACAGGCTCAAGGTTCACTATTCTGTACAAAAGGTTTTAAATTAGATACTGATGGAGTTGGCGGAGTAGATATTGAGACAGATGGCAAAACTGAAAAAACTTATAATTGTGGAGATCAACCATTGTTTGTAACTTGCCCTTCTGTAACTTGTTCATAAAATGTAGTTCAATAAATTTATAAGTGTGTGAACTATTTTTGAGATATGTCTAGTAATAAAAAAGGACAATATGGTGGAATGAATGAGACTATTCCTGGTTATGTTATGGGCGCAGTTATTACAATCATTATAATTGCAGTACTGTTTTCTTTTTGGTCATTGTTTTTTAATTCTGGGGGAATAGATTCAACAACAAGAAATACATTTGATTTAGTTGTTAATGATATTTTAGATATGCATGGTTCTGAAGATACATTTAGAAATACGAATATGCAATTTAAGGAAGAGTATTCATTGGTTGCATTCAATTCAACTGAATATATTTCTTCGGGAGAATGTAGTGGGTTTACTGTTCTTAGACCTGTCAAAAGTTGTGAGGGCGCGTGTATTTGCATTTGTTTAAATGAGGCCGGCGAAAATATGTGTAATACTAAAAATGTACTTTGTAGAGATTTTACTAACTTAGATCTAGATTTTAAAGGCAGTTGTAATTTGGTTGAAGGTACTGGAGGCCCCCAAGGCATTAAACTAGTACAGGAAGACAAAAAGTTTACCCTTTCATAAGTTATCAAAAACCATTTAAGGTTGATGCATATCTTTTAAATATGAATAAAAGAGGGTTTTCGTTATTATACACATGGACATTTTATCTTTTTTTGGTGATTATCATATTTCTAGCACTTTATGGGAAGGTGGCGGCAAGCAAAGATGATACGGGGTATAATTTAGAATTCTATGCTAAAGATATTGCATATGGTGTTGAGGGTATGTTATGGTCTGATGGTGAAGTGTCTTATGTTTATCCTTTGAAAGAAGAATATGATATTCAAATTAATAATGATGTTGGAATTGTTTTTGTCAAAAAAGGTTATTCTCAAGAAAAAAGTTCTTTTAGAACTAGGGAAGGTTATATTGTTGAAGTTAATCCTCATTTAGAAAGTAGTAGAGACTTAGAAAATCCTTATTTGATTAGCAAGGTGGTGAGGGCTGTATGAGTTTTATGACTACTTTGATGATGATTAAAGCTATTGCCGCAATTGTTATTGTTACTGTTTCTGCTTTTGTTTTTGTGGCAATTCTTGGAGGTCATTTAAATAGGGGAGTTCAAACAGAAAATATTGAATTTTATTTGATTAAAGAAAATGTTGCTAATGTTTTTACTAAAGACGGTATCACTACATTAGATACATTAGAAGAATTTGGAGATAGGGAAGATTCTAAGTTTGCTATCAAACTAGATGTTGGTGATAAGAGTTTTGTTTCAAATCAAAAAATTTATGATTATAAATCTCTTTGTGAGATTGATGGAACATTTGTAATTTGTGGACCCACATTTAAGGATTTTTATTTAGTGGATGATAAATTGGAATTAGTTAAAATGGATTTGGTGATGTTAATTGAATAAAAAAGGACTTTTTGGGATATCTGAAGCATTTTCAATATTTTTATTGGTAATAGTATTTGTGGGTTTTTGGTTAACTTTTGAAATTGCAGATAGCTTTGGTTCTGACAAAGAAGAGATTTTATCTTATGAGTTGGAAGGATCCAAGGAATATGGTTTTGTTTTTTTGAAAACTCCTGTTGAAGTTAATAATATAAAAATGACTTTTGCAGATTTGATTGTTGAAAGTGTCGAAAACGAGGATTATACTATTCTGGAAAATTCATTAAATAAAGAATTTGAAAATTCTGAAATCTATTGGTCTATCAACATTAAAAATTCTAAGGGCAATCTTTTGAAAAAATTAACTAGAGATGGTTGGATTTCAAAGGGCGGTCAAAGGAGAGATGCTACAGAGATTAAAATCCCAAAATATTCCAATGGGGAAATAAAGATTCTCATAAGTTTAACTTCTGGAGAACTTTTTAATCAAGCTATTGCAGATTATAGCGATCCCTCTAAAATTCCTCGTGGTTCAATAGGGAGTGTGTACTAAAATGAGATATTTGAAATCTAAAAAAGGAATTCTCATTGAAGGGACAGCCATAATAATTGTTTTTTTATTGAGCACTGCAATGGTTTATTTGTTGTGGAGTTCTAATGACGGGCCAGAAGAATTAAAAATTGGTCAAATGTTAATGGAGGTTCATTCTGCTGAGGAAATAGAAAAGGAATTTAATTTTCTTTTTGAAAAGTATGGTGAATATTCTTTGTTAAAAGGTTTAAAAGAAGATGTTAATTTTGGATTGCTTAAAGATACTGAGTGTGAAGTTTTGTATAGTCTTGAGAAAGAAGGAGAATGTTATATTGAAAATTTAGTAAATATTTTTGCAAAAAATATCGCTGAAAATGTAAGTAATAATTTCAAAAAGGATTATGAAAATTCAAATAAATTAGATTTAGGGCAGTTGAAATTTGAAACAAAAAATCCTGAAGGGAAGCTTTTGTTATATATTATTAGCAATGAAAAAATTGATATTGGCTTTAATTCTGAAAGGGAAATGGTATACAATATTTCTATTGATTTTGACATCAGTTTAGATTTTAATTTTAGAGATTATGAGAAAATGGTTCAACCTTTGAGAGAAAACTTAGTTTGTTTAGAGAAACCTGGAGATATTAACTCAGAAGGTTCTTCGATTAAAAATTGTTTAAATGCATATCCTCAATTTTCAAATTTGAGGAAGGAAGAAGGAAACATTCTTTTATTTGATTACACTGTTGATGGTGCCTTATTTGAAGAAGAACTTACAGGACCATTCAGACTAAATTTAGATGGGCTCAAAAGTTCATTTTGATCCAATATTGCCTGAGTTTTTAATACATTCATACTGCATAACAACAATCTATAAAAAGAGATTTTTTATCATCTGTGTATAATGATGGGCTTAAATTTAGATGAAATTATTTCTCAAATAAAAGAAAAGAAAGGGCTATCGGAAGAAGATATTAAACTAAAAATTTCTCAAAAAAGGGACAAATTAAGTGGCCTTGTTAGTGAAGAGGGGGCAGCTCATATTATTGCAAATGAATTAGGAATAGATTTAATGGAGTCTATCCGAAAGCATGGATTAAAAATTAATAAATTAAAACCTGGGATGAGAGTGGGTGTTACTGGAAAAGTTGTAAAATGTTATGAAGTAAGATCTTTTGTAAGGAATGAAAAGACTTCAAAGGTTGGAAGCTTTTTAATAGGCGATGATTCTGGATTAATTAGAATTGTTTTATGGGACGAAAACCATATTGCAAAAATGGAGAATGGTGAAATTAAACCAGATACAATTCTCAAACTTGAAAATGGAAACGTTAAGGAAAACAATGGTTATCAAGAAATGCATTTGGGAAACTTTAGTCAGCTAGAGATTAATCCCGAAGGTGTTGAGGATATTCAAGTTGTTCAAAGAGCAAACGCTTCTTCAGAAATGGGTGAATCTGAAGTTAAAATTTCTAAGTTAAGTGAGGCTAATGCTGGAGATAACTTAACTGTGTATGGGACAATAGTACAATTATTTGAACCTAGATCTTATGATGGTTGTTCTGAATGTGCAAAAAAAGTTATTGATGGGAAATGTATGGCTCATCCAATGGCCATTGCAAAAAAGATACCTATCTTAAATTTCTTCGTAGATGATGGTAATGCCGGTATGAGGGCTGTTGCTTTTAGGGATACTGCTGCTAGTTTATTAGATTTAGATGATGATGGCATGCAAGGTTTAATTGGAAATCCTACTGCATTTGAAGAAATACAAAAGAAAGTTTTAGGAACTCAGAAAGTTTTGAGTGGAAGAATAACTTCTAATGAACTCTACAACAGGAATGAATTTATGGTTAGAGCTGTGGTGAACATGGACCCTAAGGACGTTCTTGAAAAACTTATGAAGTAAAAAGATTTTTAAGTTAGATTCCTATTGAATATTTATGGCAAAAAGGCTTGGCAAAAAAACTAAGGTAAGTGTGAAGGGAGGAAATGATTACATTTCTTTATTTATCCTAGTTGTAGTGATTTTTGTTTTTGCTACATTTAGTTTTGGAGGCTTTTTAACTGGTAGGTCTGTGGAAGATTTTCAAATTAAAAATGAAGTTTGGAAAATAGATTCATGTAATTTTAAATCTGCAGAAGATAGTGCAGTGGAACTTAAATGGGCTTATGGTTGTTCTGAAAATTATTGCCACAAAGCAGCATATGGACTTGAACTTCCTTATGATATTTCCGTAAAGCTAAATTGTCAAAGTAGCGATCAAATATCTCAGTGGGAAAGTCACTGTAATGATGTTTTTGAAGCTATTTGCTGAGTTTGAGGCAGTTATCGCATTTACTTTCCATCACATATTTCTTTAAAAAAACCAGAAATTTAACGATACTATCCCGAAAGGGAATATAAATTCAAAACCTTAGTGGGCTTTTGCTAAGCAAGAGTAGGAGAAAAACATGAAAACAAATGAAAAAAGTTCTATGGACACTGTTCCAAATAGACCATTTAAAGAATGGAAGGCAGGCAATCTAAAAGTTGCATTGTGGAAGAATAGAAAGAATATGGAAGACGGTTCTGAAATTGAATTTAAGACTGTTAGTTTGACCAGAAGTTACAAACGGTCTAATGAAGACATATGGAGACATGATGTAATTAATTTACGAAGAAATGATCTTCAAAAAGCTATTTTAGTTTTGCAAAAAGCACAGGAAGACCTGTTGCTTTATAGTACTGATAAGGATGACGAATGAGGTGTTATAAATGAGTAAAGAGATTAAAGTTACAGATTTGCCTGGTGTTGGTGCAGCTACTGCTGAGAAATTGGCGGAGGCTGGCTTTGATACCTTAATGGCTTTAGCAATTGCGACTCCTGCAAAAGTTGTTGAAATTGCTGGTGTGGGCGAAGCACCTGCTAGAAAAATAATCAATGCTGCAAGAAATTCATTAGACATGGGTTTTGAAAGTGGTATTGAATTAATGGAAAAGAGAAAGACTGTTATTAAAATCAGTACTGGTTCAAGCAATTTTGATGAAATGCTTGGAGGCGGACTTGAGACTGGTGCAATAACCGAATGTTATGGTGCATATGGTTCAGGTAAAACAAGTCTTGCACACCAGTTAGCAGTTAATGTTCAGTTACCATTAGAACAAGGGGGAGCGGATGGAATTGCAGTTTGGATCGATACTGAGGGGACACTAAGGCCCGAATATTTGAAACCCATTGCAGTTGCTAAAGGTCTTGATGCTGATGAAGCCTTGAAAAACTTTAGAGGAGTTAGGGCTTTTAATTCAGATCATCAAATGTTATTAGCTGAAAAAGTTGAAGATTTAATTAAAAAAGATGGCTTACCTATTAAATTAATTATTTTAGACAGTTTAATGGGTCATTTTAGAAGTGAGTTTGCAGGAAGAGGAACTCTTGCAGATAGGCAGCAAAAGTTGAATAAACATTTGCACGCTCTTTTGAAAATAGCCACGCAATATAATATTGCAGTTTACATTACAAATCAAGTAATGTCTAAACCTGACACATTTTTTGGAGACCCGACTGAAGCTATTGGTGGGCATGTTGTTGCACATACAAGTACGGTGAGAGTATATCTTAGAAGAGGAAAGAAAGGAACTAGAGTTGCTAAATTGGTGGATGCACCTGCATTACCTGATGGAGAAGCTGCATTTATGGTGACTAATGAAGGAATAATCAACGCATAATAAAGAATGTCCCCGCCAGGATTTGAACCTGAGTCTCAACCTCCGCAAGGTTACGTGCTATCCAGGCTACACCACGGGGACTTCATTCCTTTTTATTCTATTTTCTTTTAAAGCCTTTTCTGAGGATTTAGTAAGTTTTATAAATCCCTCTCAGAGGTTCTTGATACAATGGATAAAAAAACCAATAAATGCGTTAGTATGGGTACAGAAATCACCAATGACAAGGGAAGTGTTATCTTTGATTGCCCTAGATGTGCAAAACAAAAGATTGTTAGATCTTATAATGCAAGACAAATTTCTGCTCAATATATCTGTGCAGAGTGTGGTTTTGTGGGTCCGAACTAATAAGATGGCAAGAGTAATTATTACATTCAAAGTTATGCCTGAAAGCATAGATGTCAACTTAGAGGAGATTAAAACAATTCTAAAAACTAAAATTGAAGAGTTTGACGGAGTTCTTAATGGAGAAATGACTGAGGTGCCCGTTGCTTTTGGTTTAAAATCTGTGAATGTCACATTTTCATATGACGAAGCTAGGGGAACATCTGATGATCTTGAAGATGAGTTAACAGCTAGTGAATTAATTCAAAGTGTTGAAGTTATGTCTGTTGGAAGAGCAATGGGATAGTTTTTAATACATTTAATATTCTAGATTCTTATGACAGAAGAAAATAAGTGCATTTTTTGTGGAATAGCAGATGGTTCTATACAGAGTGCTAAAATTTATGAAGATGACTCAGTGATTTGCGTATTGGATATTTTTCCTGCTTCTGAAGGACATGTATTAGTCATTCCAAAAAAACATATTTCTGTAAGCGCACAATTGGACGAATCTTTGGCTGCACATTTATTTAATGTAGGGAATAAAATGTCTGCAGTATTATTTGATTCTTTGAAGGCAGAAGGGACAAATTTGTTAATTGCCAATGGTGCTGCTGCTGGACAAAAAGTTGACCATCTAGTTTTGCATGTGATTCCTAGGTATAATGGTGATGGAATTAATATTTCTTGGAAATCTGAACAGATTAAAGAAGAAGAATTGAAGAGAATATTTGAAAAAATTATTTCAAAGTCTGTTTCACCAGTGAAAGAACTTGTTAAAGAGGAACTAATTATAGAAGAACCTCCTATCGAAACAAGTCTTGAAGATCAGTTAGATGAAGAGACTTTCGATGATGAAAGAATTCCTTAGATTAAAGGTAAGAACGGAGTCCCACTAACTATTAATGTTAGTATTGTTCCTAATAAAAAAGGTGGAACAAAAGGAATACCTTCTTTGACAAGAACTTGTTTTATCTTTGCTTTTTTGAGTGCGTCTATTGATTTTTTGTCTGCACCATATGGATTAACTTTGTAAATAATTTTTTTATTTTTGTAAACATCATTTTGGATCCAGTCTCCTTCTGTCAATTTATCAACTTGTATTTGTTTATACATGCATGCCAGTTCTGTACTTTTTAGTGCAGTTACTAGGTAAGGGACTGCCAAAAATAAGATAGCAAGACTGTTTGTAACTAGCCTGGTATTTTGTGGGAATATTGTAAAAGATAAAACAAATAATGTTAACGCCATAATCATCATTCCAACTTTTATACCTATTGCCTTAGGAGAACGATTTAATCTTTTGAATTCTTTTTTGAATTTTTCTTTGTGTTTTATTGAAAGATAAATCGCATAAAATAGGCCATAGATTGCACCTACGGCTAAGATATTTAATAGGAGGATTGCCGGAAAAGGTATTATTGAACTTCCTGATAAAAATGATGGTTTCATAGCTAAGGCTGCACCTAGTGCTGTTATTAGTTTTGTATCTCCTCCCCCCCATTGTCTAGTATAATACATTAAATTTCCAAATGCGAAGAATATTCCAAAGAAAATTAATGTTTGAATAATGTAGATTGAATCTTTGAACAAAATTGATTCTAATCCCCTTGTAGCAACAACGAAAAATAACAGTCCATAGCTTAACCAATCAGGAATTTCTCTTGTTCTAAGGTCTGAAATTGATGCAATTGTAAGAATGATTAATGTTGCTGCAGTGATTAGTATATCAAATAAAACTATCATTTGTTTATAAGCATCAGAATAGGTTTATAAACTTTTTAGATTTTGAATACATAAATGGTTTCTATAATTGGGGCTGGACCCGTGGGTAATTATCTGGCTAGTAAGCTTTCTGCCAAAGGTGAATCTGTTAATGTATATGAAGAACATTCTAAAATTGGTGTACCCATTGCATGTACAGGAATATTGGCTTCATATTTGTCAGATTTTGTAAAAGTTAGTGAAGATTATATTGTGAATAAAATTAATGAAACTCATGTCTCTTCCCCTGATGGCAGTTCTGTGAAACTTAAGCTAAAGAAAAATTTTATTGTAGATAGGACACTGTTTGATTCCCATTTTGCAGATGTTGCTAAATCTGGAGGGGCCAAGTTTAATTCAAAGTATAAACTAACATCTCTGAAAAATAATGTAATGGGTTTTGAGAATGGGCGTAAAATAAAAAGTAAGGTTGTGGTGGGTGCAGATGGACCTAACAGTGTTGTTGCGAGGTGTGCAGGAATATTTGGAGATAGAAAATTTGTTGTAGGCCATCAAGCAAGAGTTAAGTTAAAGAATAAGATAGATTCAAACGTTGTAGAGTTTTTTTTAGATGAAGGAAATTATATTGGATGGTTAGTTCCAGAAGATAATAATACTGTAAGGTTGGGTGTTGCATCTCATCAAGGCACAGATAATTATTTTAAACAATTAGTTAAAAAAAGACCTGGAAAGATTTTAGGCTGGCAAAGCGGAACAATTCCTATTTATGACCCTAGATTAAAAATTGAGTCTGGAAATGTATTTTTAGTTGGAGATGCAGCTACACAAGTTAAAGCAACTACATATGGGGGAATTATTCCTGGAATGAATGCAGCAGATGCATTAAAAGATCGTATTTTAGATGGTAAAAATTATACTTCTGGTGTAAAAAAAGGAATTGGAAAATCTTTGAAGACACATTTGATTATTAGAAATCTAATGAATAAGTTTTCAGTAAAAAATTATAACGATTTAATAAAATTATGCGATCAAGATTCTGTTAAGAAATTAATTTATGAACATGATCGAGAATACCCTTTAAAATTGTTAATGTCCTTAGTAATCAAAGAACCAAGATTTTTGAAATTTTTAAGTTGTATTTAAACGCTGTATTTTTTAGATATTAAACTTGCACCAAGTAATGCTGATCCAATTACAGTTCCTATAATTACATATGGAAGTTTACTTTTTTCAGTTGGAGCTTCTTGTTCTTGTATAACTGGAGCATAATAACGCGGATTTGTATCACTGTTAACATTGTCTTCAAGACTGTATTTCAATCCCCATCCAGTTGCACCTAAAAGTGCAGCCAATGCAATTTGTTTTCCTAATTTGGGCCCTTCGCCTCTTGTGGGAGTAATAGCATTTAATCCATTATATGCTCCCATTACAGCAGATTTAGCTGTTTTTGGTGTAGCTTTAATAAAATCCAGTGCAGGATCATAATTTCCCTTATTGTTTTCAGTCATTTTGTAAAATCTCTATCTTTTATGATATCTAATGAGTATATAAATCTTACTATATTTGTCACTATAAAGTAGTAGAACGGTTCAAAATCATGAATTTTATGAAGTTTTAGTATCCATCTTTTTAAATACAACTTCGATTAAAATACCATGGGTTTAATCGAAAAATTATGTTATCATGATTATTCTGTTGCGGTTCCTTATTTTTCTCCAGTATTTGATACGTTAGGTGCAGGACTTGCATTATTGTCTGGGATTAATAGAAATGTTGGCTTCCCTAAAGCGGTGACCCATACTATGTTTTTAGCTTCATTCCCAGACATAATTAATTATGTTAATGGCCATCTAGAAAGTGGTAGATTTTTAGTTGAAGCTGGATGCAATCTTGGAGAGATCACATTGATGTATGCGGTTGGTTGCTTACTTAGTTCTGGTTCTAAAAAGAATAAAGGTTATTCTGAGAATATTACTAAGTTTAATTCTCCATTTAGATGTAATGACCCCAATAAACCTAAGTGGTGGTCAAAAAGATGATTCAGCAAGATTTAAATATGCAGGGGATTGTTTAATACATTAAATAGGGTGTGTTGAATATAATTAATAAGAGTGTTTCTGGACTTAACAAGAAAGGTGTAATGCCTGGCTCAGCATATTTAGTTATGTTAATTGCTTTATTCTTACTTATTTATACAATACTATTACCAGAAAATGAAAAACATGAGATAATGGGCGAACCAAATGTGGGTTATACTGGCCAAGGCGCATCTTTAGAAGATGGCAATGTTATTATCCCTTCTAGTGTATTGTTAAGTGATAATCCTGGTTTGATGAAACCTTTTTTGTATGATATAACACAAAGAAATCTCGCTAGCGTTAATTTATTTTCATTGGAAGAACAAAAATATGAATCTCTTGCAAATAATATCCACCTAGAGAGCAGCGTTTTTAAAATTGATAAATCTGAGTTTATTTTTACAGTTGAAGATTTGAATAGTTTAAGAGATATTAAGTTGTTATTCTTCGTTATTGAAGGCGAAGGCGAACTTCTTGTAAAATTGAATGGTGCTAAGATTTTAAGTGGGGATGTCACAAATGAAATGTTGCCTTTGATATTGCCTAGGTCTATGATTGGAGATGTTAACACATTGACAATAGAAGTTAAAAAACCAAGTGTTTTTCAGTTTGTTTCATCCAATGAATATGTCTTGAAAGATGTAGTTTTGATAAAAAGTTATTTAATTCAGAATAATTATGAGGCAAGACAATTTGTTTTATCTGACTCAGAATTGTCTGATATCAATCATATGTCCCTATTGTATCGTCTTAATTGTATGACTGTTAATGACAAAGGAAGAATTAAATTAATGTTGAATGGAAGAATAATTCATGATGCATTAACTGTATGTGATGCAGGAATTACTGAAATTGATTTTAGTTTGGCTGATTTAATGGAAGGGAGAAATGTTTTAGAATTCACTGTTGATAAAGGCCAATACGTGTTAGAAAATCCTTTGATTGAGATAGATTATGCACAACAAGATTACTATAGGTATTATTTTGTAATGGAAGTTCCAGATATTTATGAAGTAGTAAATGGGGCAGATGTTGTTTTGCAAGCAAGGTTTACCAATGAGGGTTATATCAAGGCTGGAACTTTCTTTGTTAACGGTTACCCTGTTGAGTTTGATACCAATAGAAATGAGTTTGTCACAGATTTGAATGGATTAATTTATGAGGGCCAAAACGTAATAACTGTTGTGCCAGATACTACTTTTGAGATGGTGACTCTTGATGTTTTCCTTGCTTAGTCTTTTTTTGAGGTGTAATGTTGACAGAAAATAATCCCCCTGAAACTGATAATAATCATTCTAAGAGTGAGAAGAATGATTTTAACTGGGAAGGCCTTACTAAGTTAGCAATAATCACTTTCGGTTTTTGGGGCTCAGCAGTTTTTCTAAAAGGTACGTTTTTGTTCTGGCCAATTGTAGTTTGTCTAGCATTGATATTTCTTTTTCAAGTTTTAAAATTAATTCCTATCCCTCAAGGATTAAAGTTATTGATTAAGAATATTTTAGTTATTGGGATAATAGGATTGGGATTAGTTTTTTTATACACTGGATTTCAAACAGGGGTTTGGAAGGACTTATTGATTGGGGTTGAGAGTACGGGTGCTGATCAGGCTGTAGGAACTTCAGGGAATAAGTTATGGGATAATGTACTGAACCCTTCAAGAATATTTAATGACTATAAGGATTTTGATAGTGTTGATGTCAAGGAAGAAAATGTAAAAAAAGGAATAGAATTTTTTGATCTTAGGACCAGAAGACCTTGGTTTAATGAAGGTGATGAGATAATCTTGTATGGATCTGCAAGGGTAACCGCTTTGGATGACTCAGATACCAAGGTGGCATTTAATTGCAATATTAATGACACAGATATAGAAAGTAAGTATTATGATCCTATTGGGAAACTGACACTAAGAAACATGGAAAGTAACACATTGAATGTTTATGCAGGAAGAGATGAAGTTGTAAATTTCGAGTGTGTACTCAATGGAGTACCTTTAAACCTAAGTGAAGATCAAAGAAAAAATAAGGAAGAAGACAGCAGAACATATATTGCAATAGTTGAAGGAATTTATTATGATTTCACAACAACAACAGTTCTAAATGTTTACAACATCCAAAAGGAGGAATATGATTTATTGAGCGATCCAGAAGATTTAGTTCCAAATAAGAATATCAATGGTAAGATTTCTAGTGAATGTATTAATGGTTGTGGTTTAACAACAGTATCACTAACAACTGATCAATTGATACAAACTGAGATAGGTGCAAATCTACTGGGTATTGGAATTAAAAAAGATTCAGACTGGTATGGAGAAATTGATAGTGTTTCAAAAATAGACGTTAGACTGCCTGACAATTTTCAGTTAATTACATGCGATCATTTTGGAGGAGATAATATTCTGGATGAAAATGATGAGTATCTTAATATATTGAACAAAGATTTGAAAGATAACAAATATGGCAGTGCAAGAGACTTTTCATTTTATTGTGATTATAATATAGTGAGACCAAGGATATTTTTAGGACCAAGTGAAGTATCTGTAGACACTACTTACAATTACAAAGTAGAAGGAAAGAAAACTGTACAGATTATCGAAAAAAAAGTTGATGGTGCAGGTCTTAAAAATAGTATAGCAGATTCAGGAAATAATGGCAGTCCTAGTAATGGTGAGGAAGATAAGAGGTATTACTATGCGTAAATTAATTTTTTTATTATCAATAATGTTAGTTTTAACAGGATGTTCTCAAATGCAAACTAATGTAAGTAATCCCTTTAGTTTTGGAAGTAACGCTGAAGGTGGTGCAGATTTACAAGGAGAAACCATCCAATTTAGTGGTCCTCAAAAAGGAGTTGTTTTAAATTTTAGGAAAGGTATGCCTAACAGTCCAATTAACGGTAGATTTGGTGTGATTGCAGATGTTGCAAATTATATGGATGATTTTGTTTCTATTAAATTAGATTTATGGGACTCAACCTCCTTGACTGGTTTTGATTCAATTAAAGATGTTCCTAAAGAGATAAATCCTGCAAATTATGATAATGGTAAATTTTTCAAACCATCAATTTTAACAAATGATTTGGGTAAGTTTGAGTATGTAGGTGTAAGGGATGGCTCGATAACTCAATTTTTTGCAAGTGTAGAATATTTTGCACATACTGATGCAGAAGTTACTTTCTGTGTAACTGATAGTTTTGGAGAAAGTTCTAATAATTGTCCAGAAACTCAATCCCTATCGGGGAGTAGTTTAGGGGAATCAAATTCAAGAACACCTGTTACAGTTAGAAGTGTTAGAAAAGAACATAGCGGAGGTGGAGGAATGGCTACATTAACATTAGATGTTCAAATTTCTGATGTGGGTCAAGGTAGAGTTGTTGATTTTTTTGAAGAAGGGGATCTTAATAAAAACATAGTTGAGTTTAACATAATTTCTCAAGATGGGATTTCAAATAACTTTAGATGTAGTTCAAAAGATTCTGTTGACCAATCTAGGGCCCATGATTCCAGTGCAGGAAATCTTCCTATGCAAATTCAATTAGATAAAGGACAATCTGCAGATATATTATGTATTACTGAAGTTGGGGTGGATTCAGCATTAAAAAATGTTAAAGCAAAGATAGTTTTGGATTACAAATATGAGTATAGGACTCAAACCAGTTCAATTGAAGTGGCAAGTGGTGTTTCAAAAGCGAGGTCTACCTGAGGGTTAGTTTTTTAAAGAACATAACACTCAAAAAATAAGATGAGGATGAACAAAAGAGGGAATGTTTTAGTTTTATTGTTCTTAGTGGGCTCTCTATTTTTAGTGGGTTGTCAACAAACTAATGATACAGTTCCTGAAGATGGTCCTTATGTTGGTGGTTTTCAAGGAATGCAATTTGCTTTCCAAGAGAGTGAACCTCCTTTAGCAGTTTTAGATGATAGCCAAGAATCATTTTATTTCACACTAGTTGTTAGAAATCTAGGAGAGTTTACAGTTCCAGAAGGAAGAGCAATTGCATCGTTAAGTGGCGTTGATGCTAATGCATATGCAAGCGTA
>FLOH01000873.1_pt1 | contig 53194 bp, 57 predicted proteins | sample 756751 | NCBI WGS metagenome assembly FLOH01 (sample SAMEA4026879, study PRJEB14308) | marine metagenome | biome: coastal water; material: water | depth 74 m
CGGCCTCCTCCTCGACAGCGCGAAAAACCTCCCTGTCGAGCACATGCTCACGCTCAAGCTCGGCTGGCTCCAACCCCAGCGCGAATTTGCCGACCAGCCGCTGAGCAAATTATTCCTCAACAATGCGGTGAACAGCGCCAAGGGCCTCGGGGGCAATATCCCCTTCTCCTCGAGCGAATCCACCTGGGGCGGCACGCTCACCGTGCGTCCGCAGGACGACTTCTACCTGCGCCATGCGCTCTTCATGTCCTTTCCCAACCCCACGTCCTCGCCAAACCACGGGCTGATGTTCCAAGGCTCGCTCAACCCCGCGCAGAACGGACTTTGGTATATGGGCGAAGGCGGATGGACCCCGTCCTTCGGCCCGGAAAGCCTGCCCGGCAAATACGCCTTTGGCGGATTCTACTATGGCACGCCGGCCGGTCAGGCCACCTGGGGCGGATCGACTGCCTCCGGCCAATATGGTTTCTACGCGCAGGCCGACCAAATGTTTTACCGGGAAGCCTCGTCCGGTCCGGCCGCCGACCTCTCGACGCAAGGCTTGAAAGCCTTCAATCTTGTCTTCTTCACGACGAGCGAGACCAAGGCGGACGTTTATCCCTTCTACTTCCAAAGCGGACTGGTCTACACCGGTCTCCTCCCGCGCCGCGACCTCGACCTCGCCCTGATCTCGCTCGGCTGCGGCGTCTATAGTCAGGCCGGCGGAGCACCCTCCCGCACCCAGACCGCGGTGATCGAAGGCGCCTACCGCTGGCAGGTCAACGGCTGGTGCTACGCCCAACCGTTTTTCCAATACTTCTCCCGTCCCAACGGGACCTCCGCCGTGGACAATGCCGGCATCCTCGGTGTTACAGTCGGCACCGTCTTTTGATTTCCTTGCCCGTGAGCCGCACCGTTCAGCAATACATCGACGAAACCCCTACTTGGGACGACGGCACGTTGTTGGCCGGCGTGCCCATGACCCCGATGCAATGGCGCATCTGGCTCCAGGCCAGCGCGGGAAAATTTTTCGAGGGCATGGTTATTTTCATGACCGGCGTGGCCCTGCCGCTCATCGTCATGCAATTCGGCCTCGGCGCCAGCGGCAAGGGGTTGGTCGGGGCGGCCCCGCTTGCCGGCATCCTGATCGGGGCCACCCTTCTCGGCGGCTTGGCCGACCGCTTCGGCCGCAAGCAGATGTTCATCGCCGAGATGGCCATCTTCGTCGTCTTCCTGGCCGCCGTGGCGGCCAGCCCGTCATTGCCGTGGCTCCTTGTCTTCCTCTTTGGTATGGGCTTGGCCCTCGGTTGCGATTATCCGACGGCCCACCTCGTCATTTCCGAAAGCATCCCGAGCCGCGACCGCGGCCGCCTCGTGCTCTCGGCCTTTGGTTTCCAGGCCGTCGGCGCCTTGGCCGGCACGCTGGCCGGCTACCTCATCCTCCGGGCCAACGGATCGCTTGACGATTGGCGCTGGATGTATGCCAGCGCCGTGGTTCCCGCGATCATCGTTCTCGTCGCCCGCTTTTTTGTCACGCAGAGCCCGGCCTGGTTGATGAGCCGGGGGCGCCGCGAAGAGGCCGAGAAGTCCATCCTTCGCCTCCTCCATCGCGAGCCGCCTTACCCGCAGAGCATTGCGCTGCGGGCCTCGGCTGTCGGGCCGGACCGCGATCGCGAGCCCACTGGCTGGCGCGCCCTTTTCTCCCGCCGCCACCGACGCGCCACCATCCTCGCTTCCGTGCCCTGGTTCCTCCAGGACCTCTCGACCTACGACATCGGCATTTTCACTCCGACCATCCTCGCCGCAACGATTGGTGCCGCTTCGGGTCCGCCGCGGCACGTGGCCGACCTGGTCCATTCGCAGATGAAAGCAGCCGAAGGCGCGGCCGCCATCGACCTCCTGCTCATCGCCGGCATCATTGCCGCCGTACTGCTGGCCGACCGGGCCGGACGGATCAAACTCCAGGTACTCGGCTTCATCGGTTGCGCCGCCGGCCTCGGGCTGGCTGCGAGCTCCGCCTTCGTCCCCTCGGGGGTGCAGCTGCCGCTCATCTTCGCCGGCTTCATGCTTTTCAATTTCATGACCAACCTCGGGCCCAATGCCATGACCTATCTGCTGGCCGGCGAAGTTTATCCGGTGCAGCTGCGCGGCCTCGGGGCCGGTTTCGCCGCATCAGTCGGCAAAGTCGGCGCCGTGCTCACCGCCTTCCTCTTTCCCGTCCTGCTCCACCGTTTCGGCACCACGGTCCTGCTGGTCGGTCTCATGGCCGCCAGCCTCCTCGGCGCATGGGTCACCTGGCGCTTCCGTATCGAAACCAAAGGCCGCAACCTCGAAGAGCTGGGCTGAGAGCGGCACCACGGAGCGGAACTCGGAGTCAGCGCGCAGTGAAAAAAATGATCACGGCGATAAGCGCGGCGAAGGCGAGCAGTCCGACGCCGGCCGCGATCCAGCGTGTGCGGGGAAACGGATCTTGGGACGAGCAGGACGGGCAATAGCCGCGCCCGGCCCCGCGTGAGCCGCAACGTTGACACCGTGACATAGTCAGAGCGGTAAAGACACAGCCTGGCCGAGGCAATCTCGGAATTGTAACAAATAGTTCACCACTAGTAACTTGAGAACAGGATGCCAACCCTGAGGATTGGTCTGCCTGCGTGTAGCAATTTGTTCACAATTTCCCCTTTGCCGTCGGGGTGTCCTCACGGTTTTCCTTCTTCCGCCCGTTATGCTGACCAGCTACTTCCATGAGATCTGCCAAGTCCCGCTTTTGAGCGCGGAGGAAGAGGTGACTTTGGCGGAACGTGTGCAGGCCGGGTGCGAGGCGGCGCGGCACCGGATGATCACGGCCAATCTCCGTCTTGTCGCGAAGATAGCCGGTGAGTTTGTCCAGCGCGGCGTGCCACTCGACGATCTCATTTCCGAAGGCAATCTCGGGCTGATCCGGGCGGTGGAAAAATTCCGCCCGCATAAAGGAAGCAAGTTCAGTTCCTATGCCGCGTGGTGGATCCGGCAGTCCATCAACCGCGCGCTCGGCGAACAGAATCATGCCGTCCAACTCAATCCGGTCGCCATGAGCAAACTGTCCAAGCTCCGTCGTGTCGCGCAGAGCATGTCGGCCGCCCTTGGGCGCGAACCGACGGACGAAGAATTGTCCGAGGAACTCGGGTTGGATGCCACCGCGGTGACCCACCTCAAAAACGTGGGGGCCCGCCCGGCCTCGATGGATTCCCCGCTCTCCGGCGAAGGCGGAGCCACGCTGGGCAGCGTGCTCGTCGATGAAAATGCGGAGGACCCTCTCGCCGTGTTGAGCGGCAAAGATCTGCAGGTCGAGGCCGGCGAATTGATGGCGGTGCTCAAAAGCAGGGAGCGAGCGGTGGTCGCGCGCCGTTTCGGCTTAGACGGACACCAGCCCATGACGTTCGAGGTGATCGGTGCCGAACTCGGTTGCACCCGCGAGCGGGCGAGGCAAATCCAAGACGACGCACTCAAGCGCATGCGGCGCACCTTCTCCCGACGTCAGTCGCGGCAATTTTTGCAAGTGGTGCCGACTCCCTCCCTTCCGCAGACCGCGTCCGCCACGATATCCCGGCTCCCCGACCGCTGCGCGGCCAGAACAGCCTGGCGGTCGGAGGGATGGGATTGACCAGGGGACCGCACTCGGGCAGGTTGCCAGTCATGTTCGTCTTCCGGCGTCTGCGTTTGGCCAGCCACTTGGTGGCTGCCGCAGCCCTTTTTCTGGTTGCCGGCGGTCACTGGGGTGCCTTGCAGACCGTGGCTTGGGCCGGGATGTTGTGGACCTATGCGCAGGAAGACGGGTCATTGCTTTCCGGCATGAAAAAAACGTTCGATGGCGAGCATCCCTGCACGATGTGCACCTCGATCAAGACCGCGAAAGAAAAAGAACGCACGTCTCCGGTCACCGTGGTGGCCTTGAAAAAATTGGAAGCTTTTCCCGCGCCTTTGCGTGCGGCTTTGCCGCCGCGGGATTGCCGTGAATTTGTTTTTCCCGATGCGGCGGACGTGAGGCCTGCGGCGCGTGCTGACGCTCCGCCCGTGCCGGTCCCCATCGCGGACCTCGTCTAAATTCGCGACGCGGAGTGTCTCCGCGTTGTTTCTCCGAACGGCCATCCGGCCGGTTCGCGCCGCTTCACCCGCACTGCGCGTGCGCCCTATGCGGTGCGAAAGCAACCAACCAGCTCACCGAAACAATCTATGAAATGTTTAAAATATCTGATCCTTACTCTGGCTGCGGCGTGTGCCGTGACCTCGGGCCTGCAGGCCCATATTAGTTACTCCGGACGCGACTTCGGAGCTCTTATGGCCGACCATCCGGCGACGAGCATTCTCACGCAGACGGTGAGCAGTTCCTTCGGCTGGGCGGATGCGACCGATGATGATTGGGGTGACAGTCACCGCGGGCGGTTCTTCCGCTTCACCTTGGAGACAACGGCCTCCGTCATGATCACGGTGGACCGCAATGCCAACGGCACCGGTGCGGCCGGGACGTTTCTGCCGGCTTTCTCGCTCTATTCGGGGTTGGCCCAGCGCGCGCTCAACGAAGGCGTGCAACAGGACGCGGTTTACCGCACTGAAGCACTGGCCCATGATGGAGCTGTCCTCTCGCGGGCTTCGAGACCTGACGGGGCCGAAGGTTCCTTCCGCGCCCTCAACGACTGGTCGATCGGCAATGATCCGACTTATATTACAGCAGGCGTGCCAATCAGCGGGATCCTCATCGAGGCGCGTTTGGCCTCCTTCACCTACATTGGCCACGCCGCGGACGGGACCAGTGCCAACTTCGGTCTCGCGCCGGGGATCAATGGTGACGGCCTCGCGGATGGCTTCGTCGCGCGGACTTTCCACAATCTCGCGCCGGGCCACTACTCGTTCTTTGTCGGCGGTGCAAATTATGCGGCGCAGGACAGCGAGAGGCCGACACCTCCGACTTACGGTGTGAACGTGACCGTTCAGGCCGTGCCGGAGCCGTCAACCTGGGCCTTGTTGGCCTGCGGCGGACTGGTGGTGGGAGTCGTCTGGAGGAGGAAATTCCGCCGATGAAAAACACGGCCCCAGCTTTCACGCTGACCGAGTTGTTGGTTGTCATGGCCTTGGTGACGGTGCTCGCTTCGCTCGCTTACGCGGGAGCCGGGGCCATGCTCGGCAAAGGCCACGCCACGAAGTGTCTCTCGAATATGCGACAAGTCGGGGCGGCCATGCAGATGTTTGCCGGTGACCACAGCGGACGTCTGCCCGGCACTGCGCACGGGGTCTCCTGGACCAATTCGCTTCGCCACTATCTCGGTCCGAATTTTATCGGGAAGTGTCCGGCGGTACATGTGCACCGGGCGCGGGTTACGTACGGTTGGAATGACAGTCTGGCCGATGCGCAGGGGAACGGCATCCGCCTGGTCTCGAGCCGTGCCCCCAGTTCCACCATGGTCCTGGCCGAATTGGCAACGAACCAAAGCAGCGAGCACTTCCACTTTGCCGGGGGGCGGCACGGTGCCTCCCGGGTCACTCCGAACCAATTCAAAGCGGCAGTGAACGTTGCAGTGCATGATGGCGCCGCAAATTACCTTTTTGTCGATGGTCACGTGGAGAACCTCGCATGGACGGAAGTGCAACGCCGGTTGCTTCAGCCGGGGACAACTTTTCTGGTGCCATGAACAAGCTATTCACCATGACTTCGGACGGTAGGGACACGCGGCTCGCGTGTCCGGGGAAAGGCAAACGGACGGGCAGGCCATCCGTCCCTACCCGGGGAAGAAATTTGCTGCGCATGAGCATCTTGCTTTTCTGCACTGCTCTGTCGGCTGTCCATGCTCATGAACATGTGGAGGTCGGGCGCGTCTCGGACTCGTCGGACCAACTCGCTTTGTCCGGACCGGACCAGCAACTCGCTCTCTACGTGCCGCGAGGCGAACCCTTCAGTGGGTATTTGCCGCAGTTCCCCGGCGGCTGGTATGCCTGTGAGCTGACCTTTACCACGGAAACCAACCCGCCGCTTGAGTCCGCCGCGGGCGCTGATCTGCGCATCGAGATCGTGGCCCTGACGGGGCCGGCTGGTGGATCATTTGCCTTTTGGGAAGTTGGCGCCGTCGAACCGACCATCTTGTTGCCTGCTGGTTGGGAGCACAACGGGGCCTCGTTTCCTGTCGTCGTAGGTGGAGAAAGCCACGCACACGGCCGCGCCTTCACCATGGACCGTCCGGGGACTTACGCCGTCACTTTTCGCGCGGTCGATGCGGCGGGAGAATTTAACCCGAGCGAAAACAAGACAATCACCTTCGACGCGCTGCCGCCCCCAAAATTGTCTATTGCCGTGGCGGGCGGGAATATATCCCTCGCCTTCACCAGCCGCCTGAATCTCACCTATGACCTGCAGGTCTGCACGGATCTGAGGTCTGGCGTCTGGCGCAATGTCGAGCAGCACACGCTCATCGATGGCGATGGCAGCCGGATCGAAATGACTGATCCCGTAGAAGCGCGCCCGAAGGCATTTTACCGCCTGGTTGAGTATTAAAGCCGGCGCGGTGAAGGACGTTGGTGATCAGTCGTTCTCTTCCGCGAGAAAGAGGTAGCCTTCCCCGTGCACGGTCTGGAGACGATCGTGGTGCGGCCGGAGCTTGGCCCGCAGCCGGCGCACGTGGGTGTCCACGGTGCGGCTGTTGCTCATGTTGCGGTAGCCCCAGACGTCGTGGAGCAAACTTTCGCGGGTCAATACTTGGCCGCGTTTTTCCATGAGGGTCACGAGGAGTTTGAACTCGAGGGCGGTCAGATCGAGTTTGCGCCCGACCAGCCGCACTTCAAAAGTTGCGCGGTCGAGCGCGAAGGGACCAACTTCCAGTTGCTCGCCCGCGCCCGGAGTGCGCGATTTTTGGATGAGCAAGCGGAGCCGGAGGACGAGTTCGCGCGGGCTGAAGGGTTTGGTCAGGTAATCGTCAGCGCCCAGTTCGAGTCCGGCCACGCGGTCCTCGGGGCGGGCTTTGGCCGTGAGCATGATGACCGGAATCCGGGCGGTGACTTCGCGCGCGCGCAACTGACGGCAAACGTCTTCGCCCCGCATTTCCGGGATCATCAGATCAGGGACTACGGCGGCCGGCAATTTTTCGCGGGCCAATTTCAGGCCGGCCAGGCCGTCGGAAGCTTCGATCACGGCAAAGCCTTCTTTGCGCAAATGCAAACGGATCAGGTCGAGGACGTCGGGCTCATCCTCGATGATCAAGACAACTTCTTTAGGGGGCGATTTGGCGGGCATGCGTCGTTGGGCGCTCGGTAGCTTCCTCGCGTGTTTAGGCCTAACAGCGGGTTGACCTCCGGGCCAATGCTTATCTGTGACGAAATTGTTACATGCTCGGCGCTTTACCGCGGGCGCCGGTGATGGAATGGATTCTTCCTGATGACGACCCACCGCGCGGGCTGGATTTCCGACGTGCATCTCGGCACCCGGGGGTGCCAGGCCGAGGTGTTGCTGGAATTTCTCCGCGACCATGAATTCGAGACGCTTTATCTGGTTGGCGACCTGATCGATATCTGGTCCTTGCGCCGGCGCCGTTATTGGCCCCAGTCCCATAGTGATGTCGTGCAAAAACTCCTGCGCAAGGCGCGCAAGGGCACGCGGCTGGTTTACATTCCCGGCAACCACGACGAATTCGTCGCCGAATTTCCCGGCGATTTCGGCAATATTGAAATCTTGCCGCGTGCCGTCCATCGGACGTGGGACGGACGCAAAATTCTCGTCATTCACGGTCACGAGTTGGACACCGTGGTGCAGAACATGGGGTGGTTGGCGCACGTCGGCGGGTTGGGCTACGAACTTCTGCTTCAGGCCAATCATCCGGTGCATTGGGTGCGCCACCGGCTCGGCCTCGCGCCATGGTCGCTGAGCGCCTATGTCAAATCACGGGTCAAGAATGCGGTGAACTTCATCAGCGACTTTGAGGAAGCCATGGCCCGCTACGCGCAGGATGCCGGAGCAAGCGCGGTCCTCTGCGGGCACATCCATATGCCGTCCGTGCGCCAAATCGGAGAGCTTAGCTATTACAATTGCGGCGACTGGGTCGAGCATTGCACCGCTCTGGTCGAGAACCGGGACGGGAAGATTGCGCTGCTGCGCCTGCGCGATTCCGCGGCGGCCGTGGCGGCAACCTCAGGGTAAGGCGGCTGGTCCGAACCGTCCTGCTCCCCTCGTCCCCGACCGCGGGGCAACGGGATCCCAGTCCCGTGGGGATTTAGCAGCAGCCGGACTCCGGGGTGCAACAACCCTCGGTCGCACCCGGCGCCGGCAGGCAAATTTCCTTGGCCAGGCAGTCCGTGTGTTTGGTTCCGAGGTGCAGGACGACCGCATCACCGGCACTGACCGAGACCACGGGGAACTGCGAAATGAGGCCGTCCTCGTATTCAACTTCGACCGGAAGGGCCGCCAACCCGAGCGGTTCAAGGGCGCGGCCGATGATGGTCACGAGTTTGCCCGCGGCGAGACGGTGATCTGTGTCGTCCGCCACCCAAGCCTGCAAGCAGCAGAAAGAGGTGCGGCGCAAGACACCCCCGCAGTCAAGAAACTCGCGGTCGATGCGGCCGACCTCGGTGATGTGCGCATGAGCGGGGATGCGTCCGCCGTCGGGCAAAACAAAGGACACGGGTTTGTCGCCGAAGGCGGCGAGCAGGGCGGTGAGTTCGGTCGTATTCATGAAAGCGTGGGCGAGGTTTGCGGCGCGGTGAGGAGCCAGGCCCGCAGCCGTTCCCCGATTTCGTCCCGCACCCGCCGGAACACGGCGAGTTGGTCCGCTTCGGATCCGGTCGCGGCCGAGGGGTCGTCAAAGGGCCAGTGCAGCACCTCGCCGAGGGTCGGGTAAATGCGCGGACATTCGTTGCTGGCTTGTGCACAGACAATGATGGCATGGCGCACGGGGACATGACCGAGGATGCCCTCGAGGCCCTTCGAGGTGTGTGCGGAAATGTCGATGCCGCACTCCCGCATGGCTTCGATCGCGAGCGGATGCAGTCGGCCCGGCTCGGTGCCCGCGCTGAGGACCTCGAAGGTGTCGCCGGCCAGATGGCGCAGCCAGCCCTCCGCCATCTGGCTGCGGGCCGAGTTGTGGGTGCAGAGGAAAAGAACGCAGGGTTTGCGTATCATGGGGTTGCTTGGGGATTGGCTTCGTCGCGGCGTCCGGCCGCGTAGGCTGCGAAAACTTGGCGGATTTCATCGCGCACGCGACGGAATTGCCCGGCGATTTCCTCCGCGCTTCCCGTGGCCTTGGCCGGATCGTCAAACGGCCAGTGATGGCGGTTCACTTGGCCGGGAAAAACCGGACAGGCTTGGTCGGCATTACCGCAGACCGTGATGACCGTTTCCACCTTGCGGTCGAGGAAATCGTTCATGTGCTTCGAAGTGTGGCCGGCAAGATCGATGCCGATTTCGGCCAGGGCGGCGATGGCTTGCGGATGGACATAGCCGGCCGGGTCGGATCCCGCGCTGCAGACCTCGAGGAGGTCGCCGGCCGCCGCGCGGAGGATTCCCTCGGCCATGTGGCTGCGGCACGAATTGCCGGTGCAAAGGATGAGGACTCGGGGTTTATCGGGCCTCATCTTGTCCTTTCCATGGTCTGGCGCACCACGCGGCAGGCTTCGCTTTACAGGAAGGCGCGGTCCGGGCCGGACAACGCCCCCTCGCCGAGGCGGTCGGCCTCCTCGATGATTTCGCGGGGGAAATATTTGCGCCGGAACCAGAGTGCCACATGGACGAGCGCGAGGAGCACGGGCACTTCGATGAGCGGTCCGACCACGGTGGCGAAGGCCACCCCGGAGGCGATGCCGAAGACCCCGATGGCCACCGCGATGGCCAATTCGAAATTGTTGCCCGCCGCCGTGAAGGCAAGGGTCGTGCTGCGCGAGTAATCCGCCCCGGTAGACCGCCCGAGGAAAAAGCTGAGGCCGAACATGAGGATGAAATAAATGGTCAGCGGCACCGCGATGCGGAGCACGTCCAGCGGAAGCTTCACGATGGTGCCACCCTTGAAGGTGAACATCACCACGATGGTGAAAAGCAGGGCGACGAGGGTGATGGGCGAGATCACGGGGACGAATTTTCGGTCATACCACTCGATACCCTTGAGCGGGATGAGGATAACGCGGCTGAGCACGCCCGCGGCGAACGGGATCCCGAGGTAGATCATCACACTGGCAAAAATTTCCCCGATGGTAACATCGGCCAGCGACTTGCCGCCCAGCCCCTGGACCCCGGAAAGGTCGATCCCGAGCAATCCAGGCAACCATGTGATGAAAATCCACGCGTAGAGGCCGAAGGTGACAATTTGAAAGACGCTGTTGAGCGCGACGAGTCCGGCACAGTATTCGCTGCTGCCTTTGGCCAGCTGGTTCCAGACCAGAACCATGGCAATACAGCGGGCAATGCCGACCAGGATGAGCCCGACCATGTAGTCCGGGTGATCGCGGAGAAAAAGGACGGCCAGGACGAACATGAGCACCGGACCAATGAGCCAATTCTGGAGCAGGGAGAGCCCGAGCACTTTGGGATTGGAGAAAACTTTGGGCATTTCCTCGTAGCGCACCTTGGCCAGCGGCGGATACATCATGAGGATCAGCCCCGCCGCGATGAGCAAGTTGGTCGTGCCGACCGTGCCCGGGGCGAAGAATGTCTCGGGATCGGCGATGAGAAAATTGCCCGCCAGCACGCCGAGACCCATCGCGACGAAAATCCAGAGCGTGAGGTAACGGTCCAAGAAGGACATCCGTCCGGCGATCGAGTCGGTCATACGGTGGCCGGGCAGGAGGCCTTTGCCGGCGCGGCTTTTTTCCCGAGCCCGGCCAGCTTCAGCAAATCCCGCCGGAAGACGGCTTCTTCACCCGCGCAATCCTGCAGGCAGGCGAGGTTGGCTTCGAGCAAGGGCGGTCGTTTCTCGGTCAAACGGTAAAGCACCCATTTGCCGCGCCGCTCGGTTTGCACCATGCCGTGGCGGCGCAGATAGGCCAGATGGCGGGAAACTTTGGCCTGCGGCTCGCCGATGACCGACCGCAAATGGCAGACGCAGAGCGGCCCCTGAAGCAACAAGTGCACGAGGCGCAACCGCGTGCGGTGGCAGAGGCATTCGTGGATGCGGACCAAGTTCACGCGGGAAACATATGCGTGCAGCCGAATATGTGTCCAGCGGGAAAAAGTCCGGTTCAGTCGTCCAGATCGGTATTCTGCATGCCCATGCGACTGCCTGTCAGACTAAACTGCGAGTAGCGCGATCCGCTGTCCGTGGGATTCTCCTCGAAACCGGGACCCCCGGTGGGTGATTGCGCGCTTTGGCAGGCCGGGAGCAACATTGCGAGGGTGGAGACAAGAAGTAGGGCAGGGATTTTCACCCCGCCAAATAAGCAGAGCGGCGCCGTTTCTTCACGATCTTTCTCCGCCCCTGTCGGCGACGGTTCAAAAGTGGAAAAAGGAGACGGAACAAAAGTGGACTGCAGCCGTCAGAGGCAAAAGTGACCGAGGATGGCGGGCCAGATGGAGGATGGAGCATCCTCCGAGATCCAGAGTTTGGCGTTGGGTTGGAAGAGGATGGTGACGTATTTTTTGGAGGTGGGAGCGATTTGGAAGCGGCGGCCGTCGAATTCGATGCAGTGGTCGTTGGAGACCCGGCGTGAGGCGCGCAGGGAGAAGTGCAGGTCGAGCCGGGAAGCTGGCGGGCAAGGGAGCAGAGCTGAGCGATGTTCGCTCTGACTGCGGTGCAGGACTTCGGCTGGGATTTGCTTGGTGGGGCCGTGGACGGAGGTGTCCTGGCGATCGATTGCCATGGCCAGGATGCGGTGGGCCTGGTCGTAGGTTCGGACTTTGGCGTGGGCGAACAAGCTGACCAAGCGGCGCTGGAAGGTTCCGCAGCGGCGTTCGATCTTGCCCCTTGGCTTGTGGGGAGTCCCTATACCCGCGTGCGGCGGGTGTGGTTGGGGAGTAACTGGGGGCGGCGGCGACTGTGAGCTTGGGCAGGCAGAGGCAAGAAAGCCACAGCCGAGTCTGCGAGACGGCCCACAGGCAAATAGAAGAAGATGGCAGAAGATGGTGTTTGCGCCGCTGACACGGCGCAAACACCGTCCTCGGAGAGATGGCATGAGCGGGGCGCGTGTCAGCGCGCCCCGCTTATCCTCTTTCATCTTCTTCCATTTGACCGCTTCGCTCAGCTCTCCGAGCTGTCTGTTTGGTCACCGCGGCGACCTATCTCCACTTCGTTACGGTTCGCTGCGCTCGGCTGTGGCCTGTCTTTATTCCCTTTCGGGAGAGTAACTCTCATGGAGTTAGTCGGGAGTCCCTGAACCCGCGCGTTGGCGGGTGTGTGCTGGGGAGTAACTGGGGTGATGTGAATCGTGGCATCGGCATCCTGCCGATGATGCCCGTGCCACTTTTTTGCCAAAGCGCTGCGCCGATTTCAAACCGCTGCACCGAAAACGCCTTACAGGACGGGCAGATGGCCGGTTCCCGCATAACACTTCGAGTTACTGGGGAGGTGACTACCAGGTGAGCCATGTTGAGGGCGCGCAAGGCGCGTTGGAACTCGCTACGCGGGTCGCGTCGGTCGTCATCAGAGCTTGGGCCGAACAGACTCAGGGCGTCGGTGTCAATGGCCGGCGGCAGCCCGAGGCGCTGGAAGGCGGTGCGGAAGTGGCCGAAGTGGGCCCAGGTGGTGTCGCTGGTCGCGCGCCGCCCGTCGCTCCACCTTTGGCCGCATGGACCTTACATCAACACACCACACGTCAGCCTTTTGCGCCCACGCGCCTACGGCCACGCGATCCTCGTGCGCACCTCACGCAAAAATACGCAGACCACCGCACTTCGCATTGTCGCACATATCACCAACAACCGTTGTAACCGCGCCGGTCACCACGCGCACCCGCACCATAGCGACGAAATCCACTTGCCTGCCCGTTCGCACAGTCGCAAGCAACCTTCTCCCCAAAACATAAGAAGCATAATCCCCCGCTTCCGACGGGCTTGTTCAACCAGGGGCGCAGTCAAAGCCTCCGCTATGCTCCGGCTTTGCTGCACCCTTTATTGTTAGGCAGCTTGCTTTGTTGGATCATAGGTTAAGGAGAACATAACGAGAAAATTAACAATGGGGATGAAGAGAAGAAGTCCATAGAGTGAAAGGCGATGTCTTCTTTCCGCAAGCCGCATGAAGACAATCGCCAAGACCACAATATTGACGATCGGAATCAGCAGGAGCAGAACACCCCAAGCTGGTCGATTGGCGCACCTGAAAAGGGTAAATAGATTGATTAAGGGCACCCACGCCATCCATTCGTCACCGACTTTGAGGTCGCGTGCTATTTTCCAAAGACACCATGCCATAAAGAGGTAACCAAGCAGACCGATTGGAGCATAAGCATTCATCTTCGTTTCCTTTCTTGTATAACGTTGCCCTTCTCGGGCGGCGCGTTAGCGACGTGCCGAGCAAGGGCGTGTTCTGCTCAGTTTGTTGCCACGGCAATTCCTCTTACCTCGTTATGCTCGATCTCGCCAAGACGCTTGTCCTTCGCGGGCGCGCACGCGCAGTAGAAGTGGTACAACGTATCCCCCCGGCTGATGATTCCCGGCTTGTGCGCATAGCATGAGTCGATACTCCCTTCGGGTCCTACGTCGATCAGAATCTCCTCCCCCTTCCTCCAGTGCGTCAAGTCATCCGACAACGCAACACCGTCTCGCGCATGGCCGTCGGAACAGAGTCCGAAGTAAAACATGATCCAAATGCCTTTGTCCCGGAGCACGCAGGGATCAGACGCGAACACATCGTCGAATGCGCCTTTTGCCCCGTTCCGGAGAACGGGGTTCCCTCTGAACCGCTCCCAATGCACGAGATCGTGCGACGTGGCAAATCCCGTTTGCTCAACCCAAGAACCGTCCGTTCTGTTCTTGGCATTGTAGAAGAGGTAATACAAGTCATCGGATTCAAGGAGCCATGACTTGTATAGCCCACCTGCCTCCCATTCGCACGAGGGCTCGGGTGAGAGCACAGGAGGACAAACGTCCCATGACCGCAGGTCATCAGAATAGCACAATCCAATGACCGCCGGGCCTGTTTCGTATCCCGGTTGTGGATAGGCATGATAGGTTCCGACAAACCGCCCGTTCACGCGTTTCAACGTTCCGGGGCCAAACAACTCATTGTCACGCAGAATGCAGGTTAGCGCGGCATTGTACTCTGTGACCGACCCTTTCGGACCGCGGCCCAGCAGGAGCCTCTCCTTGTTCCAGTTCATCAGATCGTCCGAGCTGGCCAAACCTGTCTGATAGCCTGTCCCGTCCCACCCTACATACGTCATCCAGAACTTTCCGTCGTGACAAAAAAGGAAAGGGCAGTCAACCGCATGGCTGTCAAAGGCGCCCTTCTTGTAGGAAGGGACAACCACAAGCCGGTTGTGTTTTCTGGGTGTGCGAATCATATCCATCAAGTTCATGGCTTTTCTCTCCGGAGCAGAACGTCCGCGATCACCGATGGCTGCCCGTGGCGTGACTCCTGCCCAAACGGAGCGAAGCGGAGTCAGCAGGAGGCATGACGCGGGTAGCCATTCGGTGGATCGCCTTGTGTGAACCCAGCATGGGCACGATGTAAATGGGGTTCAAGTCCCCTGTAGAAATACCAGAACATGAAAGTGAAGAAACTACTACCAGAGGCCAAGCTGCGGAAGGGCGACCAACCGTGGGAAGGAAGGCGAGGAGAAACCTGTGAGCCGATGAACAAGAACCGCATAGAAGGCCGACACGGCACGACGAGCTGGCACAACACAGCGAAGTCGTCTGGTTTACCCGTGGAGGTAAATGCGGCGGTTGTGCAGGGAAGCATCGTGCCCTTACCTGGAGAGATCTCACCCGCGCGAGCGGATGAGAAGTCAGCAGAGGCCATAGTAGTTGGAGAAACGAGCCGGAGTGCGAAGTTGCACAGCAAAGTTGCCGGAGGTCTCACCCAACGAAGGGCTGAACCGCATGGGAGCATCCTAACCGCGCGCCAGGCGCCCCAGCAGACAACGCCAGACGGCGAGGTATGGACGAGAGCTGGCTCGATGGGAAGCAGGTGGATGCTCGGGACAGGTTTCGGCCTGTCCTCAATACGGGGTTCGCCCCGTGTCTAATCGGAACCGCCGTGTACGGACCCGTAAGCACGGTGGTGTGGGACCCGTGGCTGGCTCTAGCAGTCAGTCACGGGGACCCAATTGGCATTGTTTATTTAGTTTCGATGTCGCTCACGACAACCTCAACACCACCCAACCACTTTGCAAGAAGGTTGTAAATGGCGGCAAAAAGCGCGAAGAAAATAAATCCTAATATCCCCATTATTAGTGGCATAGCAGCATAAATTACTCCCATTATCATCATCTCCTTTCCGCCGAATATAATAAGTGGAATGCCGATTAAAGTATAAATGAAACCAAATAGCACATAAAGTGCAACTATGATTTTGCTCGATTGCAGAATAGATATGCGTGTTATTTGCTTTTTCATATAGTAGGAATGATGTTGTTTGTTGTTGTGGTTGCGATGTGAAATATTGTTTGCGAACGCCTGAAGTCACCGCACCCCTGACCGAGGGCGCGACTCCGATTACTGAGTGAGGGTGATGCGGTCATGGAGGTTTCGACTCAGCGCGGGTCAGGGGTTCGGTGGTCTGGTTTGTTCGGTGTCTTGAGACTTCGCTTTAATGAACGGAAATGGCCGAATCATGCAAATCCATATCCCGCCGATACAGAGCCAAAGAAGCGCGAGGAAGGCCAGATGACTTGTCAGAGTTGGCTGAAAGCGCTGCTTCCACACTTTTCGCGAGCAAACAAAAGCGTGCGCTGTAACACCGAGCGCCGCTAGGGCAATGGCGAGAAGAATAAGACTGTTCAACACACCCCAGCGCGAATCGGCACTCATGCCGAAGGCCCTAAGTTGGTCGAGAAGGGTCAAGACTAGTGATGGTGCGAAAATGGGCACCAAGCAGATAGCCCACGCGACGACTGTTGCGGCAACCACCGCCAAATCGTAACCCGTGGGGCGCAGCTTCATATCTTCACCGAACGTTCGCCGTCAGCGGTCGAGCCCTTGACTCGCTTTGCTGGACGGCATGGTTCGATCTTTCCCGTTCGCTTTGATGAAGGCAGCGACGCCAAACACCAGCAGAGCAAATGACGCGATACTTGCGGCAATCAATCCAGACCTCGTGGCTTTGACAAAGGTGCCCACCGTCTTGTCCGAGTCATTCAGGGCGACCCATAATTTGTCTGCGTGGTCTCGCAGAATCTCTGGATCATTCGACTTCATTGCGGCAGCGTGCCACTCGACAGCTTTCTTGCTGTAGGGAGCTGGGTAATCAAGGGACAGCGCCCTTGGTCCGAGATATGCGCAGACAGCTAGAACAGCTACCGATATGAAGATCGGCACCAGAAGGATCTTTCTGACTGTGTTCATTTTCAGTTGATCGAACGTCCGCGATCACCAATGGCTGCCCGTGGCGTGACTCCTGCCCAAACGGAGCGAAGCGGAGTCAGCAGGAGGCATCACGCGGGTAGCCGTTCGGTGGGTCGCTTCGTTCGCTCTTGTTAAGTTCTTCGGCCTTCATCGAAATCGTAGAAATCGAAGAGCGTTTGAATCTCGTCGCGGTGTCCCATACCAATGCTCTCCTTCTCACGCTGAACCAAGGGGGTATCGTCATCTCTCCAACCTCGCTTCTCCATGAAAAGATTCCAGATAAACACCTCTTCGTCGTTGGGGTGCCTGCCGTGCTTGTAGCACCAATGCAACACCTCCTCGTCTGATTTCCCCTCTTGAATCAGTCTGATGATGTCGGCGTAATCAACTCCCAAAAAGCGACAGCATCGGCCGTCAAATCCAACCCCGATGTATTCGCGGTATGGCTTAGGCAACACGCCGCGATGCACCAATCTTGCCTTGCTGCACATTCGAGCAAAGTAAACAAGGCGTTCTGTCTTTTGGTAACCGCTGACTGGTAGATCGGGATTCATAGTGGCAGCGAACGTCTAGGTGTGGCACCGGCTACCGGGAGTGCCACTCCGCCACTGGTTTGTGGGTTGTAGTCAAAAGGGTCATTTCGACTCGGGGCGGGTAGCCGGTTGTCCACCACCGTCTTGTTCGCTGTTGGTTAATAGCAGGGCATAGATCTCATGATTCACCCACCTGCCGTATAAATTCTCTGCTCTTTGAAGGGTTCCTTCGTGTTGAAATCCCAATCTTTCGGGAATTGCTCGACTCTTCATGTTCCCAGTGGCGCAACGGATGTCAACCTTTTGCAAGCCAAGATTGTTACGCGCGATGGCTATCAAGTCTGAAACAACTCCTGTCATGACTCCTCGTCCATTAAATTCCTTTCCGAGCCAGTAGCCAATGTATCCAATCCGGTTTGCCTTGTCGATCTGATTGAATCCAGCCACTCCGGCAACGACGCCATCTACAAAGATGGTTACATGGATCGCCTCACCCTTGGCGAAACGGTGGAGCTGATCCACGATGAAGCCTCGTGTGTCGTCTGATGAGCGAGTGCCGTCAAGCCACGGGAGCCACATCCGGAGAAAATCTCGGTTGGCTTCGGTCAGAGCGAAAATATCCTCAGCGTATTGCGGAAGACTGAGACGAATATCTATTTCATCGTTGATCCTGCGAGAGAACATATTTTTCAGCGAACGTATAAGGTCTGGCACGGAGCGTTAGCGACGTTGTCCAGCACCGCCTTGTTCGCTGTTGATTATTCCGTAAACGATAAGCGTGTGGTAATGATCGTCCTTCACCACTTCATCGACCAAACATCCCTCCTTGAGCATCCCCGCTTTCTCCATCACCTTGCCTGATGCTGGGTTCGATTCCATATGTCGCGACGTGATTTTATGATATCCTAGAACTTCAAAACCATACTTGATGAACTCCCTCGAAGCCTCCGTGCAGTATCCTTTATTCCAGAACGGCACGCCTATCCAATAGCCCAATTCTGCTCGCCTGTGTGGCTTGGCAGCGCCTAATCCGATAGCTCCAATTAGATCACCGGTTCCTTTCAGCGTAACTGCAAGATTCACGCCACTACCGTTATAAAAATTGGGAAGATGAGAGGAAATCCACTTCTCAGCCATTCCGTCCTCATAAGGAAAAGGGACATTGAGGGTGGTTTCATATATCTTCTTGTCTCCGGCCAATTGTCTTACCTTCTCTGAGTCGGCAATCGAAAATGGTCTGAGAATTAATCGATCAGTTTCCAATGTCGGCGGGTGTATTTTCATTTCTTTAGCGAACGTCCCCGATGAGGTATCCCTGCTTGCTTATGGCGTGGTTCCTGCGCAAGCAGGAAACATGACATAAGTGCCGAAGGCACAGGGATTAGCTCCATCGGCTTGTTGAACTAAGCCGCTGCGCGGCATGTGATTGAGGGGTCTGGTTGATGCGGGGTTTGGTAGGGATCGGGGCGTGATGAGCGGGAGGTGTGGGAAGGTGGTGGTTCATGAGCAACATCCATGGACCACAGCAGGGCGAGGGTAGCACACTCTCGCAGGGCATCAACACCAGGGCGGGGCAACGTCATCGCGACCCGCTTGGATATCGGCATCCTTACGACTCGATGCGGCGGTATGCCGAGTTGCTGGCGTTGCGCCACGATTCGGCGCGGACGCGGCACAGCTATTACCGGGCGATGCGCTTGGTGCACGAGCATTACGGGGTTGATCCGGCGACGCTGGGGGAGGACGCGTTTCGCGACTACATCCTGCATGTGAAGACATGCAAGGGATGGCGGCCGAAGACGATCCGCCAGACGCTGGCCTGTGGGCGGCTTTTCTTTCTCGAGATGCTCGGGTTGGACGAGTGGAGGGTGTTTTCCCAGGTGCGCACACGGGACCACGACGAGTTGCCCGCGGTGCTGACGCGCGAGCAGGTGTCGCGGTTGCTGGGGGCGATCCGGTTGCGGCGTTACCGCACGCCGGTGAAGTTGATCTACTGCGCCGGGCTGCGGCTCTCGGAGTGCCTTTCGCTCACGGTGCGCGACATCCAGGGCGAGGAGGGCAAGTTGATGGTGCGGGGCGGCAAGGGCGGCAAAGACCGGATGGTGCCGCTGGCGCGGGAGATGGTCGAGGATCTGCGGCGTTACTGGGCCTTCCATCGCCACCCGGTGCTGCTCTTTCCCAATGCCGGACGCGGCCCATGCAGTGCGGACAAGCTGGCTGCACGGATGAGGCGGGCCACCGGTCCGATGCCGGTGGGCTCGCTGCAGCGCTTGGTCGTCGTGGCCCGCAAGGAGCTCGACCTGCCCGACGCCACGGTGCACACGCTGCGCCATTCCTTCGCCACGCATCTGCTGGAGGCCGGGGCGAGTTTGCACACGGTGCAGGCCTTGCTCGGGCACAAGCAGATCAACACGACGATGGTCTATCTGCACGTGACTCATCGCAGCGAACAGAACAGCCGCGCGTTGGTCGAGGGGCTCAGTTGCGGGCTGCCGCGGTAGGGGCCAACCACCTCCGGGCTCCGTGGCCGCCACCGTCATCGGGGCGTTGCGTCGTTTCTTGCCGGAGTTCCTGCGCGAACATGCCGTGCGGGACCCGGCGCGGCGTCGCGCCATTTGGGCGATTACCCACTGCCGCACCGCGGCCATGGGCGGACACGTTCATGGCTGCAGCCGGTGCGCGACGAGTCAGTTTGCCTACCATAGCTGCAACCACCGGGCGTGCCCGCAGTGCGGCAAAGAAGGCACCGCGCGATGGGTCGGGCGCGAGTTGGGCAAGCGCGTGGGCGCCCCTTACTTCATGGTCACCTTCACGCTGCCCGAAGAGTTGCGGGCGCTGTTCTTCACCCCGGCGGCCCGCGCGCTCTACAGCACCTTCTTCGAGGCGGCCTCCGAAGCGCTCGCCGACGCGCTGGCCCACCCGCGCTGGTTGGGTGCTCGACGCGGCGGGTTCACGATGGTGCTGCACACATGGAACCAGCGCCTGCTTTTCCATCCCCACATCCACACCATTGTCGCCGGGACCGGACTCGACGCCGCTGGTCGCGTGGTGCAGGTGAAGAGTCCCGGCTTCCTCGTGCCCCAACCGGTGCTGCGAAAGAACTTCCGGCAGCTCTTCCGGCAAAAGCTCGAAGCGCTGCGGCGGCTGCCGGAAAACGCCGGGCTGCCCGCCCTCGAGCCGGCTGTGTGGACCAAAGACTGGGGCGTGCATCTCCAGCCCTTCGGCGACGGGGCGCAGGCGATCAAGTATCTGGGCACCTATGTCTCGCGCACCGCGATGGCCGACGCCCGCATTCTCGACGTCGGCGACTCGACGGTGACCTTCACGTGGAAAGACCGCGCCCGCGGCAACGCCCGGCGCACGGAAACCATCTCCGGCATCGATTTCCTTCAACGCTACCTGCGGCACGTTCTGCCGGTGGGCCTGCGCTCGATCCGCCGCTACGGCTACTGCCACCCGGCCGCCAAAGACACCCGCGAGCGCGTCGCCTTCCATACGGGATGCACGCTGGTTGTCGGACCACCCGAGCCCGTGCCGCCGAGCCCCGGCTTCCTTTGTCCCTGCTGCGGCGCGCCCATGATCCCGTTGCAGAAGCTGCCCGCACTCTGGAAATCCGGACGCGCCCCGCCGCCTCCCATCGCCCGCGCCGCATGATCGCCCGCGCCCGATCCATCCCGAACCCCGCATGCCTTCGCGAAATCGCCGCCAAGGTCGCACTCCCGCTCCGTCTATGGCCGACGATTATCGGCATAACAGGGCTTTGGGCACTCATTACCGCCGCCGTCCACGCGGCCCAGCTCTCTACCATCCTCGAAACAGACCGCCAACCCGTTGCGGGTCGCACTAAATATAGAACCCGCCGCCCCTCGCAGCGAGGCTTCCCCAAACATAAGAAGCAATAGCCCGGCCGCCGCCGCTCCCAAGGGCTTGTTCAACCAAGGGCGCAGTCAAAGCCTCCGCTTCGCTCCGGCTTTGCTGCACCCTTTATCGTTCGGCAATCTTTTCTTACACATCATCGCCAGCTTCACTTTTTTTTGCGTCGCTTTCGAGTGATTCTAGCTTCTGTGAAATTTCTCCAAGCTTCCGAGTTATTTCCCCAAGACAAGATAGAATGCTTGCGATTGCAAATAAGACGAAAGCTCCCGCTAATGCCGCAGCACCCGCTACAAGAGCAGCATCGCCATACTTGGCGATAGAGAGCGCGAGTATGAGAGAACCGCTCAATAAGGATGTAATGCTGAGAAACCCAGTCATCCTGCCAGTTATCATAGTTTCTTTTCGTTGGTTATTTTTCATAGTTTTGTTTGTTGGTTAAACCGAATTTTGTCTTCTGTTGACGTCCTTGTGCCTAACGCTGAGGTCACCGGCGCAGCTTGTCTGCGTCAGGTGCGCCGTTTTGTTGGGCTGTCTTGAAAACTGAGCTACAGTTGAACAACTCTACCCAGGAGTCGGCACGGTAGATTCGCTCTAGGATTTCCCCATAGGTGCCATCCCAACTCTGACACTTGAATTCAGGCCATTCACAACATGAAAGCCGCAGTTTGAACATCTCCAAATCAGGATCCTGCCCATACCCATCGAAGAAGGGTCGCCACCATTCTATGCCGGACAGCGAGGACGAGGCTTCTATCGAGAATTTTACCAAGTCTCCGATTGGAGCACCAGAAGACGCCACTTCCATGTCAACAACCCCGATGACCTCATGGCCATCAAAGAAGAACTGATCAACGTGGCAATCACCATGTAACATTCTGGGCGGAAGATAGTCGCCCCCAATTGCCTGCTCATTGTCCTCAAGACGGCGAAGCAGGCGGTCATGCAGCCATGGCGGCAACTGGCCCCCCTCCCATCGCGCTTTCGCCTCACCCATAAGGACCTCACTGGCCCAGTGTGTATGCCGCCAGCTACGAGGATCAGGTTCGCTGTCTGGACCATGTTCATGGCATACGTATCCGGGATATTTGAACTGAATTGCGTGCATTCGTCGCAGATAGTCCCCGGCCGCACTCAGCAAAGAATGAACCTCCTTTCCCATGGACGGCGCTTGTCTTACCGTGGTGCCTTTGAGTTCTCTCATAAGCAAGTATGGTCTGCCCAGGGGGTTGCCAGCGCTTGTCTCTGCCTTGACTACCTCAGGAGTCGGAAGCCCATTCGCCTTGAGCACAGCGTATGCTCCTGCCTCATGGCTCACGGGATAGGAGTTCTCCTCAGGACGTCCGTACCATGATTTGGTATAGGTCTTGCAAAAGAATGAACCGTCAGACGTGACTATTCGGTCTATGTCATTGCCTCGCTTGATGCGCTTCACATCAATGAGGCGCCCAAGCGAGTTTTCTTCTGCTAGCCTACTGTATGCGTCCGTATTCATGATTTTGCTTGCTGCCCAACGTCGAGGGTCAGGCGCGAGCGATTGCGAGTCGCCTGCACCCTCTGGTTGGCGGCCAAATCTTCTCCTGTTCCCTTCGGGGTCGGTACGGCCAATCTAGCGCACAGTTGGTTCCATCTACGGTTGATTTCCGTTCTTACGGAGGCGGCAGGCGAACCCCGATGCGGTAGAAGCGCCGTGAACCCTCTTCCGGCAACTCCACCTGAACGGAGGATTCGCCCGGTGCGATATCGGGAATCACCACATTCCATTCGGCAAGGTTCGATGTGGATGCCACGTCATAAAGACGACGGGGGGACGTCGGGGCGAATTCGAGCACCACGTGCCAAGCCGAGTTCATCCAAAGCCGATCGATGCGGGTAATTTCCAGAACACTGTTTCCATCGAAAGGGTCCAGATCGGCCACGAAGACTTCGTACAACGGCACCGGTCGGCCCCGTTTCGTCACCGTTTCCGGGGCTGTCCCATCGGGCCAGTAATGCAGTTTCCAAACCTCGTAGTCGCTCAATATCCGCGCCGAAGCATAGGCGAAGGCCGACGGCCCCATTGCGTTGTACGCCGATACGCGGTAGTGGTAGAGCGTGTCGGCAGCCACCGTCGTATCGCCGTGGTTCGTCGCATTGGCACCGGCCAGCGTCGTCAAACTCCAGATATTGCCGTCCAGCGACCGTTCCACCACGTAGCTCGTCTCGCTCGTCGCATTGTCGGTCCACTGCAGGTCGATCCGGTTCGTCCCGGCGGCTGCGGCCGCGAAACCGGTCGGCGCGGCCGGCACCGTCGAACCGTTCACCGTGACGGTCACGTCTGCCGTGGCATTTACGCTCTTCAGGTCAGAAACCGTCACGCGCAGCACGAAGGTCCCGACCGCATTGAAGGTCACCGTGCTGTTGGCCGCGTTGTATGCGGCAAACGTCGTTGTGCCGGGGCCGGAGACCTTGGACCAGGAATAGTATAAGGTGTCGCCATTCAAGTCAGTGGCGGTTACGTGTACCGTGGTTCCGGCCGGCAAGGTCACGGTATTCGCGTCCGCCCCCGCCGAACTGATCACCGGCGAGGCATTTCCCGACACCACCCACTTCGCCCACAGGGCCAATGCCTCGTCTCGGGTGTAGCTTGCGCCTTCGGCGTAGTCGGTGCCTTGGCTATCGGTTGATGTGTTCCATCCCGCGAAGGTGTAGCCGGCTTTGGCGAGGTTGCCGCTGTTCGTGGCCAGCGTCAGCGCGACACCCAGGGTCTTGATCTGCGGCGATGGATAGGTACCCGTAATGCCAACATCCCCGCCGTGATAAACCACCGGGTACAGCGTGTCGGTGGCGATCCACTTGGGGTAGAGGGTGAGCGGGGCGTTGTTGAGGTAGGTAGCCCCTTCGGCGTAGTCCGCGCCCGATCCGTCCCAAGAGGTGCTCCAGCCGCCGAAGACATAGCCCGGCCGGAAGAGATGCGTGTAGTTGTGGGCGAGGGTCAAGGGCTGGCCGTGCACTTTGGTCTGCCTATGCGGCGCATTGCCGTGGGGTGCACTCTGATATTGCACCAGATAGGTCGTCGGTTGCGTCGTCCACTCGGCATACAGCGTAAGCGCCGCGTTGGCGGTGTAGATGCTGCCGACGTCGTAGTGCGTGCCGGAGCCGTCCGCGGCGGTATTCCAACCCGCGAAAGTGAAGCCGGGCTTGGCCAGCAGGCGCCCATTGGATGCCAGGACCAGGGGCTTGTCCGGGATCTTGGCCTGACGCACCGGCACGTGGCCAGAGGCGGCGCCGTTGGCGTGGTAGGTCACCACATAGGCATCCGCGTCCGCCACCGGGGTCAACTCGAAGTAGGAATACCTGACATTGCCGCCCGAACTCCAGCTGTTGGGCGGGTAACGATCGGCCGGAGTGCCGTCGGGATGGATGCGGTAGCCGTAGGCGATGATCCGCCCGTTGTCGTCAATCCCGATGGCATCACTGCTCGCTTCCTGAACGTGCAGGCGCAGATCGCCGGCGGTCACGAGGGCGTCAAGCTCGGCGACCACGGCGCCGTTGAAGATCGACCAGGAGAGGCTGTCTTTGCCGAAACCCACGGCCTCGCCCTGGCTCCCCAGGCCGCAAGCGCTTTCGAGTCCATGACTCACCGCACCGGACGTTGCCGACCAGATGTTGGCATCTCCGGACACCTGCCCGAGCCCGTTCACTCGCATTCCAAAGAAGGCATTCCCCAAAGTGGTCATGACCACCGGAGCGGAGGGACTGTCGTGAGGCCACAGCACCGCCCGGGAACCGCTCATCCCGACGACGTCTCCCAGGTTGTTGACCGCCAGCGCCCTGCTGCTCGTGTCGGGGGCCAGCGGAGCAAAGGTCTGCAGGCTCCACGAATCGCCCGAAGGAGACCAGAGGGCGGCCAGCGTGAAGTTGCCGGCATCATCGTCAAAAGTATGCCCGGCAATATGGCCATTGGCGCTCATGGCAGCGGCCACCGACCCGTGCCTGTTGATGGGGAGCGCGGTCGGGGTGCCGCCGTGCGGTACGACAAAGGCCGCCCTGTTTCCTGCCTGAGACGGTCCAACGTATGCGGTGGCGGCGACCGTCAGCGACTCCGAAAGGCCTGCGGCGTAAGCGGTCGTGTATCCCTCAGGAAGACCGAGTTCGAGATGCGAGCCGCTTTCATACAGTCCGGCCCGGTATCTGTCGATACTCCCGGCGGGCGGCACGGTGACGCCCAATGAACAGGCGAAGGGGCCGCGCAGGTCGGACTGCCGGTACGACCTGTAAGTTAGATAGCTGGCACTGCCATTGTCGGCCGGGGGGTATGCGAGTTCCGGGCGCGGCACGGCCGTGTAGCGCTTCAGCGGAACGTGCGGCGTCCACTTGGCGTAGAGGGTGACGGAGTCGTTGGTGGTATAGCCGGCGCCGGGCGAATAGTCGGTGCCGCTGCCGTTGGCGGCGGTGTTCCAGCAGACGAAGGCGTAGTTGGTCCGGACGAGGGCGTCGGGCGTGCCGGCCAGGGTCAGCGCCACATCCTGCACTTTGGTTTGCGCCGCCGGCGCCGTGCCGCTGGTGGCGCCGTTGCCGTCGTATGTCACCGTATAGGCCCCGGCCCGTCCTGCCGCCAGGCCGATCACGAACAATGTCGCCAAAACCCATCGCCACAGCTGTATCTTTCTCATACCAGACTTCTCCGTTCTTTTTTTTTGCTTTTCTGCCAACGTTAAGCATCACCGGCGCGGCTTGCCCGCGACCGGTGAATGCGGTTGTTGGGCTCTTTTCTGGCCTGAATTATCATGCTCCTATGAGACTGTTCTAGCTCAAACGAAACATCGAGAATCGTAAAGCCAGCATCCACAATTTCCATCTGAATCTCTTCAGGGTCACCCCAGTATCGCGTTGCAATTCCTTGGAAGACGGAACACTTGGAGACTGGTTCATATCCGCTGAACGCGCCCTGTTGAACGGGGCCGCACATGGTGTCCACAAACAGAAAGCCATTTGGCTTCAATAACTGGTGAGCTTGCTGCAAAAACCGTCCGCGATCCGGACCAATGATGCAATGGAAGCAATGACCGTCCAAAACGAAGTCATAAGATTCGCTTGGGAGGATGTCGTTGAGGTTCAGAATATCAGTGCATACGAACTGAGCGTTGACACCAACTGCATGTGCGTTCTCCCTCGCCCAGTTGATTGCTGTTGGCGAAATGTCAACTCCGCTGACCTCAAAGCCCTGACGGGCAAACCAGATTGCGATATTCCCAGCACCACAACCCAATTCAAGAAGCCGACCGGAGGTAGGAGCAAGACCACGACGAAGAACTTCTGTTAAGCCAGCCTCCCTCTGTGCATAGGCATCTGTCGTCTTGTCCCATCCGACACTACCATTTTCCTTTAGGATACGGTATGCGTTGTCATGACCGGCGTAGTTCGTTCTCATGTCAATTCTCCTTGCCCAACGCTAGGCGTCAGCGACCGGAGGTTCGCTGGACGCAATTGTTGGGCATTTGTGACAATCAAAGGAAGGTTCCTCACTTCTTTCGACTTCGTCATTGGAATCGTTGATGCCTACCATAATGATGTCGCAAATGTTAGTGGAGTTATTGCGAAAGGTATGCCACTCGCCAGGCTCTGTGGCAACGGAATCCCCCTCCCCAATCTCCATCCATTGTCCATTTAGGCAAAAACTGCAAGACCCATGTAGAACGTAGAACCATTCTTCAATGCTGGAATGCCGGTGATACCAAGTATTAGACTCGCCAGGATGTAGTCGGGTAACACGAGCCTCAAATTGATCAATTCCATGAGATTTAGTAAGGTTCTTGTAAAGCCCTCTTCTATCGGCGGACAATTGGGGATTTCTTTTCTCGACCCACTGCACTTCGTTGGAATGTATAAGATTTCGTTTCATTGCTTGCAGCCCAACGTTGAGGTTCACCGGACCTCAGCCCGCGTCCGCGCGGGTTGAGGGTACGGTGCGACCTCTGGTTGGGCCGTCGTCTTCAGTGTCCCTCGAATGAACTCATCCTTTGAGTCTGTGTATGCTTTCCGGTCGTCTGGAAACCTCTTTCTGAGTTCCCGCTTCAGTTCTGCATACTGCTGCCGCACGGTGGAGTCTTGGCGCAGGAGATCTCGAAACCGAAGGTAGTTCCTCCACTGCACGTCGTCGCGCGTGACAACGTGAAGATGGATCGTGCGGACATCCGGCTCAGACTCCCACACGAAGAGGTGGCCACCCGAGTTTTCGCCGTTACCACGATAGATGTACCCGAGGGCCGTGAGCTTCTCAATCAACTTTGGAATCACATCGAGGGTGGCTACTGCGGCAGCCAGATCGAGAATAGGCTTGGCCGGCAGCTCAGGAACGGCGGTGCTGCCGACGTGCTGGACGTCGGCAACTAGGTCGCCGCCGGCCTGCTGGACCCGGCGACAGGCATCGGTGCCGAGGTCAATCCAGCCAGGATCATGGTCAACCACCAATACAGTATGTCGTTTCAGTCCGATCATCTCTTTCTCTTGCCCAACGTCCCCGATCAGGAATCGCCACTTGCTTCTGGCGTGCTTCCTGCCCGCGAAGCGGGATCAGCAGGAAGCATGACAGAAGTCCCGAAGGGATGGCGATTTGCTGCATCGGCCTGTTCGGCATTTTGTCATTCTCCATTTTTTATCTGGCTCTCTTGAGAGCAAGTTGACAGATGCGCTCGCAAAGCTCTGGAAAATCGATCCCCACGGCAGCTGCCGATTGTGGCAGCAAGCTAGTTGCCGTCATTCCCGGCAGAGTGTTTGCCTCCAGGCAATAGATACGACCGTCGGCGGCGAGCCGAAAGTCGATTCGGCTGTAACACTCCAACTTTAGAGCCCGATGGGCGAGAAGCCCCAAGCGTTGCACTTCGGATGTAAGTTCTTCGGATAGCGGAGCCGGAAAAATCTCCTCAGCACCGCCGAGCTGATATTTGCTGGCGTAATCAAAGGTCTCCGAATGCAGCGGCCGAATTTCTCCCACCGCAAGAGCCTGGTCGTCAAGAATGCCCACCGTCAATTCCCTGCCAGCGATGAATCGCTCGATCATGATCTCATCGTCAAATTTCGCTGCATGGGCAATGGCGGGAGCGAGCAAGGCAGGATCGCGGACAATCGCGAGTCCAACGCTCGATCCTTGTTTGTTAGGCTTTACCACGGCGGGAAAGCCGACCACCTTTGCCACCTGCTCCGCATCTGTGGGAGCCATGATCCATTCGGGGGTCGCCACCCTAGCAGCGCACAGGAGATGCTTGGAGATGTCCTTGTCCATGGCGATAGCACTACCGCGATGTCCAGTTCCCGTGTAGGGAATGCCAAGCATCTTCAAAAATGCCTGCACGCTTCCGTCCTCACCCGACCCGCCGTGCAAGGCGAGCATCACGACATCGACGGCAACCAAATCTGGTGCATTGGCAATGGCGAGCGCTTGGTTGTGTATTGTTGCCAAAGCCTCCTGAGCCGGTGGAAACGGATCCACTTTTGCCTCGATCACGGTCTCGACTTCCATCGGTGAAAGAAAGCCCCGCGAGGTATCAATGGCGAGCACTTCATGACCCGCCAATCGCAGAGCCCGGATGACCTGTCCACCACTCGCCAGGGAGACGTCCCGCTCCTCACTGGTGCCGCCAAAAAGGACTGCTATTTTCATTGTTGAATATTTTGAGTCATAATTTTAAGCCGAACGTTAAAGCTCAGCGACGGAATGGCTTGGCGCGGAGAATGCTGCTCGGAGCATGATCCGTGACAAGCCATTCCGTTCGCTGTAGCGCCTGGTTAGGCTGAAGTGTTTAAAAAATGCGCACAACATTTGGTTTAACCGAAGGGAATTTGGTGAAAATAATCGGATCATGACACGGTAAAATAACCGTGGCCAAGTCTGCAATGCTGGCTAAAAAAGCTGCATTGGCCTGCCGATTAAACGCGACCCCGATCGCTCTCTGCTCCCGCGCATTGGCACATAAGTAGCACTCGTCACCCGTTAGAACATAACGGGTGCCCGCATGACTGAAACGAACCACCGACGATCCTCGCGTATGGCCTCCAATCACTTCAAAGATCAGCCCTCCTTCCAGAGTCTCCATCTTATCCACCACATGAGTGCGCGTGTCATCTCGAAGAACCACGGCCACAGCCTCGTTGTAAACCATACCGCCCGAAGGCTTCTTCGCTAGATAATCGTCCCGATCCTGACGGCTAATCACAACCTGGGCGTGGGTGAAGAGTGGCAAATTATTTAGATGATCGAAATGAAGATGAGTGATGACTACACGATTCACCTTTACAGGATCGATGGACAGGCTCTCCAACAATCGTTCTGGTTTGGTGAAGTCCTTCAATTTCCATTTGCTAGCCAGATTCTCGTCACTGAATCCGGTATCGATTAAAGTTACATTTGAACCTGTTTTCAGAACATAAAAACTCCATGCAATGTTAATCGACGCATCCTTCTTTCCATCACTAAATGCGAAGCTTTCCCGAAATGGGGAGCTACCATAAAAGCACGCGTATAACTTGGAATTATCCTGGATGGAATTTAGGTCAGCCGCTCGAGTAATGGAAAAAGGCATAAGCTCAAAAATCAAACCAAGTAATACAAAGATGTGGGATGGAAAATTCATGAATTGGAATTTGTTTGGCCTAACGTCTAGGCTGTGGGACGCGAAGCGTTCTCACCAGCCGTTTGTTCACTTTGAAATTCTTCTTTTCGGGGTATTAAATAAATCAATATTATCACGCCCAAAGCTGTACCTATTGGAAATCCTGCAAGACTCAGGACTGCGTAAATTGCCATAAACCAAAAAAACCAGGGTGCTCTGTACTTAGAAGAAAACAGAGCAATGAGTAATAAAACTAAGCCTATTAGTGCGGGGACAATTCCAATTGCGGTCGTGATCAGCGCTGTGCTGATGCTATTTGACATTGCATCTGCCGATGCAGTATTTCCTTCACTAGCGAGTTCAGCAAAAGCTCCAATCATACCAAAGACTGTACCAAGCACGCCCAATACTGGACCAAGTTGGAGCCATGCACCCCAGAGGGCTAGTTTTCTTCCATTTCTTTTTTCATTCATTTAGTTTCCTCTGCGAACGCTCCGCATCAGCCGCTGCGCGCAGCGCCGTCGGCTGCATGCGTTTGTTCGGCAGTCATTTTGCACCGTTCTATCGAGGCCACCTCTCCGTGATGCTTGGAAGGCGTGGGAAGACGACATGGGGCTCCTCTTGGTACCAATAGGCGACCGAAGCAATGTCGTCCGCGAGCGGCTGGTACTTCCCGTTGGGCCACCATCCGAGAGCCTGTATGGTCACGCGGAGGTCTTTATCGAAAAAGATGGGATCCATGATGTGCCACCGATACAGACTCCATTTGGGCGGACCATCGTCGCCCGTATGTTTCAGCACGTTGCCGACGTAGGCCGTGCTGTAGAGTTCCGGGAAGCCGTAACTCCCGCACAAGTAGTCTTCGGTCCCGGTCCCGCAAATCGTCGGGAACTCAGCGTCCCCGTCGATATAGAACTTGATTTCACCTTCGCCGAACCAGCCATCGGATAGCTGCGTCCACGCGAGGAAAGTTCCAACGTATTTCCCTTTGCCCTTGACCCCGTCGAGAATCACGTAGTCCGGATTAGCGCGATCTGTGACCGCCCTCCGCCACTGCGCGTGGAAGTACCCGGCATTCCCGGGCACATGCGTTTCCGCATATGTGATCTGGTAGGTCAGGAGGCCCAACTCGTCCTTGTCCTCGTTTGTGAACGTGATTTTCGCATGCTTGCGGAACGGCATCGGCCAGTAGCAGTTGAACGCCGACTTCGGATTGACGATAACGGCAAGTGAATTGACAGGCGCGAACTTGTTATGCCCGACGGCAAAGAAATCCGACACGGGACTTTCTACCGACGGCGTCTCCTCGTCGTCCCAGTAGAACCGGATTATATGTGATCGACCTTTTGCCGGGTCGGCGACGAGCCAGATGTGCTGGATGACCCCGGGGCCGTCTACGTCCATGATGGTCAAAGTCTCGCCTGATTTCACTTTATGGAAGGGATTGACTTTCCATCCCCGCCCCAGGTCACTCGCCGCAGCGCTGAAAGGCAGCTTCTCCGGATCCGGTGCCGCCATGCCACCCTTTCCCTTTTCACCGGTCGGGTTCTCCGGGCAAACCGAGCGAGTGCGAGCGCCGCCGAGCAACGGTAGACCGCCGAGCCCGTTACCGAATGTTTCAAAGTTGTTCATGTATTCCTCCGTTGTCCTTCACCGAACGGAAGGGTGAGCGGCAAATGTACTCATTTGTCCGCTCCACCCGCTTGTTAGTCCGCTTTTCTTTATTTATATATTTCATTTTCTTTTTAATATTTTATACTTTTTATTATTAACGTTGCTGGAAATATTTCCAGTGACTTCGTTGATATTCCCCATTTTTTATAATCTGGATTGTTTATATCAATTGGGCGAATATCTGGTTCAACCATCTTAATAATTGTAAATTTTGATTCGATAAGAGTATTGATATAATCGCTTACTTTTCTTTTGTTATTTGCAAATGCAAAACCCATTTCATTGCTTACTTCATTACCACTGATTATTTTACCAGTATCAAAATATGAACGCATTTTTGATATATCTTCATTTGTATCCCAGAAACATGGATGTCCCACGCCCCATACAAATATTCCACCTCGTCTTAAAACACGATATACCTCACTAAAACAATAAGCCAAGTCATCAACATATGATAACGCGCTTGATGAAAAAACAATATCATATGTTTCATTCATAAATTGCGACAAATCAGTCATATCTTGTTGAAGTAATTTAATATTGACATTTTGATTTAACGCAAGTTGTTTTGCATATTCAATTTGTGTTGATGATATATCTATGCCAGTTACAATTGCACCTTGTTTTGCAAACGCAATACCACATTGTGCACCACCACATCCAATCTCGAGAATGTTCTTATCTTTAACTATTCCTATTAATTTAATGTTATTTTCAATTACAATTCCATTGCCATCGTAAAAAATGTCTACTGGCAGCTTAGCTGTATTCTGAAATTGTAGTGCATGTTTTTCCCACCAATGTTTTGCTTCATTTGCCATAAATATTCTCCATATATTTTATTCTTAGCGGACTAACGTTAAGCATCAGCGGCGCGGTTCCTCCGCGTCCGCTGCATGCGTTTGTTCGGCATGATTTCATGGCGCCATCTCGCGTCCTGCTATACTCGCATTGACTCCGCTCAATGGATGTTGAGTAACGGCGTCCCAAGCCAACTGCTGCAACAGGTGTTTGAGCGTGCCGGACAAACGAGGGTCGCCGGCAAAGGCACTGGGCAACGGCAAGCCGATGGGACTGCGGCGATAGATCACGGAGAAGTGACAATACCCGCTCAGCAGTCGCAACGGCGGACTTGGGTGCCCCCAGGCATCGGTGAACAGGTCGGACTGCCTGATCAGCTCAGGAACCATCCCGGCGATGATCCTCTTACGCAACGCCAGTGTCGCCTGAGCGTCAGGCACAATGAAGACCACTTGCTTGCCTATCTCGGCATTCAGTGACGACACGTAACCTTCCATCACTCCGAAATATGCATCGTGCGCCTTCCGCAGGTCCTCCATCGTCGACTCATTGAATTGCTCCACCGATTCGCGGGTACGATGCGCTGCATCAAACGGGAAGCGATCTTCAGGCAGCCAGAGCTCCTGCAGCGTTACGCGGACGTTGGGGTTGTGTTCGACTGCCAGCTTAGCGAATTTGCTGATGCCTTCATCTGGCTGGGTCATACACGAGAGCGTCAACACGTCCACCTTGCCAGAACACAGGGCTGGCTTGGCTTCGTTCTGCTCCTCGGCCACCTCCCAGTGTTGAATCGCACGCGACCCGCCAATCATCGACGTTCCTACCTTTTGATGACCGCCAATTCCTGCTCCCTTGGCCAAGTCGACCAGAATATCGGGAACAAAGGCATGGAAACTGTGGCCGCAGGTGAAGACACGTTGCCCTTGGTCAAGGGGTTGGGTTGCACGACAACTTGCCATAGACACTCCTTCTGATAGCCGTCTCACTTTCGGTAAGCCGAGCGTCAACCATCACCGGCGCGGCTTGTCCGCGTCCGCGTGCATGGTTTTGTTAGCCAAATCTTTGTACCACAACAAGCATACTTCATCGGGCAGGTCAGGGTAGGCAAATCGGTTGATTGCCCCAAGAGAACAGCCTTGCTTCTGGTAGAAGCGACAAGCCGGCACGTTGATGTTCTGAGTTTCCACTTTCAAGAGGATGCATCCCTTGGAAATGGCCCACTTTTCAGCGGCTTTGAATAATAGCCTGCCCAGCCCCTTCCTTTGATGTTCCGGGTGTATCCGAATGTCCCAAAGAACCGCCAAATCCTTTCTGCCTTCAAGCATGTGCACGTCTGGAGTGTCCCAGGCAAGGGCCGCTCCGCCGACACGCTGATTCTCCCAATAAGCAGCAAAAAAGGCCCAGTTGGAAAGGTCCCACCGCTTTGCCCAAGTCAATGGTCCTTCGGTGGGACAAGCATCATAATCTTTGGTATAGGGAGGATCGACTTCACGTTCTTCAAGGGAAATCCCCCCGAAACCCGAATCTCGGACAGCAAGTACGCGACCCACCGTAAAGGCCATGGGGATTTCGGCATACTCAGTCAATTTGGAGCTGTCCTCAATTTTGATTTCTATACTCATGTGAGTTTCTCTTGTGGCTAACGCCGCAGGTCAGGCGCGCTGGTAAGCGTCGCCTGCACCTGCTGGTTAGCGATCCCTTACTCCGATGTCCTCTTCTGGCAACGCATGAAATCCTGCGCCAGTTCACTGGCTTGGCGAATGGCTGTTTCCGCCTCGGTCCGCTTAGCCTCTTCCGCCGAGTCGTCCAAGCCTCGCACAACTTCGCCCCAGCCGGGAAGTGTTTTGGCTTTGGCTGCGCCGAAGCGCAGGAGAATCTGGCGCATGGCTTCATACGCCTTTCCTCGCGCAGATGCGTTTCCGCCCTTGTTGATGTTCTCAATGCGGCTGGCAGTTACCATGAGCGCTGGCAACGCCGTTCTGGCCTCGTCCGGGGTCGTAACCACCTCGGCCAGCCAATCCGACGCATTCACTCGACAACCCCAATACCTTGAAGATAGTGCGTGGCACGCCGTGCGAACGGCCGTGATTCCCGTCAACTTCAGACTCGCGGCGTATTCGATTACCTCCATATCCACGTCTTCGAACCACCCGGTGTACAGCGCGAGCACCGAGTCATCCTTCTTGCCCATCGCCACCATTTTCACGAGGGACGTGTATTCCTTCGGCCTGAACACAAAGGTCTCACGCCATATCCCCGGCTGCACGGGCTTCTCTTCGGCCTTCATCAGCAGCCAGACGCCCGCTTGGCCCTTGGAAACACCCATGTTGTCTTCACTCAGTGGGCCGGGGCGGGTTTCCACGGTCTTCAACGTCGGGTCCCCTTTGATCACTTCAAGGACGGAGATGGTGACGACACTCTTGCCCGTTCCTTCGTCACGCACCGCCGTAACGGCCCCCGACACAATCACCTCAGCCTCGCCGACCTGGCGCCACAACGGGACATAAGATACCGAGGCATTTGCCACTCCAGACATGGTGATCAGGACAGTGAAGACAATCAGACTGTGCCCCAAGAAACGACTTTGCCGTTTGCATGATCTCTGAATCGTATCGCATTTCATGTTTCTCTCCTCGCTAACGTTAAAAGTGAGCCGCGATGATGGCTGGCGCATTTCGTGCTGCTCGGAGCACGAAATGTGACAGCCATGCTCGTTGGCTCCACTGCTTTGTTAGGCGTTTTCATTTTTATTTCTGGTAATCGAATATTTGTATATATCGTCGCGCCTCTTCCAGCCTCGACGAATCCAATAACGATTCGCAATTTCGTTCGTCACGAATACATCAATATGAGTCTTTAGAATTCCTATCAGCTCTAAATTTCTTAAACATTTTTCGATTAGTGTATGGGCTATTTCTTTTCCGCGATATTCAGTCTCGACAATCACGTGCTGGAGATAACCACGTCGTCCATCATGACCGCACATGGCGCAAGCAACAATTTTTCCGTTTTCTTCAGCAAGAAAGTTTAATGAAGGATTACGCGTCAGATAAAATGCTGTTGCTTCTCGTGAGTCTGCATCGCGAATAGAGACACCTGGCGTCTTCTGCATTAGAGCTAATACCTCGTCGTAACGCTCGATAGTGTATTCGATGATTCTCATTTTTGCCTAACTGTTGTATAACCCACACTTAGATCGTGATTAATAGGAAAAGCAACAAAAAAGTGGACTAGTATTTACTAAAGTTGTAGTTGTTCGTGAATGGATATTCGAAACGAGAGGTTTCGCGGAGGAGGAGACGCTGGGGGTGGGCGAAGGGTTGAGCATCCGAGACCTTGGGTGAGGCGGATGCTGAGCGGGCGGGGAATAACGCCGCCGGAGAAGACGCTTTATTGGTGGAGTGTTCATCTGGATCGGTTTTTGAGTTTTTGCCGGAAAGCGGGGCCGGAGACAAGTGCGGTGGCGGAGCGGGCAACAAAGGCCTTTTTGACTTCGATTGCGGGGGAGACGGATGGTGAGAAGTTTGCGGCCGAGCAGGCGCGGATGGCCTTGGATGTCTTTCTGGCGGAAGTTGAGAACTGGCGCTGGGGAGCGCATAGGTTCGGGCGGTTGGGGCCGAAAAGGGGTCAGCCCGCGCATCTGATCATTTTTGCCTTGAGGGATCTTATTTTCCTCGTTCCGCCCTTTCGAAATTCAGCCATCGCTCGGGTGACATTGCTTCGGTGCCCCATCTCCAAACGTTCAAGGGTCCATTTATGTCCGACCACCGTATGGCTTTTGACCAACCACACAAGCGCCTGTTGGCGTTTGTTATTCTTTCGTAGTTTCTGCACATCCTCGATTTCTGCCAACCCAAGCGCCTTCCTTGCGGCCTCCAGCAGTCTCGGGGCCTCTATTTCGTCATGACGATTGGCTGCCCCTCCATCGAAGCTCTCCCGTTTCTTCTCACCAAGGGCTTCCTCCACAACGGCAGTCAGCCTTTCAAGACATTCCTCCCCTCCCAGAAACCACCCTCTTCTCAAGTCCTGCAAATCCTCCGTTTCCTCTCCCTCCAAAGCGCGGATCTCGAGATATTTCCAATACGCAGAACGGCCTCTCATGCCGCTGATCTCCCAATGATCCCTTGCGCCGGCGGCTGGGGATGGGGTGGGGCAGGTGGCCTTTGACGTAGGCCTCGACGGTGGAGCGGGCACGGCTCAGCCCGTGGAGGCGTAGGAGTTCGTCGGCGACAAGCTGGTAGTTGGGCGGGGTTTGCAGAGGGATGAACTCGCGCAGAAAAGCCGTAGCGGCCGCCGGCCACGACTGGCGGTGATCACCTCCGCTGGCTTCCACGCGCAGGGCTTGGCGATCCTTGAGCCAGAGCGTGCGCAGTTGATAAAGGCGCGACTTACCTACGCCGGGTCGATGGCAGGCCTCGCTGGCGGGGAGGACATTGGCCGTGAAGTCGGCCAGGGTCTGGCGGATGAAATCGGTGGGAAGTCGGTGGATGATCTGGCGCTTCTCATTGTCGGTATTGAACCCGCTTTGTGACGCAAAGGGAACCCCCACCCGCGCTGCTGCATGACGCGGCCTCTATGTCGGTCTCAACTTCGCTCCGGCCTCCTTCGAGGCCGCGTCATGCGGCGGTTGCCTGAATTGCAATCCCACCGTTAAGGGCCATTCCACTTTTGTTCCGGCGGTGACAGATCTTTCTCCGCCCCAAGGCAGGCCCGCCCTACTCGGGCAGTGTGTAAACGATCCGCCCGCACTGCTCGCAGGAAACGACGGTTGCGCCGACTTTGGCGTCGCGCAGGGTGGCCGGGGTGACGGTCATGTGGCAACCCGAACAATGATTGCCCTCAAGGGGGACGATGGCGCGGCCGGCTTTGGTCAGGAACAACTTTTCGTAGAGGTCGGACAAATCCTCGTCGGCGGCTTGCACTTCCGCGGCGATTGCTTCGCGCTCGACTTTCAGTTCGTCGGCCCGGGCCTGCAGGACACCGACTTTGTCATCGGCGGTTTTCATCAGGGCGGCGACGCGGTTTTTTTCCGCATTGAATTTGGCCTCGGCCGCAGTGATGGCCGGCTTGAGATCTTCGGTCTCCTGCATCAATTCGAGTTCACGATCCTCGATGACAACAATGTCTTGCTCGGCCCGCTCGATTTCGTGCTTCAGCGCGGTGTATTCCTCGTTTTTGCGCGTCTCCAATTGCTGGGTGCGGTATTTGGCGATTTGCGTGCGTTTGGCGTCCGCCTCAACCTCAAGGCGCTTGCGTTCCACCTCGATTTCCCGTGCGCGCGTCTTGTCGCTTTCCAGTTTGTGCTGCGCGCCGGCGAGCTCCTTCTCCAAAAAAGATTTTTCGCCCGGCACGGCATTAATTTCGTGGAGAAAGGTTTGCAGCCGTTGGTCTCGCTCCTGCAGGAGGAGAAGCTTCTCCAGAATTTCTACCATTGGCGAAGTTCTAAGCGCGCTGGGCGCGCCCGACCAGCAGGAACTTGTCCTTGGGATCTTTTCGTGGGTGGCTTGGAAGCGGTCGTCTGCTCATACCAAGCAATCCCGGAAAAAAGTGTGCTCCTTTTGGGGTGACCGACATCAGTAGTCCTCGGCTTTCACCTGTTGGAAGCGTCCCTCGTTGCGCCGCGCCAAGCTGCGCAAGATGTCTTCTTCTTCTTGCTTGGCCTGCTGGGTTAGGAAGTGAATGACGTGGATGCGTGCCGTTTGTTTCGCATCGTTTTGCAGGTCCTTGACCAGGTTGAGCAGTTCCCGCTCCCCAATCTTGGCGCTCTCAAACCCAAATTCGCGGCTGGTGGTCGTATTGCGGCTCATTTCGCCGTCGCTGATGAGAAAGACAGTGGAAGGCCGCAAGGATAGTGCCTGTTTGAGCGCGGTGTCGGTGCGGGTCCCTCCTCCCTCGTAAAGGCCGGTTCCCATTTTGCTGTAGGCTTTCTTGTACGACATACCGGCTTTGTCGCCGCCGCCATTGACGCTTTCGATCCACTGGGCTGCTTTTTGTTTGTTTGCCTCCGTTGCCGGTCGCATCTCGGGGAACATGGCGACAGATCCCCCCTCGTAAATAATGATGTTGAAGAGCGTGTTGATTCCGAGGCCCTGGACCAGTTTCGCTGCTTCTTGCTTCACCGCGGTGAACTTTCCGGGTTGGCGATCGAACATTGTGTCCGATACATCGATTACGATGACCACGCGGGTGGCCATGTCGGAGATCCCGAAAAAGCTGACCGCCGAGCCTTTTCCGCCACTGGTTCCCGAACCCGCGCCGTCACCGGCCGCCGCGGAGAGGCTGTCGAGTTGGTCGGAAACAAGGTCGCTCGGATTGAGGGCGGACAGCGCGTCGAGCGGCATGGCCGGCAGGTCGGGCAGGGCAAACTCCGTCGGCCGGGCGGTGGACATTTTGTCCTGGAAGGTCGGCTTCGGTTTGAGCGCGTCGAACTGGTCCATATTCATCCGGTGCTGACGTTCCTCCGCGGCGATGCGGATCTCCCGCTTCACTTCGAAAGTGGCGGGGGTGGGCAGGAGATAACGGGCCACGATCCAGATGCCGGCCAGGGTGCCGCCGAGGAGATGCACAGCGATGCTCGCGACGATCACGGAAACGATGATTTTCCGCCGTCGCAGTTTGGCCGCGGCCTGGGGATCGAGGACGGCTTTGCTCATGCCTTAAATTTCCTCCTCGGCGCGGTCGGAGAACGTGACCCCGGTGATCTCGGCCCGCGCACATGCGTTGAGCACGTCGACGATGCGCTGGTGAATGGCCCCGTCGGCCGCGTCCAATGTGACCAGCGCATCCGCTTTGTTGGCGTCGGCCGACTCCTTGAAACGTTTGAGCGTGACGACCAGTTCGTTGAGGGCGGCATCTTCGGGTTGTCCCAGGACGGAATCATTGAGCACGATGCTGCCGTCGCTCTCGATCCGAATGCGTTGCTCGTCGGGGAGGTCGACGGACTCCTCCGCGGAAACCGTCCCGGGGAGCCCGAGACTGATGTCGCTTTCCTGCTTGATCGGCTTGGCCGTGACCATGAAGAAGACGAGAAGAAGAAACACCATGTCGATCATGGGTCCCATTTGGATCTCGACGAGCTGCTGGTCGCGGCGGCGGACTTGCATGGTTCAGGATTGGTAGCTGCCGAAAATGACGTCGACCGCCCCGGCGTCCGCGGCCATTTTCATGACCTCTTTGATTTGTTTACCCGGCGTGTTTTTGTCGGCCCGGATGTAGAGGCGCAGCGGAGGATAATTTTCAAACCGCTGCTTGAGGTGCGCGGCCAATGCTTTTTTGTCCGCCGGGTTCGGTCCGATGAAGTAACGCCCCTCGCCGTCGATGCTGATGATGTCACGGTCGCTGGACTCCAGAGGGATGAGCGCGTTGCTTGCGACGGGGAGCTTGATTTCCTCCTTGATCTGCTCCTTGGAAATTTTGGTCGTGACCATGAAGAAGATGAGCAGGAGGAAAGTCATGTCGATCATCGGCGCGAGCTGGAAGCCCACGTTTTCCTCGGATCGACGGATGATTTTCACGGAGGTGTCGCGGCGGGGGTTACCCGGCGGCTTGTTCCGGCGGCGCTTGCTCGTAGGCGTGCGCGGCGCTGGTCAGCTTCAGTTCGCCCGAGAGCACATCGATCATGAAGGTGACCGATTTCTGAATATTGCCGATGGCGACCTGCAGGAGGTTGCGGAAGTAGAAGTAGAGGAACATGGCCGGGATGCCGACGATGAGCCCGCCGGCCGTGGTCAACATGGCCTGGCCGATACCCCCGGCCAGATCCTGCGGTTCGCTCTTTCCGGCCGCGAGCTGGTCGAAGCTCTGGATCATGCCGGTCACCGTGCCGAGCAGTCCGAGCATCGGCGCGATCGTGGCGAAAATATTCAGGTAGTTGACCCAGATCATGAGGCGGGTTTCTTCCTGCATGAGGGTTTCCCCGGCGGCCTGTTCCATCGATGCCTTGTTCGCCAGGTCGCGCTCGAAATTCACTTTGAGCAGGGCCGAAGACATCGTGTTGGCGAAGACGTTGGGCGATGCCTGGCAGAGTTCGTAAGCGGCGTTGGCGTCGTGGCGCTGCATGGCGTGGGAGACGCCGTCGACCTGTGTTTTCGGCATCATTTTCTTCTGGTTGATTTGCAGGAAGCAATAGACGCCGACCGCGATGGTGCCGATGGAGCAAAGGAGAATCGGCCACATGAGCGCACCGCCTGCGTTGAAAAGATCGAGCAGGCTTTTCTCCACCGCCGCCGGCGGTGAGGTGTCGGCCGGAGGCGACTCTTGGGCCAGAGCGGCCCAGGGCGCGGAGAGAGCCAGGATGAGCGGCAGAAGCAGGCGGAGGATGGGGCGGTGTTTGTCGGTTTTCATGAGTCGGGCGTTTTCTCTTGCAACGCCTCCCGGGCGGGGGCGGCGTAGCGGGTTTCGGGATATATGTTGGCAATGTCGCTGGCAACTTCGCGTGCGGCGTCGGTCGCACCGGCCAGAAGGTAAGTCGAGCGGGCCAACCAAAGGCCCCGAGCCGCTTGCTCCCTGGAAGTCCCGTGGAAAAGGAAAGGGTAGAGTGCGAAATCGAGCGTCTCGTTGAGCAAGCGGTTGCGCTCGGACTCCACCGGCGGGTCTTCGCTCCAGCGCGGATTGTCCTCCAAAAGGGCGCGCAACGTCGCGAGGTGCGTCTCGGCAAGGAGTAACTTGGTTTCCAAGAGCAATTCCGGATCTTCGGTCTGCGCGGCCACTTCTGCGGCCTCGCGCGATGCTTCGTCCACGCGACCAAGCCGCAGAAGGGCTTGGAGCCGTCCGCGCCGCGCCCGTCCGCGATCCCGCTCGCTCCATGCCTCGGCCTCGATCCGGCGGAAGAGATCCAGGGCTTCGCTGTGGCGGTTTGCGTCGGCGGAGAGCAGGAGGATGTCGCCGTAGGCGATGCCCGCTCTGGCGGCCGGTGACTCGGGCACGGAGAGAAACGGCTCGAAGCGCTGCCAGACCACGCGGGCAAAAGCGGTGCGGCCGATCACGGGATCTTTGATCACCGTTTCGAGGTCGGGATCCGGACCAAAAATGATTTTCTTCACCTCGTTGCGGTTGATCGAAATGACGGCGGATTGTTGTCCGGCGACCGGCGCGGGAATTCGGAGTCTGAAAACCTTGGCGTCCGCTCCGGCGATGCGTCCGGTGCGCGTATTGCCATCGAAGTACTCGATCGTGTCCTGCGCACCGGCGAAGGAAAGCATGAGCAGGGCCGAGAGGGCGGCGGCGATTCGTCGGTTCATGATGAAACCGCGGGTGCGGCAGGAAGCTTCTTCAGCCTCTCCTTTGCGCTCTGCGCTTCGGGCAGCGAGGCGAGGTCCTCGCTCTTGGCCAGTTCCTCGTAGGTCTTGCGAGCGGCCTCGAGGTCGTTGATCTGTTCGAATGCCTCGCCGCTGCGCAGGTAAGCTTGGGCCACGGCGCCGCGCCATTTGCTGTAAAGAATGTAGATGCGTTGGTAGTAGGGAATGGCCTTGGCTGGCCGGTTGCGCCCCATTTCAAGTTCGCCAAGGGCAAGGAGAGCCTGGGCCTTGAGCTGGCCGGAGATATTTTCCATCCCGAGCAATCGCGTGTAGGAATCCGTTGCCTCATCAAGGCGGTCTGCCTCCATCTCGAGGCGGCCTCGTGTCATGAGCACATCGCCCATAAGCGGCGACCAAGGCGTGTCGCGCTCGAGGCGGGCATAGTAGTCGAGGGCCGTCTGCGTGTCACTCTGCTCCAAAGCCATTTTGGCCAAGGCGCCGAGTGCTTTGTCTTTCTGTGGGGCGCGCGGGTGCCATTTGAGCATGTCGCGGTAAAGGTGGGAGGCCAGTTCCCGCCGCCGGGAGGCTTCGCTCGGGTCCGTTTGCCCGGCCGCGGCGAGCATCTGGGCCGCCGCGCAGTCGGCCAACAGGACCGAGCTGGTGGATGGTGCGTCGGCGAGGACGGAAGCCTCGCGCAGCAGTGCTTGCGAGAGGTCGGGGTCGGACTTCTTCACGGCCTGGGCCAGGGCCCAGATAGTGCGCACGGTGAGCACCTTCTGCTCATCTTTCTCGGCCTGCGTGCGCAGAGCGCGGAGTTCGGCCAGATGGTCGAGTTTCTCGGAGTCGCCCTGGTACAAGCGTCCCAAGCCGAGAAACAGATCCTCGACCGCGTAGGCCGCGGGGTCGTTGCCGAATTTCCTGATCGCGGTCCAGTATTCCTCCTTGGCTTTGTCCGGTTGATCCTCCTGCCGCCACGCGGATCCCATGAGGAAAAGGGCTTCGGCGGAGCGCGGGCTGTTTGGGTATTGGGCGAGAAATTTCCGCATCAACTCGCGCAGTCCTGCGTAGTCCTCCTCCAGCTTGAGAACCTTGGCCAGTTTGAATTGGGCCTCTTCGTGGAAGCGCCCGGCCGCGGCGGATACCCCGGCATAGGCTTTCTTGCCCTCTTCCGGCTGGGCCTGGGCCAGAAGCGCATCGCCGAGCAGAAGACGGGCCTCGGCGTTTTCTTCGCTCTCGGGATATTCCTCCAGGTAGGCCTTGAGTTCCTTTTCGGCTGTGGCGTAGTCGCGCATCGACTGCGCACTGTAAGCATGGCGGAAGGCGGCGGGACCGTGCAGCGCGCCCTTGGGATATTTTCCGGGCAGGGCGGCAAGAACCTCGCGTGCCTCGGGGAATTGTTTGGCGAAGGCCCGGGCCGATCCGTGCCAATAAGCGGCCGCTTCGCCAAGTTCGTCTTTCGGGTATTTCTCGGGGAACTGCGCGAATAAGTCGGCGGCTTCCTCGTTGCGCTCGGCCAGGAGCTGCGTGAATCCCTGCATAAAAAAGGCCCGCGGGGCTTGGTCCGTGGCGGGGAACTTCTTCTCCAGTCCGCGAAAGGTTTCCACCGCGGAATCATGATCCCCGGCCTGCTGTTGGGAAATGCCCTGCAAGTAGAGCACGAGCGGGAGTTGTTTCGACTGCGGGAAACGCTGGGCAAAAAGAAGCGCTGTCTCGACGGCCTTGTCATAGCGCTCGATCGCCATCCAACTCTGCAGTGTGGTCAGCGAGGCCTGCTCAACCACCGGATCAGGGTCCATCTTGCGCAGCATGTCATCGAGCAGCAGGGCGCACTCGCGGAAACGGTCCTGCTGGTGGAAAGCGCTGGCCAGACGGAAGCGCACCGACGCGTCGAAGGAGGGGGTCCTTTCCAAGTTCTTCAGCTCTTCACCCGTCTCGCGGGCCACCTGACGGGCCTGGGCGCGCGCGAAAATATCCGGGGCGGGGCTGGCCTCGATGGCCTTGAGCTGCGCATCGATCTCCTCCAAGCGGCGCTGCTGGTGCGCGGTGATCCTTTCGCGCGGCCAGATGATCTGGAGGGCGCGGATTGCTTCGCGCGGCTTGTCCTCCTCGAGGAATTTTTCGCCCAGGGCCATGGCCAGCGTTTGGAAGGTGGCGATTTGCGTGATACTGTGCTGCCGCGGAGCCTCCTCCCCGAGCAACTCGAGGGCGGCGTCATCCTGACCCGTCTCGACCAGACTGTGCAGCTCAAGCACCGCGGCGCGGCCGCGATGAGGGCTCTGCAGATTGCTCCGGATTTCCGCAAAGGCGGTGGCCGCCTCTTTCTTTTTCCCTTCGATGAGGAGGGCCGTGGCCGAGAGCAGTGCCGCATCGCCGACCCGCCGAGAGCGGGGAAATTGGTCGGTGAATGCGCCGAGAGCCTCCCGTGCTTCCGCGTTTTGGCCCTCCTGCAAAAGTGCGACGCCGAGCCAGAAAGCGAGGTTTTCCTGCTTTTCCGGACTGAGCTTCCCCAATTTTTGCGCTTCCGCCACGGCCTCCACGGCCGGCCCGAATTTCTGGGTCTGCATCAACGCGGCAGCCAAATTGTAGCGCACATGCGGCAAATCTGACGCAGCTTCCTCGGCGTTCCCGAAGTCGCGCAGGAATCCTGCATAACCGGCAACCGCCTCCTCGTAACGCTTCCTGTTATAGGCCTGGTCGGCCTTGATGATCACGTCTCGGGCGGTGCCGGCTTCCGGGACGGCTCCGGAGTTGTTTTGCGCGGGGAGGGGCGAGGTGAGGACGACGAGCCCGATGCCTAAAGACATCCACCATCTGGTCGTCGCAGTCTGCACGCCCGGCAATTGATCCGGTCAAGTGGTGCGGTGCGAGGCCAAAATTACGTTTATGCCGGCCGCCGGACTGGCAAGATGGACGGGATGTCTGCCGCCCTCCTTTGCGAAGCTGAAGTCCGGCAATGGATCGGACCGGCGGCGGCGGGGGGCTTTGACGCGATTGTGTCCCGCTTGCATGCCTTGCACTACGCCCACAATGCCCCCTATCGCACCTTCTGCCAGAGCTCCGGGGTCGGCGAAATCGTGACCTCTTGGCGCCGGATTCCCTGCCTGCCCCAGGCCGCCTTTAAACATGCCGACCTGCGCAGTTTTCCGGCGGAGGAAACGGTCAAAACGTTCCGCACCAGCGGGACCACCGGGGAGGGTTTCGGGCAACACCACTTCCGCACGCTGGAGGTTTATGAGACGGCGGTGCGGGAGGGGTGGCGTCATGCCGGTTTGCCTTCCGGTCCCTTTCTGGTCATTGCTCCGCATCCTGCCGAGGCGCCGCACTCTTCGCTCAGCCACATGTTGGCCACGCTGGCCGCGAAAGAAGATTTTATCGCCCCGGGGGGAGTGCTCGATCTGACCCGTCTGCGCAATTTGTCCGGGCCGGTTTGCCTGCTCGGCACCGCTCTCGGATTTCTCCACTTGGTCGAAGCACTCGGGTCGGGGCGCATCGTTCTTCCCGCCGGCTCGACGGCCATGGAAACCGGAGGATACAAAGGCAGCGGCCGCGTTATCGCACGTCCCCAACTCTACGCGATGCTCGGCGAAAAGCTTGGCCTTGCCCCCGCAGAGATGATCAACGAATACGGAATGACCGAGCTCAGCTCGCAATTTTATGCCCGCGGTCCGCACGGCCTGCACCACGGTCCCCCGTGGGCCCGCGCCGTGGTGGCGGATCCGGCCACCCTGGAGGAAGTGGCCGAAGGCGAGACCGGTATCTTGCTGATCTACGACGGGGCCAATGTCGGCTCGGTTGTCGGGATCCGCACCCAGGACCTGGCGGTCAAACACGGCAGTGCCTTTGAATTGCTCGGCCGTGACCCTTCCGCCTTGCCGCGTGGTTGCTCGCGCGCGGCGGACGAGTGGCTGACATCATGAGCACGGCAGAACGAGCCGAAGCCATCGCCCGCGCTGCGGAGCCTTTTCACGCGTTGCTCGGGCCGACCTCTGCCCGCGATCTGCTCGCGTGGGTCGCGGCGGAGTTGGGGGACGCCTGCGCCCTTGACCGATGGTTTGTCCATGGCGCAGCCCGCACGAAGGCACTCGCGCCGGACCTCATCCTGCATGTGGTCAGCGGCAACACGCCCCATGCCGCCCTGCAAAGCCTGATCGGCGGACTGCTGCTTGGCAGCCGTAATCGGGTCAAACTCCCGGGGACCGGCCTCGGAGAAGTCGATGAATTTCTTGCGCGCCTGCCCGCCGATTTGCGCGCTATGGTGGAAGTGTCGGTCGAACTTCCCTCCGCGTGGCTCTCCTCGGCGGATGCCGTGGTGGTTTACGGCTCCGACCAAACGGTCGCCGCCTTGCGCGCGCAGGTCCGGCCCGGGCAAATGTTTTTCGGACACGGTCATAAGTCGAGTCTCGGTGTGGTCTGGCATGATCCGGTCTTTGCCTCGTGCCCCGGTGCGGCCCGCGATGCTTCGCGCTTCGACCAACAGGGTTGCCTCTCGCCGCAGGTCTTCTACGTGCGGGAGACGCACCCGGGTTTCGCCCGCCACTATGCGGAAAAACTTGCCTCGGCCCTCGACCAATTCAACCGCGCCCACCCGCGGGGTCCGCTCGGTCTGGAGGACAAAGCGGAGATCGCCAATCTCCGCGCCGCCTACCGCTTTCGGGCTGCGGGGGATCTCCGGGTGGCGCTCTGGGAGGACGGCGCCGACCTGGACTGGACGGTCATTTATGAGGAAGACTCATGGTTTACCGCTTCCCCGCTTCCCCGCGTGGTTTTTGTCAAACCGTTGCCCGACGACCTCGCCGGCGCCATGGGTCCGGCGGCCGATTACCTGGGTGCCGTCGGTCTTTGGCCGGCCACGGAGGACCTCGCGGACCGCTTCGCCTCGCTGCGCCCTTCGCGGTTTTGTGCGGTCGGCAGGATGCAGGATCCACCCTGGACTTGGCACAACGGCGGGGTCGCTCGTTTGGCTTCTTTGGTCAAGTGGGTTGATTTCGAGCCGTCGAGCGGCTTGACTGTCTGACCGCATGGCCAAAGAACAATCCATTTCCGCCCAAGGTGTCGTTGCCGAGGTTCTCCCCGGCACGATGTTTCGGGTCAAATTAGCGAACGACCGGATCGTTCTCGCCCACATCGGCGGCAAAATGCGCAAGCACTTCGTCCGCATTGTTCCCGGTGACAAAGTGCAGATCGAAATCTCGCCCTACGACCTGACCAAGGCGCGCATCACTTACCGCGAGCGCTAAAAGGAAACAGAAGAGGCCGCGCGAGGATGGGGGTTGCTCGTTGTTTCCCCATCGCGATCTAACTCGTGCAGCAGATCAACGTGGCGGCCGCGCCGAAATTTTCCCCGACGTCCTCTGTGCTCGACCGAAGAGAGAAGCGCTACCGGTCGCACTCGCCCATGACAAAGTCGATACTCCCGAGGATGGCAGGAACGTCGCTCACGTAGTGTCCGGGCAGGAGTGACGGGACAATGCTCAGGTTGGCGAAGCTCGGGGCGCGGATTTTCAGACGGTAGGGCACCCCGCCGCCTTTGCTATGGATGTAAAAACCGAGTTCGCCTTTCGGATTTTCTGCACCGAAATAAACCTCCCCGGCGGGCGCGTCGATGCCCTGCGTGGTGATGATGAACTGGTGGATGAGTTCTTCCATCTTGGTCATCACGTCGGTCTTGGGCGGCAGGATATTCTTCGGATCATCGACGTAGATCGGGCCGGAGGGCATTTTGTCCAACGCTTGGATGAGGATGCGCGCGCTTTGCCGCATCTCGGCCATGCGGACGAGATAGCGGTCGTAACAATCGCCGACCGAACCGACCGGCACGTCGAAATCGTATTGTTCGTAGCCGAGGTAGGGATGCGCTTTGCGCAAATCGTGATCCACGCCGGAGCCGCGCAGGTTCGGGCCGGTCAGACCGTAAGCGATGGCATCTTCCGGCGAGATCACGCCCACATCTTTGGTGCGGTCGAGCCAGATCGGATTCCTGGTCAGCAGGCTGTCAACCTCGTCAAGGCTGGGCAGCAAGTCGTCGATGAAGGCGCGCACCTGCTGCTCGAAACCCGGAGGAAGGTCCCGTGTCATCCCGCCGATCCGCGTGTAGGAGGTGGTGAAGCGGGCGCCGGTCAGCTGTTCGCTCAAATTATAAATCACCTCGCGGTGCTTGAAGGTGTAGAGGAACACGGTCATCGCCCCGATGTCCATGGCGTAGGCCCCGATGCCGAGAAGGTGCGATGAAATGCGGGCCAACTCGCAACAAACCACCCGGATGGCCTGGCCGCGCGGCGGCAATTCCCAGCCCATGAGTTTCTCCACGGCCAGCGCGTAGGCCACGTTGTTGGCCAGCGGGGCGAGGTAGTCGAGCCGGTCCGTGTAGGGCACGAACTGGTTGTATTGCATGTTCTCCGCGATCTTCTCGTCGCCGCGGTGCAGGTAGCCGATGTCGGTGTCCGCCTTGGTGATGATCTCCCCGTCGAGCTCAAGCACGATTCGCAAGACGCCGTGGGTTGCCGGGTGGGACGGCCCCATGTTGATGGTCAGGGTCTCCCCGAGCAGTTCGCCCCGGTGGCGTGCTTCATTCTCCGCCGCGAGGGTGCGGGCGGCGGGATCGGGTGACTCGATGACGGTGGACATGGCCGATATCTTTACGTTTGAGCGGCCGTTTTGGCAACTCATGGCGCCACGGCGAGTTCGTCCTCCGCGCGCAGGCGCAACTGACCGCAAGCGGCATCAATATCGTGCCCCTTTTCCCGCCGGATGGTGGCCACCACGCCGCCGGCGCGGACCGTCCGAACAAATTCCTGCTGGCGTGCCTCACTCGGACGTTCCCAGGTCAGGCCTTCGACCGTGTTGTAGGGAATAAGGTTCACTTTGGCATCGAGCCGGCGCGCGTGGGCGGCGAGCAACCGCGCCTGTTCCGGGGCGTCGTTGACCCCGGCGATGAGGATGTATTCGAAGCCGAGCTTTTGTTTGCGGCGGGAGGAAAAAAAAGCGCACGCCTCGAAAAATTCCTGCAGCGGATACTTCTTGTTCACCGGCATGATTTGCTCGCGCACTTCATCCGTCGCGCCATGCAGCGAGATGGCCAGGCGCACGGGCACGGGGTGCTCGGCCAATTCCCGGATCTGCGGCACGAGGCCGCTGGTTGACACGGTGATATGACGCGCCCCGATCTCGAAGCCCCACGGGGCATTGAGGATTTCGATGGCGACGGACAAATTTTTCCAATTGGCCAGCGGCTCGCCCATGCCCATGAAGACGATGTTGTCCGCCCGCTCGCCGGTCGTCTTTTCCGCGGCCATGACCTGCGCCGTGATCTCGCCGGCCGACAGGTTGCGTTTCCAGCCGCGCAAGCCGCTCGCGCAGAATTTGCACCCGTAAGCGCAGCCCACTTGGGTCGAAACGCAGAGCGTCCGGCGGTCGGATGTCTCGCCGTAAAGTGCCGGCGAGGCCGGGATGAAGACGCTCTCGATGAATTGACCATCGGGCAGGCGGAACAGAAACTTGCGCGTGGTGTCCTTTGATCCGCTCAGGCGCACTTGTTCGAGTTGCTGCGGTGGAAACATCTCCGCCAACTGCGCCCGCAATTCCGCCGGCAAGTCGGTCATGCCGGCGAAGTCATCGACCCGCTTCTCGTGCACCCAGCCGGCAATCTGTCGTGCGCGGTAAGGTTTGTGTCCCAGAGCGCCGAGCTTTTCGGTCAGCGACCCGAGGGTCTCTCCCAACAAAGAAATCATGCGCGCACCATGCCATGGCCGGGCGGGGGAATCCACTGCGGGATGCCTTGACCCTCCGCGGGAGGAATCTACCTTGGCGCCCATGCTCGTCCGACGCCTCCTTCTTGCCACCCTCGGCGCGGTCCTGCTGGCCGGTTGCGAAACCACCACGGTCACCCGGGTCGACCCCGCGTTGGCGGCCGCGATCGCCGCTGAAGCGCCCGGCAATTATTTCATCGGCCGCCGCTACTACAAAAAGGATTACAAAATGTGGGGCTGGGTGCGGAAGCCGGGCCAACCTTGGAAAACCGCCCAACTGGTCATGTTGAACGAAAACACCAAACTCGCGCCCGACCGCGCGGCGGGAACGCTCGGCATCGACCACAACACCGAATACCGCCTGCAGGGCCGCTTCACCAGCGGCAAAGTCTACGAACCGGCCAGCAATGCTTTCTACCCCGAGTTCGTCCTCACGGGCTACGAGGTTCGCTCGACCACCCCGCCCTTTATTTACCGCGACCGCAGTGCGCTCGATCCCAAGGTCCGCCTGCTCGTTCCCCCGCTTTAGTCCGCGGGCCCGCGGCCGTCATCCCCAAGGTGGGGCGCGGCGTCCCGACGCGCCGTCCGCATGGCTTTTCTGCCTGCGGCGGGTCCGGAGACCCCGCCCGACCCGCGGGAAATGACCCGCCTTTTGCGGCGGTGTCCCGTTCCGGGATTCGGGCTAATTCCCTTGCGGCCAGCAGAGTTGGCGCGTAGATACCACTGATGTTCAAAGCTCCCACCCTCGTTCTCGCCGTCGCCGCTGCTTTTCCTCTCCTCCTCGCCGGGTGCGGCGGTCCGGACGCCAACACCGTCAAAGTCGGCATGAACATCGAGTTGACGGGTGATATCCCCGCCGTCGGTGCCTCGAGCAAAAACGCGGCCGAACTTTTCTTCGACCAACTCAACGAAAGCGGCGGTGTCACCCTCGCCGACGGTCCCAAAAAAATCTCCCTGATCATCCGCGACAACGCCGCCAAGGCCGACCAGTCGGCCTCCGTCGCGCAGCAACTCATCTCGAGCCAGGACGTGGTCGCCATGATCGGCCCCAATTCCAGCGCCTGCGCCATCCCCGCCGGCGAAATCGCGGAAAGCCTCAAGTGCGTCATGATCTCCCCGTGGTCGACCAACCCGAAGACCACCATCGACCAGGCCTCCGGCGTGCCCAAACGCTACGTCTTCCGCGGCTGCTTCACCGATCCGTTCCAAGCCATTGTGCTGGCCAAGTTCGTGACCAACGACCTCGGCGCGAAAAAAGCCGCCGTTCTCTATGACGTTTCCTCCGAAGCCCCGCTCGGTCAGGCCACCCTCTTCCGTGACACCTTCACCGCGGCCGGCGGCGAAATCGTCGCCTTCGAAACCTTCACCACCGGCGACAAAGATTTCTCCGCCCAATTGACCAATATCCGCGAGGCCGCCCCGGACGTCATTTTCCTCCCGACCTACTACAACGACGTCCCGCTCATCGCCCAGCAGGCCCGCCGCCTCGGTATCACCGCGACGTTCATCGGCAGCGACGCCTGGAGTTCGCCCGAGATCATCAAGCTCGGCGGGGCCGACGTGGACGGCTCGTATTTCTGCAACCACTTCTCGACCCAGATTGCGACCGATGAAGCCAAGAAATTCATCGCCGACTACACCGCGAAATACGGCCAGGCTCCCGACGACGTGGCCGCGCTCACCTACGACGCCTGCGGTCTTGTCGCCGAGGCGCTCAAAGCGGGTGGCAAGAACGACCGCGAGGCCCTGCGTGAAGCTTTCGCCAAGATCCGCGAATACAAAGGCGTGACCGGAACCTTCCGTTTCGAGCCCGGCTCGGGCGACCCGATCAAAAGTGCGGTGGTCCTGCAGATCAAGGACGGCGCCTTCCAGTGGGTGGCCAACGCCCAGCCCTGACCGCCTGACGCGCGCGCATGGACTACTTTGCGCAGCAGGCGATCAACGCCATCCAACTCGGTTCGATCTATGCGCTGATCGCGCTGGGCTACAGCATGGTTTACGGCGTGCTGGTCATGATCAACTTCGCCCACGGCGATGTTTTCATGGTCAGTTCGTTCTTCTGTTTTCTCCTCCTGCTGCTTCTGCCCGTTCCCTTTGTCGCCGCGCTGATCATCGTCATGCTGGCCACCGCGGTCCTCGGCGTGGCGCTGGAGCGGCTGGCCTACCGCCCGCTGCGCAACGCCCCGCGCGTCTCCGCCATTATCACCGCGCTCGGTTGCGGGCTCATCATCCAAAACACCACCCTGAGCCTCAGCCCTTACTCGCAACGGATGCCGGAGCTTTTCGTGCCCGTCACCTGGAACTTCGGCGGCGTCACCGTTTCCTCCCTGCAACTGCTCATCATCGGCGTTTCGGTCGGGCTGATGATCGGCCTCGACTTTTTCATCCGTCGCACGCGTTACGGCATGGCCATGCGAGCCATCGCGCAGGACCGCATCACCGTCCCGCTCATGGGCATTCCGGTCAACACCATGATCGCCATGACCTTCGCCATCGGGGCCGCGCTGGGCGGCGCGGCCGGCGTGCTCTACGCCTCGGCCTACCCGGTGATCAGCGCGACGATGGGTGTGCTCGTCGGTTGGAAGGCGTTTGTCGCCGCGGTCATCGGCGGCATCGGTAGCGTGCGCGGCGCGGTGCTCGGCGCCTACGTGCTCGGTTCGGTCGAAGTCTTCACCGTGACGGTGCTGCCCTCGACCTACCGCGACCTCGTCGTCTATGCGCTCTTGCTCGTCATTCTCATCTTCAAACCCTACGGACTCCTCGGGCGTCCCGCCGTGCAGAAAGTATGACACGTTGGTTCCGACAACCCCCGCCGCGCGGCGTGCTGCTGACCCTGCTCGCCGCCGGTCTGGCCGCTTGTTTTGTCATCGAGCAGTTCGGTCTGGTCGACGACTACGTGCGCTTCGTCCTCATCACCCTCGGGATCAACATCATTCTTTGTGTCAGCCTGAACCTGGTCAACGGCTGGATGGGCGAGTTTTCTGTCGGCCACGCCGGCTTCATGGCCCTCGGCGCCTACCTCTCGGCCTGCGTCTCGGTCAAATGGCTCGCCTGGGGCGACCCGCTTTGGATGTTCCCGCTCGCCGTCATCGGCGGCGGACTGATGGCTGGCGCCGTCGGCTTCCTCCTCGGCTTGCTCTCGTTCAAGACCCGCGGCGATTACCTTGCCATCATCACGCTGGCCTTTCTCATGATCGTGAAATCCGGGTTGGAAAACATCCCGTATGTCGGCGGCGCGCGCGGTTTTCTCGGCATCGGCAACGAGACCACCCTCCTCTGGACCGCCATCTGGACAGTCCTCACGCTCTGGGCCATCCGCAATCTTGTCTATTCGCGGTTCGGGCGCGGGATTGTCGCCGTGCGCGAAGACGAAATCGCGGCCAATGCCATGGGCGTTGACACCCGCAAAGCCAAGCTCGCCGCCTTCGTCGTTTCCTCCTTCTTCGGCGGCGTGGCCGGCGCGCTCTTCGCCCACCAACTTCAATTCATCAACCCCGGCGTCTTCGACATCGTCAAATCCACCGAGATCCTCGTCATGGTTTACCTCGGCGGGGTCGGTTCGCTGGCCGGGTCCATCCTCGGCGCCACCGCCTTCACCTTCCTCTCGCAGGTGCTCCAACCCCTCGGCACGTGGCGCATGGTCATTCTTCCGCTCCTCCTCGTGCTGCTCATGATCTTCCGTCCCCGCGGCATCATGGGTATGCGCGAATTCCCCTGGTTTGTTCCCCGTCGCGAGTTCCCCGCCAAGGAGGAGAAAAAATGAAGCCCCTGCTCGAAGTCCGCGGCGTGACCATGCGCTTCGGCGGCCTGCTCGCGGTGTCGGATCTCTCGTTCGAAGTCACCCCGGGCCACGCCCACGGGATCATCGGACCGAACGGCGCGGGCAAAACAACCGCTTTCAATATCATCACCGGCATCTACGCCCCGACTGCGGGCGATGTCCTTTTCCGCGGCGAATCCCTCGCTGGAGAGCGCCCCAGCACCATCGCCCGCCGCGGCATCGCCCGCACCTTCCAAAACATCCGCCTTTTCCGCGATCTCACCGTGCTCGACAACGTCCGTGTCGCCTCCGACGCCCATGCCCGCTACGCGCTGCCCGGAGCGATGGTCCAACTTCCTGCCGCGCGCCGCGCGGAGCAAGAGACCATCACCCGCTGCCTGGACCTGTTGGAAAAATTCGGCCTCGGTGACGCCGCCTACGAGCGGGCTGGCGATTTATCCTACGGATCGCAGCGCCGCCTGGAGATCGCCCGCGCCATGGCGTTGCAACCGCAACTCCTGCTCCTCGACGAGCCCGCCGCCGGGATGAACTCCGCCG